>Ga0182748_1003973_pt1 | contig 12087 bp, 7 predicted proteins | sample eDN3rd37CKraftOP_FD_128877 | JGI IMG/M metagenome (GOLD analysis project Ga0182748, IMG submission 128877) | Enriched Organic Plus compost microbial communities from Emeryville, California, USA - eDNA 3rd pass 37_C Kraft OP (version 2) (version 2) ...
AAGAGAGGCTCAACCGCACCAGTCGGTTTCGGCGTCCCTATTCACAGGATCGCCGGAGGAATAGACATGAACCCCGCGCGCGTGGCCATGCCGGGAGGCATGAACCGGCCACGCGCGGGGCAGGGAAGGCATCGTCGGATGCGTCATCAATCGAGCCAGCGCCGGGGAATTCAGTCGATCTTCTTGCGCTTCACCGTCCAGCCGGGTTCCTCGCACAGCCCGCAGGGCGTGCCGGTGAAGCGGGCGGCGGCCTTCCGGTCGCCGCGCAGCTGCCATTCCAGCCAGTCCGTCGCGACGCTCGCCGCCTTGCCGCCATTGGGCTGGCGGAAGGTGCCGCCATGGCCGACATCGATGCTGGCGAGCGCGACCGGCACATGCTCGATCTTGTCGAAGTCGTCGCTGCCGTTGGGAAAGGCCACGTCGCTCGGCCCGCCGAGAATATAGAGCACCGGCGTGTGCAGCTTCAGCAGCAGCGACTTGTCGACGGTCATGCCCTTGATCGGGTTGCTGCCGTCGGCGAACACGCCGCTATTATGGACGATCACCGCCCGGATGCGCGGATCGCCCGCCGCCTGCAACGCCTGAAGCCCGCCGCAGCTGGTGCCGGAAACCGCGATCAGCTTCGGATCGATGCGGCCATGGAAGGGGCTGTCCGGCCGCGCGTTCTCGGCCAGCGCCATGTCGAGGCCCGCGAGCACCTGCGCGGCGGTGGTCTTGACCGGATCGACCGGCGGGGCATTGGCCGGACGCGGTGCTTCCGCCGGTGCGGGCGCCGCGCCGGGGCCGGAGAGAATGGCCCCCGGCGCGACCACGAGATAGCCGTGGGACGCGATTTCCGCGAGATGGAGCCGCGCGCTCGCCCCGTCGGCGCGGCATCCGCCATTGCCCCACAGCAGCACGCCCAGCTTCTTCTGCCCCAGCGCGGCGAGATTGGCCGGATGATAGATCACATGGTCGGGGAAATGGGCGTCCTGCCGCTTAATCGCGGGCCAGGGGCCGGTGCCGGGCGTGTCGGGCATCGCATTATAGCGATCGCGGGCCGCCTGCTGCTGCTCCGCTGCGGCGGTATCGGTGGGAGGAGTTGGTGCCTGTGCGAGGGCGGCGGTGCCGAGAAAGGTCGATGCCGATGCCAGTGAAACCACCAGCCTGTGCAGTCCAGCGCGCATAATCCGTCTCCTTGCTGTTTCACCATGCTGTAGCAGCCGCCAATAAGATGTTGCAAGCGCTTACACAAAATCCTATCGAACGGGCAGGCGATGGAGATCGGGAAGGGAAAGCCATGGGTAAATGGATCGCGCTGCTGGCGGCGCCGTTGCTGCTGGCGGGCACGCTGCCTTTGGCGGGGCAGGGGCTGGCGCAGGAAAGCGCCAATGGCGACCTGCCCGGCGGCGGCCATTGGGCGGCGCAGATGCCTGCCCGCTGGAACGGCACGCTGCTGCTGTGGAGCCGGGGCTATTCCCCCGCCGCCAACGGCGCGGAGGCGGCTTCCCCCGCGCACCGGCAGGCGCTGCTCGACGCGGGTTATGCGCTGGTCGGGTCGGATTATGGATCGGGCGGCTGGGCGCTGGCCGAGGCGGTCCCCGCCCAGCGCGCCGCGGTCGCCGCCTTTGTCCAGCGCTTCGGCAAGCCCAGGCGAGTGATCGGCTGGGGCTTTTCGATGGGCGGCCTGGTGACGACCGCGCTGGCCGAGCAGCCGGACAGCGTGCTGGACGGCGCGGTGTCGGTCTGCTCGTCCATGGGCGGGGCGGTCGGCATGATGAACATGGCGCTGGACGGCGCCTTCGCCTTCCGCACCCTGGTCGCGCCCGATGCGGGGATCGAGCTGACCCGCGTGACGGACGACCGAGCCAACGGCGCCCGCGCGCAAAAGGCGCTGGACGCGGCGATGGCGACGCCGGAGGGCCGCGCGCGCGTGGCTCTGGCGGCGGTGCTGGCGGGGTTGCCGGGCTGGACCACGCAAAATGGCCCGGAACCGGCGAAGGAGGATGTGGAGGCGCAGGTCGCCGAAATGGCGAAAACCTTCGTCGCGGGCGTCTTCCTGCCGCGCGGCGATCAGGAACGCCGCGCGGGCGGGCCCTTTTCGTGGAACGACGGCATCGATTATCGCAGGCAACTCTCCCTGTCCGGCCGTCGCGCGATGGTCGAGCGGCTGTACAAGGCGGCCGGGCTGGATCTGGAAAAGGACCTCGACCGCCTCGCCGGGGCGGAGCGGGTGACGGCGGAACCGGCCGACGTTCGTTACATGATGGATCATTACACCCCTACCGCGCGGCCGGTGGTGCCGGTGCTGGCGGTGCAGGCGATCGGCGACGGGATGACCTCCCCTTCGTTGCAGCGCGGCTATGTGGACGCGGCGAAGGGCAGGGCGGTGAAGGGCCTGTGGGTGCGTTCGGCCGGGCATTGCCGGTTCGGCCCGGAGGTGATCGTCAGCGCGATCGACCAGATGGGCGCGCGGCTGGACAGCGGCCGCTGGCCCAAACCGCCCGCCTTCTTCATCCGCCACACGCCCCCGCCGATGCTGCGTCCCTGCATTCGCGGCGGGCAGTGCCGGTGAGGGACAGGGGAGAGGCGGATGGTGGAGAGGTCGGGCAGGGCGGCGTTGCTTATGCCGCTGGGCTGGATCGTGAAAGACCTGTTATTTGCGGGCGAGCCGGCGCCTGAAATTTTCTCATTGTGGGTGGATATGGATTTCAGTGCGGTTATAAGAAAGTGTCGGGCAGCTCTCGATGATGGCGTTGCGGTTGGACTGTGATCTTTGAATAGCTATGATAAGGGATCAATCCAGCCATCCAGCCCGATGGTTGCCGCTGGACCGCGATCTCTGAATAGCTATGATCGCGTTCGGTCGCGGCGGCACGATGCGTCGGTTGCCGCTGGACCGCGATCTCTGAATAGCTATGATCACGATCTACGGCACTCCTACGCCTCTGTAGTTGCCGCTGGACCGCGATCTCTGAATAGCTATGATAGACACAGCCGACGAAGGAGTGCCAGTCGCGTTGCCGCTGGACCGCGATCTCTGAATAGCTATGATCGGTTCTTTCCGCAGCCCGGCAATCTTATCGTTGCCGCTGGACCGCGATCTCTGAATAGCTATGATTTACTGGGATGGGAAACCGTTCCAGTCGATGTTGCCGCTGGACCGCGATCTCTGAATAGCTATGATTCCCGCCTTAATGCATATGGCAGATTGTTAGTTGCCGCTGGACCGCGATCTCTGAATAGCTATGATAAATTGGAAGCGGATTCCGGCGGATTCCGAGTTGCCGCTGGACCGCGATCTCTGAATAGCTATGATCTCATCGATAATGGCCTGGCAAGTGGACCGGTTGCCGCTGGACCGCGATCTCTGAATAGCTATGATCAGCGCGCGGAAATCCGTCGCGATTGTATTGTTGCCGCTGGACCGCGATCTCTGAATAGCTATGATGCGACATGCTGAGCACCGACGCCGATGCCGGTTGCCGCTGGACCGCGATCTCTGAATAGCTATGATAGCGCCAGCTAACCACTCCCCCACCAATCGGTTGCCGCTGGACCGCGATCTCTGAATAGCTATGATAGGGTCGGTGCGATAGACCCAGAGTTCCTTGTTGCCGCTGGACCGCGATCTCTGAATAGCTATGATTTATCTCTGGAATCGCAATGTCCGCCGCATGTTGCCGCTGGACCGCGATCTCTGAATAGCTATGATATCCGCGTTGAGCATGATTTCAACGGTCTTGTTGCCGCTGGACCGCGATCTCTGAATAGCTATGATCGCATTTCCTGGTGTGCCCGCGAAGGCATCGTTGCCGCTGGACCGCGATCTCTGAATAGCTATGATTGCGCGCGCGTACACGTCACCATCCCGCGCGTTGCCGCTGGACCGCGATCTCTGAATGGCTATGATCAGGGCGCGCTACGCCCTCTCTACCCGACTGTTGCCGCTGGACCGCGATCTCTGAATGGCTATGATGCGTGTATTGGCGAAGTTGCGCTTCATCGTGTTGCCGCTGGACCGCGATCTCTGAATGGCTATGATCAGGCGAGCGGGGATGCCGCTTTCCGGCATGTTGCCGCTGGACCGCGATCTCTGAATGGCTATGATGGTGCAACCAACTGGCTGCTGGTCAAGGCAGTTGCCGCTGGACCGCGATCTCTGAATGGCTATGATATAGTCAACGGATTGGCTACCACCTTTTTCGTTGCCGCTGGACCGCGATCTCTGAATGGCTATGATTTAGCGACAATCAGGCCCTCGCCGCCGTCAGTTGCCGCTGGACCGCGATCTCTGAATGGCTATGATCACGTCGAGCATTTCGCCGGGCACAAGCTGGTTGCCGCTGGACCGCGATCTCTGAATGGCTATGATCAAGTGGTTCGGATAAGGTGATGGCGGCGGTTGCCGCTGGACCGCGATCTCTGAATGGCTATGATCGCGCGGACCCTCGGCGCAGGCGCTGCGTCGTTGCCGCTGGACCGCGATCTCTGAATGGCTATGATGAAACCGACCAACCATCGGCCCCGTGGCAGGTTGCCGCTGGACCGCGATCTCTGAATGGCTATGATACCGGCGGTGCTGGTGAGGCCAACCTGTCAGTTGCCGCTGGACCGCGATCTCTGAATGGCTATGATATTGCCGCACGAGACTGGATGCCACGCGCAGTTGCCGCTGGACCGCGATCTCTGAATGGCTATGATTGCATCTGCATCGGTCGTGCGCTCGCCGAGGTTGCCGCTGGACCGCGATCTCTGAATGGCTATGATTTCGTGCGACCACGAACAACGCCACAACCGTTGCCGCTGGACCGCGATCTCTGAATGGCTATGATTCCTTCCTCAATTTCGAGGGGGATGGACTGGTTGCCGCTGGACCGCGATCTCTGAATGGCTATGATTAGCCAACAGCAGTGTCAGCAGGTGGAGAAGTTGCCGCTGGACCGCGATCTCTGAATGGCTATGATTCCACAGGCGGCGACGGTGCTCCAAACACTGTTGCCGCTGGACCGCGATCTCTGAATGGCTATGATGGGGACAACATCGACCCCGCGACCGCCTCCGTTGCCGCTGGACCGCGATCTCTGAATGGCTATGATTACCGCTCTTCACGCCCGTGGCACCGTCGCGTTGCCGCTGGACCGCGATCTCTGAATGGCTATGATAGTGCAGGGTAATGCCTGCGCAAGAGCATCGTTGCCGCTGGACCGCGATCTCTGAATGGCTATGATCGACGCCAAATAGTACAAGGGACACAAGCTGTTGCCGCTGGACCGCGATCTCTGAATGGCTATGATTGCCAGCTGATTTGATACCGTCGTGGACAAGTTGCCGCTGGACCGCGATCTCTGAATGGCTATGATGGCACCGTGCAGGGCACCGCGTATCCGCAGGTTGCCGCTGGACCGCGATCTCTGAATGGCTATGATGGAGGGCGGGCGTGATGGCGGATCATCAGGGTTGCCGCTGGACCGCGATCTCTGAATGGCTATGATGACGGCTGGCGATGAATACTGGATTGCCATGTTGCCGCTGGACCGCGATCTCTGAATGGCTATGATTTCGCCGATTTCCAGGCCGTGACGATTTCAGTTGCCGCTGGACCGCGATCTCTGAATGGCTATGATCCACAGCGTCAGCGGCCGCCTGCGCCTCCTGTTGCCGCTGGACCGCGATCTCTGAATGGCTATGATCCGGGCCGGGTCGGCCCCGGCGGGGATTTGGTTGCCGCTGGACCGCGATCTCTGAATGGCTATGATGATGCGCATCTGCTCCCAGCCGTTCTTCCGTTGCCGCTGGACCGCGATCTCTGAATGGCTATGATAGAATACTGGTCAGGCGCATGAGGGTGGAGTTGCCGCTGGACCGCGATCTCTGAATGGCTATGATTGGTACTTGCGCGAGTGGGCAGGGTGGCATGTTGCCGCTGGACCGCGATCTCTGAATGGCTATGATTCTTCGTGCGACCACGAACAACACCACAACGTTGCCGCTGGACCGCGATCTCTGAATGGCTATGATTCAGAGCGCGAGACGACGCGCTGCCTACCGTTGCCGCTGGACCGCGATCTCTGAATGGCTATGATCAACGTGCCGTTGAGCACGTTGATCGCCAGGTTGCCGCTGGACCGCGATCTCTGAATGGCTATGATCAACTGGAACGGCGTTTGTTATCGCGTCATGTTGCCGCTGGACCGCGATCTCTGAATGGCTATGATCTGGATTTTGAGCAGGCCGCCCATCTGGTCGTTGCCGCTGGACCGCGATCTCTGAATGGCTATGATTCCGCGAGGATCAGGCGATCCGCAATATCAGTTGCCGCTGGACCGCGATCTCTGAATGGCTATGATCGCCCGCGCTTGTGCTCCAGTTCGTTCCAGTTGCCGCTGGACCGCGATCTCTGAATGGCTATGATTACCGCCAGCGGTATTAGAGCGATTGGCGTGTTGCCGCTGGACCGCGATCTCTGAATGGCTATGATCCACAGGAATCGATATCGGTTGCTGTTTACGTTGCCGCTGGACCGCGATCTCTGAATGGCTATGATCGCTGCCGCTGCTGTTAAGCGTCGAGTTGTGTTGCCGCTGGACCGCGATCTCTGAATGGCTATGATCACAGGAATCGATATCGGTTGCTGTTTACGTTGCCGCTGGACCGCGATCTCTGAATGGCTATGATCCTGATTTCGCTCACAACGAACGCACGAAAGTTGCCGCTGGACCGCGATCTCTGAATGGCTATGATGTGACGCGCTGGAACTTGTCCACGCTGATAGTTGCCGCTGGACCGCGATCTCTGAATGGCTATGATCGGGCTGGACTTGTGGAAGCCGACCGTGATGTTGCCGCTGGACCGCGATCTCTGAATGGCTATGATGGGCCTTCGATTTCATAGGTTTTGCCATTTGTTGCCGCTGGACCGCGATCTCTGAATGGCTATGATTCACCCGGCGCTGTTGCGCTTTTCGTTGAGGTTGCCGCTGGACCGCGATCTCTGAATGGCTATGATCGGTGCTATCCGGGATAGCGCGGCCTTGGCGTTGCCGCTGGACCGCGATCTCTGAATGGCTATGATGCACCCTATCATTGTTATGGCATGTGGAGAGTTGCCGCTGGACCGCGATCTCTGAATGGCTATGATTCGACACCGAGAGCATCGGCCAGCCCGTCGGTTGCCGCTGGACCGCGATCTCTGAATGGCTATGATTCCACCCTCATGCGCCTGACCAGTATTCTTGTTGCCGCTGGACCGCGATCTCTGAATGGCTATGATAGGGCGAGGATGGCGCGCGCTGGCATTTCGGTTGCCGCTGGACCGCGATCTCTGAATGGCTATGATCAGCCGGACCCGGTTGACATCATCCGCAGTGTTGCCGCTGGACCGCGATCTCTGAATGGCTATGATACATGCTATTGTTAGGACCGAGCTCCGCAAGTTGCCGCTGGACCGCGATCTCTGAATGGCTATGATCATTTTGCGGGACGCTTGCTGGTGAACAGGGTTGCCGCTGGACCGCGATCTCTGAATGGCTATGATGGATGGAGTGTCATCTCATTGAGAAACAATGAAAAAACGCTCCATCCATCGCGCTGGAAATAGTGCGAATCGCTAGAACAGGGCGAGCTGGTCGGGATTTTTTCTTTGCCGGCGGCGGCGTTGGCCTGAGAAGCGGATGATGTTTTCATATTGCCGGTCCGTGAAACTGAGGATGTGAATGTCACCCCGATCGGGCAGATTGGCCTCTATGCGCCGCATATAGGTCTCGAACTGCTCCTTGCCGTTGCAGAAGCGAGCATAGACCGAAAACTGGCTTTTTTCAAAACCCTCATCCAGCAGGAATTCGCGGAATTTGGTCGCTGCGCGCGATTGTTCCCTGGTGGTGACGGGCAGGTCGAACATGACGAAAATCCACATGAGCCTGTATCCGCTCAATTGGGTGACACTCATGATATCAGGCTGTCCAGCCCGGCCAGTTCCAGCGCCGAAGGCGGTGTAGGCAGGGTGATGTCGGCCGCTCGCCCTGTTTCGAACGCGCGGGCGAGGGTCTGGGCGGCCCGGTTGGCCGCGCCGGATAGGGTCGTGGTGCCATCGGGGCCGGGCAGGTCGAGGGCGATCAGCCCGGCAAAGGCGCGCTTGGCTTCGCTCGTCACCCGGTCGATGCCGCGCGCCGTCAGCCGCACGGTCAGCGCATCGACCAGCGGCCGGAAGGGCTCGATCAGATCATCGGCCAGCGCAAAGGCATTGGCCCGGTTCGCATGGTGGATCCCGATCGAGGGATGCAGGCCTGAGGCGACCACCGCCCGCGCGCACAGCGACCGCATCACGGTATAACCATAATTGAGCAGCGCGTTCACGCCGTCGGCGTCGCGATCCCGCCGGAAGCCGCTGCCCATCAGCAGCGGCCAGTAACGGCGGGCGGCCTGCGCCTCGACATTGTCCGGGTCGCCGGACCCGACGCGGCGGGCGAGCAGGTCGAAGGCGGAGGCGGAAACGCCATTGGCTTCCAGCACGGCGGCTTGCCAGCGAATCTTCGCCACCACGACGCGGCGCCAGAGCTGCTTGGAAAGCGGCTTTCCGGCCTCCCATTGCGCGCGCATCCGGGCGTTCTGCGCATGATGGCCGTCAAGCGGCAGACACACGGCGACCGGGGCATGGTTGCTGCCGCACAGCAGCATGACCGCGCCTCGGCTGGCCAGCGCCGCGATCAGGTTGGTCGACCAGGTGACGCCATGGGCATGGACGATCACCGCCGCCACATCGTCGAGCGGGATGCGGCCGACCTCCGACCGGTCCTCCGAAACGATGAGGAAACCGCGATGGGCGGAAAGATGGCGGCCATCGGTGGCGATATCGACGATCCGCTCCATCCGTCGCCGTCCCCTGCTCAGGCCGCCTTGCGCGTCTTGCGCCGGGTGGTGCGCGCCGGAAAGCCGGGGTCGAGCACGCGGCCCAGTTCGTCGATGCGGATCTTGCGAAGTCTCCATGCTTTTTGCTTGGCGGGAAACAGCGATATGTAGCGGAACGGATCATTCTTGTCGGCATCGCGGCCCTTCAGAGAGCCGCCTTCCTCCGGCGGGGCGAGATACAGCCGCCCCTCCTGACCGAATTTGACGACACGCAGCAATAGCCGTTCTCCATCCGGTGGGGTCGCTGCCGCAAGGTCGTTCTGGTGCAGGCTCAACACCTTGCGCGCGGTCGGGCAGCTGGCGCGGACCTTCGAGGTCCAGCCCGGCTGATGCGCGTCATACATGGAAACGACCTCGCTCACCCATTTGCCGTCGGGCAGCTCCCACACATCGTAGCGATAGTTTGAATCGCCCTTATATCCTTTGTAGGCGCGCCCTTCGCGGTCGCGGATGGGAATGACGCTCAGCGGTTCGACCCGACGCACGCGGCGGATGCCGCCATAGGGGTGCCAGTGCAGCTTCGGAAATTCTGCGATCGCCTTTTCGAACGCCTTGCCTTCCAGTCCCTCGACCTGGCGATAGAGCGCGGCCTTCAGGTCGGTATCGCGGATCTGCTCGATATGCTCCAGCTTCTTCAGGCCGGAAAGCGGCGTGCGGCGCACGACGATGCTGTTGCCCTTGTCGTCCACCTCGCCGGTCAGGCCATAGGCGGTGTCGTTGTGCAGCCGTCCCGCCGTCTGGTCCTTGCCCTTGTCCAGACCCGCCTTGGAAACCGTGCCATGGTCGGCGCGATGGCTGACCACGATGGCGTTGACGACCTTTCGCAGATCGTCGCGGAAGCCTTCCCAAGGCGGGGGGATTTCGATCTTCTCCCGCCCGTCCGCGCCTTCCATGCCGGAAGCCCTGGCGATGCGTTGCAGCATCGAACGGTCGATGATCGCGACGACGGCCGCGTCGATTGCATGATGGCGGTGGTCCAGCCGGTTCTTGGGCTGGTCCGCGCCGCCGCCGAAATTATGGTCGGGCAGCAGGTCATTGAGCCCCAGCTTGCGCCGCGCCATCTCGGTGAGGCGGCCGGGCGACACCCAGATCGGCCGGCTGCCTTCGCCCCGGTCCGGGTATAGGGCGGCCAGATATTCATGCGCCAGCCGCCCGAGATATTGGGTGTCGACCAGATGGCGGGCGAGGAAGCCGCCTTCTTCGCGGAAGCGTTCCATCGCATCCGGCTCGAACCGCCACCTTTTGTTCTTCGGCAGGCGCGCGGCGCGGGCGGCGACTTCCGGCCAGCGGTCGAGATGGCCCCATGCATCGCAGGGCGAGCGATTGCCCTTGTCGCGATTGGCCTCTCGCACGCAGATGATCTTGTTGGCGTTGCTGTCATCCAGCGTGGCGGAGAAGGGCAGGATATGGTCGACCTCCGCCCGGCCGTCGAACAGCATCGCGGCCGAAATGACCTGTCCGCTATAGACGCATTGCCTGCCGATGGCGTTTTCGTCCAGTTCCTCCCACAATTTCAGCAGCGCACGATTGGCGCCCGTATTGGGCTGGCCCAGTTCCTCCAGCTTTTTTCCGCGGCGTTCGGCGGCGGCGCGGTTCTCGGCATTCTTCCGGTTCAGGTCCTTTTTCTGCTCGTCGTTCAGCTTCAGTTCGCGCGCCAGCTCGATCGCGATCTCGGCGGGCGGGCCATAGGCGCGGATCAGGCGGTTGACGACGCGGCGCAGCTGGTTGAGCCCGATATGGACGGTGGGGTTGGTCAGGCGGCCGATGCGCATTTCCTCCGGATCGGATGCATTTCCGGTGCCCGGCATGATGTGCCGCTCCAGCGCCACGCCATAATAGGGCAGTTGAGGGCGGCCTTGCTTGTCCTCGAAAACCTCTCCGGTACGCCGGTCGCTGTGATGGCCCAGCCCCGCATGCTCGACCGCCTCGCTATAGACGATGACGCGACCCGGCTCGATCGGCGCCGCTTTTTCGGTGCGCCCTTCCGGTGTCCTGCCGCTGGTCAGCGCCTCGATCAGCCGGGTGGTCGCGGTCAGGCCGAACCGGCCATAGCCCTGCGGCAGGTGCGCATTGGCGACGGCGCGCGCCTGCTCCTCCTCCAGCCCGTAGGTCGCGGCCAGCCAATCGAGAAAGGCGCGATGATCCGCGTCGCTTTCCACGGCGTTCAGGCGCTGGATGACGTCCCATTGCTCCTCGGCCGGCAGATGCGCCCAGCGGGTGCCGAAGCGGGTCTTCGCCCCCATGATCGCCGCGACCTCGTCGCCTGCAAGATGGGTGCGGTTCTCGCTTTCCTTGTTGAAGCGGGAGTCGGAATCGGCTTTCAGCACCTTGCGCAGGCTGTCGAAGCCGACCTTCGCCCTGTCCTTCAGCTTGAGCACAAGCAGGTCCCGCTCCTCCGGCGTCAGGCGCCGGGCCTTTTCGCCGGGGCGCACGATCATCAGCGCGTTGACTTCCTCCAGCAGGCGGCGGCGCTGGAACAGCGGATGCATCTTGGGCAGCCGGTCCTCGCCGTCGACCAGCATGCATTTGCCGATTTTCGGGGCCTTGAGGGGGCGCTGATGAAAGATGATCTCGAACAGCCGGTCATGCACCTCCGCCGTCAGCACATCGGGATGATGGGGCGACTGCGCCTCCCAGATGGCGTCGAATTCCTCCTCCAGCAGCGCGCGGGCGGGATAGAAGTCATAGCCGTCGCCCTTGGCGCCCTCGCCGCTTTCCGGCCGCATCCGGGTGCGGACGGAGGGAATCGCATTGGCATTGACGGCGCTCTTGCGGCGCAGGTGGAGCCATTCGCCATAGGTACGCGCGCCCGCTTCCTGCATCGCGTCGCGCAGGCGCTCGATGCCGATGGCGATCTTGCCGCTCTCGGCATCGTCCTTGCGATCGGCCTTGCGGTTGGATTTGAAGCCGCGCCGCTGGTTGAGATGGAACAGCGCCCGGCCGAGATGGGCGAGCGGCAGCGCCTCGTCGAGCGCTCGCGCGCGCAGTTCGATGGGGTCGAGCGCGGCGAGCGCCTTGCGTTCGGCTTCATCGGCGGGGAAAAGCCCGTCCCGCACCAGATATTTGATCAGCGCGCGCTGCCGCTGCTTGAAGCGGTCGCGGCGGCGGCTCATCGAGCGGGCGTCGCGCCGGTCGACGGCAAGCGAGGCCCCGGATTTGGGATCGCGCCCGTCGCTGAAGATGCGTGATCCGGCCGCCAGAA
>Ga0182748_1003976_pt1 | contig 12079 bp, 12 predicted proteins | sample eDN3rd37CKraftOP_FD_128877 | JGI IMG/M metagenome (GOLD analysis project Ga0182748, IMG submission 128877) | Enriched Organic Plus compost microbial communities from Emeryville, California, USA - eDNA 3rd pass 37_C Kraft OP (version 2) (version 2) ...
CGCTTCAAGGGCGAGGTGGGCGAGCAGGCCACCATGTTCTTCCTGGACCCGTCGGGCAACGCCATCGAGATCAAGGCGTTCAAGAACATGGAATCGCTGTTCGCCAAGTAGGTAAGGGCGGGGGCGCTTTCCGCCCGCGCACGCCCGGCGGGCCGGCCCTTGCGGCGGGCCCGGCGGCAAAAAAATTGCGCCGTTCAGCCGAACAGCCAGCTCAGGCCCGACGCGACCAACCCCACCGTCGCGATCACGCCAACCACCAGAAGAAAAGTCACGCCGTTGTTGCCGTCCGGCTTTTCCGTTGCGTAGCCGGTGATGTCCGCTTCCTGCTCGTCTGCCATGGCGGTCTCCTTTTCAAAGTAGAGGGTTGAAGGGAGCACGATCAGGGCAAAAGATGGTCCGATGGAAAAGCCTTGTCAATGGGCGATCCGGGCGGTGTAACGCGGGCGGGCCGGCCACGCAATATATTGATATCGAAGAGGATTCCCGCGCAGGGGAAGGCGCGGCCCGTATGCGGAAAACTTGCGCTGGATTGCGGTTTGTGCGGGCGGCGGGGCGTAACAACTTTAGCGTTTGAAAACCGGATGGGCGCGCGGCGAACACCGCCCGGCCCAGGCCATGGATAATTGCGCCCATATCGAACGGCGTGCCTATCGGGATGCCGGCGTTGCGTGGCCGCCCGCCAGCGGGCAGCACGGACTTGGCCAACGGGAGAGCCGATGAAGATATACATGGCGGCCGACGCGCCATCGCGAACGGGCCTGGGCACGAGCGAACTATGGTCCGGCGAGGATCGCGGCCTGGTCGCATGCTGGGAACGCGGCCGCGAAAAGGCCGGCGAGGACCCGGCGCTGGCGGCTCGCGCCAAGGATGGCGAACTGGTCTCGCTGCCATGGAGAGGCGGCGTGGAGCAGGAACTGAAAGGCGGCACGAAGTACGGCACGTTGCGCTACCTGGCCATGTGGCAAGGCCTGCGCGGCGACGCCCTGGACATCGACACCGACGCCGAGCCCTGGATACGATGCTCGCGATTCGGGGTGGAAGTGACCTTCACCGCAAGCGCGGAGAAATACGGCAACGCCTGAGGCGACAGCGTCCGTAGCTTTGCGCGCCTGCCCCTTGGGACGGGTGCTCAGCCGAAACCGTACAGCCGCGCCGGGTTATCGCAGAGCACCTCGCGCTCCTGCCTGCCCAGCCCTTCACGGATCGCCCGCAGCAGGGCGGCCTCATCCAGCGCCGCGCCGCCTGCGTCCACCCACCCGGGATGCGGCCAGTCCGAGCCCCACAGCAGCCGCCCGGGCGCACGGCGGACCAGGTCGCCGACCAGGCCGGCCAGGTCGTCGAAGGGCGGCCGGCCCGCGCTCACCAGGTAGGGCGCCGACAGCTTGAGCCAAAGGCGGCCCCCGTCCAGCAGGCGGCACAACGCCGCGTAGGCAGGATTGCCGCTGCGCGCATCGGCGGGCGCCAGACGTGCGAAGTGATCCAGCACCACCGGCGCCGGCAGCGTGCGCAGCCAAGGCTCCAGCCCGGGCAACTGCTCGCCGGGCACATGCAACTGCAGGTGCCAGCCCAGCGGCGCGATGCGCGCGCACAGGCCCGCCACCGCATCGCGGTCCAGCGCCGCGCCGCGCAGGGCGTTGATGCGTACGCCCCGCGCGCCCTGCGAATGCAGGGTGTCGAGCTGCGCGTCGGCGACCTGCGGCGTCACCACCACCACCGCCCGCGTCCTGTCCCGGCCCAGTTCGGCCACGGCCTGCAGGGTGCAGCGGTTGTCGGTGCCGTAGCTGGACGGCTGCACGACCACGGCGCGCTCCAGGCCCAGCGCGCGCCGCATGGCGAGGTACTGCGCCGGCGTGGCCGGCGCGGGCCGCAGGCCGGCGGCATCCGCGTAGGGGTAGCGCGGATCGTAGATGTGCAGGTGGGTATCGCAGGCGCCGGGGGCAAGCCCGGCCTTGCCCTGTCCGCCGCAGTCCGGGCCGGAAGGGGCGGTGGAGCCGACCGGGGTTGCCGGCGCCAGGCTCCCGGCCATCCTCAGTCGCCCGAGATGCCGGCGGTCTGCACCACGTCGCGCCAGCGGGCGGCTTCGCTGGCCACGAACTGCTCGAACTCCGGCTGGCTCAGCTGCATGGGCTCGGAGCCCTGCGCCTGCAGGCGCTGCTGCACGTCGGGGTCGCGCAGCGCTTCGTGCAGGGCCTGCACCAGCTTGTCCTTGACCTCCGCCGGCAGGCCGGCCGGCGCGAACAGGCCGGTGTAGACCGCCACGTCCACACCTTCGACGCCCTGCTCGCGCAGCGTCGGCACGTCGGGCAGCAGCGGCGAGCGCGTCGCGCCCGTCTGGGCGATGGCGCGCAGGCGGCCCGACTCGATGAAGGGCGCGGACGAGCTGAGCTGGTCCACCATGGCGTCGAGCTGGTTGCCCATCAGATCCGTCAGCGCGGGGCCCGCGCCCTTGTACGGCACGTGCGTGGCGTTCAGGCCGGTCTTCTGCTTGAGCAGTTCGGTGGTCAGGTGGTTGAGCGAGCCGGTGCCGGGCGAACCCATGTTCAGGCCGCTGGCGCGGCCCTGGCTTTCCTTGACCAGCTCGGCGTAGTTGCGCGCGGCGGTGTTCGGCGCGACCACCAGCACCGACGGCGTGGTGCTGATGCCGCCGATGGCCGTGAAGCTCTTGACCGGGTCGTAGGACACCGACTTCACGAAGGCCGGCGCCGTGGCGTTGGTGGCCGTGCTGCCGACCATCAGCGTGTAGCCGTCGGGCGCGGCGCGCGCCACCAGGCCGCTGCCTATGGTGCCGCCGGCGCCGCCGCGGTTGTCGATCACCACGGGCTGGCCCAGCACGCGGCTGAGCGCCGGGCCGATGGCGCGGGCGGTGGCGTCGACGTTGCCGCCCGGGGCGAAGGCCACGATCACGGTGACGGGCTTGTCGGGATAGGCGGCCAGCGCCGGCGCGGCGGCCAGCGCGGACAGCAGCAGGCCGGCCGCCAGTCGGCGGGCGGCGCGGATCGGGAAATGTCGCATGCGTGTCTCCGGATTAATAGGATATGGGGATGCCCCGCGGGCGTTCAGGTCTTCAGGGTGAAAATCTCGTGGAAATCCTTCGGCGCGACGCCGCCGAAGTGCTGCTTGTAGCCGGCCGCGGCAGTGGCCAGCAGCTTCTCGCGGGTGGCGCGCGACATGGTCGCGTCCACGCCCACGCCCTGCAGCGTGGCGATCACCTCGTCCATTTCGTGGGCGCGGCGCTCGGCGTGGATGACGCCGCGCGAAATCAGGCCGTTGACCACTTCCAGGAAGGGGCCGGCGGCGAAGGTCTCGGCGATGGAATCCAGCAGGTCGTCTTCCAGCTGGTACTCGTGGCCGGCCAGCACCGTTTCCAGCAGCAGCGCGACCACGCCCTTCATGAAGATGCTGCGCAGCATCTTGGACGCCGACGCCCGGCCGGGCGCGCCGTCGAGCACCGTCAGGCGCGCGCCATAGGGCGCCAGCGCGTCGTGCAGGCGCTGCGCGCCGTCGCCGCAGATCAGCGTGGGCACCTTGTGGCCCAGGCCCGGCACCGTGCCCATGATGGCGCCGTCGACGAAGGCCGCGCCGCTCGGCGCGATCAGCGCGGCGGCCTCGGCCTTGGTCTGCGGGCCGGCCGAATTCAGGTCCGCGTACAGCTTGCCCGGTCCCAGCAGCGGCGCGCATTCGCGCGCCAGGGGCACGGCCAGGTTGGCGCTGACCGCGCACAGCACGATGTCGGCCTCGGCCGCCAGCGCGGCCAGGTCCGGCACCAGCCGCACGCCGGCTTCCTGCGCGCGCTGCTTCACCAGCGCCGACTGCGGCTCGACGTTCCAGAACTTGTCGTAGGCCAGGATGCCCTGCAGGCCGTCGCGGCGCAGGCCGGAGGCGATGTGGAAGGCTGCCTCGCCCAGCCCGATGAAGCCCAGCACGGGTTGCTCGGCGGCCATCAGCCGTTCCCCCGGTCGGCGTAGGCGCCGTCGATGATCTCGCAGCCCATCGCGACCAGCGCCTGCTCGGTATAGGCCGAGCGGTCCCAGGTGCCGGCGGCGATCGCCTTGCGGGTGGCGATCTCCTTCTCCAGCTTCTTGCGGGCCTTGGCCAGCACCGCCTGCGCGTCGGCCGGCGCGATGACCACCACGCCGTCCTGGTCGCCGACCAGGATGTCGCCCGGGTTCACGACCACCCCGCCGCAGCTGATCGGCACATTGATCTCGCCCGGCCCGCTCTTGTGCGGCCCGCGCGGATTGATGCCGCGCGAGTACACGGGAAAGCGCATCTGGCCGATCGACTCCAGGTCGCGCACCGCGCCGTCGACGATGACCCCGGCCAGGCCGCGGCGCTCGGCCCACAGCATCATGTTCTCGCCGGTCAGCGCATTGGTCTGGTCGCCCTGGTCCTCGACGATCACCACGTCGCCCGGCTCGGCCATGTCCAGCGCCCGGTGCAGCATCAGGTTGCAGCCCGGGCGGGCGCGCACCGTGAAGGCCGTGCCCAGCAGCGGCGCGGTATTGAGCGGGCGGATCGCGGCGTCCAGGCAGAACATGCGCCCCATCTCATCGGCGATGTTGGCGACCGGGATGCCGGCGAAGCCCTGCACCAGCTCGCGGGCGGGGCGGGGGATACGGGTGAAGATTCTGAATCCGACATTCGACATGGCTGGGTTCTCGCAACGGAAGTCGGCGGTATAGTAGGCCCGCATTCCCAAGCTGTCGCCGAGGTTTTGTTGTGTGACTCCGAAGGGATTCTTCGGCATGGCGCAGCATGGGGATAGGCTGGATATCGCCCGCTCCTGCCTGCCGTCCGGCTCCCGCTCCCGGCCGATGCCTGTTGCAGCGCTGCCCACTGTCGCCAAGCCCATCCACGTACCCGCCATGAAAGTCGAAGCCCTGCGCAGCCTGTGCGCCGTCATCGAGCACGGCTCCATCGCCGCCGCCGCGCCCACCGTCAACCTGACGGCCAGCGCCATCGGCCTGCAGCTGCGCCAACTGGAAGAACACTTCGGCCGCCTGCTGTTCGACCGCTCCGCCCGCCAGGTGCGCCCCACCGCCTTCGGCCTGGAAGTCGCCAATGCCGTGCGCGGCACCCTGGACACGCTGGACGCGCTGCGCGAGCACGGCGACGCCTCGGTCTCCGGCCGCCTGCGGCTGGGCGTCATCGAATCGGCGCAGATCGCCCTGCTGCCGGCCTACCTGCGCGAGCTGCGCGCCCTGTACCCGCGCGTCGAGGTGCAGATATCGCGCGGCGTCTCGCAAGCCCTGCTGCAGGACATCCAGGCCGGCCGCCTGGACGCCGCCGTGGTCGTGCGCCCGCGCACCGGCGGCTCCACCCGGCTGCACTGGGTGCCGCTGCGGCGCGAGCCCTTCGTCATCGTCGCCCCGCCCGGCCTGCGCGCCCAGTCCCCTGCCGACATCCTGCGCCGCCACGAATGGATCCGCCTGGACCGCAGCGCCACGGGCGGGCGCATCGCCGCCGCCTACGTGGAACGTATCGCGCCCGGCAAGCGCCCCTGGGTAGACTTGCCCGGCACCGATGCGATCGTCGCCATGGTGTCCGCCGGGCTGGGCGTGTCGGTGATCCCAGCCACGCGGGCGGCGCTCAAGCGCGCTTATGACTTCAAGGAGATCGATCTGGGGGCGTCGGCTCCGGTGCGGGAGATTGCGCTGGCCTGCCGGGGCAGGGATGCGGAGAACCGGAGGTTTCTGGCGGCGAGGCATGCGTTCGAGCAGGCGGCTCGGGGGGTGGGGTGAACCGCCCAAGCCCCTAAGGCAGGTAGCGGTTACATTTCTAGACTGCCTACGCGGCAGTGAACTGCCAGCTACCCAGCGGCCTCGCATTTGCAGTTTTCTAAGCTGCCTACGCGGCAGTGAACTGGCGCGATCCCAGGGCTCTCGCATTTGCAGTTTTCTAAGCTGCCTACGCGGCAGTGAACACTTTAAACGCCATGACGGCCTCCTATATATATTTCTAAGCTGCCTACGCGGCAGTGAACATCAAGTGGCGCCCAGGCACGCCCGCCCGGACTTTCTAAGCTGCCTACGCGGCAGTGAACCGGGACAGGCGACAGGTCCTGCATGCGCGGGTTTTCTAAGCTGCCTACGCGGCAGTGAACGCCAACATCGGGGCTCACTGGTTCGTTGACGTTTTCTAAGCTGCCTACGCGGCAGTGAACCTTGGCATATTCCTGCTCGTCGCTGTCCCACTTTTCTAAGCTGCCTACGCGGCAGTGAACGTTGATCGCATCGATCCGGGTCTCGTCATCCATTTCTAAGCTGCCTACGCGGCAGTGAACGATAGATTTTGCGCGCCTGTACTCGGAGTATCTTTCTAAGCTGCCTACGCGGCAGTGAACCGAGCGTGCCGTCGGGCTCGAACCAGGGCCACTTTCTAAGCTGCCTACGCGGCAGTGAACGCGCTCGCCTGGACGTCCGCCACGCTGCAAGATTTCTAAGCTGCCTACGCGGCAGTGAACGACAACTACCTGACCGCCGGCCATTACGGAGTTTTCTAAGCTGCCTACGCGGCAGTGAACCTCGTGCTGCGGGCGGCCGCCGTGGTGCGTGCTTTCTAAGCTGCCTACGCGGCAGTGAACCAGAAGCGTTTTGCGACTTGCTTCGCGTGCAATTTCTAAGCTGCCTACGCGGCAGTGAACGCCAGGCGCGCGAGATTGCCCAGCGGCAGATGTTTCTAAGCTGCCTACGCGGCAGTGAACCGGCGGGTCGATCACGGCGAATCCGCCGTCGATTTTCTAAGCTGCCTACGCGGCAGTGAACTGGGAGAGAGACCTTCGCGCCCTCATCGTGAATTTCTAAGCTGCCTACGCGGCAGTGAACCTGCTCGACCTTGTTGTTGGTCGCCGCTTCCATTTCTAAGCTGCCTACGCGGCAGTGAACTCCCTACCAGTCACGGACAAGGAGCCGGGCATTTTCTAAGCTGCCTACGCGGCAGTGAACATTCTCATTTGGTCACATCCTTGCGGCTATATTTTCTAAGCTGCCTACGCGGCAGTGAACGAAATACCGGACGCGCTGCCGGTGCTGTTCGATTTCTAAGCTGCCTACGCGGCAGTGAACCAACTCCGACAGCATGACGTTGCGCGAGGCAATTTCTAAGCTGCCTACGCGGCAGTGAACGCGACATCATCTACACCGCCGACATCCCGGACTTTCTAAGCTGCCTACGCGGCAGTGAACGTTCGCGCAGATAGGTCTTGGCGCCGACCGACTTTCTAAGCTGCCTACGCGGCAGTGAACCCGCAGGAGGATGCGCTCCCTGGGGTCGATGCTTTCTAAGCTGCCTACGCGGCAGTGAACGTTGTAGCCGGCCTCCGCGAATTTCTGCGCCATTTCTAAGCTGCCTACGCGGCAGTGAACCACAGGAAAGGCACGGCGGCAGGGCGGGTGGATTTCTAAGCTGCCTACGCGGCAGTGAACGCCGACATCGATCCCGATTGCGAGCGCCTCGATTTCTAAGCTGCCTACGCGGCAGTGAACTCCCCATGCAGCAGGATCGCGGCCTTGTTGTATTTCTAAGCTGCCTACGCGGCAGTGAACATGGACAGCAAGCACACATCGGGGCCGTGGAATTTCTAAGCTGCCTACGCGGCAGTGAACCGGGCTGTAGTAGTCGTCTCGGTAGGCCATCATTTCTAAGCTGCCTACGCGGCAGTGAACTCGATCATCCGTCAGCGGCTCGGCGTCAGTCATTTCTAAGCTGCCTACGCGGCAGTGAACGCGCTGCTCGCCGTCCTCGCCGCGGCATTTTTTTTCTAAGCTGCCTACGCGGCAGTGAACTATGCGTTGGCTTGCGCGTAGCCGGTCGCCATTTTCTAAGCTGCCTACGCGGCAGTGAACAAAATCAGCAAGCTGCTCGCGCTGCCGTTCGATTTCTAAGCTGCCTACGCGGCAGTGAACAAGCTCAAAGCACCCCTAATCCATTGATTTTCATGGGCAATCTATAAAACAAACGGCCCCGACCCAATTCCAGAGCTCGTTTCTAAGTTATTGATTTTTAAAGAGCTCACAAGACATCCAAAAAAAGGGTTCAGAACCAGGGGATGGTTGCATCCCGGCTCAAACCGTAGGTAGTGAACGCCCCATAGACAGGCGAGGCACGGATGGGCCCATGCCGGACGAAGAGCAGAAATGTCTGGCCTGTACTGCTACTCGTGATGCGTACGAAAGGATCCGAGAGTGTCTTCTCGGCACTCTCCGGAACATGTTCGCGGGCTTCAACCTCCGTCAGGCCATGGCGTCGCATTTGGCGCCGTCGCAGCCGCTCCACGTTGCTCTTTGCTTGCACACGAGACACCGTACGAAACCCTGACCCATCGGGAATCGGCAGAACAGACGTGTGTTCGCAATGATCCTTCAGTCCCGACAGCCAGCCAGGGGTAGCCCAGGGAACCAGAGTGGTCGCCAACCCATGCAGCCGCATGATCGCCCCCAATCCCCCAACCCCGGAAATTCCCATTTGAGGAAAACTGACACCCACATCGTTTCGCCCTGCCTTGGCCAGCGTGCCATGCAGCCGTGAATACAGGGCACTCATCAGGATATGGGCGGGAAATTCCGGCGACGGCATCAAACTGATTTCGATGTAGTGGTCCATGGCATCTCAACCTGCATCACCGAAAACACCGCCTCGGACGAGAATGGACATTACGAAATGCTGCTGGCCGATGTCAGGTATCTGATCACGCAGCACCCAGTTATCCAGCAAGCTATAGAAGTCGGTTTTTTCCCTGGGCTGTCGGTATGCCTTGCCCTGCGTCGTGACGGAGCCGTACGGTTCTGCGGCAATGGGCCCCAGTTCCTCGGCACCGGGATACCACGTGTCGATCGTGCGCAACGCGTTGCCGATCTTCTGGGAATGTATGCCTGCCGTGCCGCCCACGACATACAAGGTCTTGCTCTTATCCCCTTTGTCCAGCACTAGCTCCTGCGATGGAAAGACTTCCTGGCCCGCGCCCATCCGGGCATATGCTGAAATTTTCAGAAGGACATGAGCAGCGCCTGAAAGGCCTTGCTCTATCAACTTGGACAACGCATCGAGATCGGACAGGTCAACCGAAAACTGGCGTAGCGGGATCGATAAACTATCGAACTTCCACACAGTGTGCTCGCTACCATCCACCAGACGCGCAATGTGGGTTTCGACGGATTCCGCCCCGATGCGGTTTCGCCACAGGAAGCGGCCATTAGCCAGGTTGTGTGCATACCGGCGAGCCAACTCGGCAAAACCATGCTGTGCGACATATTCCTGCACAACAGCCATTAGTTTGCTCTGGTAGGCCTGATCGTTGCATGCCGAAGGCACGCCGACGCCACCTAGCACGCGCACTGTGAACGTCGCCTTGAGCGTATCTGCATCCGCCGGAAGCGCTGCGACGTCCACTGTCTGCAAATTGGGATTCTCGATTGCCGCATCAAGCCTGGCTGGGTCTTGCTCCTTAGCCTTCAGGCGATTCGAGATCGTTCCGCGTACCGACTTCTCTCGCACCGGTACGGGTGCCCATTGCAAACCTTCCCGGAATTGCCAATTGCCACTGAAAAATAGCGCATCGGAGGGATCCAGTTTGCGCTCGAATGCAAGAACGGATGCCGTTTGAAGGGTAGAGGGGTTCTTCTTCGCCATGCCATTTTCCTCGTAGATCAGTTGGATTGATTCGGAAACACCACTGCGGAGGGTCTGTAGTCATTGCGACACCGATATAGCCCCTTTTGCAAATCGTTATGCGCGTACCAGAGCAGATCGCTTGGGCACGACAACCTGTGAGGGCTGACCCATTCACCCATGCCATACAAGGATTCAACGAACCTGCTCGGCGTGCTGCCATCTCGGCTGTTCAGCACTGCTCCGGGCGGATGAACCGCGGACAACGCTCCATATCCGACCGGAATAGGTACAAGCCATCCCTTCCTACCATGTCTCCATTCGACCTTCCTATCGGGATCGAAAGCATCGCCAGTTGGCGACGCAGCAACCGGCGCCCAGCGAAAGCCGCTCAATTCCAGCCAGGCGTCGAATTGGGTGGCCTGTGGATTGCGCTCCTGCAATGCCCGAGTATGCTGTGCCACCAAGTCGTCACGGGAGACCAGCGCGAACCCCGGCAGCCAGTGACGACGGATATAGCGAAACTGGGCGGCAGCAAGTTCCGGCCGCTGATCCAGTTCCACCAGCTCGGGGCGGATGTGCCGGCCGGGACCCCGACGCGGCGGCAGCACGGTACCGCCTGCCACCCGCATGGTAGCGACGGTGTTGCCAATGTCAGCAGCCAATGCGCGCAGGCCTTTGTCATCCGCCCCAAGCAGGCGGCTTTCTCCTGCTGCTCCCGACACGCCAAGCACCAGAGTGATGTCCAAATTCACTCTGCCCTCTTCGGCAATTGCCGCCGTTTCCCCGGCCTTATCCACGGGGTTGCGGGTCAGTCGGAAAGTCTTGATATAGCCATCCTGGACATGTTCTTGGTAGTCATGACAAATGACGCCTATGCCGTCGAACTGCAAAGCCATTCCGTTGGCCACAAGCCTGCGTTCAAGCGCCCACATGAACCCAAGAAAAGCAGACATGGCCGGAAGACCATGCGTGAACGGCCCGGAAATGGCATTGGCGTTCTGGACGTTCAAGTGAGGTAAAATGAGAAGGCCATCGCTTGCAGATGACGCATGAACATTCATGGCTACTCCCTCCTTGGTTGCGGGGGTCCAGACTGTAGCGAGTCCTTGGATACCGGGGACAGAGGCCTCCAATCGACCAACCGCTCATCAGCCAGCAACTCGCGCCGCCAGTGCCGATGCTCGATGTCGCCAACAGGTAGATTCTCCTGAAGCTGGTGATTCACCCAGGCGGCAAAGCGGCTGCCAATCTGCCCAGGCCAGTCCTGATCCGCAGGAGCCCGAGCCAGGCCGTCAACGGCGGCCTGGCTTTCTGCCATGAGGCGACTGTACGGATCCAGCCATAGCCGTTCAGCCCAATGCAGTTCGCATCGTGCGTCCCGTGTCCATCCTGGCTCGAGCGCGCGCTGATATTCGCTGGCCAGGCATACCAATTCATCGATCAGTACATCGAGATATCCGCTTACCCGCTCTCGGGTCGCGACATTGGCTGGCGGATCAGACTTCAGAAATTCGCGCAGACCCCGCACCGTCTCTCGAACGACTTCCCTGCCCCCGTAGATGCGGCCGAACACTGACCCCGTATGGAACGGTATGCGTACATCACGGCTGCGCCACCTGGGCGGCAATGAACTGAGCAGATAATTGATGCCCCTGCGCTCGCTGTTGAGCTGCGATACATTCTGAGGCTTCGTCCCGCCCAGCTTCTGCGCTGCAAGGTCCGGATATTCGCGCACAGCGCCATCGTGCCAGCGCTGCTCCCGCCTAGCCTGCCGGGCCGCTTTACTGCCTTCGCCGAATCGGACGTCCTGTATGACGGCGTAGAGTTCATGCGCCAGCGATGTGGGAAAAAGAGGAAACAACAGGTGGAAGTCCTCGTTGCTGACGGGGTCTTCGCCAACCAGCCAATACACTTGCTTCGCCCGCGTATGGGTGGCTGGACCTTCGGCACCGGATTGTGTGATCCCGACAAAGGCAGCACGCCAAGCTGCTGCCTCCTCGGGGTCATCACTCAAAGCGGCTATCGCTTCGGCATCCCCGGCTTCAAGCCATGCCAATAGCGTCTGTCCGTCCACGACTAGGCGCAGCAATTTATACACACCCAGCGCTGCAGCATTGCCGACAACGTCGCGCGAATAGCCGGCACGCAGACAATGGCTACCGACCTCCGCTCGCTGCGGCATTTTTTCGGGCGGCACATGCAGACTGGTTCCGCGAGCATCGGGATGTAGGGGCTTGAGGGCGTGGGTTACGAGCTGAATTTGGCTGGCCTGGCGCGCAGCTTCGGAAAGCCAGGCTGCCGGTTCATGCTGGGCGATCAGTCCTGGGCGCCTGTGATCGTCGTCTGCCAGGGCGTCCAACTTGGCTGCCAACCTATCCTGCAGGAAGACGCGGATGGCCGCTCGAACGCGCCCCCGCCGACCGCCATAGGAGGAATCGGACATGGATACTCCTTCGTCATGGATGTGAAG
>Ga0182748_1003978_pt1 | contig 12074 bp, 12 predicted proteins | sample eDN3rd37CKraftOP_FD_128877 | JGI IMG/M metagenome (GOLD analysis project Ga0182748, IMG submission 128877) | Enriched Organic Plus compost microbial communities from Emeryville, California, USA - eDNA 3rd pass 37_C Kraft OP (version 2) (version 2) ...
CAGGTGAAATCGGTCGTCTGCTGGTAATAGGGAAAGGCGGTGACCGGCGAAATTTCCCCGCGAACCGTCTTGTCAAAACGCAGCGCGTCCGAATGGTCGGCATAATAATCGAGATAGCGTCCGATGGGACGGTAGCCGTGCCGTTTGTAAAGTGCGATCGCACGTTGATTATCCTCGCGCACTTCCAGCCGCAGCAAAGGACGGTCGTGGTCATAGGCCGCCGTTTCCGCCGCTTGCAGCAGCAGCGAGCCGACGCCCTTGACCTTTGCCTCCGGATCGACGGCTATCGAATAGAGCCGCGCCAGCGCGGTGCCGAGCCGGAACAGGATCATCGCATAGCCGATAACCGCCCCGTCCAATGTAGCAACGATAGTCTCTGCTGTTGGCCGTGCGATAAGGGCGCGAAATGAACGGCGGGAAATCCGGTCTGTCTCGAAACAGCGTTCTTCGATGCGCAGGAGCGCATCTATGTCGTCTGCCGTGGCCTTGCGCGTCGTTGCGCCCGTCATCTCGTGGCCTTTGCAAAGGGATCGTTCCGATCCGGTCGAACACCAACAATTGGCTTATTCGAGGCAAAAAACAAGCGCCCGGACCGTGGCAAAATTATGAGTGATTCTCCGCCCGATCAGCTCCCGACAACCCGCGGATTTCAATCAATAATTGTATTTCAGAAGAATACTCGCATTAACCATTAATTAAGAAGTCAGGCGATGGCGGGGCGAACCGAATTGACTCCAGACTATTTCAGACATTAACGTTTCGTTAATAAATGAGTAATGGCGAGAGCCAAAGGGCGTTGAGTATGTTTTGCGTTGTTCGCTCGACCACAAAGATTATGGCAGCTGCCGGTTTTGCAGTGTCACTGCTGATGGCAAGCTTTGGTGCGGAAGCAGCCTCTGGCGACTTCATGCAGACCGGCAAGCTGACCTCGCAGCCGATCGGACATTATGAGTTCTGCAAGCGCGAACCCAAGGAATGCGGCATCACCAGCCGAGACACCCGCGCGCTGCAGCTCAATCATTCAAACTGGCAGCGCATCGTCGAGATCAACCTTTCGGTCAATGAGCGCATCAAGCCGATGACCGACATGGAAATCTACGGCGTCGAGGAATACTGGGCTTATCCGACCACCGTTGGCGACTGCGAAGATTACGTATTGCTGAAGCAGCGTGAATTGCAGAAAGCCGGCATCCCGCTCACCGATCTTCTGATTACCGTCGTCCGCAAGCCGGACGGCGAAGGCCACGCAGTGCTTACCGTCCGCACCGATCGCGGCGATTTCGTTCTCGACAACCTGACCGATGAAGTCATGCGCTGGAACGAGACGGATTACACCTATCTGAAGCGTCAGGCCGCGAACGATACCGGTCGCTGGGTCACCATCGAAGGTCCAGACAACCTCCTCGTCGGCTCGGTACGCTGAGGTTAAAAGGCCCGTTTCATTTGAACGGAGGCCCGGACTGTGCTAATCGGTACGGGTCTAAAAAGGAGAGGTCGGTGCGGTTAGCCCGATCCCCGTTTCAAAGCGGGTCCTGGCCTTCGCAATTGCTTTCAACTCGGCAGATGCGTCGAGTCCCTTGACCTTCCACTCCGTTGCAATGATGCATTGGAGAACAAAGGGTCTTGGTCATGAAACAGCAAATCTCTGTTATTACACTTGGAATCGCGAATCTTAAGCGCTCGCGACGCTTTTACGCCGAAGGCTTCGGCTGGGCGCCGGTTTTCGAGAATGAAGAAATCATTTTCTATCAGATGAACGGCTTCGTTCTCGGAACTTTTCTGAAATCCTCGCTCGAAACCGACATGAACCGCCGTGCCCTTTTGCAGCCCGGCGCCTTTTCCCTTGCGCACAATGTAGAGCGAGAAGCTGACGTAGCGCCACTGATGGACCGGCTGGTTCAAGCGGGCGGCAAGCTGTTGCGATCAGCGGATGCACCAGCCCACGGCGGTTTTCGCGGCTATGTCGCCGATCCTGACGAGCACGCCTGGGAAATTGCCTGGAACCCCGCCTGGGCCATCGACGAGAACGGCCTTGTAACATTCGGGCTATGAACCCAATGGCTGGCAGGGCGCGTTTCGCGCCCTCTGGCTTACAATGACGTGACTATTGGAGCCACGCATGACAAAAATCTACTTCATCTCGCATCCTGAAGTCGTCATTGATCCCGCAAAGCCAGTTCCATCATGGCATCTGGTGGAGCGTGGTATTGAACGGATGCGTATATTTGCCGGCAAACCGGAATTGCGCTCGATCACGTCGATCTGGTCGAGCACAGAAACAAAGGCAAGGGAGGCAGGGGAAATTCTGGCCGGCGTTCTGGGAACAGACCTGTCAACGGATGGCCGCTTTAACGAGATTGACCGAAGCGCTACCGGATTTCTGCCGGCCGATCAGCATGAAATGGTCGCCGACCGGTTCTTTTCAGCACCCGAAGCAAGCATCCGTGGATGGGAGCGAGCCATCGATGTGCAACAGCGCATCGTGCAAGGCTTCGAAGCTGTCAAGCGGCTTGAAACTTCTGGTGATATCGCCATCGTTGGGCACGGCGGCGCGGGTACGCTGCTGCTCTGCTCTCTCGCCGGACTTCCGATCAGCCGCCAGTACGATCAGCCCTATCAGGGACACTATTGGTGTTATTCATGTGAAGAAAGAACTGTCCTCCATCACTGGAGACCGATAGCACCACGTTGAAATTTCAACGAAGATACCACCGAAATTATATACTGGTTCCCCGGGGCGGCCATTTACGCTATGCTTTGATTCCGGCTTCTTCCAAGCCTCCCTCCTCCGTTCGGGAAAGCATTTTTTCATGCAGGAAGAATAAACCATCGAACCAACTGTTCGGGCACATGCACAAGGAGGGACTGCAACGACAGCTCGTCACAGGAGGTTTATCGATGCGGTTATCGTCCCCTATCTATCACCTGAAGAGGCGCGCCAGACGTTTGGCAAACGAGACTGCTATTCCGTTCCATGCAGCGCTTGATCGCATTGCGGCTCAGGAAGGCTATCGAAGCTGGAGCCTGCTCGTCAACAAGGCATCCGCTCCCGTTTCTGCAAGGGAAATATACAACTTTCTTAAAACTGGCGACATGGCGCTGATCGGTGCGAGACCGGGTCATGGCAAGACCCTGTTGAGTCTCGATATAATGATAGAAGCGATGCGAGGCGGCAATTGCGGCGTGTTCTTTTCGCTCGATTACACAGAAAGAGATATCGCAGCGCGCTTCCAGGCACTCGACTGCAAACAGGATGATTTTCGGCATCTGTTCCGCTTCGATTGTTCGGATGCCATCTGCGCCGATTATATAATCGCCAAACTTGATGATGCCCCAACGGGAACCGTTGTGGTCATTGATTATCTGCAACTACTGGATCAGAAGCGCGACAAACCCACCCTATCGACCCAGATGGCGGCGCTCAGGTCATTCACGTCAAAGCGAAGACATATCGTTCTCTGCATATCACAGATTGATCGCTCATTTGATCCATCAATCAAGGCATGTCCGGCAATTGAAGATATCCGGCTTCCCAATCCGCTCGACCTTACTTTGTTCGATACTTATCTCTTTCTCAATGATGGCCAAATCCGCGTACAAACGCACACTGGAACCAAGCCGCTCGTGACTCCGTAGAAGGTATTCAGGCGGCAGAAACCAGCCTTTCCGCGCCCATGCGATAAGATATGGCGCTGGCCAGATGGATGCGTCCGACTTTGTCGCTTCCATCGAGATCGGCCAGCGTACGGGCAACCTTCAGGATACGATGATAGGCGCGCGCGGAAAAATGCATCTGCTCGCTCGCGTCGCTCAAAAGCTTGAGGCCTGCCGCGTCCGGCTTTGCGACCTCCTCTATCAGTCTGGCCGAACAATAGGCATTGGTCATGGACGGTTCCAGACCGAGCGCGGAATAACGCTCACTCTGTATTGCGCGGGCGCGGGCGACGCGTTGCGCGACCGTCTCGCTTGCCTCGGACTGGGATGGCTTGATGAGATCGAACGCGGAGACAGCAGGCATATCCACCCGCAAATCGATACGGTCGAGCAGCGGGCCTGAAATACGCGCCTGATAGTCAGCCTGGCAACGCGGCCCGCGTGCGCAGACATGCCCCGGTTCGCCAGCCATGCCGCAACGGCATGGATTCATGGCTGCGATCAGTTGAAAGCGCGCCGGATAGCTGGTTCGGTGATTGACGCGAGCAATCAGACATTCACCGGTTTCGAGGGGCTGGCGCAAAGAATCCAGCACCTGCGGGGAGAACTCGGGAAACTCGTCCAGAAACAGCACGCCATTATGCGCAAGCGATACCTCGCCTGGCCGCGCGCGCAGCCCGCCACCAACCATTGCCGCCATCGATGCTGAATGATGGGGCGCGCGAAAGGAACGGCGGTCCGACAGTTTTCCGCCCGAAAGCTCCCCTGCAATCGAGGCAATCATCGACACGTCGAGCAATTCACGCGGAGAAAGACGCGGTAAAATGGATGGCAACCGCTGGGCCAGCATGGACTTGCCTGAACCCGGCGGCCCGACAAGCAGCAGATTGTGATTGCCGGCAGCTGCAATTTCCAGCGCACGCTTCGCTGTTTCCTGCCCCTTTATATCAGCAAGATCGAGCTGCGTTTCTCCGGAAACTCGCATGGATGGTTCAGGTCGGGTCAGAACCTGCGTACCGCGAAAATGGTTGGCAAGGGCGATGAGGCTGCGCGGAGCCAAAATATCGATGTCGGCACCCGCCCAGGCTGCCTCCGGTCCACAGGCATAGGGGCAGATGAGACCTTTATCTTCCCGGTTCGCGCCGACTGCAGCAGGCAGAACGCCGGCGACCGAGGTGATCGAACCGTCGAGGGACAATTCCCCCAGAACAAGATAGGACTGGATCGCATCTGCCGGGATAGCTCCAATTGCCGCCATCAGCCCGACCGCAATGGGTAAATCGTAATGCGAGCCTTCTTTCGGCAGGTCGGCGGGCGCCAGATTGACCGTCACCCGCTTGGTCGGCATGGAAAGGCCAGAAGCGTGAAGTGCTGCCTGCACGCGCTCCCGGCTTTCCGCCACAGCCTTGTCCGGCAAGCCGACAATGGAGATGCCCATCTTGCCCGGCGCCACCATAACCTGCACGTCGACAGGTACAGCCTCTATGCCCTGAAAAGCAACTGTTCCAACCCGCGCGACCATGTGCCCCCGCTCGCCACGCACCACTCTTAAGTGAGTAAATACTCAAATACAACTTGAAGAGTTAAGCACGGACGAGCGGCAAACACAAGAACGTTAAGGGAACAAATTAACGCTTGGCTTCGACTGCGTCCCAGAACAGGGCTGCGATGTTGGTTCCGTCGAAACGCTGGATTTCGCGGATGCCAGTCGGCGACGTAACGTTGATTTCAGTCATGTAATCGCCAATCACATCGATCCCGACCAGAATGAAGCCACGTTCTTTCAGCGATGGGCCAATGCGCTCGCAAATTTCGCGTTCACGCGGCGTGAGCTTGCTCTGTTCGGCGCGGCCACCGACATGCATGTTGGAACGGGCATCGGTTTCCGAAGGCACGCGGTTGATTGCGCCGACAGGTTCGCCATCGATCAGGATGATGCGCTTGTCACCGGCGCGGACATCCTTCAGATAGCGCTGCGCGATGAAAGGCTCCTTGAAGAGCTGACCGAACATTTCCAGAAGCGAGGTCAGGTTGCGATCGCCATCGGCCAGATGGAACACGCCCGCGCCGCCATTGCCGTAAAGCGGCTTCAAGATAATGTCGCCGAACTCGCGACGGAAATCCATGACTTCCTGAGGGTCCTTGGTGATCAGCGTTTCCGGCATCAGGTCAGGAAACTCTGTCACGAAGATTTTTTCGGGACTGTTGCGCACCCATGCCGGATCGTTGACCACGAGTGTTTTCGGGTGAATCCGCTCCAGCAGATGGGTCGTGGTAATGTAGTTCATGTCGAATGGAGGATCCTGACGCAGCAGAACCACATCCATTTCCGACAGATCGCGGCGGATCGGCTCACCCAGCGTATAGTGATCGCCCTTGATATCGCGCACTTCCATCTTTTCCAAACGGGCAGAAACCACGCCATCGCGCATTGAAAGCCGGTCCGGCGTATAATGGTAAAGCTCATGGCCGCGCTTTTGCGCCTCGAGCGAGAGGGCGAATGTGGTATCGCCCGCGATATTCACCGTGCTGATATGGTCCATCTGGACCGCGACTTTGAGAGCCATGATTTCCTCGCGATTCGAAGTTGCGGAAAATCTAAAACGGAATGATCAGGCAATATAGTCCTTTCTCTCAATCCGGCGCGGACATGGGTTGTGCTTTCTCGGTGCATGAAGTTGAACTGGATCGGCTTCCATCCATTGTCTATGCTGGACGCAATCGCCGCGGCCGTTTCGGGAGGAAAAGGTGACCGTCGTTAACACTACCCTGTTTGCCGACCAAGTAGCAGAACTGGGCGAAGGCCCCGGCTACGATCCGCTGAGCGGAAATGTCTGGTGGTTCGACATTCTCGGCCAGAAACTGATAGAGAAGAACTGGGAAAGCGGCGAAACACATGTCCATGCGCTCGGCATGAAAGCGAGCGCGCTGGCCGTCATCGACCGCGACCGGCAGTTGATCGTCAGCGAACACGGGCTATTCATTCGTGAGCGCGCCAACGGGCGGTTGACCCTCCATCATCCGCTTGAAGCGGACAATGAAATCACCCGCTCCAACGACGCGCGGGTGCATCCGTCAGGGTCGTTCTGGATCGGCACGATGGGCAAAAAAGCCGAACCCGATGCCGGTTCCATCTGGTGGTATCGCGAAGGTCAGGTGAAAAAGCTGTTCTCCGGCATCACGATCACCAATTCGATCTGCTTTTCTCCCGACGGAAAGATAGCTTATTTCGCCGATACGGATCGCAACATCATCTGGCGGGTCGATACGGATCCTGAAACCGGCTTGCCTATATCCGACAAGAGCGTCTTCCATCACCGGACTGAAGAAGGTGGCGTCGACGGATCGGTTGTCGATGCGGAAGGTACCCTGTGGAATGCCTGCTGGGGCGGCAGATCGCTCAATGCCTATTCACCGCAAGGCCGCCTGATCCGCTCCGTTCCGCTGCCTGTGGCCCAGCCATCATGTCCTGCTTTCGTCGGTCCGGATGCAACGGCGATGATCGTGACGAGCGCCCATGAAGGCCTGGACGATGAGGCCCGCCGGGCCGATCCCCATGCCGGAAAGGTGTTACTGCTTGATCTCACAGTTGCCGGACGACACGATCCGCCGGTCCGGCTGTAGAAACAAAAGGGCCCTTGCGGGCCCTTTTGATTAAATACCTTCCACGATGAGGATCTCGCCGTCGGCGACCTCCTGCCGGATCGCCTTGGCGGCTTGATATTCGGGAGAATTGTAGCAATCGAGCGCGTGCTGCATGGTCTCGAATTCGATGATGACATTGCGGGCGCGGCCTTGTCCCTCAACGGCTTCAGCCTTGCCGCCACGTGCGATGAAATTTGCGCCATAACGCTCAAATGCCGGTTTTGCCGTCGAAACATAGTCCTTGTATCGCTCGGGGTCACGGACGTCCACGCGGGCAATCCAATAGGCTTTCGTCATGCTTTCCTCCTCCAAAATTACTTACGCAACCGAGCGCATTTCTTCCAGAATGGCAAGGGCTGCCGCTCTGCGATCGGTCGCACCGACGATCGGTCGGGCAACGACAAGATGGCTGGCTCCGGCCTTCAAGGCATCCGCTGGCGTCATGACTCGCTTCTGATCGCCCTTCTCCGCGCCTGCGGGACGAATGCCCGGCGTGACAATGGCCATGTCCGGACCAATGGCCTGACGAATGGCCGCGGCCTCCACGGCAGAAGCGACAATGCCCCCCATGCCAGCCTCCCGCGCCTGACGCACGCGCTTCAGGACCAGCGTTTCCGCGTTGTCGGAATAACCGGCTTCCCGCAGATCGGCATTGTCCATCGAGGTCAGAACCGTCACGCCGAGCAGGCAAAGATCTGATCCCTTGGCGGCTTCGACCGCAGCGCGCATAGCTTTTGGATAGGCATGCAGCGTGAGCATCGAAACGCCCATCTTCGCGACATTCTCCACGCCCTTGGCGATGGTGTTGTCGATATCGAGCAGCTTCATGTCGAGGAAGACTTTCTTCTTCGCCGCAATCAGGCTCTTCGCAAAATCGAGGCCGCCCGCAAAAACCAGCTGATAGCCGATCTTGTAGAATGAGACCGCATCACCGAGTTCCTCAACGGCTTTTTCCGCTTCGGCGATAGTCGGCACGTCGAGGCCCACGATCAGTTGATCGCGCAATTCTGTCGTCGTCATGAAATTCTCCGCTGTGATTTTATCTTGAGCGGGATCTATTTCACGTTGAACATCATCCCGCTCAAGCATTTTGCTTGAGCATGATCTTTTCCGAAAACCGGCGCCCACTTTTCGGGATCATGCTCTAATCGCACAACAAGGCGCGGTACGAAAGATACCGCGCCCTGAAATATGCAGATTGAACGGGAGAATCAGCCGACCCGGCTGATCACGCTCTGGCAGACGGCAGTGAGCATCTTGGCGCTGCGCTCATCCTTGAGCGTGCCGTCCTCGTTGAATGCCACCGAGGCGCGACCGACCGAGCATTGTTCGGTCACGACCTGCGTTCCAACCGCCATCAACACCGCGCGCAGATGATAAAGTCCGCGCATACCGGCGAACATGCCGTCCGACGTCGAGCACAAACCGACCGTGAGCCCGCTATAGGGCCGAAGCGGCTGGTCGCCGTCCCTGGAAATGCGGCTGATCCAATCGAGCGTGTTCTTCAGCAGCGGCGGGATTGAGGCATTATATTCCGGCGAGCAGATCAGAAGCGCGTCGTGTTCGGCAAACAGCCGACCGAGCTTCATGGCGTTTTCTGGAACCCCATGCTCCTTTTCCAGATTCTGGTCCATCAAGGGCAGCGGATAATCGGCAAGCGTGATACGCGTGACCTCAGCGCCTTGCGTCCGCAATTCCTTTTCGGCGGCATCCGCCATATGGCCGGAAAAAGCGCCGATGCGAACCGAGCCCGCGAAAACGAGAATACGTGCAGTCATGAAAAGCCTCGTGCGAAATTAGACCAACGGGCTGCGATAAACCCAGAGCTGTGCCGGTGGCACATTCCGCACCACAAAATCATAGTGCTGGACGACATAGTTGCCGCGACCGGCTGGAACCGGCGGCAGGGGACCATAGGTGATCTGCATCAGGGGCCGGCCCCGTGGAATGCGCGAAAGCAGACTTTCCACCAGCTGGACGCGCCGGTCCACTGGGAAATTCAGCATCGGCACGGCAGAAATAATGCAGTCGAACTTCTGGTCCTTCTTCTCACCCAGCGCGGCGTCGAGATCGAATGCATCGCCCTGAATGATGTTGACCTCTGGAAAAGTCGTATTCAGGTGGTCCACAAAATCCTGCGAATATTCGATGGAATAAAGGTCGGCAGGTTTCACGCCCTGTTTCAGGATCGCCTTGGTGATGACGCCCGTACCCGGTCCGAGCTCCAGAACCGGAAGCCCGGAACCGATGTCGATGACACTAGCCATGCGGCGCGCTGTAATGGAGCTCGTGGGCAAAATGGCCCCAACGGCTTTCGGCCCGTCTATCCATCCCTTGAAAAAACGGATCTCCTCATCGAACTTAGCGGCCAGTTTCCTGCCGAGCTGTCCTGCCATTCTTGCTGCTCCCATTGTCGTTATTGGACAAGTTTATGCCGCTTTAAATTCCTTAAGCAAGGCGGGAATAAGGAAAAGAACAAAAAAGGGAGCCGAAAGGCTCCCTTTATTACTCTCCGATACCTTCGAAGAATTCCTTCATTCTTGAGAAGAACCCCGCTGATTTCGGGCTGTTCTCCTGCGAGGAAAGTTTTTCGAACTCTTCGAGCAGTTCTCGCTGACGTTTGGACAGGTTCTGCGGCGTCTCGATATCGATTTGTATATATAGGTCGCCGACAGCTGCCTGACGCAGAACCGGCATGCCCTTGCCCTTGAGGCGGAACTGCTTGCCGTTTTGCGTGCCTTCCGGGACCTTAACCCGCGTCTGCGTACCATCGAGCGTCGATACTTCGAACTGCCCGCCAAGTGCTGCCGTCGTCATCGAGATCGGCACCTTGCAATAGAGGTCCGAGCCGTCGCGCTGGAAAAATTCATGCGGCTTGACGGAAAGGAAAATGTAGAGATCGCCCGACGGGCCACCGCGCATGCCAGCTTCGCCTTCACCGGCAAGACGGATACGGGTGCCGTCTTCGATGCCTGCCGGAATATTGACCGACAGCGAACGTTCCTGCGTGACACGACCCTGACCATGGCACTTGCCGCAAGGATCCTTGATGATCTGCCCGCGGCCATTACAGGTCGGACAGGTGCGCTCCACCGAGAAAAAGCCCTGGGCAGCGCGGACACGACCCGAACCCGAACACATGGTACAGGTGGTCGGCTGCGAACCGGCCTTCGCGCCGGACCCGGAGCACTCGTCGCAGGTGATGGAGGTCGGAACGCGTATCTGTGCGGTCTTGCCCGCATAGGCCTCTTCGAGCGACACTTCCATGTTGTAGCGAAGATCGGCGCCGCGTTCGCGTCCGCCACTGGAGCGACGGCGACCGCCGCCCATCATCTCGCCAAAAATGTCTTCGAAGATATCGGCAAAACCGCCGCCACCGGCAAAACCATTGCCGAAACCGCCGCCCATGCCGCCATTTTCAAAGGCTGCGTGGCCAAACCGGTCGTAGGCAGCCCGCTTCTGCGGGTCCTTCAGCGTTTCGTAAGCCTCGCCGATTTCCTTGAACTTGCGTTCAGCTTCCGGATTATCCGGATTGCGATCCGGATGATATTCCATGGCGAGCTTGCGAAAGGCCGTCTTCAGGGTCTTGTCGTCGGCTGTTCTTTCAACACCCAGAGCTTCGTAGTAGTCGATCTTCATCAGTTCGTTATCCCGGCGACAGGAACGCGCCTTTTGTTTTCACGGACATCGTATCCCGAAACCGGTCCCCACATTCGTGCGATACGCCCCGAAGCATTCAACACTCGTCAGGGGCCAGCGTTTCCAATTGTTCATCAATCGAAGTGCGTTCCGACCCATATGTCGGAGGAGCACTCCGGGTTTCAGTATCAGCACCCACTTTGCCCGAAACCGCCTCGTGCTTTTCAAGATGTATGCAGGCCAGAGCTATTTTTCAAATGGAGGCTTTGCCCGATGCTTCCATCGGAATTCCACCGACACCGGCCTCTATGCAGGCTTATACAAAACCTGCGAATATGAACATCTTGAAAATTGGCAAAAGCCCGGGGCAAACCCCGGGCTTGAGCGTATTGAGCCTGAAATTACGACTTCTTCTTGTCGTCGTCGATTTCTTCATAATCGGCGTCGACAACATCGTCGTTCGAAGCCTTTTCTTCGCTACCGCCGGCAGCGCCGGTTTCAGCAGCCTGAGCGGCTTCGTACATGGCCTGACCGAGCTTCATGGAAGCTTCGGCGAGCGTCTGCGTCTTGGCCTTGATGTCATCGGCATCATCGCCCTCGAGCGCGGTCTTGAGGCCTGCGAGAGCATCCTCAATGGCCTTCTTGTCCTCGGCTGAAACCTTGTCACCATATTCACTCAGCGACTTTTCGGTCGAGTGAACGAGGCTTTCACCCTGGTTCTTGGCTTCAACAGCCTCGCGGCGCTTCTTGTCGGCTTCGGCATTCGCTTCGGCGTCCTTGACCATCTTTTCGATGTCGGCATCGCTCAGACCACCGGATGCCTGAATGCGGATCTGGTGTTCCTTGCCGGTGCCCTTGTCCTTGGCCGTGACGTTGACGATGCCGTTGGCGTCGATGTCGAAGGTCACTTCGATCTGCGGCACGCCACGCGGTGCGGGCGGAATGCCGACGAGGTCGAACTGGCCGAGCATCTTGTTGTCGGCAGCCATTTCACGCTCGCCCTGGAAGACGCGGATCGTCACGGCCGACTGGTTGTCTTCGGCGGTGGAGAAGGTCTGCGACTTCTTGGTCGGGATCGTGGTGTTGCGGTCGATCAGACGGGTGAACACGCCGCCCAGCGTTTCGATGCCGAGCGA
>Ga0182748_1003982_pt1 | contig 12060 bp, 8 predicted proteins | sample eDN3rd37CKraftOP_FD_128877 | JGI IMG/M metagenome (GOLD analysis project Ga0182748, IMG submission 128877) | Enriched Organic Plus compost microbial communities from Emeryville, California, USA - eDNA 3rd pass 37_C Kraft OP (version 2) (version 2) ...
CCTTCACCACGCGCCCCGCACCGGACGCCGCGGCCTACGTCGGCCGAGCGATCAGCGCCTCGGCGTACCCCTACGTGGCGCGGGTACGCTACTTCGCCCCGGAAAGGGTTGTCGCGCAGCGGTTCCCGCCGGGGACGGCGACATTCGAACCAGACGGTCCCGACGCCTGCATCGTCACCTCGGGCGCCGAGTACCCCGAACAGCTCGCGATGTACTTCGCCACCGTCGGCCACGACTTCGAGGTGCTTGAACCGGCCGAGGTGATCGACGCCGTCGGTGCGATGGCCGACCGGTTGCGCCGCGCCGTCAGGTGATCCCGAGCCGGTCGGTGAGCACCAGGAACGCCACCGCGAAATCGTTGCCCGCGGTCGCGGTGCGCACGGTGTCCCAGTCGACACGTTCACGCACCGCACGTGCAGCGGGCAGCAACGACGCGAAATCGCAATGGTGTTCGTTGAGCGAGCTCAATTTCTCGGCGATCACGAGCGTCGGCGTCAGCACCGGCATCCGGATCGCGCACACGTCGAGCACCTCGACCGTGGCCAGCGTCGCCGAATCCACGGGCACCCCGTTGAGCTGATAGAGCACGTCGACCATGGCGTCGTCGGCGGTGTAGGCCTTGAACAGCCAGTCCTCCGGGGTGCGGACCACGCGGAAACCGGCCTTCTGCAGTGTCACCTCGGCGGCCTCGGCGTCGGTCTGGGCCACCACGAAGTCGACGTCGTGAACGGGTTCCGGCGCGCCGTACGCCCACAGGGCGTAGCTGCCCGCGAGCGCGAAGTCCGGGCCGTGCGTCTTGAACGCCGAGGCCGCGCGTTTCAGCGCGTCGCGCAGGCTCTCGTTGCGACCGAGCTCGTGTTCGACCACGTCCCGTCCCGACTGTCAGCGTGTCTGGTCCGTCCAGATGGGTATCAGGTACCCATGCGGGTGGCCACTTTCAACATCTTGCACGGACGTAGTGTCCACGAGGGCAGCGTCGACCTGGGCAAGCTCGGCGCCGCGGTCGCCGAACTGGATCCCGACATCCTCGGTCTCCAGGAGGTGGACCTGGACCAGCCGCGTTCCGGCAAGGCCGATCTGACCGCGGTCGCGGCCGAGGCCATGGGCGCGGTCTATCACCGGTTCGTCGCCGCGATCTCCGGGACGCCGGGTGCCACGTGGATGGCCGCGACCGGCCGTGAACAACCCGGCACCGCGGCGTACGGGATCGCGCTGCTGTCGCGGTTCCCGGTGGAGAACTGGCAGGTGGTGCGGTTACCGCGGATCCCGACGCGGTTCCCCATGTATCTGTCGGCGGTCAAGCGCGTGCAGATCGTGCACGAGGAACCCCGCGCAGCCGTCGTCGCGCGTATCGACACGCCGCTGGGCTGTATGAGCGTCGCCAACACCCATCTGTCGTTCGTGCCCGGATGGAACCGCATCCAACTGCGCCACCTGGTGCGCGACCTGAAAGGTTTCCCCGGGCCACGCCTGCTGATGGGCGATCTCAACATGGGGCCGGGGCAGCCCGCGCGGTGGCGTGCGCTCGGATCGGCGCTGACCTTCCCGGCCGACGCGCCCGAGCGCCAGCTCGACCACGTGCTCACCGACGATCACATGCTGGAGGTCGAGTCGTGCAGCGCGCCGTGCCTGCCGATCTCCGACCACCGCGCGCTGGTGGTCGACATCGCGGAATGACGCCGTAGGGTTTTGAGATGCACGTCACATCCGCGGAGTCGACGGAGCGGTACACCGGACCGGCCGAGGAGCCACGTCAGTTGGTGGCGGTGACCTACCGGGGGTGCACGCAGCCGTCCATCATCACGGTCGAGGGCGACGGCATCTCGGGTTCGGCGCGGATCGATCCCGGGGACGGTGTGGTCGAGGTGCCGGTGGACGTCGAACGGCCCGTGCCCGGCGAGATCCGGCGTGCACACGCCTCGGGTCTCGGTTTCGATTTCACGGTGGCCGAACCCGGCTGGACGATGTACATGATCAGCCACTTCCACTACGACCCGGTGTGGTGGAACACCCAGGCCGCCTACACCAGTGTGTGGACCGAGGACCCGCCCGGGCAGTGCAGGCAGACCCACGGCTTCGACTTGGTGCGTGCGCATCTCGAAATGGCGCGCCGGGAACCGGAATACAAGTTCGTGCTGGCCGAGGTCGACTACCTCAAACCGTACTGGGACGCCCATCCCGAGGACCGTGCCGACCTGCGCCGGTTCATCGCCTCTGGTCGTGTCGAGATCATGGGCGGGACCTACAACGAACCCAACACCAACCTCACGAGCCCCGAGACGGCGATCCGGAACTTCGTGCACGGCATGGGTTTCCAGCGCGACATCCTGGGCGCGACCCCGGCCACCGCGTGGCAGCTCGACGTGTTCGGCCACGACCCGCAGTTCCCCGGTATGGCGGCCGACGCCGGTCTCACGTCGAGCTCGTGGGCGCGCGGCCCGCACCACCAGTGGGGGCCGATGCAGAACGACGGGGATCCCGAACGCATGCAGTTCTGCAGCGAATTCGAGTGGATCGCGCCGTCGGGCCGCGGACTGCTGACCCATTACATGCCCGCGCACTATTCGGCCGGGTGGTGGATGGATACGTCGGCGTCGCTCGCCGAGGCCGAGGACGCCACGTACACATTGTTCACCAAGCTCAAGCGCGTCGCGTTGACCCGCAACGTCCTGCTGCCCGTCGGCACCGACTACACACCGCCCAACAAGTGGGTCACCGAGATCCACCGGGACTGGAACGCGCGCTACGTGTGGCCGAAGTTCGTGTGTGCGTTGCCTTCCGAGTTCTTCACCGCGGTGCGCGCCGAGCTCGACGAGCGTGGCATCACGCCGTCACCGCAGACCCGCGACATGAACCCGATCTACACCGGCAAGGACGTCTCCTACATCGACACCAAGCAGGCCAACCGTGCCGCCGAGGACGCCGTGCTGGACGCCGAACGGTTCGCGGTGTTCGCCGGGTTGCTCGGCGGGGCGGACTATCCGCAGGCTGCGCTGGCCAAGGCGTGGGTGCAATTGGCCTACGGCGCGCACCACGACGCGATCACCGGATCCGAGTCCGATCAGGTGTACCTCGACCTGCTGACCGGCTGGCGCGACGCGTGGGAGCTGGGCACGACCGCGCGTTCGGCCGCCCTGCAGCTGTTGTCGGAAGCCGTCGATGGATCGATCGTGGTGTGGAATGCGGTGGCGCACAGCCGCACCGACGTCGTCACGATGCACCTGGACCGCCCGTTTCCCGGCGCGTTGCTGGACACCGACGGCAACGTGGTGCCCGTCGTGGTCGAGCATGACGGCTTGACCGTGAGCTGGCTCGCCCGCGATGTGCCGTCGCTCGGGTGGCGTTCGTACCGGCTGGCCGACGGTGCCGGGGGCGGGTGGTCGCCGGTGCTGGGGGACGCGATCTCGAACGAACGCTATCGGTTGCGTGTCGATGCCGCGCGCGGCGGTGGGGTGACATCGCTGGTGCGCGACGGGCGGCAACTGATCGCCGGCGGCGGTGTGGGCAACGAGCTTGCGGTGTACGACGAATACTCCGCACACCCGCAGGCTGGTGAGGGCCCGTGGCATCTGCTGCCGAAGGGCCCGGTGGTGTGCTCGTCGGCGGCCCCTGCCGATCAAGTCCGGTGTTACCGCAGCGCGGTGGGCCAACGGGTGGTGGTGCGCGGGCGCATCGGTGACCTGCTGCGCTACACCCAGACCATCACGCTGTGGAACGGGCTGGATCGCGTCGACTGCCGCACCGTCGTCGACGAATTCACCGGCGAGGACCGGTTGTTGCGGTTGCGCTGGCCCTGTCCGGTGCCGGGTGCGTTGCCGGTCAGTGAGGTCGGTGATGCCGTGATCGGTCGCGGGTTCGGGCTCATGCACGACGGGGTTTCTGATGGCCGGGCGGTGGATTCGGCACGGCATCCCTGGACGCTCGACAACCCGGCGTACGGGTGGTTCGGGCTGTCGTCGGCGGTGCGGATCCGCATCAATACCGGCGTGCGGGCGGTGTCGGTGGCCGAGGTGGTCACCGCCGACGAGGATCCGGGCGCGGCCCGCGAACTGATGGTGGCCCTGGTACGTGCCGGGGTGACGGCGACGTGCAGCAGCGCCGACAAGCCGCGGTACGGCGATCTGACGGTCGACTCCAACCTGCCCGACACCCGGTTCGCCCTCGGCGGACCCGACGAGAACCCCTTCACCGCAGCGGTTCTCGCCGACGCCGACATGGCCTACACCGACGAGCTCAAACGTCAGCTCGACGCCCACGGCACGGCACGTGTGTGGGTGCCCGCGACCGCGCCGTTGACCGAGGTGTGGGTGCCGGGTGCCGACCTGCGCGGGGTACGTGCCGTAGGGGTGCTGATCCTCGCGGGCGATCTCGATGCGGTCATCGAGGATCTCGTCGACACCGAGATCTCCGTCGACCAGGAAATCCTCGGCGACCCAGGGTCTTTCGAGGACTTCACCGTCGCGGTGCTCAACCGCGGGGTGCCCGGCTTCGCGGTCGATCCGGACGGCACCCTGCACACGTCGCTCATGCGGTCGTGCACCGGATGGCCGTCGGGCACCTGGATCGACCCGCCGCGGCGCACCGCACCCGACGGCAGCAACTTCCAGTTGCAGCACTGGACACACACGTTCGACTACGCCGTCGTCGCCGGTGACGGTGACTGGCGCGACGTCGGTGCGCCGGCACGCGCCGCCGAGTTCAACCGGCCACTGGTCGCGGTGCCGTCGGAAGACGGCCGCGGGGAGCATCCCGGGGGACTGCCGCCATGGGGATCGCTGCTGGAGATCGAACCGGCCGAAGTGGTGCAGCTCGGCGCGCTCAAGGCGACCGGAAACCCGCTGGCGTCGGGAAGTGTCCACACCGTCCGGCCGGCCGAGGGGATCACCGCGCGCCTCGTCGAGATCACCGGCGCGGCAACCGAGGTGAAGATCCGCTCCGGTCTCCGTAACGCGAGCGGTGCCGTGCCGCTGAACCTGCTGGAGGAGCCGGTCGACGGGGAACCGTCACACCTGCACGGGTACCAGATCGCGACGCTGAGCACCAGGATGAACCTGCCGCAGGTGCTGCGCGGTGAGCACCGTCAACTGGCGCCCGAAGCCGAGGCGGCGCAGCCGTTGTACGCACGCTACTGGCTGCACAACCGCGGGCCCGCACCGCTGGGCGGGCTGCCCGCGGTGGCGTACCTGCACCCGGAAAACGCTGCCGCAGAGCCGGATTCTCAGGTGGCGCTGCGGCTCACCGTCGCCAGCGACTGCACCGATGCGCCCCTGCACGGCCGGGTGCGGGTGACGGTGCCGCCGGGCTGGACGGTGGCGACCACCGAACTGTCGTTCGTGCTGCCACCCGACGAGTACCTGGAAACCGAAGTGGTGATTGATATTCCGCCGGGAGCCGAGCCAGGGTTGTATCCCGTTCGCGCGGAACTCGCCGTCACCGGCGGAGACGCCGCGGGCGTGCCACCGTCGTGGCGGCAGTGCGTCGAGGACGTCTGCGTCGTCACAGTGGGTGAACCCGGCGGGCACATTCTGCGGATGCTGGCCGAACCTCAACCGGTGGAGGTCGCGGTGGGGGATGTGGCGCGCCTGAGCATGACCGTCGGGACCGACGCGCGTGCGGACCTGTCAGCCGAGGCACACCTGATCAGCCCGTGGGGCACCTGGGAGTGGATGTGGCCCGCCGCGGCCGGCGTCGACCTGCCCGCGGGCGGATCCGCCGAGGTCGTGTTCGACGTGGCCCCGCCGCCGTGGGTGGCCCCCGGCGAATGGTGGGCACTGATCCGGGTCGGCTGTGCGGGCCGGCTGCTCTACTCGCCCGCGGTCCAGGTGGTGGTGCGGTGAGGGCTGTGGCTGCGCGGGTGGCGGGTTCGGCGGTTTTCGTCGACGAGATCGACGAGCGGGAAAGACGTTTGCGTGCTTCGAATCTGGCGTCGGCGCTGCCGCGGCCCGGTACCAGCGAGGGCCGTCAACTGCGTCGCTGGCTGACCCAGCTCGCGGTGGCCGAGCGTGTCGTGGCCGCCGAGGTGGCCGGTGACGTCGCGCCGGCCGAGGGCGAGTTGTTGCCCGACACGGCCGCACGGTTGGAGATCGGCAGCGTCGCGGCGTCACTGTTGGCCTCGGCGCACGCGCGGGCGGTCTTCATGCGGGTCACGGCGTCGGTCTCGGTGACCGACGCCGACGTGGCCGCGTACCACGCCCGCAACCCCTTGCGGTTTGCGCCGAGACCAGATGTGGACGCCGACGGGTGGCGGGGCAGGCCGGTCGCGCCGCCGCTGGCCGACGTCGAAAACGCGGTGCGGCAACACCTTCTCGCGGCGGCACGCCGGCGCGAGTTCCGGCGGTGGCTCGACGAAAGCTGTGCAAAGCTCGTCGACCTCGCCCCCGGCTACGAACACCCGGGTGACCCGCGCCAACCCGACAACACCCATAGACACTAGGGGCATGACGCTCACCCTGGCCCTGGACATCGGTGGCACCAAGATCGCTGCCGGCCTGGTCGACGACGACGGCGCTCTGGTGCATCAGGCTCAGCTGCCCACGCCCGACGGCGACGGCGAACTGATCTGGAACGTCGTCGACGAACTTCTCACCGGGGCACTGCGGGTGGCCGACGGCGCGGTGGATGGGGTCGGCCTCGCCGCGGCCGGGCCGATCGACCTGCCAGGCGGAACCATCAGCCCCATCAACATCGTCGAGTGGCAACGGTTTCCGATCGTCGATCGCGTGGCTGCCGCGACCGGGCTTCCGGTGCGGCTCGGCGGTGACGGACTGTGCATGGCGCTCGGCGAGCATTGGCGTGGTGCGGGCCGGGGTGCGCAGTTCCTGCTGGGCATGGTGGTGTCGACCGGCGTCGGGGGAGGGCTCGTGCTCGACGGGGCGCCGTACGACGGGCGGACCGGCAACGCAGGACACGCGGGGCACGTCATCGTCGAACTCGAAGACGGAGACCTGTGCACGTGCGGTGGGCACGGCTGCGTCGAGACCGTCGCGTCCGGACCCAACATGACGCGGTGGGCGCGCAGGCAGGGTTGGCAGGCACCGGCCGATGCCGACGCCAAGGAGCTCGCCGACGCGGCCAACGCCGGGGATGCCGTCGCGCTCGCGGCGTACCGGCGCGGTGCACGCGCGGTCGCGGCGATGATCGCGTCGGTGGGCGCGGTGTGCGATCTGGACCTGGTGGTGATCGGCGGCGGGGTCGCGAAGTCGGGGGCGCTGCTGTTCGATCCGATCCGCGAGGCACTGAAGAACTACGCGGGCCTGGATTTCCTGCGGACTCTGCAGGTGGTGCCTGCCGAACTCGGCGGAGATGCCGGCCTGATCGGGGCGGCGGCGCTGGCCCGGGCGTGAACTTGCGCGTCGCCCTGGCGCTGACTTGGTGCAGTGACTTGGTGCAGTGACTAGCTGCGGTGACGACGCGGCGCACGCTCGGCGGCGGTGAGCGTGCGCGCACTGCTGAGGATTTACGGTGTGCCGAGGGGCAGACACGCACGCTCGCGGTGCAAGGTGCCCAGGTGCAAGGGGACTGTTTTGGCTGATCGGGGGTGAGTCGGCTAGTCTTGTCGAGTTCCACCGAAGACCGTCGGTCACCGATGAGCGCTCGCGCGAAGAGCAAGAGCCTCGGCAATCGGTTGAAGGTCCGGGATTTCCCGGCGGCCCACGCAGGAGGACGAGGCTAGAGCCCAGTTGTGCTGGTTTTTTCACGCCCCGACCTGTCTGCGTCGGGGCGTTCGTCATTTCCGGACATTCTTGACCTTCTGTGACTGTCGAGGCGGAACGCCCGATACCCATCACAAGGAGGCATGCATGGCCAAGGCTGACAAGGCCACGGCGGTTGCCGACATTGCCGAGCAGTTCAAGGCGTCGACGGCCACCGTCGTCACCGAGTACCGCGGGCTGACTGTGGCCAACCTGGCTGAGCTGCGTCGTGCCCTCGGCGACTCCGCCACGTACACCGTCGCCAAGAACACTCTGGTGAAGCGCGCCGCTTCGGAAGCCGGCATTGAAGGCCTCGACGAGCTGTTCGCCGGTCCCACGGCGATCGCGTTCGTCAAGGGCGAAGCGGTCGATGCCGCCAAGGCGATCAAGAAGTTCGCCAAGGACAACAAGGCGCTCGTCATCAAGGGCGGCTACATGGACGGCAAGGCGCTGTCCGTCGCCGACGTCGAGAAGATCGCCGACCTGGAGTCCCGCGAGGTGCTGCTGGCCAAGCTGGCAGGCGCCATGAAGGGCAACCTGTCGAAGGCTGCCGGTCTGTTCAACGCGCCCGCTTCTCAGGTGGCCCGGCTCGCTGCCGCGCTGCAGGAGAAGAAGGCCGGCGAAGAAGCCGCATAGAGCGCCTGCTCTGTCGCTGCGAAAACAACCACATACAACGTCCAATAAGAATCAGGAAGGACCATAAACATGGCCAAGCTGTCCACCGAGGAACTGCTCGACGCTTTCAAGGAAATGACCCTGCTGGAGCTCTCTGAGTTCGTGAAGCAGTTCGAGGAGACCTTCGAGGTCACCGCCGCCGCTCCGGTCGCGGTTGCCGCTGCCCCGGGTGCCGCCGCCGGCGGTGCCGCCGAGGCCGCCGAGGAGCAGTCGGAATTCGACGTCATCCTCGAGGGTGCCGGCGAGAAGAAGATCGGCGTCATCAAGGTCGTCCGCGAGATCGTCTCCGGCCTGGGCCTGAAGGAAGCCAAGGATCTCGTCGACAGCGCGCCCAAGCCGCTGCTGGAGAAGGTCACCAAGGAAGCCGCCGACGACGCCAAGGCCAAGCTGGAAGCTGCCGGCGCCTCGGTCACCGTCAAGTAGTCCTCGCGACTGCTCGATTTTCCAGGAGAAGTCCCCCGGATCTTTCGGATCCGGGGGACTTTTGCTATTTGTGACTCCGCAAAGGGAATAGATCGACGCAACGGTGATCGCGCGATAGCCGGTGCGCTAAGGTGACTCAAACCACAGGCCAGAGCGGGTGGTGTGGTAGGCGTAGCGGGAAGGATCTTTGATGGGCGTCCAAATCGACGTGACGGGGTTGAGCAAGTCTTTCGGGTCGTCAAAGATCTGGGAAGACGTGACCATGTCGATCCCGGCCGGCGAGGTGAGCGTGCTGCTGGGACCCTCCGGTACCGGCAAATCCGTGTTCCTGAAGTCGCTGATCGGTTTGCTGCGCCCCGAACGTGGCTCCATCGTCATCGACGGCACCGACATCCTGCAGTGCTCGGCCAAGGAGCTCTACGAGATCCGCACGCTGTTCGGTGTGCTGTTCCAGGACGGCGCGCTGTTCGGCTCGATGAACATCTACGACAACACCGCGTTCCCGCTCCGTGAGCACACCAAGAAGAGCGAGAGCGAAATCCGCAAGATCGTGATGGAGAAGCTCGACCTGGTCGGTATGCCCAACGACGGGCACAAGTTCCCCGGTGAGATCTCCGGCGGTATGCGCAAGCGCGCCGGTCTGGCCCGCGCACTCGTGCTCGATCCGGAGATCATCCTCTGCGACGAGCCGGACTCGGGTCTGGACCCGGTGCGTACGGCCTACCTGTCGCAGCTGCTGATCGACATCAACGCGCAGATCGACGCGACCGTGCTGATCGTGACGCACAACATCAACATCGCCCGCACCGTGCCCGACAACATGGGCATGCTGTTCCGCAAGCAGCTGGTGATGTTCGGCCCGCGTGAGGTGCTTCTGACCAGCGAGGAGCCGGTGGTCAAGCAGTTCCTCAACGGCCGCCGTATCGGCCCGATCGGTATGTCGGAGGAGAAGGACGAGGCCACCGCGGCCGCCGAGCAGGCCCTGGTGGACGCCGGCCAGCACGACGGCGGTGTCGAGGAGATCGAGGGTGTGCCGCCGCAGCTGCAGGCCACCCCGGGTATGCCCGAGCGCAAGGCCGTGGCCCGCCGTAAGGCCCGCGTGCGCGAGATCCTGCACACCCTGCCGCCCGCCGCGCAGGCCGCGATCCTCGAAGAGCTCGACCGCGACCAGCCGCAGCTGTCCGCCCCGACCGCCCAGACGGCCGCCACCGCGCCCGTCGAGAACTACGACGACTCGCCGACGGGCGTCATCGAGGTGCCCAAGCAGGCGTGAGTTTGCCGCGATCAGGCCGGGCCGTCACGGCCCGGCCTGACGTGTCTCAAGGGGCAGGCGCGCGGGCAACCGCGTCGGCCCCACCCGCCGCGATTTCGGCGATTTTCTCCGGATTTCCACGCCCGCAACGATTTTCGCTAAGATGACGGAGGTGTGTGCAGCCGGCCGGTCGGGTCGTCGCACGCACCGGCGGGTGCCGGTCCACATGACGGTGCCGGCCGGAACGGGACCGTACGACGACCGCGGGCAGGCGGGAGTGGGCGGACGCACCCAGGATCGGCGGTTGCCGGTCGTGGCCCGGGTGTGCCGGCGCGCTGGGTGGCGGGTGGAACGTCACGCGAGCGCAATTCCCCCCACCAATCAGCGTGTTCGCTCTTGACGGACGGCCCCGGACGGGCCAATCTGTTGGGCAGCATGTTCGAACGGGTTGAGGACGCCAGCCAGCGCCGGGTGACCCAGCTCATGCGCCCGAGGGGTTTGGTTGAGGAATGCGCCGTTCTGCGCTATCGTTGGACGTTGCGCTGGCTGCACCCTGCCCACCTCACCTGTACCTGACACCGTGGTCCTAGCCTGAGTAGTTTGCTCAGTACCTGGTCCTGTGTCGTTGCGTCCAGGGTTCTGGACAGGCCCAAGCCAGCCGAACCGACGCAGAATCGCGACAGAGATCCGGCGAATGCCGCATCCGAATAGTCGCATGAGGTGCTGGAAGGATGCATCTTGGCAGTCTCTAGCCAGAGCAAGTCGAACGCTATCACCAATAACTCCGTCCCAGGGGCACCGAACCGAGTTTCATTTGCCAAGCTCCGTGAACCGCTTGAGGTTCCGGGGCTGCTCGACGTTCAGACGGATTCCTTCGAGTGGCTGGTCGGGTCCGACCGGTGGCGGCAGGCCGCCATCGACCGCGGCGAGGAGAACCCCGTCGGCGGCCTCGAAGAGGTCCTCGCCGAGCTTTCCCCCATCGAGGATTTCTCGGGCTCGATGTCACTGTCCTTCTCGGATCCGCGCTTCGACGAGGTCAAGGCCTCGGTCGACGAGTGCAAAGACAAGGACATGACGTACGCGGCCCCGCTGTTCGTCACGGCTGAGTTCATCAACAACAACACCGGCGAGATCAAGAGCCAGACGGTCTTCATGGGTGACTTCCCGATGATGACCGAAAAGGGCACCTTCATCATCAACGGCACCGAGCGCGTCGTGGTGTCGCAGCTGGTCCGTTCGCCTGGCGTGTACTTCGACGAGACCATCGACAAGTCCACCGAGAAGACGCTGCACAGCGTCAAGGTGATCCCCGGCCGCGGTGCGTGGCTGGAGTTCGACGTCGACAAGCGCGACACCGTCGGTGTGCGTATCGACCGCAAGCGCCGCCAGCCGGTCACCGTGCTGCTCAAGGCGCTCGGTTGGACCAACGAGCAGATCGTGGAGCGCTTCGGCTTCTCCGAGATCATGATGGGCACGCTGGAGAAGGACACCACCTCCGGCACCGACGAGGCCCTGCTCGACATCTACCGCAAGCTGCGCCCGGGCGAGCCGCCGACCAAGGAGTCCGCGCAGACCCTGCTGGAGAACCTGTTCTTCAAGGAGAAGCGCTACGACCTGGCCCGTGTGGGCCGTTACAAGGTCAACAAGAAGCTGGGCCTGAACGCGGGCAAGCCGATCACCAGCTCGACGCTGACCGAAGAGGACGTCGTCGCGACCATCGAGTACCTGGTGCGTCTGCACGAGGGTCAGACCTCGATGACCGTCCCGGGTGGCGTCGAGGTTCCCGTCGAGGTCGACGACATCGACCACTTCGGCAACCGTCGTCTGCGCACCGTCGGTGAGCTGATCCAGAACCAGATCCGCGTGGGCCTGTCCCGCATGGAGCGTGTCGTGCGTGAGCGCATGACCACCCAGGACGTCGAGGCGATCACGCCGCAGACCCTGATCAACATCCGTCCCGTCGTGGCGGCGATCAAGGAGTTCTTCGGCACCAGCCAGCTGTCGCAGTTCATGGACCAG
>Ga0182748_1003988_pt1 | contig 12047 bp, 13 predicted proteins | sample eDN3rd37CKraftOP_FD_128877 | JGI IMG/M metagenome (GOLD analysis project Ga0182748, IMG submission 128877) | Enriched Organic Plus compost microbial communities from Emeryville, California, USA - eDNA 3rd pass 37_C Kraft OP (version 2) (version 2) ...
CGGCCTTGCTGCCTTCCATCTGCGGCTGGAATGTCTCGCGATTGAACTCGTCGACAACGCGTTCCAGGATTCCGACGAAGATGACGGTCTTTCCCGGCGCATGCTGCAGATGCTTGAGGAGGCCGATGGTCTCGCGCGCGAGCAGGCCATAGGCGCCGCGCGTGTCGGGCTTGCCTGTGCGTTCCGAGAACGCCTCGGGGCGCGTCTTCGACCAGGCCATTGCCTGCCGCGTCAGATCGGTGATCGAATCGACGAACACGTAGCGCTTTGCCGCCAGCATGCGCGCGAGATCGGGATATTCGCGACTGACGTGCTCGTAATGCGCACCTGAGAGAAATCCGCTGGCGTCCGCCGCGGGATCGATGCCGCCGACCAGGCAGGCGATATCGGCCGCGTCCTTGAAAGTGCGCACGGGGATTGAGTCGCCGCCCCAGCCCTGGAGGGATTTCATGCCGGCCTCGAGGTCAATCACGATGGTTTCGGCAGGCGGCAAGGTGCGGGCGAGGGAAGTCTTGCCCACACCGGCGGGCCCGAAGATCGCGACGGTGGTCTTCGCGTTGGCGATCGCCAGGCGTTCGTCGGCAGTGACGATCCGCAGTGCCATCACGCGCCTCCCGTCATATTCGCACCAGGGCGATCGCTTTGACCGAGGGACGGCTTGCGTGTGGGCAAAAGGGGGACTTCGGCAGTGCTTGCGCGAGCCTGCTGTGCCTCGAACGCCTCGATGTCTTCGAGACGGTAGACAACCCGGCCACCGATCTTCAGGTAGCGCGGTCCCTGCCCGAGCCAGCGCCATCGCTCAAGCGTGCGCGGCGAGATGCTCCAGCGGCGCGAAAGCTCGATCTGATTGAGGTGTTTGATCGGGCGGTCAGTCATGCAGACCTCCTCTGGCGATGCCGTTTGCGTTCGGTCGCCTCGAACTCCGCCATGAAGGAGAGGACCTTGTCGGCGGTCGCGAGCGTCGGCGATCGGCCCCGGCGCAGGCCCAACACAAACGAGGGGTCGCCGACTGCCTGGCGGCCGAACTCGGTCGGCTTGAAGTCGTGGGCGGCGATAAACGCCTCTACCTGCTCGCGAAATTGGCTGCTGATCATGGGCGAAGCTGCCTGCGAATGCACGCTTTGGTAGGAATTAGAAAATCGCAATCGGCCTATTGCGTCAATTGGAAAAGATTGTTAATTTCCTATCCAATCGAATCAAGGAGATGCGCCATGCACCTCGATCCCGTACGGACCCGCGTGCTCAAGCTGATCGAGGATCGCAACACCGACCTGAAGAACGCGTCGCTCAAGATCGGCAAGAACGCCGCCTACCTGCACCAATTCATTTTTCGAGGAACGCCGAAGGTGCTGCCGGAAGATGTGAGGCAGCCGCTAGCCGAGTTTCTTGGCGTGGACGAAGACTCGCTGCGACATCGGCGCGTGCCGTCGCGCAAGCCGCGCGCGAAGGTGAGTGCGCATGACGACGACGTCGGTATCGTCCCGGCGCGTGCTTCCCGCGTTCCGGACGGGTTCATCGGAATTCCGGAAATCGATGTGCGCGCCTCAGCGGGGCCCGGTGCCTTCCACGAGGGCCTCGAGGAAACCAAGGTGACGTGGCTGTTCCCTGAGGCGATCGTGCGACACGAGTTCCGCGCGCCGCCAAATGAGCTCCGGATGATCACGGTCGACGGAGACTCGATGGAGCCGCTGTTGTCGAGCGGTGACCGTATCCTGATCGACACCAGTCAGCGCGTGCCGGTGCCGCCGGGCATCTTCGTGATCTGGGACGGCATGGGACTCGTGGCGAAGCGGGTCGAGCATATCCCCAACTCGGAGCCGCCCAAGGTGCTGATCAAGTCCGTGAACCCGGAGTACCAGGCCTATGAGCGCATCGCCGAAGAGGTGAATGTCGTCGGCCGGGTCGTCTGGCTCGCGAGGCGGGTCTGATCGATCTCAGAGGAAGCGCACGAAAGGCAAACCGATGACTCGTCCGGCGTCAGGTCCTCGCTTTTGCACACGTGGCCGGCACTGGGCGCCCCGCGAGCAGTTCAGATTGCGCGCACCCGGTCGACTGCATTCGTGGTGTGCCGACTGCAAGCGCGCATATGACCGTGTGAAAGTGGCTCGCAAACGGCGCGCCATGAGAGTGGAATCCGAAGCTGCCAATGACATCGGCCAACATGGAGCAGGGTGGCGTGAATCCGAAGATGCTGGACGTTGCTAAATGGATCGGAACCGGCGCTGGCGTGTCCGGAGCTGTCCTGATTGCACTCAATGTTGGCCTTGTCAGCCACGGGTTCGCTCTATTCCTACTCTCATCGATGCTGTGGCTCGCTGCAGCAGTGGCTCAGCGAGAGCCGAGTCTTGCTGTTCTGCAGGGCACGTTCACAGCGATCAACGTGATCGGATTGTGGCGGTGGGGCGGGAGCTGACGCTGTGAGGTCGAGAAGCAGCATTCGGAACTCGGTGATTGCGGCGCTGCTGATTGCAGCAACTGCGGCACTCGCCCAGGGAAGGCTGATCATCGGCGTGGCGAGCGTCATCGATGGTGACACAATCGAAATTCACGGTGAGCGGATTCGACTGTTCGGCATCGATGCGCCTGAGAGCCGGCAGGAATGCAGACGCCCTGACGGCTCACTGTGGCGATGCGGACAACATGCAGCGCTGGCTTTGCAGGACCATATCGGCCGGCGGCCGATAAAGTGTGAGCAGCGCGATATTGATCGCTACCATCGAATTGTCGCCCAATGCCGACTTGCAGGCGAAGACATCAATGGATGGCTGGTGGCAACTGGATGGGCAGTCGCGTTCACGCGCTACTCCCGCGATTACGTGCAACAGGAGGAAGAGGCGCGAGCGGAACGCCGCGGAATCTGGTCGGGAGATTTTGCCATGCCGTGGGATTGGCGACGGGGAGAACGCCTGCATTGAGCGTATGCCGTAGTTTCGAATTCTGCTGAGGGGCTCTAATGCATTCCGCTTTGGCCGCAACCGAGGGCTGGATCAGGCCCTCACAACTGGACGCTTACGCATGGGCTCCGGGTCGAATTCGCTCTCGCCCATTCGGTCGGTGCACGCTAAAGTTACAGCCGCACTTCTGGGGGGCCATCAGCCAGGTTGGGATCGGCACCCTTCGCTCGGCAGTTCAAGGAGCCTTTGCGCCTCCCTGTCAGGCTCCTCCCCCTGTCTGGGGTGGCCTAACCGCCCTTCGGGGGGCAGCCCGGGTGCGATGGAGGAGTAGGATTATTATCCGTTCGTTTGGACCGAGGCTTACTGATGAGCGAGACTGACCGATCTCTTGCACAAGTCGAAAACTCCTTGATCGAAATCGCCGTCGAGAGCTGGCGCTTTGCACGCTTGTTCTCCCGGTTGATAACCAAACTCGATGCAGGGGAATCGAATCGCTACGTCAACCAACTTCGCTATTTCCAGAGAAAGGTCGAGGAGAGCCTTGATGCCGCCGGCCTTCGGCTCGTGAACGTCGAGGGGGAGGCCTTTGATCCTGGAATGGCGGCATCCGCCTTAAACATTGGCGACTTCGGACCTCACGATACGCTCCAGGTGGATCAGATGGTGGAGCCAATCATCATGGGTCCTAACGGGCTAAGAAAGCAGGGCACGGTGCTGCTTCGGAGGGCCGTCAGCTGATGAACTTTGTCGGAATCGATCTTGGCACAACGAATAGCGCCATTTGTTCCTACGATGGCGAGAGTGTGCGGCTGTATAAGAGCCCAGAACAGCATGACGTGACACCGTCGGCAATCTTTATCGATCGCCGCGGCAATAAGTACGTTGGCGCACGCGCCTACAACAACGCTGTACGGAACCCCGACAACGCCGCTTCTTTGTTCAAGCGGTATATGGGCACGACGACCCCTATCCGTTTGTCCGCGGTCAACCTCACTATGACCCCCGAAGAATGCTCTGCTGAGATACTCCGTGTTCTGTTCGGCTACCTCCCTGAAGAGATCCGCAATCACGAGGACACAGGCACGGTCATTACAGTTCCTGCCGCATTCAATCAGATGCAGAAAGCGTCAACGATGGCGGCTGCCGATGCGGCGGGAATCGGGCGAGTCGCGCTGATGCAAGAACCGGTGGCAGCGATCATGTCCGTCATGCGAAGCCGGCGGAATGATGGTGTGTTTGTCGTGTATGATCTCGGCGGCGGAACACTCGACATTGCGGTCGCTGAAAGCACGGCAGGGCGCGTTAGCCTATTGGCACACGGGGGAATCGCAATGTGTGGTGGGCGCGATTTCGACCGCGCTCTATACCACAGCGTTGTCAAGCCGTGGTTGTTGGACCAATTCAATCTACCCGACGACTTGGAATCCACAGAGCAGTTCAAACCGCTGCATCGCATGGCGATCTGGGCCGCGGAGAAAGCAAAAATCCAACTCTCACAGAGCAATGAGGCCGTCATCAGCCTCCCGGAAACGGAACTCAATCTTCGGGACCTCGCTGGCGAAGAGATCTATGTTGACATTCCGCTCGATCGCCAACGCTTCGACGACTTAATCGCTTCCAAGGTCCAAGAGTCGATTGAAGCTGCGCGCGCCACCATTGAGAAGGCTGGTCTTGGCCCGCACGATGTTGAGCGTGTGGTGTTTGTAGGAGGCCCCACGCACTACAAACCGCTGAGAGACAAAGTTGCCTTCGAGCTCGGAATCGCACCGTCCACCGACGTCAACCCAATGACTGCGGTCGCGGAGGGCGCTGCGGTATTTGCCGAGTCAATCGACTGGGGCTCAAAGAGCCGCGGCAGGAAGAGCGCCAGGGGAGTCGTTAGCACTAGTGGTGCCCTGAAGGTCGCGTTCAATTACATGTCCCGAACGCCGGACGCGAAGACGAAAGTTGTTGCAAGAATCGAGGGCTCGGCGGCTGCGGGCACGGAGTTTCAAATTGATAGCCTAGATACGGGCTGGTCATCGGGCCGGCTGTCACTGCGCGACGGAGCAATTTTGGACCTTGCACTACCGAAGATGGGTGACAACACATTCAAGGTGTTTGTCTTTGATCCCCAAGGTGGCCCTATTGCACTCGCTCAGGACAAGATCGTCATCACGCGCACTGCGGCAAGCGTCGACGCGATTCCGGCCTCTCATTCGATTGGCATCGAGGCCCGCGACCGAATCGGTGGACGACCTGTCTTGGAGTATCTGGTCCGCGAGGGGGATCAGCTGCCTAAGAAGGGCAAAAAAATCTTCAAAGCAGAAGAGACGCTGAAAGCCGGCAGCCCTGGAGCTCTTCGCTTTAAGCTCTGGGAAGGCGATATCGTTGACCCAATAACCGACAATGAACTGATCGGGGTAATGGAGATCAAAGGCTCGGATCTCGAGGCCGGTGTGATCGCCGCAGGCGCGGAATTGGTATGCAATTATGAGGTTCTTGATTCGGGCAACGTTGTACTTGAAGTCTCCGTGCCCTCCATTGGAGGCTTGTTCCATAGCGGGCGGAATTTTTATGCTTGGCAGGGAGTAAGTATCGACTACACAAACGCCTCCAAGCGCATCGAGGAGGAATCGGAGCAGACGCACAGCCGCTTGAGCGAGATGGCGGCGAAATTCGACGATGCCCGACTTGATTTGGCCCGTGAGAAGCTCAACGACGCGCGGGATGCTGGTTCGGCTGACCCCGAAAGCGCGAAGGAAGCGATGGCGCGCGTGCTGGAGGCCAGGCGCCTCCTTGCGATCGCTCGCAAGGAGCATTTGAAGGAAGTTCGCCAACTCGAACTCGATAGCGTTGTCAAATTGTTTAATGGCGCCGTACGTGAGCATGCACGGTCTTCGGAAATCTCTACCTTCGATAACCTTGTCAGGACAGCTCAAAGGGCAATGGACAATCCCAGCGGAGATTTCGAGGCATATTTGGATGATTTACGGGGCCGGTGCTTCGGTGTGCTCTGGCGTCAGGATTGGTTTGTCGTGTCTCGCTTTAAGCAGCTAGCGGAAGATGCCCATCTTTTTCCCGACGCGCGCGAGCATGCTGAATGGGTCAAGATAGGAACAGAGGCGCTTAGGGCTGACAACATCGACAAGCTGCGGGAAGTCGTGGCTCACCTCGACTTGAGCCGTATAGGCGCAGTCTCGGACGATGACATGTTCGCCAGCGCCAATATCGTTCGAGGCTGATCGATGACTCTCGACGCGTGGTTACCAATCGGCCACAAATTGCCGGACGGAGCGATCTCGAAGGCTGTGTTGTTTCACGGTCCGGACTGGCAGATTGTAGAGACTCGTGGAAACGGCCGCGCATTGATTGCCAGCGAGAACCTTGTCGGTCGGTGGATTAATACTGGACTGATTGAGGCAGGTCTTTTTGATCCCTTTGATTTTGGAGAACAGCGGCTGCGATCTTTATCCTGTGGACCAAGTCAAGTGCTTTCTCCGATTTCGGAGGGTGGGGGACCCAAAACAAAGAGTGATGCTCTGGCCTTCGCAATCGCACTACGGTCGACAAGAGCCATCGAGCAGAGTACTGGGCTCCAGGACGCGCTTTATGTAGAGAAGGTTGGCCGGTTACTGCCAACCTACACTATTAGCTCCCGAACTGATGACGCAATCGTGTTGGGCTACTGGCTGACCGGCGGCGCAAATGTCTCGGCATGGTCGTTCAGACGCATTAGCCAGATGATCGGCTGGCTGCGCGAGTCAGACCTGCGAGAAATCGCGATAGCTGCTGGATTTCAGCAGGGCGAGGCGCGCTGTCCTCCATTAAGCAGCTACGCAAAGGAGACGTCTTCTAATTGTTTGCTGGAGAGAGCGGCTGACAATCATCAGCTTGGCGGTGCAAGAGGGAAGCGAGCATTTGAACTACCCGGCCGACCGGAGCTCGCGTCTTTTTTCAACGAGCATGTGATCGATATTGTGCAGAACCGAGACCGCTATAAAGCACTCGGCATTCATTTCCCGTCTGCGATAGTTCTGCATGGACCTCCAGGCTGCGGCAAGACTTTTGCGGTAGAGCAGTTAGTCGATTTTCTCGGCTGGCCGAGTTTCGAGATCGACGCGTCAAGTGTGGCGAGTCCATTTATTCACGAAACCAGCCGCAAGGTTGCCGAAGTATTTGGGCGCGCGATGGAGAGCGCGCCGTCCGTCCTCGTCATCGACGAGATGGAAGCCTTTCTCGCGGACCGTGAGATCGGATCGGGCCATCACAGGGTCGAGGAAGTCGCTGAATTCTTGAGACGAATTCCAGAAGCTTCGAAGAACGAAGTTTTGATCGTAGCAATGACCAACCGGATCGAAATGATCGACCCGGCCATTCTTCGCCGCGGGCGATTCGATCACATCATTAAGGTCGACTATGCGAGCGAAGACGAGATTCTCGCGTTACTCGACAAGCTCCTTGCCACGCTGCCAAAGGATACGAACGTCACGGCCATGGCGTTGGCAGGACAGCTGGCGGGTCGACCTCTCTCGGACGCTGCGTTTGTCGTTCGGGAGGGCGCCCGATTGGCTGCTCGGTCCGGCAAGGATCGCATTGATCAGGAGAGTTTGGTTGCCGCACTGGCAGCGGTGCCAGCCAGAACCCGTGAGGGAGCTGCGCAACGCCGCATTGGATTCGTTTAAGGGCGAGCGATGTCGTCGGGGGAGCAACAACAATCACCAGCAAAGAGCGGCTTTGCAGGCCTGGGGTCGATGGCATCCGATGTTGATGCCGTTATAAGACAGGCAGAGCATAGCGCGAACAAGCGCTCGTCAGTTAGATCTGCCGGGAGCAGTCCGCCGCCCTCGCAACGAGAAAGTTCTGAAAGATCGCCTGCACAAGAGACATTCTACTCTGGGTCACCGAAGCCGACCGGCACGTCATCTGCGAAGAAGTGGCTCCTAGGATTAGGCGCTGCAGCCGGAGCAATCTGGTTGTTGTCCAGTCTCAATGATCACCCATCTCAGAGGCGACCTCCAGAAGCGGCAACGCGACCGTCGCCTGAGATCACGATACCAAGACCCGATGTCCAAGCCTCGTTGACTGAGGAACGGCCGCCGTTTGGTAGCGATCAAGTTCTCGGGCCTGCCCAGCTGCGCTACTGCTTGGCTGAGGAGATCAGACTTGAAGCGGCACGAAGAGCGCTTAACAGCTACGTTGAATGGCAGGTTAATAGGTTCAACGCCATGGTAGACGATTACAACGGTCGCTGTAGTCGATTCCGCTATCGACGCGGAGCGTTGGAAAGCGCCAGGGCAGAAGTAGAGCGCTACAGAGTCAGGCTCCAAGCAGAGGGACGTAGCCGCTTCTGATGCCGTGGAGGCAAATCGCATCGATGTGGGTGGTGGTAAAGGCCAGATGAGATGACGGTCGCTATATGCGTCAGATGTGGCAATGAAAAAGCCGGAGCGTTTCGTGTTTGCGACCACTGCGGAACGAAGCCCCGCACCGACGACGAGTTTGCAACTGCGCTTGCCCTCTCGTGGCATTTGGCCTCCGAGTCAGAACTCACACAGTTCGCGCATCAGCTTAAACATGGCAAGTTGATCATTCCCGATGCATTGCTTGCCCAGGCGCGGCAGGCTCTTGCTGCTGACAAACAGCTTTCAGCAATGCTCAAGACTTTACGAGAAACGTCCGTTGCCCGCGGTTCTGGCAACGGAGCTGATCAAAAGCAGCCTAAGCCAACTACTGAGGTGGCAGCTCGCCGGCACGTTCGCAGTCTCCGGCAGACAGCCTTGCATCGAAATCCATTTTGGCTCCTTGGTGCCACTCCGAGGGATGATCGTCGCCGCATTATCGAGTTAGCAGATCAGAAGCTGCTAGAGATCGATCAGGAAGTTTGCCAACAAGCAAGATCGGACCTTACCAATCCGCGCACCCGACTTGCTGTGGAGATGGCGTGGTTGCCAGGAGTGTCTCCGAATAAGGCTACTCAGCTGGCCCGCCAGGTTTTGCAGGACGCTATGTCTGTCCGGCGCGAGCTCGGTCTTCCACCCCTGGCCCGGGCGAACCTCATGGCAGCGGCGTTCGAGGCCGTGAATGGTGATGACGACCCCAATGACGTCGCCGAATTCATTGAGGAATTGGCCGGGACGGTAGACGAAATATCGGCCGAGGATGTGCTGCGTGATCTCAACGAGGACAGAGCTGTTTCCGGATTTCCGGAGATACGGAGTCCAGAGCAGATCGAAAGTGAGCTGACCGACAGGAAGCGCTACTTTCGAGATGCGATAAGAGGCGCTCTCGATCGGCTGCCGTCCACGTCTCTTATCACCACAATTACTATGGCCGTCACTCATACCACCGATGGCGGCCAAGAACACGCGCCTGAGCTGATCGAATCCGTAGTCGACGCCTACGAAGTGGGCGCCCAGGAGTTTCTCCAAAAGGAAGCGGAAAATGCTCATCGGCTGGTCGCCGCGATCCGCGCTGCAGCAGGTTCAGGTGAGGATACTGTCAAGCGGTTGATTGACAGTCTGGAGGCTGTTTCGAGGAACTGGAGCAGGATTGCGCAACCCATCCAGGTTTGTGCGCGGGCTCGCGGCGTTCGCCATGAGCCGAGTATGCAGTTGGGATTCGCTATCCGCGGCCTAGCAGTCGATCTCTTCAACGAGCACCAGATGCTGGGGCAGTCGAAGCGTCTCACCGAACTGCTCAGCGAACTTTTTTCCGAATTGCCCGAGCTTACCGAGCGCGTTGAGCAGGATGCCGAGGCTTTGGCTGAAATCACGCGCGATCTAGTGGAGGCCGAGTCGGCGCGAAGTGAATGGGAACGAGAGATTACATACAGTGCGGAAGTAGGGGCGATGTTTAAGTCGACCTTGAGTATATCGCCGAAAGGTATTTCTTGGCAGGGTCAGAGCTTCCCATTGGAGAAGATCACGCGCGTGAGGTGGGGAGGCATTCGTCACTCGGTCAACGGAATCCCCACCGGTACGAGTTACACGTTGGCTTTCGGAGACATCCACTCCGAAGCCGTTGTCAGCCTCAGGCGCCACGAGATCTTCTCAACTTTCGTCGACAAACTCTGGCGTGCCGTAGGCATTCGCCTGCTGACGGAGTTTCTCCAATCACTGAAGTCTGGCAAAGAGTTCCGAATCGGTTCGGTCGTCATAAAGGATGATCGTGTCATCTTGCCCCGAAACAAGTTCTGGGGCGCGAGCGAGCTCGTCCCTTGTACTTGGTCTCAGGTTCAAGTGTGGTCCGCGGACGGCTCATTCTGTATCGGTTCCAAGGACGACAAGAAAGTAGTTGCCGGGCTCTCGTACATAGATGTGCCGAACGTGCACATCGTCGAGCAAGGGATTCGGATGGCCTTCAAGCAGCCAGGCATGCGCGTCTTGAGCGACCTGCTGACAAAAAAATGAGAAAAGGGGGACAACGTGGGACTGTTTTCAGGCTGGTTCGGAGCAAGCAAGGATGAGAAGGCACTCCGGGCCGTGTTTGAGAAGATTCGTCGCGTTCTAGAAGATGAAGAATTCCAAATCGAGTTACTTCCTCCGCCGTTACAGTCAATTCTGAGGACCTGTCCTGGCTACGATCGAGATCCACGCGGGACTGGCCCCTTTGGCTATTCAGAGACGAACCCGATTCCCGTCAATGGTCCGATTGGCGAACTCGCCTATCTTTCAAAACTCGAAACTGAAAACGGCGAGCGGATTCTCTTTCATAGAATCGGAGCTATTGACAAAATCGACGTCTTCGAAGCGGTAACGTTCTCAGGCACACAATGGTTCATCCTTTTTGCGGACATGTATCATCCTCGCCGATCACGGCTTCTACCGGAGGGGTTTAGATTCACGAAGGAGGTCCCGCAGTTTTCTGGATTTCATAAGCGTTGCGATGCCTTCCCGTATGACTTCGCGGAAATGAAGAACGCAGACCAGACCGGATTGAGCATGGCATACATACCAATTAGCAAGATCGCGCCTTGGCTCGAAAAACGAGCCTATCAGAGATCTCTGGCGCACAAGGCAAAACTGGAGTTATTGAACGCACGCATCACGAGTTTTCAAAATCAGAGCTAAAGCGGCAAGCTTCTGCAGCATCTTCGTTCAATAGGCTCGCAATCTGTCCTGAAACCTGATCAGCGGCCACTCGAACCGGATCCGCTGCCAAATGCGCATACCGCGCGGTTGTCTGCACCTGAGTGTGACCAAGTAACTTGCCGATGATGGGGAGACCTTGGCCAGCGGCAACCGCAGTGGATGCGAAGGTGTGCCGCAGGTCGTGAATGCGAACGTCCTTCAGACCCGCGCGCCCCCGCACGCGCTGCCAAAATGGCTGCAGATCGTACAGCGGTGCTCCAGGCAATGTGCCAGTAATGACCCAAGGATTATCTTCGCGCCGTTCAATGGCGGTCAGAATGTCGAGAGTTGGCTGCCCAAGATGCACGACCTTCGCTCCTGTCTTGGAATCGGGGAGACGAAGGGCTCTGCCGGCAAAATCCACGTACTCCCATTTCAACCGCATGATCTCACCGAGGCGGCAACCTGTCAGCATGAGGAGTCGAACCGCCGCAATTGCCGACGCGAGCTCCACGCCTTCTTGCTCCATATCACGTAGCACCTCGCCGACGCGTCGAAGCTCGGCGGCACTCAGGAAGCGCTCGCGTTTTTCCTCTGGGTATTTCCTGATGTGCTTGCGGGGGTTCGTGCCGTCCGACCGCAGTCCCCACATCTCAGCAAGGTTGAACATCTTGGAGATGATCTCCAGGCACCGGTTTGCGTCATAGGGGATGTGGCGCATGTCATGATGCAGCTTGGCGATGTCGGCCCGGGTCACCTCGGTCACGCGGTGACGACCGAGGGCGGGCAAAATGACGCGCTCGATCATCCGCCGATAACCCTTTGCCGTGCTCTCCTTGAGCCGCACGCTGATGTGTTCCCGGTCGAAACGATCTGCCAGTTCAGCGACCGTCAGGGCTTCCCGATCGGCATCCCGCTTCGCGGCAGGGTCATCACCGTTCCGGACCGCCGCAACGATTGTGATCGCGCGGGTGCGAGCCTGTTCGCAGGTGAGGACGGTGCTTGGACCGAGGCTGATCCGCCGCGGTCGGCGGCCGGCGCGGTACTGGACGACGAAGCCCTTGCGCCCGCTCGGCAGCACCCGCAGTCCGAAGCCTGGCAC
>Ga0182748_1003990_pt1 | contig 12039 bp, 11 predicted proteins | sample eDN3rd37CKraftOP_FD_128877 | JGI IMG/M metagenome (GOLD analysis project Ga0182748, IMG submission 128877) | Enriched Organic Plus compost microbial communities from Emeryville, California, USA - eDNA 3rd pass 37_C Kraft OP (version 2) (version 2) ...
CTGGCCCCGGCGCGCCAGGGCCAGGGCCGTCGCTAGGCCGACGATGCCCGTGCCGCAAATAAGGATGTCGTGTTTCATCGTGCCGCGGGGACCCCGGCCTGGCGAGGCCAGAGCACCCACATCTGGCCCCGTTGCTTCATGCGTCCGGCCTGCTCGCCGGCGTTGTCGCCAAAGCCCCAGTAGAAATCCGCCCTTGCCGCGCCCTTGATGGCCGCGCCCGTGTCCTGGGCAAAGACCAGGCGGTTGAGCGGGCGGTCCGACGCCGGCCAGGTGGTCGACAGGTAGACCAGCGCGCCCAGCGGCACGAAAGCCGTGTCCACCGCAATGGAACGCCGCGGCGTCAGAGGCAGGCCATAGGCGCCCCGCGGGCCGGCTTCGGGATCGGTGACGGGCTCCTCGCGGAAGAACACCACGGCCGGGTTGGCGTTGAGCATTTCCTGCACGCGCTGCGGGTTGCGCCGCGCCCACAGGCGGATGTTCTGCATGGACGCCTGGGCCAGCGGCAATTCGCCGCGGTCGGCCAGCCAGCGGCCTATGGAAACATAGGGCTGCCCGTTATGGTCGGCATAGGCCAGACGGATGGTCTTGCCGGCATCGGGGCCGTCGGTCAGCAACACCCTGCCTGAGCCCTGGACCTGCATGAAGAAGGCATCGACCGGATCGTCGATCCAGACCAGGACCGGCGGACGGCGGCCCCCCGATTCGATCTCCGCGCGGGTGTCGTAGGGCACGACCCGCTTGCCGTCCAGCTTGCCGCGCACGCGCTTGCCGGCCAGCTCGGGATAGACACCGCCAAGATCTATGGTCAGCAGGTCCCCCGGCACGGCATACAGCGGCCATTGATACAGGCCGCCCTGCCTGCGCGAACCGCGCAACAGGGGTTCGTAGTAGCCGGTGACCGTGTTGGCGGCCGGCGCGCCGTTGGGGGCCGCCAGGCGCCACGGCTGGAGATGCTCTCGCAGGAACTGCCGCACGCCCTCGGCGTTCGCGGCCACCGGCGCCTTCGCCGGGTCGGCCACGGCGGCGCAGAACGGCTGCCAATCGCGCGGCGCGGCGCGCGCCGGGGCGGTCAGGCTGGCTGGCACCGGCCGCATCAGGCCGCGGCAATTGCCCACGATCGTCGACCACAGCTGGCTCATGTCGTCGGCATTCCACCCGGGCAACTCGCCCCACCCCGCCTTGACGAAGCGGCCGGCGAGTGCCCGCGGCGGGGTCTCGGGCAGGGCCGACAGCGGCGGCACCACCAGCGGACGCTCCGGCTGGACGCCGGCCCCGGAAGGCGTGAGGCCAGGCTCTGGCGGCTGCGGCTCAGGCGGCGCCGCGCAGCTGGCCAGCAGCACGCAAGCCAGCAAGACGAGGGAATGTCGCTTCATGAGTGGATTCAGTGCAGGGTGCGTGGCATGGCCAGGACGAATTCGGAAATCGGCACCTCGAAGGGGATGCCGTTCTCTCCCACGCAGTGGTAGCTGCCGCGCATGGTCCCGACGGGAGTCGGCAACGGGCAGCCGCTGGTGTATTCGAAGGTCTCGCCCGGCGCCAGCAAGGGTTGCTGGCCCACCACGCCCAGGCCGCGGACTTCCTGGGTGCGCTGGTTGCCGTCGGTGATGATCCAGTGCCGGCTGATCACCTGCGCGGGGTGCTCCCCGGTATTGGTGATGCGCACGGTATAGGCGAAAACGTACTGATGCTCGGCCGGATCGGACTGTTCCGGCACGAACTGCGGGGCCACGGATACGGTCAGGTCGTAGGGTTTCACGGAACTCTTCCTTTTTACCGGGAGCAGCAGGCCGAAAGCGGCATGGGTGTCCCGCCTTGCCGCCGGGCGGCCCCGGCGCCGCGATGCTGCCGGGGCAAGGCGGCGGGATGGCGATACCAGCCGGCGCGGGACATGGCGGCCGGAAACCCGCCGAACTGCAATAATGGCACATTATGCCCTTGCCTACGCCCTAATCATGCCAGAACTCCCCGACCTGCCGCCGGCGCGCATCGCCCCCAGCATCCTTTCGGCCGACTTCGCCAGGCTGGGCGAAGAAGTCCGCAACGTGGTCGCCGCGGGCGCCGACTGGATCCATTTCGACGTCATGGACAACCATTACGTTCCGAACCTGACCATCGGACCCATGGTCTGCTCGGCCATCCGCCCGCACGTGCAGGCGCCGATCGACGTCCATCTCATGGTCGAGCCGGTCGACGATCTCGTCCCCCTGTTCGCCAAGGCGGGCGCCGACATCATCAGCTTCCATCCGGAAGCGTCCCGCCACGTCGACCGCACCCTGTCGCTGATCCGCGACCACGGCTGCCAGGCCGGCCTGGTTTTCAACCCGGCCACGCCGCTGGAATGGATGGACCACGTCATGGATCGCCTGGACCTGGTGCTGCTGATGTCGGTGAACCCGGGATTCGGCGGCCAGAGCTTCCTGCCCTCGGCCCTGCCCAAGCTGCGCGAAGCGCGCCGGCGCATCGACGCCTGGACCCGCGCGGGGGGCCAGCCCATCGCGCTGGAAGTCGACGGCGGCGTCAAGGTCGAAAACATCGCGCAGATCCGCGCCGCCGGCGCCGACACCTTCGTGGCCGGCTCGGCGATCTTCGGACAGAAGGACTACAAGACCGTCATCGACGCCATGCGCGGCGAGATCGTCAAAGGCGAGACGGTCACGGTATGACGACATTCAAGGCAGTCCTGCTGGACCTGGACGGCACGCTCATGGACACCATCCCCGACCTGGCGCAGGCGGCCAACGCCATGCGCGTGGAAATGGGCATGACACCGCTGCGCGAGGACGTCATCGCCACCTTCGTGGGCAAGGGCCTGGACAACCTCGTGCGCCGCACGCTGGGCGGCAGCCTGGACCCGGCCGATCCGGAGCCGGCGCTCTATGCCCGGGCCCGCGAATCGTTCACCCGCCATTACCACCTGGTCAACGGCGACAAGGCCATCGTCTTCGACGGCGTGATCGACGGCCTGCGCGCGCTGCGCGACCAGAACCTCAAGCTGGCCGTGGTCACCAACAAACCCACCGAGTTCACGCTGCCCCTGCTCGAACGGACCGGCATCGCGGGCATGTTCGAAGCCGTGGTCTGCGGCGACACCTGCGAGCGCAAGAAGCCCGACCCCATGCCCATGCGGCACGCCTGCTCGCTGCTGGGCGTGGCGGCGGACCAGGCGGTGGCGATCGGCGATTCCATCAACGATGCTTTGGCCGCGCGCGCCGCAGGCTGCTCGGTGCTGGCGGTGCCCTACGGCTACAACGAGGGCCGCGACGTGCGCGAGCTGGACGTCGACGGCATCGTCGATACGCTGGGCGAAGCCGCGGCGTGGATCGAGCAGCGCTGACGGCCGTCGTTGGCGCGGTCGACGCGGGCCGGAGCAACGGCCGGAGGCGATGTCTCTCATGCATGGCAGCCGACGCAGCTACGCTCGACGGTACGGCGATCCGCGCGGTCGATGGTATAGTAACGACGCCGTCGAGGCTGCCCTGGGCCGCCCGGCTCCGTTTTCATCGAGTTATGTCCGCAACCGTCCTGAACCGCAACCTTCCCGGCGCCTGGTGGCGCTGGTGGCGTTCGTCTTCCGGGCGGTGATTTTCTTCTCCCGGCTTGGACGCTGACCGCGATCGAGCCTCCATGCAGTACCGCAATCACAATGCCCGGAACCTTTGCAGGCCGGGCTTTTTTGCGTGCATGACCCGGTCGGCAGACCCGCAAGCAAGGCGCCGCGCGCGCCGTGCGCCCGGGACACCAGAACCAGCGAGACCTTTATGACCGAAATCGAATTCAACGCACTGGCGGCCCAAGGCTACAACCGCATCCCCCTGGTCGCAGAAACCTACGCGGACCTGGACACGCCCCTGGCCATCTACCTGAAGCTCGCGCACAGCGGCCCGCAAGGCGGGCGCATGAGCTGCCTGCTGGAATCCGTGGTGGGAGGCGAGCGCTTCGGGCGCTATTCGTTCATCGGCCTGCCGGCCCGCACGGTGATCCGCGCCAGCGGCACGCGCACCGAAGTCCTGCACGACGGCCAGGTCGTCGAAGCCCATGACGGCGATCCCCTGGCCTTCATCGAGTCGTACCAGAGCCGCTTCAAGGTGGCGCTGCGCCCCGGCATGCCGCGCTTCTCGGGCGGCCTGGCCGGCTACTTCGGCTACGACACGGTGCGCCATATCGAACCCCGGCTCGGCCCGGCGGTCAAGCCCTTCCCCGCCGGCATGGAGGAAGGCACGCCCGACATCATGCTGCTGCACGTGGACGAACTGGTCATCGTCGACAACCTGGCCGGGCGCATCTACCTGATGGTCTACACCGATCCGGCACGCCCCGAAGCCTATGCCCGCGCCCAGCAGCGCCTGCTGGAGCTGCGCGCGCGGCTGCGCAAGCCGGTGGAAGCGCCCTACAGCCACGCCAGCATGCAAACCGAAGAGCGGCGCGACTTCAAGAAGGAAGACTACCAGGCCGCCGTGCGGCGCGCCAAGGAATACATTGCCGCCGGCGATCTCATGCAGGTGCAGGTCGGACAGGTGATCGCCAAGCCGTTCCGCGACGCGCCGCTGTCCCTGTACCGCGCGCTGCGCTCGCTCAATCCTTCGCCCTATATGTATTTCTGGAACTTCGGCGACTTCCAGGTCGTTGGGTCTTCCCCGGAGATCCTGGTGCGCCAGGAAAACGAAGGCGGGCAGAGCCGCGTCACCATCCGTCCGCTGGCCGGCACGCGCCGGCGCGGCGGCACGCCGGAAGAAGACCTGGCGCTGGCCGCCGAGCTGCAAGCCGATCCCAAGGAGCGCGCCGAGCACGTCATGCTGATCGACCTGGCGCGCAACGATGTCGGCCGGGTGGCCGAGATCGGCTCGGTGCAGGTCACCGACACCATGGCGATCGAGCGCTACTCGCACGTCATGCACCTGGTGTCGAATGTGGCCGGCACGCTCAAGCCGGGTATGAGCAGCATGGACGTGCTGCGCGCCACCTTTCCGGCGGGCACGCTCACCGGAGCGCCCAAGGTGCGGGCCATGGAAATCATCGACGAACTCGAGCCGGTACGCCGCGGCATCTACGGCGGCGCGGCCGGCTACCTGAGCTACGGTGGGGAAATGGATGTGGCGATCGCCATCCGCACCGGCGTCATCAAGAACGGCATGCTCTATGCGCAAGCCGCCGCCGGCATCGTGGCGGATTCCGATCCGGAAAAGGAATGGCTCGAAACGGAAGCCAAGGCCCGCGCCGTCCTGCGCGCGGCCGAACAGGTGCAATTCGGGCTGGACGAGCCTATCTGAGGCCGTCCCTGCGCGGCGCTGCGCCCTGCGATGCGCCGCGCCGCCTGCCTGTCTGGCGTGCCCGGCGGCCGCGCACCATAGCGGTGAAAACCGCGCCCTCCAATGTCCCATTTTGCGTTGCGATGGGGAACGCCGCCTTGCCAGTGGCATAACGATCTCTTGCCGTCGCCGATTCCCGCTCATGCCCCCGCGGCCTGTCCATAAGCAAAGCTTGTGGGGCATCGGCCACGCTTATCCCCTCCCCCGAAAAAGCGCTCCGCCGACGCCGGCGCGAGCCTGAAATTTCCCGCATCTGAAAGAAGCGTAACAGCGCGTGCATGCCGCCCAAAACTGGCATGTGTCTTGCTTTGGAAGAGTGAGCACCCATGCTGCGCGCCTCGCGGCATTGGCCGCAATCACTTTCCTTTGGGGGAAAACATGAATCCATCCATGTTGCTCGCCGACTCGAACGAATTGACCCCGCTCATGGGGTTCGGCCTCATGGTGACGCTCGGCGCATTCATGCTGCTGATCGCGCTGATCGTAAAGAAACGGCTGGTCCGGACCGCGCGGGATTTCGTGGCTTCGGGACAGCGCATCGGACTGGCCTTCGGCACCGGCAGCCTCATCTCCGTGTGGACCTGGGCCATGGCGGTCATGATGAGTTCCGCGATGACTTACCGCTGGGGCCTGTCCGGCCTGTTCTGGTTCGTGGTGCCCAACGGGCTGGCGATCATGCTCGTCATTCCGTTCGCCCGCTACTTGCGCAGCCGCATGCCGCGGGGCTACACCATCTCGAAGTTCGTCGACCACCGTTTCCAGTCGGGCGTGTCGTCGGTGATCGTGACGCTGACCATGGTGTTCGGCATTCTGCTGGAGATCATGATCAACCTGAAAGGGACGTCCGTGGTCATGAGCACCGTCTTCAACATAGACTGGCGAACGGCCACCTTCATCGCGATGGTGATCATTCTGGTCTATTCCTTTTTCGGCGGGCTCTGGACCAGTGTCATGACGGGCACGTTCAATACGCTCATGATCACCGCCGTGGCGGCGGCCATCGTCAGCATGGTCTACGCCCAGGTCGGAGGAGCCGGCGCGGTGTTCGATGCCGTCGCCCAGGTTGCCGCCTCGGCCGGGGCCGGCCTGGCGCCGGACATGGAATGGTCAGGCAAGGACCTGCTGGGCGTTACCCGCTGGGACACGGCCGCCGAATTCGGCATCACGCTGGCCTTCGGGCTGTTCGCCGCCACCGTCGCGGACCAGATCTTCTGGCAGAAAGTGTGGTCGATCAAAAGCCGCCATGTCGGGCGCTCGTTCTTCCTGGCCGGGCTGCTGTTCTACCCGATTCCCATTACGCTCGGCCTGCTCGGCCTCATCGGTATCGGGATGCAGGTGCCGCTGGCGCAGATCGGCGGTGACTTGGCCGCGATCGGCCCCTACCTGGTGTCCCACATCGGCCTGCCCACCGCCATCGTGCTGCTGTACGTGCTGGTCATCCTGGCGGCCTGCTACTCGACCATCGACGGCGGCGCCGCGGCCATGGCTTCGGTAGTGACGGTCGATATCGTCAAGAAAGCCAGGCCGGCCGCCAGCGAGCGGACGCTGTTCGTCTTCGCCAAGGCCTCCATCCTGGTAAGCGGCATCGTGGCCGCCGCCATCATTCTGTCGGGCATCGACTTCACCTCGCTGGTGCTGACGACCTATGCGCTGAAAACCGCGATCCTGATCCCGCTGATCCTGGCGATCATGTGGCCGCGCACCAACGCCCTGGGCTTCGTCGGCGGCATCGTGCTGGCCATCCTGATCGGCATGCCCGTGCGGCAGATCCATGGGGAGTTGGCCGGCACGCTGAGCATCCTGGCCATCAGCGCGTCCGTGGTCTGGCTGGCGGCAATCCTCAAACCGCAGCGCTTCGACATGCGCAGCCTGCTGAATATCGGCGACACCTTCGCCGAGGCGCAGGGCCCGGCGGCCGCTGGCGCCGGGACGGCGCGCGCAGTGCCCGCGCAGAGCGGCGGCACGTCCGCCTGACGCGGCCGATGCCAGACCTTCCCTCATCAAGGAGCCCGACATGCTTTCCTATCTCAACGGCATTTCCCTTCTGGCCATCTTTTGCGCCATCGCGGCGGCCATTCTCTTCCTGTCCGGATATATCAAGGGATTCTCGTCCTCCATCGACGATTTCGAGGCGTCCGAAGAGGACGCCCGGGCCGATACGGCCTCCGGTTTCGCCTGGCCGGTCTGCCTGGCGGTCGTGGGCGCCGGCGCGCTGATCGCGCTGCTGGGGACGTCGCCAGCAATCATCGCCGCCGCGCCTTTCCTTTCCATCGTTTCCGCGGCGGTCATCGGCATGCTGTTCTATATCGAGCCCCGGCTGGATTGAACAGGAGTATGCGGACGTGACCCAGCAAAACCTCGCCATCGCGCCGCCACGGGAACGCGGCGTTCCGGAGATCGGCATCTGGCTGCCGGTATACGGAGGCTGGCTGCGCACCCGCGACCGGTCGCGCGGCCCGGATATCCGGGGATGCCTGGCCATCGCCCAGCAGGCCGAGGCCCTGGGATTCGACTTTCTCTACGCCTCAGAAAACCTGCTGAACTGCATCCACGGCCCCAAGGTGGCGGTAATCGACGCCTGGAGCCTGGTCTCTGCCCTGGCGGCCACGACCTCACGCATCGGGCTGTGCGCGGCGGTCAAGCCGGGCTTCCGGTCGCCGCTGCTGCTCGCGAGAATGGTGGACACGCTGACCCAGATCGCGGGGCGCAGCCTGGCCATCAACATCGTGTGCGGCTGGTGGCAGGACGAATTCGACCTTGCCGGCGTTGACTGGCTCGACCATGCCGGCCGCTACGACCGGGCTGACGCCTTCCTGCGCACCCTGCACCGCCTGTTCGATCCGGACATGGAGCGCTCAGCCACCCGCGACCTGCTCGTCAACAGCCCTTTCCCGGGCGATGCAGAAGGGGAACCCTACCGGACCTTCGGCTTCAGCGGCGAGGGCCTGCCGGACATCTGGGTGAGCGGCCATTCGGACCGCGCCACCCGCCTGACCAGCGAGTGGGGCCATTGCCTGTTCCTGAACGGCATGCCGGACGCGCAGCTGGCCGCGCGCATCGCCGAGGCCCGCCAGATGGCCAGCCGCTGGGGCCGCAAGATCACCGTCGCGCTCAATGCCTTCGTCATCGCCACCGAGCATGCGGAGCAGGCGCGCGAAAGGCGGCTGCGGATCGTGCAGAACCGGAACGACGAAACAATTTCGTTCTTCCGGGGCGTCATGCAGGCCTCCAGCGCGGCGGCCTGGATGGACCTCAGCGACGAGCAGATGGTGGATTCGAATTGCGGCCTGGACGCCGGACTGGTGGGCAGCTTTCCGGAAGTCCGGGAACGCCTGCGGGCCCTTGCGGCGTTGGGAATAGACAAGGTCGTCTGCCAGTTCGACGAGCCCATGCGCGACGTCGGCCCCTTCATGCAACACGTCATCGACCCACTCAAGGCATCGGCGCTGCCGCACTGAGCCACGGTATCCGTCCGCAGCCGCCACCTGACAGAGGAATCTCTATGCATCATCGCAAACAAGCCCATTTTCTCGGATTCATCCAGCATGGCGTGAACAGCCACGCCACCGGCATGTGGAGAAATCCCACCGACAAGATCGGCCACCACTTCGCCAGGCCATCCTATTGGCAGCATATGGGCCGCACGATGGAACGGGGGCTGTTCGACGCCATGTTCATCGCCGACGAGCTTGCCCCTTACTCCACGTACGCCGGCAGCTCCGACGCGACCGTGAAATATGCCGTGCAATGCCCGACGCACGAACCATCGACGATCGCGCCCATCGTCACTTCCGCCACCCGCCACCTGGGTGTGGGCGTCACGCTCTCCACCATGTTCGTGCACCCCTACGCCATGTGCCGGCTGCTGTCGAGCCTGGATCACCTGTCGGAAGGCCGTATCGCATGGAACGTGGTCAGCTCTTACTCGAAAAGCGAGTGGGAAGCCTACGGCCATGTGGACATGACACCGCGCGAGGAACGGTACGACCGCATGGAGGAATATATGGACCTTTGCTACGAGCTATGGGATTCATGGGCCGATGACGCCATCGTGGCCGACCGGGCAAGCGGCATCTACGCCGACCCGGACAAGGTCCGCGTCGTCGACCACCAGGGCAAGTACTTCCGCTGCAAGGGGCGACATTTCTGCGCCCCCTCGCCACAGAGACGGCCAGTGCTTTGGCAGGCGGGATCGTCCGGCCGCGGGCGCGACTTCGCGGCCAAGCATGCCGAGGCCATCTTCGCGGTGCACCCCAGCGTGGAGCGCATGCGGCAGTATTCCGACGACCTCGACGAGCGGCTGGAGACGCGGTTCAACCGCCGTGCCGGCGACGTGCGCTATATCTACGGCGTGCAGACGGTGGTCGCCCAGTCGCGTTCCGAGGCCAAGGAAAAGTACGAGCGCATCATGTCCTGCATTCCCCTGGAAGGCGCGCTGGCCTGGATTTCCGGACACTTCGGACTCGATTTCTCGAAGATGGCACTTGACGAGGCGGTGCAGAACATCGAGATCCCGGGCATCCAGGGCCTGTTCGAGTCCATCATCTATGCCAAGGACCCGCAGGGAAAAATCCCGGTCACCGTGAAAGAGGCCGCGATGATCTACGCGCAGGGCATGGGCATGCCCGTGCTGGTGGGCACCCCCGCCGACATCGCGGACCAGCTCGAAACCTTCATGGACGACGGCGGAGCGGACGGCTTCATGCTGGCGGCCACCTACACGCCGGGCTGTTTCGAGGAGTTCGTCGACATGGTGGTGCCGGAGCTGCAGCGCCGCGGCCGCTACCGCAGCCGCTACCCCGGCTCCACCCTGAGGGAGAACCTGCTGGGGGATTGACCGGCCGCGCCGTTTGGGAACATATCTTCTGGAGACCATCATGCTGGAGCAGGATTTCAAGCAAGCCTTCGCCGCGCTGGCAGCGGGCGTTTCCGTCGTCACGTTCCGGGTCGGCGGACTGATCCACGGATTTACCGCGACCTCGGTCACCTCCGTGTCGATGGAGCCGCCGATGGCCTTGTTCTGTGTCGGGCGCTCCAACCTCAGCCACCGCTACCTCGACGTGGACACCCCCGTGGGGATCTCGATCCTGGCCGCGGAGCAGTGCGAGCTGTCGAACCGCTTCGCGGGGAAATCCGAGCTTGGCGGCTACCAGGACATCGAAGTGGTCGACGACGAGTGCGGCGCCCCGGTGCTGCCGGAGGCACTGGCCACCATCGTGGGGACCATTTCGGACCGGATCCCGGCCGGCGACCACACCATTTACGTCTGCGACCTGCATGGTGCGCAGACCTCCGTACGGCGCCAGCCGTTGCTGTATTGCGCCCGTGCTTACCACACCCTGAGCCCGCTGGGCTAACGCTCCACGCCGCACCCTGCCACAAGGAGTGCGGGCGGAATTGGCCATGACCCTGGAACAGCTCAAGATATTCGTCGAGGCGGCACGCGCCGGCAGCTTTACGCTGGCCGCAGGCAAGCTCGGACTGACACAATCCGCAGTCAGCCTGTCCATACGCAAGCTCGAAGAAGAGATGGAACTGTCGCTGTTCCGGCGCTCCGGCACGGGACCGGCCCTGACCGATGCCGGCCAGGTCCTGTTCGCCGAATCCCGCCGGATCCTGGACGACATTGCCTTGACGGTGCGCCGGGTACAGAGCATGCGCAATCCGCGGCGCAACCGCCTGGTGATCGGCTGCAGCCGCAACGCCTACGATTGCTGGATGCCCGACATTTTGTCGCGCCTGGAGGACCGCGACGATATCAGTGCGCTCGATGTCGTGGTCGGCTGCGCGGACGACGTCACGGCCTGGGTCATGCGCGGCACCGTCGATCTCGGCCTGGCCGAGCGGGCGCCCGGCCATCCTCAGCTGGCTTATTGGGAAGTCTTCACCGACACCCTCAGGTTGTATGCCTCGACGGGGTTGGCGGCGCGCCTGTCTCCCGTGCCGGACTGGCAAGCCCTGGAAAACCTGGGCCCCCTGCTATGGGAGGCGGAAACCGACCTGGCGCGTTGCCTGCTGCGCAATTTCGTCGAGCACAAGCTCAATGCCAGACGGCTGCACCACGAAAGCCTGCGCCTGACTTCCGGCGCGGCGGTGCTGTGCGCGGTGCTGGCCGGCAGGTACCCCGGATTCCTGAACTCGAAGCTGGCGCACGCCCACGTGGCCAGCGGCCTGCTGCAGGAGGTCGGCGACCTGGAAGTTGCGGTCCCGTACTGGCTCTTCGGCCCCCGGCACGGCGACATCGAAGCCATCGCCCGTACGATCGCCGAGGCGGCCGCCCAGGCCGCGCCTGCGGGCTCCCCCCGACCCGGCCTGTCCCTGCCGGCCTGAATCCTGGGGCGGCGCGCAGCCGGCTGTGTCAGACCTTGTAGTCGAACTTCGGCGGCCGCTTCTCGCGCAGCGAAGCCAGGCCTTCCTTGACCTCGGGGCCGTTGAACGACAGCAGTTCCAGCGCGGCCGACTTGTCGAACACCGGCCCCATCATGCGCATCCAGTTATTGAACGCATACTTGGTCCAGCGGATCGGCCGCTGGGCGCCGGTCGCCAGGCGCGAGGCGACCTCCAGCGCCTTGTCCTGCAGCTGCTCGTCCGGCACGCACAGGGAAACCAGGCCGATGCGCTCGGCTTCCTCGCCATCGACCGCTTCGCACAGCAGCACGTGGTACTTGGCCTTGGCCATGCCGCACAGCAGCGGCCAGATCATGGCCGCGTGGTCGCCGGCGGCCAGGCCCAG
>Ga0182748_1003991_pt1 | contig 12039 bp, 9 predicted proteins | sample eDN3rd37CKraftOP_FD_128877 | JGI IMG/M metagenome (GOLD analysis project Ga0182748, IMG submission 128877) | Enriched Organic Plus compost microbial communities from Emeryville, California, USA - eDNA 3rd pass 37_C Kraft OP (version 2) (version 2) ...
CCGAGTCCCGAATTGTGGGAACTGAAGATGCTCGGGCTCACGATCATCTTCGTCTACGCCTTCTTCAAGTTCGCCTGGTCGTACCGGCTGTTCAATTATTTCGCCATCATGCTGGGGGCCGCGCCGCCGCCGGCGGAAAAGGACACGGCCGATGCGCGGGCCTTCGCCCACCGCGCCGCGCGGCTGTGCGCCGACGCCGGCCGTCATTTCAACCGCGGCCAGCGCGCCTTTTTCTTCGCGCTCGGCTATCTGGGCTGGTTCCTGGGCCCCATCCCGCTCGCGCTTTCGACCGCCGGCGTCCTCGTGGTGATGTGGCGTCGACAGTTCAAGTCCGCGGCGCGCCGGGCTTTTAGCTCGGGTGCGGTGCAATAGCGCCGGGGCGCGGGCGCGCCCCCGCCTGCTTCTGCATCGCAGCATGGCCTTCCCAGCGGCGCGCGACGCCGCGCGATCACACCGACAGCTGGTGGGCCGGACGAGCCGCCCGCGCGGGATCCGCAACCGCAGGAGTCATCGCGCGATCGCTGCAATCAAACTTGACAGGCGGCAAAGCAACAAGGCACGCTTGCAACGCCTGGCTGAAGACCGGACGTCCTACACGAATAATTCGCCAGCAATCGGGAGGCTCCCAGATGACACGACGTGATGTGACCATCGCGACCGCGATGGCGTGCGCATTAGCCATCGCCGGTTTCGGCACCGCGGCTGCGCAGGAAGTCAAGACTGCTCCGAAATACGGCGACATGCAGACCGTCACCCAGGATCTGCTCAACCGCGCGGGCGACGACGGCAACAATTTCCTGCAGACCAACGGCAATTATCACCAGACGCGCTACTACCCGAACGCCCAGATCAACCGCGCCAATGTGCGCAAGCTGCGCCCGGCCTGGATTTTCCAGACCGAAGTCAAGGAATCGATGGAGACCTCGCCGATCGTCGTGAACGGCATCATGTATGTCACGACGTCGTTCAGCCATGTCTACGCGCTCAACGCGCGCACCGGCGAGGAGCTGTGGCACTTCAAGCCGAAGCTCGGACCGATCACCACCTATTGCTGCGGTCCGAACAACCGCGGCGTCGCCGTCTATAACGACATGGTCTATGTGGCGACGCTCGATTCGAAGCTGATCGCGCTCGACGCCAAGACCGGCGCCATGCGCTGGCAGACCACGATCGCCGATCCCGAGCTCGGCTACAGCGAGACGATGGCGCCCACCGCCGTCAACGGCAAGATCCTGATCGGCACGAACGGCGGCGAATACGGCATTCGCGGCTTCGTGCGCGCCTACGACGCCAAGACCGGCAAGCTGGTCTGGAATTTCGACACCGTTCCGGAAAACTCGGTCGGTGTCTGGGCGACCCATGACGCGACCGGCCGCGACATGCACCGCGACATCGCCGCCGAAAAGGCGCAGCTCGCCAAGCACGGCGATCCCTACAAGCGGCTGGGCGGCGGCGTGTGGCAGAACCCGTCGGTCGATCTCGCCACCAACCGCATCTATTTCGTGGTCGGCAATCCCTCGCCCGACCTCGACGGTTCCTTGCGTCCGGGCGACAACCTCTACACCGACTCGCTGGTCGCGCTCGATCTCGATACCGGCAAGTATGTCTGCCACTTCCAGTACATCGCCCACGATGTCTGGGATCTCGACGCGGTCAGCCCGACCGTCCTGGTCGAGGCCAAGGACAAGGACGGCAAGATGGTCCCGGCCGTGCTGCATGCCGGCAAGACCGGACACATCTACGTCAACCGCCGCGACAATTGCGGTCTGATCCGCTACTCCGAGGCCATGGTGCCGCAGGAGAACATGTGGGTGCTGCCGACGGCGCAGGGCGCGCGCATGCTGCCGGGCGCCAATGGCGGCGTCGAATGGTCGCCGATCGCGACCAATCCCGGGCTCGGCCTCGCCTACGCGATCAACCTGCACCAGCCGATGACCTACCACGTGCAGAGCTCGCCCTATCCAGGCGGCAAGCTCTGGCTCGGCGGCGCCTTCAAGGTCATCCCGACCGAAGAGCAGTGGGGCAATGTCACCGCGGTCGACTACAACACGGGCAAGATCCGCTGGCAGGTCAAGACGCCGCAGCCGATGATCGGCGGCGTGCTGGCGACCGCCGGCGGGCTGGTGTTCACCGGTGAAGGCAACGGCCTGTTCAAGGCCTACGACGCGCGCAACGGTGCCATCCTGTGGAGCTTCCAGGCCGGCGCCGGCGTCAATGCGCCGCCCTCCTCCTATACGGTGGACGGCAAGCAATATGTCGTGGTCGCGGCCGGCGGTAACGTCCAGCTCGACTACAAGCGCGGCAATAATATCATCGCCTTCACGCTCGAATGATCGGCGCTTTCGTCCGGCGGCGCGCTGCCGCGCCGCCGGGCGACGTTCGGTGCAACGGGGCTCGTGCGCGGGCCCCGTCTCTTTTCACTGTCAAGGATGCCATCGTGACCGGCTTTTTACCTGCGGCGGCCCGCCGCCTGACGCTTCTCCCCCTCGCCGCATTCGCGGCCGCCGCGCTTCTTTCGGGCGCGGCCTCCGCGCAGAACATCGCGGACAAGGCGCAGGTCTGTACCGCCTGCCACGGCGAAAAAGGCGTCCCGATCGACAACAATACCCCGGCGATCTGGGGCCAGAAGGCGGGCTATCTCTATCTGCAGCTCCGCGACTTCAAGAGCGGCGCGCGCAAGAGCGACATCATGGGCCCGGTGGCGGAGTCGCTGGCGCGCGACGACATGATGGCGCTGGCGGAATATTTCGAGGCGAAGCCCTGGCCCGCGCTCGGCCAGCCGGCGGCGCCCGACGACGTCGCCACCAGGGCGGCGCGCACCAACAATTCGATCGGCTGCACCGGCTGCCATCAGGGCCAGTACCAGGGCGACGGCACGCAGCCGCGCCTCGCCGGCCAGCGCCGCGAATATCTTCAGCGCACGATGCTCGATTTCCGCGACGGCAAGCGCGGCAACAATCCCGGCATGTCCGATCTGATGAAGGCGGCCTCGCCCGAGGATCTGGCGGCCATGGCGCAATATCTCGCCGGGCTCCAGTTGACCCCGGGGCAGTAGCTCACTCGCCCGCGAGCCGCTGGCGCACCGCGTCGTTCGCCGCGAGATCGATCGCGCGCTTGCCGGCCTTGTCGCGCAGGTCGCGGTTGGCGCCGCGCTTGAGCAACAGGTCGACCATTTCGAGATGGCCGGTTTCGGCGGCAATCATCAGCGCGGTGCGGCCGCGATTATCGGCGACGTCGAGCCGGGCGCCGCGATCGAGCAGAAGCGTGGCGACGCGCAGCGCATCGTCGATGCCGGCGCCGTCGGCATAGCCGGCCGCCCACATCAGCGCGGTCAACTGGTTGCCATAGCTCGCCTTGGCGTCGACTCCCGCATCGAGCAGAATCCGCACCACGGGCGTGAACCCCTTGGCGGCCGCATAGAGGATCGGCGTCTTCTCGGTCTTGTCGGCCAGATCCGGCTTGGCGTGATGGGCGATGAGGTCGGCGACGATGGCGGCATTGCCGTTGAAGGCGGCGGCGGCGATCGGGGTGACGCCGTTGTCGCGGCCGATGTTCGGGTCGGCGCCCTTGGCGAGCAGCCGGTGCACCACCGCGGTGCGATCGTTCTCCGCCGCGATAAAGAGCGGGGTCGCACCGGCAATATTGCGGGCATCGATGGCCGCCCCGTGCGCCAGCAGGAAATCCACCATATCGAGATGGCCCTGGCGCGCCGCCTGCCCGAGCGCCGTGGTGCCGAACCTGTTGCTCGCTTCGACCAGGGCGCCTTGCGCGAGAAGCTGCTTGGCCAGGGTCGGGCAATCCTTCCCGGCCGCCGAGAACAGGGCGATGTTGAGCTGGATCTGCGTGTCGGGCTTGTTCTGCTCCAGCTCGCGCGCCAGCGCCAAGCAGGCCTGGCCATCCGCGACGCCCGCGCGCGCAGTGCCCGCCCCGCCCAGAACGGCGACGGCCAGAAGCGTTGAAATTCCGGCGGCACCCAACGGCAAGCGCGACATCGCGACCCCAGTGAAAAGGTTGCAGTCGTGCGATTTTACACTTGGTCGTCCCGCTGTCGAGGGCGCCCGCAGATCACGCCGCCGCGGCCAGATGGCTGCGCGCCCAGGTCACGATCTGGCGCGCGCTCATCGCGCCGGAGATGCGGGCGACGACCTGCCCGCCGCGCAAGAGCAGCATCGTCGGCAGCGCGGCGACGCCGAGTTCGGAGGTGATCCGCGGCTCCTCGTCGGCATTGAGCTTGAGCAGCCGCACCTCGGGTTCCAGTTCGGCCGCGGCCTGCTCGAACATCGGCGCCATCGACCGGCACGGCCCGCACCAGGCCGCCCAGACATCGACCAGCACCGGGATATCGTTGGCGCGGCGATGCTTGTCGAACTGCGCGGCGTCGACGGCGGCGGGATGGCCGTCGAACAAGGCGCGATGGCAGGCGCCGCAACGCGCCTGCCCGGCCGGCTTGTCGCCCGGCACGCGGTTTATGGCGGCGCAATGCGGGCAGACAATCTGTCGAACCTGAGCCATCCGCTTCGTCCTTCCGGTTTCGCGATGCCGCGTCCTTGGTCCCGGCAATCGCAGCCTCGCGGCTGCGCTCGCGGCTGTCGGACACGGGTCATCGTAGCGGCGCGCGCCGCGGACGACTTGCGGTGGATCAAATGGTCAATCGCACTGCGCCAGAAATTGCGCCAGCGACAAGTCGCTGCCCGGCAGCTTGGCCTCGCAGGCCTGGCCCGGGCGGCACTGCGCCATATAGGACCAGTGCGCAATCACGCTGGTCGTCCCGGTCGACATTTGCATTTCGAACTGCCAGCCCGACCCGCTGCGCGTGAGCGTGCCGATGCCGCGAACGGCCCCCAGCGTGGTCTTCTGGCCCTGCGGCGTGAAGGTAATGTAGACGCGGCCATCGGGCGTCACGCTGCCGAGCATGCTGGCGCAGCTCAGTTGGCTATTGGGAACCCCGGCGGCCTGGCGGGTAAAGACGGCGGCGGTACGTCCCCAGAAATAGCCGTAGCGATAGCCGGTGATGTCCCACACCGTCTGATCGACCACGCCCGAAACCTTCCCATTGGCGAGATTCATTTCGATCGCGGGCAGCGTCTGGGCCGGCACGTACCATTTGCTGCCGCGCAGGAAGCCGAACTGCACCCTGTCGGCGGCGTTCGGGATCACCGGCTCCGCCCGCACCGCGAGACTGGCGAGACAGGCGACGGCCAGGACGCAGCCGGCCGCAATCGAGCGCGCGCGTGCCACTTTACCTTCTCCATTCGTTGCAGGGAGGGCCGATGAAACGTGGCGCGCCCTCCCCGGGAAACCGCCAAACGGAAGCCTCGCGGAAGTCTTACTTGGCCTTCAGCAGGCAGGCGCCGGCGGCTTCCGCGGCAGCCTGCGCCCCGCTCCGGCCGACCTTGCCGGCGAAGACGAGCGAGCGGGTCTTCGACCGCACGATGTCCTTGAGATCGACGCCCGGCCCCACCGATCCGATCGAGGCCGAATAGATCAGCTTGCTTTCGGCCGACAGGCCGGTGGCGCATTTGTCGGCGGCGGCCCGGTCCGCGAAGGACGGGCCGGCGGACAACGATAATGCGGCGGCAATGACGGAGAGCGACAAAAGCGAGGTGCGACGCATCGGGAATGTCCTTGGTTGTTGCAGCAGCCTGATGGCCTGCCAATTCGATCCGACCGGAACAGCGTTAGCGCAAAGCCCGCCGCCGGCACCATCCCATAGGCATGGTAGCGACGCGGCCCCGCCGGCCACCGCCTGACTTGGCGGTGCCGATACGCTAAAACTGGCGTGGCGACGGGACATACCATGAAAACGGTATGGCGCCCAACCCGTTGCGGCGTTGAATGGGGGATCAGCGGGACAATGCGGAAACGACGGGTGCAGTCAGCCGACACGACGGATGAAAAATCAGCCATCCCGCCGGCCTGCCGCATCGTGCTTGTCGAGGATGACGCGCCGGTGCGCGAGCGCATGGCCCGCATCATCGGCGACTGGCCCGGCGGGCAGTTGGTCGCCGCCTGCGCCACGCTCGCCGAGGCCGCCGCCGCGATCCGCGACAATACGGTCGACCTCCTGATCACCGACCTCAAGCTGCCCGACGGCCACGGCGTGCAGGCGATCCGCATGCTGCACGCGCGCTACCCGAACGCGGAAGCCATGGTCATCTCCGTCCTGACCGACGACCGCAGCGTCATCGAGGCGATCGAGGCCGGCGCCTCCGGCTATCTGCTGAAGGACAGCGACCCGATCAACATCATCGACGCCATCACCGACCTCCTGGCCGGTCGCTCGCCGATTTCGTCGACCATCGCGCGCACGATCGTGCGCCGGCTCGGCGGCCGCGACCCCGCGGCCCAGCGCCCCGAAGGCGAGCTGGCGCCCGACGAGCTCACGCCGCGCGAAATGGACATCCTGTGGGGGATCGCCAAGGGCTTCACCTATAGCGAGCTCGCCGAGCGGCTCAACATCTCCAAGCAGACCGTGCCCGTGCACATCAAACACGTCTATCGCAAGCTGCAGGCGAACAACCGGTCGGAGGCGGTCTTCGAGGCCTCGCGGCGGGGCCTGATCCGGCTGTGATCACGCCCGCCCGGATCGGCTGGTTCATCCTGGCGCTTGCCACATTGGCGGTCGCCATCGGGGTCGAACTGTTTCATCTGCCCGAGCCGCGCGATGCGATCGTCATCGACCGCGCCGACTATCAGGTCGGCAGCCGCCCCGCGCAGCCGGTCGCGCTGCCGCACCGGCACATGTCGCAGGCCGGCGCCACCCACTATTCGGTCCATTTCGATCTCGCCGCGCCGCCGGCGCAGCCATTGTTTTTGTACGTCCCCTCGGTCAACCGGCGCCTGTCGCTCACCTTCAACGGCGAGCCACTGTTCGACAACAGCGACTTTGCCCTCTGGTCCGGGCCGCTGGTGCGCCGTCCCGTGATGATCAACTTGCCGGCCGCCTTCCTGAAGACCGGCCGCAACGACCTGATCATCGGCTTTGCCACCGACCAGGTCGAAGCGCCGAGCTATCTCTCCAAACTGTTCATCGGCAACGAAACGGCGCTGGCGCCGAACTTCCGGCTCAGGATCTTGCTCGAAGAGCGGCTGAAGACGATGGCGCTGGCCGCGCATCTCTTGCTCTCGCTCGGCATCGTGCTGGCCTACCTGTTCCGGCCGAAAGATCCCCTGTTCTCCTGGCTCGCGGCCGCCGTGGTCGCCGGCATGGCCGTGTCGATCGGCTTTTTCACCGACCTCCAGCTCGGCCTCGACAATGCGCGCCTTTATGCCATCGCATTGGCGCCGGCGATGGGATTCCTGTTCATCGGGCTGGCATTCGCCATACTCGATCTGCCGCGGCCACGATTCCTGTGCGCGCTCATCATCGGCGTTCCGATCGCCTCGGCGCTCGGCTACGCGACCGGCATCATTCCAACGCGCATGGTGCTGGTCTGGATCGACATGCCGATCCTGCTGGCCGCGACTTTCGTCGCAACGCTCATCGTCGGCTGGGGGGCGGTGCGCCGGGCCAGCAGCGATGCCCGTATCCTGCTGGCGCCCTTCTTCCTGCTGCTCTGGTTCATGGTCCACGATACCGCGGTCGGGACAGGTTATCTGGAAGGCTCGCTGCTGGCCGGCACCTATAGCCGGCCGATCTTCCTCGCCGCGCTGATGGCGGTATTGATGCGCCGGCTGGCGCTGAGCCTCGATCGGCTCGACCGCGCCAACGAGAACCTCAACCGCCGGCTGGCCGAGCAGGAAGCGGAACTCGCCAGCCTGCACCAGGCCGAGCGGGCCGAGGCGGCGCGGCTGGTGCGCGAGCAGGAACGCCAGCGCCTCACCCGCGACCTGCACGATGGCATCAGCGGCCATCTGGTGTCCATCATCGCCATGACGGAGCGCAGCGGCGACGAGCACAAGGCGGTCGAAGAAGCCGCCCGCCGCGCGCTCGACGACCTCAGGCTGGTCATCTATTCGCTCGACCTCGGCGACCGCGAACTGTCGCTCGCGCTGGCCAATTTCCGCGAACGGCTGATCCCGCAATTGCAGCGCCTCGGCGTCGAACTGGACTGGTCGATCGCCGATCTGCCCGAGGTGTCGGGCGTGACGCCGAGCAACGCGCTCACCATCCTGCGCATCCTGCAGGAGGCGATCACCAACGCGCTCAAGCATGGCCCCGCGCGCAAGATCGTCATCCGCGGCAGGTCCGCCGACGACGGACAGGTGGCGATCACGGTGGAGAATGACGGCCATGCCCAAAAGGCGGCCGGCAACGGCTTCGGTCTCGACAATATGCGGCACCGTGCCGCCCAGCTCAACGGCACGATCTCGTTCGAGCGGCTCGATTGCGGCGCGCGGCTGACGTTGCGGGTGCCGTCCCGCCTGCCCAATTTCCAGGACGCGGGCGCGACCTGAGGCGGCGGGTCGAAGCCGCTATTCCGCCGCCTGCAGCGAAGGCGTCAGCCGGTTTTGCGCGCTGACCAGCCGTTGCATGACCTTGAGGTCGCGGTCGGACAATTGCAGGCAGGCGTCCGCCCAGATCTCGACGATATGGTCGAGCTCCGCCAGCGAGACCGGATTGACCGCGCGGCCCGCCTCGAAGATCGCGCGCATGCCGGTATGCCGCCGCCTGTTGCGCTGGATGAAGTCGCGCACTTCCTCGATCCCGTGTCCGGGCTCGGTCACGACATGGATGAGGCCCGCGTCCTTCATTTCCTCGGCGGTGTAGGTGCGACCGCTGAGCATCATCTCTTCCGCGAAGGCCGCGCCGGAGCGCCGCGCCACCAGACTGTAGGCGCCCATGCCGGGGAACAGCCCGAACAGGGTCTCGGGAAAGCCGAATTTCGCACCGCGCTCGGCGATGATGATGTTGAAGGACAAGAGCGACTCGAAGCCGCCACCGAGCGCATCGCCCTGTGCCAGCCCGATCGTGACCATCGGCAGGCCGAGCCCGTTCATGTTCCGGTGCAGGATGCGCACGCAGGATTTGCCGTAGTCCACGAGCGCCTGCCGGTTCCGTTCGCGGATTTTCGCCGCGAAGAGATTGAGGTCGCCGCCGAGATTGAAGACGCCGGGCGTGCGCGATCCCAGAACCAGGTACCGCAGGTCCCCCGGCCGATCGCCATAGGCCGCCAGAATACCGCGTTGCCAGGCGTGGAAGTCTTCCAGGAAATCGGGGTTATAGCTCGGCCGTCCGCGCGGACGCATGAAGGTCCACAGCGTCCCGGTCTCGCCTTCCCAGGAGACTTCGAGCTGCTCCAGCGCAAACAGCCGGCGCGCGTCTTCGCCCGCCGACTTGTCGTTGGCGCGCGCACCGTCGGCGACGCGAGCAGCTTCGAATTGTCGTGGATCGACTTGTTCGGCGACCTGTTCGGCGACCGGCGCCCGAAGGTCGAGCGGTTTGGCCGCTTTCAGGCCGTCGGCGTAGGTCCCCAGAGCGAAAGGTACCGGATAAACGGCAGTCTGGTTAACGGAGTACGCTTTCGGCAACGCTAACACTGACATCACACGCACCGCATTCACTATTTTTTTACCTTAACAGAAAGTTGCGATGCACACAACGAGATTACGCACGTAACGCACCCGATTTATTTCGTTCGCACGCAAAGCTCGCCGTTCGAGCGAGCAAAAACCGCGCTGCCACGCAGGTTAACGTATATTAACTATGATTGAGTCATTTTGCTGACGGCGACGCGAACGCGGGCGCGCGCCATCTTCGTTGCGAGGATCACCCGGATACCGCTTCGGGCACGGCCGCTCGCTTTAGCCGTCAAAAGGCCGTCGCCGGGACGCGAACAATTTTATCGAAATTGCGACGATCGAATTAGGCGGCCGTTCATGACGGCCACCGATTGCCCTACCCGTTTGCCACCTGTTGAACAACTAGCGGTACTATCAAGGCTTCGAGGAAGCCTCGTAAAAAGCATGCTCATCAGAAAACTGCTCGATACCCGTAAGGCTGACGCCGCGCTCCCGTCGGAAATCCGCGCGGCGCTGGTCGAGTCGCTGTTCGCGCCGATCGCTTCGCTGATCGTTGGCGCGGTCGCCTGCGCGATCGTCGGCGTGGCCGTGGCGGCGCGGGTCGGCGACCCCTGGATCATGGCCAATTCGATCGCGATCTTCGCGGTCGGCATGCTGCGCGTCGCTTCCGCGGTGCTCTACAAGCAGAGCAAGCGGAGCCAGAAGCTCGGCGTCACCAAGATTTGGGAGCGGATCTACGAGTACGGCGCCTGGGGCTTCGCCGGCCTGCTCGGCCTGTTGTGCTGGCTGACCATCAGGCAGACCGCGGACGCCACCCTTCAGATGGTCGTCACCACGACCGCCGCCGGCTACGCCGCCGCGATTTCCGGCCGCAATGCCGGGCGGCCCATCATCGCGGTCGGCCAATTGACCTTCACCACGCTGCCGATGGCCATCGCGCTGTTGCTCTACCCGGACTGGCTGCACAAGGCGCTCGGTTTCGTGGTGATGATGTTCATCTACGGGATGATCGACATCACGCTCAGTATCCGCGACATCATCATCCAGGCGCTGACCATGACGCGCAAGGAGGCCGCGCTCGCGGCCCGCTTCGAGGAGCAGGCCACCCGCTTCGACATCGCCCTCAACAACATGTCGCACGGCCTGTGCATGCTCGACGACCAGAACCGGCTGCAGGTCTGGAACGAGCGCTTCCTCGAGCTGCTTCATCTCTCGCCGGCCTCGGTCCGCGTCGGCATGCGCATCCCCGAACTCGTGCGCCACAGCATCCGCGCCGGCAATTACAGCGCACGCAACGTCAAGTCGGTATTCAGGGAGCTGGAGCGCAGCTTGAATCAGGACCGGTTCGACCAGGTCCAGACCTCGCCGGACGGCGACCGCACCATCGCGCTGTCGCGCCGGATGATGGCGGATGGCGGCTCGGTCGTCATCCTCGAGGACGTCACCGAACGCAAGCGCGCGCAGGAGCGCATCGCCCATCTCGCGCGTTACGACGACCTCACCGGCCTCGCCAACCGCACGCAATTCCGCGAGCAGATCGACGGCATCCTGCAACCGGTACGCAAGGGGCAGAGCCAGATCGCCGTGCATCTGATCGACCTCGACCGCTTCAAGTCGGTCAACGATACGCTCGGCCATCCGATCGGCGACAAGCTGCTGCGGCTGGTCGCCACCCGGCTCACCACGGTCATCGGCCCGGCCGATACGATCACCCGTTTCGGCGGCGACGAATTCGTGGTGCTGCAGACCGGCGCCACCCGGCGCCAGGACGCCGAGTGGCTCGCCCAGCGCCTGGCGCGGGCGCTTTCGGATCACTTCGAGATCGACGGCCACCGCATCGACATCGGCGCCTCGATCGGCATCGCCATGTCGCCCGGCGACGGCAGCGACGCCGACCAGCTCCTGAAAAAGGCCGACATGGCGCTCTACGCCGCCAAGAACGGCGGCGGCGGACACCGCTTCTTCGCGGCCGAGATGGAGGACGCTGCCCAGGCAAGGCGCGCGCTCGAACTCGACCTGCGCAAGGCGCTCGTCTCGGAAGAGTTCGAATTGCACTTCCAGCCGCTGGTCGACCTGCGCAGCGGGCGCGTGACCACCTGCGAGGCGCTGCTGCGCTGGCGTCATCCCGAGCGCGGCCATGTCCCGCCGTCGGTCTTCATCCCGGTGGCCGAGGAAACCGGGCTGATCGTCGCCCTGGGCGAATGGATCCTGCACCGCGCCTGCGCCGAGGCCATGACCTGGCCGAAGGACGTGAAGGTCGCGGTCAATCTGTCCCCGGTCCAATTCCGCGACAGCAGCCTCGCATTCCAGGTCCTGTCGGCGCTGGCCAAGACCGGCCTGCCCTCCCACCGGCTCGAGTTGGAAATCACCGAGCGGGTGCTGCTCGAGGACAGCGACGATACGCTCGCGACCATGCAGCAGTTCGAGAATCTCGGCGTCGCCGTCTCGCTCGACGATTTCGGCACCGGCTATTCGTCGCTCAATTACCTGCGCAAATTCCCCTTCCACAAGATCAAGATCGACCAGTCCTTCACGCGCGACATCACCGAGAAGAGCGACGGCTGCGCGATCATCGCG
>Ga0182748_1003992_pt1 | contig 12038 bp, 9 predicted proteins | sample eDN3rd37CKraftOP_FD_128877 | JGI IMG/M metagenome (GOLD analysis project Ga0182748, IMG submission 128877) | Enriched Organic Plus compost microbial communities from Emeryville, California, USA - eDNA 3rd pass 37_C Kraft OP (version 2) (version 2) ...
CATCGTCGCCGTCATTCCGGCCCAGCGATGCGCAGCAGCGCGAGAGCCGGAATCCAGTACGCCGTGCCCTCTCGATCGGCTGCGGCGTACTGGATGCCCGCTTGCGCGGGCATGACAGCGGAGAAGCTTGCACGGAATACGACGGTGGAGAAGGCCTCGCGAAAGCGCGAGCCGAGCGAAGACTTACCCCGCCGCGGCACCGCCGCACCGCCGCGCCGGCGGCGCGCCGTCAGGCGATCAGTTCATAGGCCGGGATGGTGAGGAAGGGCTCGAACTCCGCCGACAGCGACAGGTCGCGGAACAGCTTGATCGCTTCCGGGAAACGGCCGCGCGCGTAATTGGCCGCGCCGACCTCGCGCCTGACGACCTCCATCTCTTCCCGGAGCGCGCGCTCGAAAAATTCCGGCGTCGCCTTCACGCCGCCGTCGAGTTCGACGCCGTATTTGATCCATTGCCAGATCTGAGCGCGCGAAATCTCGGCGGTCGCGGCATCCTCCATCAGGTGATAGATCGGCACCGCGCCGCGCCCGCGCAGCCAGGCCTCGATGTATTGCACGCCGACGCGGATGTTGAGGCGGAAGCCGGCCTCGGTCTTGGTGCCCTTGTGGATCTCCAGCAGGTCGTCGCGCAGCACACGCACATGCAGGCGCGTGCGCGATACCTGGTTCGGCTGCGGCATCAGCCGGTCGAACACTTCCTTGGCCACCGGCACCAGATCGGGATGCGCGACCCAGGTGCCGTCATAGCCCTCGCGCACCTCGCGCTCCTTGTCGGCCTTGACCTTGGCGAAGGCGGCGTGGTTGGCGGCCGGATCGCCCTTGATCGGGATCTGCGCCGCCATGCCGCCCATGGCATGCGCGCCGCGACGGTGGCAGGTGCGGACGAGCAGCGCGGCATAGGCGCCGAGGAAGGCCTCGCCCATCACCACCTGCGAACGGTCGGGCAGCACGAAGCGCGGGTCCCGGCTCTTCGCGAAGGTCTTGATGAAGGAGAAGATGTAGTCCCAGCGCCCGGCATTCATGCCGGCGATATGGTCGCGCAGCTCCCACAGGATCTCGTCCATCTCGAAGGCGGCCGGCAGCGTCTCGATCAGCACGGTCGCCTTGATGCTGCGCGAGGCGATGCCGATGCGCTCCTGCGCGAAGGCGAACACCTCGTTCCACAGCCGCGCCTCATGGTAGCTCTCGAGCTTGGGCAGGTAGAAATAGGGCCCCGTCCCCTGCGCGATCTGCGCCTTGGCATTGTGGAAGAAATAGAGGCCGAAATCGAACAGCGCGCCCGACATCGGTTCGCCGTCGACGGTCAGATGCGCTTCCGGCAAATGCCAGCCGCGCGGCCGCACGATCAGCACCGCCGGTTTCGCCCCCAGCGCATAGCGCTTGCCCGTGGCCTTGTCGGTGAAGTCGATCTTGCCGGCCCAGCGGTCCTTCAGGTTGATCTGGCCTTCGAGATTGTTCGCCCAGGTCGGCGAATTGGCGTCCTCGAAATCCGCCATGAAATGCGTGGCGCCCGAATTGAGCGCGTTGACGATCATCTTGCGGTCGACCGGCCCGGTGATCTCGACGCGCCGATCGGCGAGATCGGGCGGCACCGGCGCCACGCGCCAGCTGTCGTCTTCCCGGATCCGCCGGGTCTCGATCGGAAAGTCCGGCAATTCGCCGGCATCGAAACGCTTCTGCCGCGCCGCGCGCGCCGCCAGCAGTTCGCGCCGGCGGAAGTCGAAACGACGGTGCAGTTCGGCCAGGAACGCGAGCGCATCGGGCGTCAGCACCTCGCCATAGCGCGGCCCCATGCGGCCGCGAACGGCGACGCCGGCCGGCAACGCGGCGCGCGCGCGGCGGGCGGCAGGCTTGCGCGCGGCCGGACGTTTGGCGGCCGTCTTGCGCTTGCTGGCCGTTCGCTTGCCGGCGGCACGCTTGCTGGCAGCGCGCTTGACGGCCGGCGGCTTGGCCTTGGCCTTGGCCAGCTTCCGCCTGCGCTTTGGGGCGGCGGCCTTTCGGCCGGCCGCCCGCTTGGATTTACGCTTACTGGCTTTCGCCACCCAGACCACCCATCGGAGCTGGAGCAGGCATCGCAGCCGGCGCCGGCGCCGGCTTGGCGGCCCGCTTTTTCTTCTTCTTCGCCGCCGGCTTCTTCGCGGTCTTCGCCGCCTTCTTCATACCCTTCTTCTTCGCCGGGGCCGCACGCTTCACTGCCTTTTTCGCTTTTTTCGCCTTCGCCTTCTTCCGCTTCTTCGCCATGATCGTCCTCCCGATCGGTTCAAGCAGACTTCCCCACTGCTTCAGCCGCGGCCCTCGCCGCAGCCCCGGCTCCCCCTCGCGCGCCGCGCTGTCGGCAGGCGTGTCAGGCCTGCAAGCCCGCTAGCGGTCCCGGCGCCGGCCCGCCGGTCGCCCAGTCGATCAGCTCGACGGTGTGGACGACCGGAATATCCGTTCCGGCGGCGATCTGTGTGATGCAACCGATATTGCCGGCCGCGATCACATCCGGCTGGAGCCGTTCGATGTTGGCGACTTTGCGGTCCCGCAACTTCGACGCCAGCGCTGGCTGGAGAATGTTGTAGGTGCCCGCCGAGCCGCAACATAGATGACCTTCCGCTACATCTTTGACGATGAAGCCCAACTTGCAAAGCAAATCTTTCGGGGCGCGCGTCACCTTCTGTCCGTGCTGCAAGGAACACGCGGAATGATAAGCAATAGTGAGGCGCGAAGGCTGCGCCGGCGCCGGCAATTCCAGTGTGTACAAGTATTCGCTGACGTCCTTGGCCAGGCTGGAAATGCGCGCCGCCTTGGCGGCATAGGCCGAATCAGTGCGCAGCATGAAGCCGTAATCCTTCACCGTGCTGCCGCAGCCGGACACCGTGATGAGGATGGCGTCGAGCCCCTCCCCCTCCAGTTCGCGCGTCCAGGCGTCGATCGTGTTGCGCGCGCTGGCGAGCGCCTCCTGCTCGCGCCCCATGTGATGGGTGAGCGAGCCGCAGCAGGCATCGCCCTCCGCCACCACCACCTCGATACCGTGCCGGTTGAGCACGCGGATGGCCGCCTCGTTGGTGGCCGGCGCCAGCACCGGATTGATGCAGCCGACCAGCAGCGCGACCCGGCCGCGGCGCGCGCCTTCGGCCGGATAGACCTTGCGCAGGCGGTCGGACGGCGCCGCCGGCACGCGGGCGGGCGTGAGCCGTGCCATGGCGGCGAGGCGCTTGAAGCCGAGCGCCTGCAGCGCCGGCGCGAACGGCTTGGCCAGCAGCCCCGCCACCACCGCCAGCCGGAACAGCGCCGGGTTCGGCAGCACGCGCGCCAGGAGCCCGCGCATCAGGCGGTCGCCGAGCGGGCGCTTGTAGGTCTTCTCGATGTGCTCGCGGGCATGATCGACGAGGTGCATGTAGTGGACGCCCGAGGGGCACGTGGTCATGCAGGCCAGGCACGACAGGCAGCGGTCGATATGCTTGGTGATCTGGGCGTCGGCGGGCCGCTCGTGCTCCAGCATGTCCTTGATCAGGTAGATGCGGCCGCGCGGGGAATCGAGCTCGTCGCCGAGCAGCACATAGGTCGGGCAGGTGGCGGTGCAGAAGCCGCAATGCACGCAGGCACGCAGAATCTTGTCCGATTCCGCGATCTGCGGATCCATCAATTGCGCGAGGGTGAACGAGGTTTGCATGGGGGGCGTTATTCGACTGCGTTACGCGGCCCGAAATTCGGCTGTCGTCCCGGCCGAGCGTAGCGAGAGCCAGGACCCAGTCCGCTGTGCCATCGCGATGGGCTGCGGCGTACCAGGTCCCCGACTTCGCGAGGGCGACAGAGCTACCATCGCCGTTTGCGCGCTAAGGTCAACCCGCCGGATCAGTCGGCGAGCCGGGCATGGCGCGCCAGCGTCGCGCGATCCATCGCGTACAACGCATCGCAGATTTCCGCCGGCAGATGGCCGGGGCCGCCGCAACGCTGCGCGGCGACCGAACCGGCGGCGCCGAACACGGCAAGCGCCGCGATCGCGGCCTCGCGCGGCGGCCGCACGGCGGTGAAGGCGGCGGTAACGGCGGAGAGCGCACAGCCGAGGGCGGTCGACAGCGGCATCAGCGCGTGCCCGGCTTCGACCGCCACCCGGCTTTCGCCGTCGCTGACATAGTCGACCGCGCCGGTCACAGCCACCACCGCGCCCGTGCGGCGTGCCAGCGTTTCGGCCGCGCCCACGGCGTCCTCGGCGGCGGCGAGCGAGTCGACGCCCTTGCCGGCATCTTGCGCCGCCCCGGCCAGACTCAGGACTTCGCCAGCATTGGCGCGGATGACGGACGGCGCAAGCCCGGCCAGTTCGGCCGCGACTCGCGTGCGATAGGGCGTCGCCCCGCACCCGACCGGGTCGAGCACCCAGGGCTTGCCGAGCGCGTTGGCGCGCGCGACGGCGCTTTGCATGGCCGAGACCCAAGGCGGCGACAGCGTGCCGATATTGACCGCCACCGCGTCCGAGATGGCGACGAAGTCTTCCACCTCCTCGACCGCATGCACCATGGCGGGCGAAGCGCCGAGCGCCAGCAGCATATTGGCGGAGACGGTCATCGCCACGTAGTTGGTGATGTTGTGCACGAGCGGGCGGCGCGCCCGCAGATCGTCGAGCGCAGCAAAAATCGCGTCACTGGAGGGCAGGGCGTTCATCGCGGCCTCCTCTTCAAGGGGCCGCAATGACGGACACGCAAAGCGCGACGCCGCGCGGGCGATCGCCACCTCACTTCCCTCCGCCGGCACGACCCGGATCAGGTTCGACGGGTTGGCGGCACGCCGCCTCTCAGCCCCTTGCTGGGGCACCCCGATTGAGATGGCCGGATGCTAGGACGGTGGCGAACCGCGTGCAACAGTGGTTAGCGGCGCAGGCAACGGAGGGCGAGCGCAGGAGGCCGGCGGCTTCGGCGCCATAGCCGATCGAGCACGCACGGCCTTGCGTACGGACGGCGGCACTGCGTTGGCCGACGATGCCTACACCCCCGCCCACAGGCGGCCGGGATTGAGCACGCGCTTGGGATCGAAGCTCTCCTTCACGCGCCGGGTCAGCGCGGCCACCGCCGGCACTTCCGGCTGAAACACCTCGACCGTCGCGCGCACCGAGGCCGGCGCACGGACGAGCGTGGCATGGCCGCCGATCTCGGCGACCGCGCGGCGGATCGAGCCCGCGTCCGGCTCGTGCTCGAACGGCATCGCGACCCAGACGAGGCCGCCGCCCCAATCGTAGAACATCTGCGCCGCCGGCGTGATCAGGCTCGCCAGGCGATGGCCCTGCGCCGGCGCCACCGAGATGCGCCAGAGCGGCCGCGCTTGCGCCGCCGCGCCGGCGAACGGCCGCACCGCGCGGATGCTGCGCCAGAGCGCGCGCGACTCGTTCTCCTCCAGGAGAACCACCGGCCCGAACGGCTTCATCAGCGCCGCCAGCGCCTCCTTGCGCGGCTTGACCGAGGCCGCGAAGCCTTCCAGCCGCAGCACGGTGGCGGCCGCCGGCTTGGGCAGGCCGTCGAACCACGAAGCCACGTGGTCGGGCAGATGCGCCGCGCCGGAAACGTCGTAGGGCGAGCCCATGGCGGCGGCCATGGCGGCGCCGGCCTTGGCGTCGTCGAGTCCTTCGACCAGCACGGTCGCCTCGGTTTCCGCCTTCGGCAGCACCTTGATGGTGACGTCGGTCATGGCGGCCAGCGTGCCCCAGGAGCCGGCCATCAGCTTGGACAGGTCGTAGCCGGTGACGTTCTTCACCACGCGGCCGCCGGACTTGACGGTGTCGCCGCGCCCGGTGACCGCGCTGAAGCCGAGGAAGTGGTCGCGCGCGGCGCCGGCCTTGATGCGGCGCGGGCCGGAAAGATTGGCGGCGATCGCCCCGCCGAGGGTGCCCTGCCCGGCTTGTCCGCCGAGCGGCGGACCGTAGTCGATCGGCTCGAAGGCGAGCTCCTGACCGTTCTGTTCGAGCAGCGCCTCGATCTCGGAAAGCGGCGTGCCCGCGCGCGCGGAGAGCACCAGTTCGGCCGGCTCGTAGAGCGTGACGCCGGTCAGCCCCGAGAGATCGAGCGTGAGATCGGTCTGGCTCGGCCGGCCGATGGCGCGCTTCGAGCCCTGGCCGACGACTTCCAGCGTCTTCTCGTGATCGAGCGCCCATTGGACGGCGTCCTCGACCTGCTTGGCGTCGCGCGGCTTGAGGATGTCGGTCATGGTGTTCCTCTCACTCCGCGGCGTCGGCCGCACGCGCCGGATCGACGAAGGCCGGCATGACCTCGCGCGCGAAACGGCGCAACTGGCCACGGCCGCCGAAAATGCTGAGCAGCAGATAGCGCACGCCCGCGTCGCGCAAGTCTCCCACCATGGCGCGCAGTTCCTCCGGCGTGCCGAACAGCGCGTGTTCCTCGGTGGCGCCGGCGCGGTCGGCGTAAGCGAGCACGTGCGAGCCGGCCGTGCCCTGCTTGCTGGCGCCGGGTGCGCGCGAGACCGAAATGGTGCGCGCGGTGTAATCGGCCTGGCGCTTGAGCGCGTTGTCGCGATCGGCCCGGTCGTTCGCGACATAGGCGAGACGCGCGACCGCCACCTGCGCCGGATCGAAGGCGAGCCCGGCCTTTGCGCGCGCGGCCTTGTAGACGGCGATGCGCTCGGCCAGCACCGCCGGCCCGGCATATTGATCGAGAATGAGATTGAAGCCGCGCTCGCCGGCGCGCGCGATCGCCGGCGCGCTGCCCGCGGCCACCCAGAGCGGCGGGTGCGGGTTTTGCGCCGGCGGCGGCTCGACGATGACGTCGTTGCAGGACCAGAAACGGCCGTGGTGGGTGAAGCGGGTGCGCGAGGTCCAACCGCGCAGCATCAGCGCCAGCGCCTCCTCGAAGCGCGCCTCCGCTTCGTCCTGCGGGATGGCGAAGCCGTTGAACTCGCTGTGGCGATAACCCTTGCCGATCCCGAGATCGAGCCGGCCGTTCGACATCAGGTCGAGCGTCGCGGCCTGTTCGGCGAGCAGCAGCGGATTGTGCCAGGTCGGGACCATCACGGCGGTGCCGACCCTGAGCGTGCGCGTGCGCATGGCGAGCGCCATCAACAGCATCAGCGGCGCGGACAACTGGTTCCAGCCGGAGAAGTGATGTTCGACCACGAAAGTCGAACAAAAGCCGAGCGCCTCGGCTTCCACGTTGAAGTCGAGGAAATCGAAATAGCCTTTGCCGGTTTCCGGGCCGAATCCCTCGGCGTCGGCTTTGGGCGAACAGAACAGACCGAAGCGCATGCGGAGCCTTGTCGCGATACCGCAACGAGGCCACGACAGGATTGGCGCGGCGCCGGCGGTCGTCACCGCCCCCATTACCACGCTGAAACGGGCGCGCGCCAGCACCACAGTTTCCGCTCATAAAGCAGCCTTGTGTCCGCTTGGCCCCGACAACGGACCTCCAGCTTGCGGCCCGGCACGAGGCCAGGCGCAAGCGCGGCCACGGTTGCTACGTCATTGCCGCGATCAGTTGCTCCCAACCCGGCACGCGCAGAGCGTCCCGGCGCCCGGAGAAAAATCTTTGGTGCGCGATTTCGGGAGTTAGATGAAATATTTCCCGGTATCCAAACTCGGCAAGTTTGGTGATCAATTGGCGCGGGTGCAGTCGGGTACGCCATGGTTCGCCGATTTTCGCCGTGAATATCGCAGAAAGCTTGACGGCTTCCAGATCTTGCCCGCTCAAAGCATCGTCCGGCAGGGCAAACGAGAACACAATCTCGCTTCCGGGCGGCAATGCCGACAGGTCCCGAAGCAAAGCATAGACGGCTTGCTGCGACAGGTACTGCGTCACGCCGAGAACCGAGACAAAGGTTGGCACGGCGGGGTCGAGGCCGCCACGGACAAGCTCCTTCATCGCGTGGCCGCTTTCCAGGTCGATTGGGACGCGAGTCAAATTATCCGGTTCGGAAAGCCCGCCGGCCCGTGCACGTTCCCGTGCAAACGAAAGGCTTGCCGGAAAGTCGGCCGCGAAAAGGTGCATCGATCTTGCAAATGGCGGTTGCCGCCATGGAAACGTATCGAGCCCCGCGCCGAGCATCACGTATTGGCGGACACCGCGCCCCGCTGCACCCGCCAAACGGTCTTCGGCGAAACGGCTGCGCATAACGAAGAGCGCCCGCAGCACGGCGGCGTCCGGCGTCCCATCCCGGTTCAGGGTTGCCATGAATTCGGCATCCGCCGCTTCCGGAACGATGCGCAGCGAGATCGGATCATCGAGGATCAGCGGCGCGTCCAGCAGTTGATGGGTTGCGCGCCGGATGGCGGTGCTGAGAAGCGTGCGGCTCGGCTTATCGGCAAACATCGGACGGCCTGCGATGGCTGGATCGGATCGGCGGCTTTGACCGGTTCGTTTGATCGTTGGCGCTACGCGAAACGGCGGTGCCGGCCTCGCGCCTGCCGGCTAGCTTGTTCGGGGACGCAGGATGACGTCCTGAATCATCCGGCGGCGCGCGTGACGCGTCTGACGATCGGCCGCCACAAGGCCTGTTCACTGCGGATGAACTCCGCCAGTTGGGCGGACGACATCGGCGTTATGTAGGTCCCGAGCGCGCCGAAACGCTGAACCACGGACGGCCGCTTCAAGACCGTCGGAGCATCGGCGCGCAGCTTGCGCAGGATTTCCATCGGCAATCCTTTGCGCGCCATCAGGGCGAACCAGCCGCGCGCTTCGAGCGCCCCGATGCCGGGCAGCGCTTCGCCAACGGTCGGAAGCTCCGGATGGTCCGGCAGCCGTCGCGCGGACGCAACCGCTAGCCCATTCAACGCGCCCGCCTTGATGTGCCCGGCCACACCCGCAACGCTTTCGATGTAGACCTGAAGCGTTCCGCCGACCGCATCCTGCATGGCCTGACGCATATTGGAATAAGGAACGAAGGTGAGATCGATCCCCGCACGCTCTTTTAGAAGTTCGCCGACCAGATGCGGCAGCGAACCTTGGGTCGCGCCAAAGGTCAGTTTGCCGGGCTGTTTTTTGGCGACCGCGATCAGCGCCTTCATACTGTCGATGCCGGTCCCGGCATTCGTCGTGATCACCATGGGCTGTTCGCCGATCAGCGCGATCGGCACAAGATCGCGCTCCAGATCGAGCGGCAGCTTGTGAATGCGTTCGGGTAACGCGACAAAGGTGGAGGAGAGCGGCAGATAAAGGCTGTAACCGTCCGCCGGTGCTTCTGCGACCGCGCGCAAGCCGATAAGTCCGCCGGCACCTGGTTTATTGATCACCACCACCTGCTGATCCCAGATTTGCGCCAGTTCCCCGGCGAAGGTCCTCGCGATCACATCCGGCCCCACGCCGGCCGGCGCCGGCGTGATAATCGATACCGGCTTGACCGGATATCCCCTGCCCTGCGCGGTCCGGGCCGAGATCGAGGGCATTGCCATCAGCGACAGCATTGCGGAGGTAAACGCGCGTCGGTCAATCATGTGGCTCTCCTGCGCTTCGATCCGGACGGCGTGGTCAGGGTGCACAAGGCGGCCTATAATAAGAAGCTCTAATTTGGCATATCCCTATAACCAATCATGATAGATCGTACCGTCAGCACCATCGAAGCCAGGATCCGGCGGCGTCTCAGGCTGCGCGACCTCGAAACGCTGGCTGCGGTTGCGCAGCATGGCAGCATGGCGAAAGCCGCTGTCCATCTCTCGATTTCGCAGCCGGCTATCTCCAAGGCTATCGCGGAAATGGAACACGCCTTGGGCGTCCCCTTGTTCGACCGCATGGCGCAAGGGGTCGAACCGACGATCTATGGGCAGGTGGCGCTTAAATGGGTTGCCGCAATATTCGACGACCTGCGGCAAGGGGCGAAGGAAATTGAATTTCTCTCCGACCCGACTTCAGGCGAAGTCCGCATCGGTGCGGTCGAACCGATGCTCGGCGGCTTCCTGGCGGAGGTGTTGAAACGGCTCAACGATCGATTCCCGCGCATCAGCTTCGAGGTGATGCAGCCGGTTTCGTTGGCCCAACAGCGCCGTGAGCTGCGTGAGCGCCGGGTCGATCTGATCGTCGGACGACTCGCGGACAAGGACGGTAGCGACGAAATCGCCAGCGAGACATTGTTCGAGGAGCCGTGGTCGGTTGTTGCCGGGCCGAATAATCCGCTCACGCGGCGGCGGAAACTACGGCTGTCCGAGTTGACCAAGGAGCCCTGGAGCCTCCCGCCGACGGACACGGTGGTCAGCACTTATCTTGCCCGTGCATTTCGTGCCGCCGGACTCGAACCTCCGCGCGCGGTTGTCACCTGCACCTCAATCCAGCTGCATTACGCACTGATGGCAGATGGGCCGTTCCTGGCGATCTTTCCCCGTTCACTCCTGCGGTTCGGCAGATACCGATTGCCGATCAAAATCTTGCCGGTGCAACTGCCCGGTCCGCCACCCCCGGTCGGCATCACGACCCTGAAGGGGCGAACCCGCAGCCCGATCGTCAACCTGTTCATCGCAGAAGCGCGCGACGTGGCGAAACAACTGAAGGACTGATGAACGTCGCGTAACGCAACGCGACCGAACAGACGTTCCGCCGGCCGGTAGAAACGCCGAACCCAGCCACCGCGCCTTCAAAACCTCGGAATGTCCGGGAACGGCAGCTTGCCGCCGGAGATGTGCATGCGGCCGAGCTCGGCGCAGCGGTGCAAGGTCGGGAACACCTTGCCGGGATTGAGCAGGCCGCGCGCGTCGAAGGCGCACTTGACGCGCTGCTGCTGGTTCAGATCGGTTTCGGAGAACATCGCCGGCATCAGGTCGCGCTTCTCGACGCCGACCCCGTGCTCGCCGGTGAGCACGCCGCCCACCTCCACGCACAGCTTGAGGATGTCGGCGCCGAATTCCTCGGCGCGCTCGAGCTCGCCCGGCTTGTTGGCGTCGTACAAAATGAGCGGATGCAGGTTGCCGTCGCCGGCATGGAAGACATTGGCGACGCGCAAGCCGTATTTCGCCGACATCTCCTTCATGCGCTTGAGCACGAGCGGGAGCTGGGCGCGCGGGATGGTGCCGTCCATGCAGTAGTAGTCGGGCGAGAGGCGGCCGACCGCCGGGAAGGCCGCCTTGCGGCCGGCCCAGAACAGGAGGCGTTCCTCCTCCGACTCGGATGCCTTGACCGACACCGCCCGGCATTCGCGCGCGATTTTTTCGACCCGCTCGATCAGGTAATCGACCTCGGCGGCCGGGCCGTCGAGCTCGACGATCAGCAGCGCCTCGACGTCGAGCGGATAGCCGGCATGGACGAAGTCCTCGGCCGCCTGGATCGCCAGCACGTCCATCATCTCCATGCCGCCCGGGATGATGCCGGCGGCGATGATGCGCGACACGCATTCGCCGGCGTCTTCCGAGGTGGGAAAGCCGACCAGCACCGCGCGCGCGGTCTCCGGCTTCTTCAGGATGCGCACGGTCACCTCGGTGACCACGCCCAGCATGCCTTCCGAGCCGACGATCAGGCCGAGCAGGTCGTAGCCGCCGGCGTCGAGTTCCTTGCCGCCGATGCGCAGCACCTCGCCGGTGATCAGCACGATCTCGCAGCCGAGCACGTTGTTGGTGGTCATGCCGTATTTCAGGCAATGCACGCCGCCGGAATTCTCCGCGATATTGCCGCCGATGGTGCAGGCGATCTGCGAGGACGGGTCGGGGGCGTAATAGAAGCCGGCATGGGCGACCGCGTTGCTGACCGCGAGATTGGTGACGCCGGGCTCCACCACCGCCACCCGGTTGTCGAAGTCGATCTCGCGGATGCGGTTGAACTTGGCCATGCCGAGCAGCACGCCGTCCTCGAGCGGCAGCGCGCCGCCCGACAGCGAGGTGCCCGCCCCGCGCGGCACCACCTTGATGCCCTCGTCATGGCAATAGCGCAGAACCTTGGCGACCTGCTCGGTGGTCTCCGGCAATACCACCACCATGGGAAGCTGGCGGTAGGCGGTCAGGCCGTCGCTTTCGAAGGCGCGCATCTCGCGCTCGGCGGCGATCACGCCCTCGCCCGGCACGATCGAGCGCAAGGCGGCGACGATGCGCTCGCGCCGGTCCAGCACCGCCCGATCCGCCTCCGGCATTCTTACCGACATTCGACA
>Ga0182748_1003993_pt1 | contig 12036 bp, 11 predicted proteins | sample eDN3rd37CKraftOP_FD_128877 | JGI IMG/M metagenome (GOLD analysis project Ga0182748, IMG submission 128877) | Enriched Organic Plus compost microbial communities from Emeryville, California, USA - eDNA 3rd pass 37_C Kraft OP (version 2) (version 2) ...
CTGCGCGCCTCACGGATCTGCTGGCGCGACGGCGCCGGCGGCGACACCGACTCCTCCTGCCCGGTCACGGGCGGCTGCGTCGACGCCGGCGGCGGGACCGGAGCCGGCTCGGGCTCGGGGGTCGGCGTCGGAGCCGGCGGCGGAGGAGGCGGAGGCGGAGGCTCCGGCAGGAGGATGTTCGTGGCCGCTTCGCCGGTCACCGTCGGGGCGGACGGCGGCGGTGTCGCCGTCCCGCCGAACTGAACCGGGATCAGCGCGCTGTAGCCAGGCTCGGTCGACGGCCCGACGACGACGGTCAGCGGGCCTGGGCCGAACGAGTTGGACCGGAAGTCCTTGACGTTCGGCTCGATCGTCTGGCGGTCGACGATCTGGGCGTACCAGTTGCCCGTGATCGTGTTGCCGGTGAACGTCGAGTCCTCGGCGTGGGCGGGCGTCGCCCCCTCCTGGCCGAACAGGATCCCGATCGTCCAGTTGTCGGTGATCGCGTTGTTCTCGACAGTCAGGTCGTCGGTCGCGTTGCGCACGAACAGGCCGGTGCGGTTGTTCGTGATCGCGTTGTTGACCAGGGTGTGACCGTTGCTGTTGTTGATGTCGACGCCGTTGCGGTTCTCGGTGATGACGTTGTTCTGGACGAAGGCGTTCGTGATCGCCTGACCCTGGATCGCCAGGCCGATGACCTTCTTCGTCACGTCCCAATCTGTCGGGTTGTTGCCGGCGCGGGTGATCGTGAAGCCGTCGACCGTGACGTTGCTGGCGCCGATGCGCACTGTGGCGGTCTCCCCGGTGATCGGGCCGCGGATGGTGGTGGCGGCGGGGCCGGCCGTGCTCTGCAGCGTCAGCCCCGGCTGGCTGATGACGACGTCCTCCTCGTACGTGCCGGGCTCGACGTTGACGGTGCCGCCGGCGCCGGCCGCGGGCAACGCAGCCGAGATCGTGTCGAAGTCGCAGTCTGGCGGACCGTCCGTGCAGACCGTGACCGTTGCCGCGGCGGCTGTGCCCGCCGCGCCGAGCAACGCGGCGACGGCGACCGCCGACGCTGCGAGCGTCGTTCAACTCGAGACAAGACTCGACTCCCTCCGAATCGCTGCGGGGCGCAAACGTCCCCCCTTGTCTCAGCCCATCTTGGTAGAGATCTCCGAGCAATGGGGGTCGAACATTCGGCCAATCGGCGCGAAAGGCCTCAAGCTCGGGGAGGAGGCGGGGCTCGCTGTCAGACGGAGGACCGCAGCGACGCCTCGAAGCTGCGGATCGTCTCCCGCAGCCCGTCGCGCAGCGCCACGCGCGCCTCGAAGCCCATCAGCTCGCGGGCGCGGGACACGTCGAGGAAGCGGGTCGGCTGGCCGTCGGGACGGGTCGTGTCCCACACGGTCTCGCCCTTGTAGCCGGTCAGCTCCTGGATCAGCTCGGCGAGGTCGCGGATCCTCGTCTCGATCCCGGTGCCGATGTTGACCGGGTCGGAGACGGTCAGCCGCTCGCCGGCCAGCAGCAGCGCGCGGGCGGCGTCGTCGACGTAGAGGAACTCGCGCGACGGGTTGCCGGTGCCCCACAGCACGACCCGGCCGTCGCCGCGATCGCGGGCCTCGACGTACTTGCGGATCATCGCCGCGATGACGTGCGAGTCCTCGAGGTCGAAGTTGTCCTCGGGCCCGTAGAGGTTGGCGACGATCGGCACGACGGAGTCGAAGCCGTACTGGCGCCGGTAGGCGTCGGACAGCACGAGCATCATCTTCTTCGCCAGCCCGTACGGCGCGTTGGTCTCCTCCGGGTAGCCGTTCCACAGGTTCTCCTCGCGGAACGGCACCGGCAGGATCTTCGGGTACGCGCACACCGTGCAGGCGGACACGAGCTTCTCGACCCCGGCCAGGCGCGCCTGCTCGAACACGTTGGCGGCCATCACCATGTTGTCGTAGACGAGCGGCGCCGGGTTGCGGCGGTTGAAGCCGATGCCCCCGACGCGCGCGGCCAGGTGGATGACGACCTGGGCGCCCTCGAGGGCCTCGCGGCAGGCGGCCGCGTCGCGCAGGTCGTACTCGCTCGAGAGCGGCACCGACACGTCGGCGCCGAGCTCGTCCAGCCGCCGCACGACGAACCGGCCCAGGAACCCCGCGCCGCCGGTGACGACCGTCCGCCGTCCGTCCCAGAACTCGCGGCTGGGCTCCGCCATCAGCTCAGGCGCACCCCGCGGCCGGCGAGCTGGTCCTCGAGCAGCTTCACGTCGGCGTCGACCATGATCTTCACGAGCTCCTCGAACGTCACGGTCGGCTCCCAGCCGAGCTTCTCGCGCGCCTTGGAGTAGTCGCCGCAGAGCGCGTCGACCTCGGCCGGGCGGTAGTAGCGCGGGTCGATCTCGACGACGTCCTCCCAGTTGATGCCGAGGTGGGCGGCGGCGACGTCGAGGAACTCGCGCACCGAGTGCGACTCGCCCGTGGCGATCACGTAGTCGTCGGGCTCGTCGGCCTGCAGCATCCGCCACATCGCGTCGGTGTAGTCGGGCGCGTAGCCCCAGTCGCGCCGCGCGTCGAGGTTGCCCAGGTACAGCTTGTCCTGCAGGCCCGCCTGGATGCGCGCGAGCGCCCGCGTGATCTTGCGCGTGACGAACGTCTCGCCGCGCCGCGGGCTCTCGTGGTTGAAGAGGATCCCGTTGCAGGCGAACATCCCGTAGGACTCGCGGTAGTTGACCGTGATCCAGTACGCGGCGACCTTCGCGACCGCGTACGGGCTGCGCGGGTGGAACGGCGTGCTCTCGTCCTGCGGGGGCGGCGTCGAGCCGTACATCTCCGAGGACGACGCCTGGTAGAAGCGCGGGCTCACGCCGGCGTCGCGGATCGCCTCCAGCAGCCGCACCGTGCCCATCCCGGTCACGTCGCTCGTGTACTCGGGGATGTCGAAGCTGACGCGCACGTGCGACTGCGCGCCCAGGTGGTAGACCTCGTCGGGCTGCAGCTCGTAGATGAGGCGCACCAGCCGGCTCGACTCGCTCAGGTCGCCGTGATGCAGCTTGAGGCGCACCTGCTCCTCGTGCGGATCGCGGTAGAGCTGGTCGATCCGCTCGGTGTTGAACGACGAGGACCGCCGGATGAGGCCGTGCACCTCGTAGCCCTTCTCGAGGAGCTGCTCGGCGAGATAGGAGCCGTCCTGGCCCGTGATGCCGGTGATCAGGGCCTTCTTGGGAGGCGAGGTCACACGCCGCATCGTAGCCTCGGGGGGCGGCGATAGAATCCCGGCCCAGTGCCGCGCGCCCTCATCACAGGCATCTCCGGGCAGGACGGCTCGTACCTGGCAGAGCTCCTGCTCGAGAAGGGCTACGAGGTCTGGGGCATGGTCCGCCGCTCGACGAACGAGCGGTTCCCGCTGATCGAGCACATCCGCGACGAGATCCGCCTCGTCCAGGGCGACATGCTCGACCAGATGACGCTGCTGGACGCCGTCAGCCAGGCGCGCCCGCACGAGCTCTACAACCTGGCCGCGACCTCGTTCGTGCCGGCGTCGTGGAAGCAGCCGGTGATGACCGCCCAGTTCACCGCGGTCGGCGTGACGTCGATGCTCGAGGCGATCCGGATCATCGATCCGCACATCCGCCTCTACCAGGCGTCATCGTCGGAGATCTTCGGCGCGACGAACGAGAGCCCGCAGTCGGAGACCACGCCGTTCAAGCCGCACACGCCGTACGGCGTCGCCAAGCTCTACGGCCACCTGATGGTCGCCAGCTACCGCGAGCGCTACGGCATGCACGCCTCCAGCGGCATCCTCTACAACCACGAGTCGCCGCGGCGGCCGGCCGACTTCGTCACCCGCAAGGTGTCGCGCACCGCGGCGGAGATCAAGCTCGGGCTGGCCAACGAGCTGCGCCTGGGCGACCTCGACGCAACCCGCGACTGGGCGCACGCCCGCGACGTGGTCGAGGCGATGTGGCTGATGCTGCAGCAGCACCAGGGCGGCGACTACGTGGTGTGCACCGGCGTGAGCCGCTCGGTCCGCGAGCTCGTGCAGACGGCCTTCGCGGTCGTCGACCTCGACCCCGAGCAGTACGTGGTCGTCGACCCGGCGTTCGTGCGCCCGCCCGACCCGGTGCCGCTCGTCGGCGACCCGAGCAAGGCGATGGCCGAGCTGGGCTGGAAGCCGCGCACCTCGTTCGAGGAGATGGTGCGCGAGATGGTCGAGGCCGACCTCGCCGCCGCCGAGAAGCGCGCGGCCGCGCTGCCCTCGCGCTGACCTCCTCGTCCGCCGCCGCGGCGACGCCCGAGCCGCGCTAGCTCTCCTCGGAGGATGAGGAGGACTCGCCCTCCTCGGCGGCCGGCGTCTCGGCCGTGAGCTCGTCGCCGTGCGGCGGGGTCGCGGACGCCTCGGCCGGCGGGGCGGGCGTCGGCGTCTCCTCCTGCGCGGGCGCGGCGCCGTTGCTCACCGGGCTGCTCTGCTGGCTGGAGGCCGGCGTCGGCGAGGTGCGGTAGCTCTCGTCGGCCGCGGCCGGCTCGTCGCCGCCGCCGAACCGCTTGCGCAGCGCGCGGAGCGTCACCACGCCGACGATCGCGATCGCCACGCCCTTGACGACCTTGCCGCTGCGCTTGCCCGCCCAGACGGCGGCCGCGGCCTTCGGCGCCTTCTTGAGCGCCTTCTGCTTCTTCGAGGTCTTGCGCGTCGGCTTCAGCTTCATCGTCGGCTCCTCGTCTCGAAATCCGGATTCCCCTACCCGGCGTCCGATGACGGTAACGCGCCGGAGCCGCCGCGTCAGCCCGCGCGGCGCAGCCACTCGACGGTCTGCGCGATCCCGTCGCGCACGTCGATGCGCGCCTCCCAGCCCAGCAGGCGCTTGGCCTTCTCGACGCTGGGCCAGCGGCGCACGACGTCGACGGGGAACGACGGCAGGTGCTCGAAGCGCAGCTGCTCGGGATCCTTCCCGCACGCCTCCCAGATCACGGCGGCGATCTCGGCGACCGTCATCTCCCGCGACGCGGACACGTTGAAGTCCTCGTGCAGGCCCGCCTCGTGGGCCATCGCGGCGACGATCCCGTCGGCGATGTCGTCCACGTGCGTGAGCGTGCGCGTCTGGGTGCCGTCGCCGAAGATCGGCAGCGGGTCGGCGCCCGCCAGGACCTTGCGGATGACGTCGGGGACCATGTGCGCGATCCCCGGCTCGTCCTCGGGCATCTCGCCCGGCCCGTAGGCGTTGAACGGGCGGCAGATCGTGAACGGCAGCCCGTGCTCCTCGTGGGCGGCGCGCACCCACACCTCGCCGGCGAGCTTGCTGAAGCCGTAGGCCGAGCGCGGCATCGGCACCTCCCACACGTGCTCCTCGGTGGTCGGGAACTCGGTGGCGCGCTCGAAGACCATCGAGCTGCTCACGTAGACGAAGCGCTCGACGCCGGCGTCGATCGCCGCCCCGATCACGCCGTTGTAGAGCGAGCTGTTCACGTCGGTCAGCGTGTAGGGCAGCTTGTGGAAGTTCGCGATCCCGCCGACGATCGCGGCCAGGTGGATCACGTGCGTGCAGCCCGCGATCGCCCGGCGCGCCTCGTCGCGGTCGCGCAGGTCGCCGGTGTGGACCTCGCAGCCCTCGCGCACCCACAGCGGCGGCGTGCGCTGGTCGGAGACGCGCACCTCCCAGGCCGGGTCGCGCAGCAGCCGGCGCACGACGGCCTGCCCGATCGTGCCGGCGCCCCCGGTGACGAGAACCCGGCTCACGACGCCGACGAGAGCGCCGGCATCTCGGCCGCGTAGGCGAACACCTGCGCCCCGCCGAGGCCGTTCCAGGGGTCGACGATCAGCACGTCGGCGCGCGCCTGCGAGCGGATGCGGCGCAGCGCGTCGGGCGTGCAGAACTCGGGGTGGTTGGTGGCGAGCACGACGACGTCGGCGTCCTCGACGGCCTCGTCGAACGTCGAGGTCGGCGTCTGCACGTGCGGGTCGTGCACGGCCACGTCGGCCAGCCCGCGCTCGAGCAGGCGCACGAGCTTGTGCGCGAGCGAGTCGCGCTCGTCGTCGGTGCCGGCCTTGAACGCCAGGCCCAGGACCGCGACCTTGCGCCCGCGCAGGCTGCCGCCGACGCGGCGCTTGATGCCCTCCACGAGGAAGCGCGGCACGGTCTCGTTGACGCGGTGGACGGCCAGCAGCATCCCGGGCGCCGGCGAGCGCTCCTCGGAGAACGCGAAGTCCTTGCGCAGGCACGTGCCGGCGGTGAGGCCCGGCATCGCCATCCCGCCGCGCGGATAGTCGCGGTTGATGAGGTCGATGACCTCGAACACGTTCGCGCCGTGCTGCTCGCAGTCCATCATCAGGAGGTTGGGCAGCGCGAAGTTCGCGTAGCGCAGGATGTTGGTCCAGATCTTGGCCAGCTCGGCCTGGACCGGGGTGGTCTGCACGATCGGCGCGCCGAGCACCTCGAACAGCCGCGCGGCGACCTCGCCCGAGCGCTCGCCGACGCCGCCGACGATGCACGGCAGCGTCGAGATCTCCTCGAAGAAGCGCCCGGCGGCGATCCGCTCGGGCACGTGCGCGACGAACACGTCCTCGCCGACGGTGAAGCCGCGGTGCTTCTCCAGGTAGCCGGCCACGAAGTCGGTCGTGTCGGGCGCGACGGTCGAGCGCAGCAGCAGCGCGTGGCCCTCGGTCAGCACCGGCAGCAGGTCGTCCAGCGCGGAGCGGATGTCGCGCATGTCGATCTCGATGTGGCTGAACGCCGGGGTGCCGAGCGTGATGACGATGTGGCGCGCCTGGGCGGCGTCGCTGACGCGGTCGCTCAGCGCGAGGTCGACGCGGTCGAGGATCTCCTGGGCGCCGGGCTCGGCGAACGGCATGCGCCGCTCGCGCAGCGCCTGCAGCCGCTCGGGATCGTTGTCGATGCCCAGCACGCGCAGGCCGCGGTCGGCGAAGCTGAGGGCGAGCGGCAGGCCGACGCGGCCGATGCCGACGATGGAGACGTCGTACTGCATCACGCGCCGCTCAGGCTATCGGCGCCGCTCGGCGGCGAGCTGACGGGCGAACGCGGCCACGAACATCGGGTTGTAGCGCGCGTAGCGCCGCCACAGCCGGCGCGGCTCCTGCCACAGCCGGTAGACCCACTCCAGACCGCTGGCCTGCATCCACGCGGGCGCCTGCGGGACGAGCCCGGCGTGGAAGTCGAACGCGGCGCCGACGCCGGCGAGGACCGGCGCCTCCAGGCGCTCGCGGAAGGCGGCCATCCACTGCTCCTGCTTGGGCTGGCCGGTGCCGACCCACACGACGTCGGTGCCCGAGCCGTTGATGTCGTCGACGACGAACGCCTCCTCCTCGGCCGTCAGCGGCCGGAACGGGGGCGAGTAGCCGCCGACGATCTGCAGGCCCGGATAGCGCCGGCGCAGCTCGTTGACGAGCTGCACGAGCGCGCCCTGGTTGCGCCCGCCGTAGAGGTAGTGGCGGATGCCCGAGCGCGCGGAGCGCTCGAGGTAGCGGGCCATCAGGTCGGGCCCGTACACGCGCGAGGCGTCGCCCTGGCCCAGCGCCTTCAGCGCCCACACGAGCGGCTGGCCGTCGGGCACGGCGAGCACGCGCGGGTCGTCGAGCGCGGCGCGGGTGGCGGGGTCCTCGCGCGCGACCATCACGAGGTGGACCGCGGCGGCGGTGACGATCGCCTTGCCGCGATCGGCCACGACGGCGTCCATCCAGTCCATCGTGCGCTCGTAGTCGGTGAGCGCGAGCGGCATCCCGACGACCGTCCGCTCCGGCGGGCGGAGCGCCTGCGCGGCGGGGATCGCCGCGGCGGGCTCGGGATCGGGGACGAAGGTCATGGAGCTGGGGGACGGTCGGGGCGGCGCGGGTGAGGGTCAGGGCTACGAACGGCCGGCAGGTCGGAAAGTGACGCGGTTGTCGTAGCCCGGTGCCCCGAAGTTCGGTGGGACCACCCTATCGAGTGGGGCGGGCGTAGAGCGGTACGGCGCCTGCACGCAGTAGCCTCGCCCGCGCATGGCCGCCGATGCCGACAGCGCCCGCTCCGAGGGCTCGGCGGCGGCGCGGGGCGGGGCGCAGCGGGTCGCCGGGTTCCTGCTCGGGCAGCTGCTGACCGTCGGCGCCGTCGCGCTCCTCTTCCGCCATCTGGGCGTCGACGACACCGGGCGCTACGTCACCGTGCTCGCGCTCGTGGCGATCGTCCAGGGCCTGACGGACCTGGGCCTGACGACGCTCGGCGTGCGCGAGCTGGCGACGGTGCCCGAGGGGGAGCGGCCGGCGCTGCTGGCCGACCTGCTGGGGCTGCGGCTGGCGGCGACCGTGACCGGCGTCGCGCTGGTGATCGGGTTCGCGGCGGCGGCCGGGTACGGGTGGACGCTCGTGGCGGGCACCGCGCTGGCCGGGCTGGGGCTGGTGGTGCAGAACGCCGGCACGACGCTGGGGATGGACCTGCTCGTGCGGCTGCGGGCCGGGCGCATGGCGGCCGGGGACCTCGTGCGCCAGGTCGTGGCGGCGGCGCTGATCGTGGGCGGGGTCGCGCTCGACGCGGACCTGATCGTGTTCTTCGCGCTGCTGGTGCCGGCGGCGCTGGCCGGGTTCGCGGTGGTGGCGGTCAGCGCGCTGCGGGTGGCCCCAGGGCGCGAGCCGCGCCGCTGGACGCCGATCCTGCGCCAGACGATCCCGTTCGCGGTCGCCGCGGCGGCCAGCGCACTGTTCTTCCGGGTGGCCGTCGTCGAGATGTCGCTGCTGTCGAGCGAGGAGCAGACCGGCCTGTTCGGCGCCTCGTTCCGCGTGGTCGAGGTGCTGTCGGTGCTGCCGGCGCTGGCGGTGAGCGCGATCTTCCCGGTGCTGTCGCGGCGGGCGGTCGCGCCGGGCGAGGAGGCGCGGCTGGCGGCGGCGGTGGAGCGCACGCTGTCGGCGTGCGCGGCGGCGGGCGGGTTCCTGGCGCTGGGGCTGGCGCTGGGCGCGCCCGCGGTGATCTGGGTGGTGGCGGGCGACACGTTCGACGGCGCGATCCCGGTGCTGCGCGTCCAGGGGCTGGCGCTGGCGGCGTCGTTCGTGGCCGCGCCGTGGGCGTTCGCGCTGCTGTCGCTGGGCCACGAGCGCACGCTGATGTGGGTGAACGTGCTCGGGGTGGGGGCGGCCGCCGCGGTGGGCGCGGTGCTGATCGCCGCCGACGGCGCGCGGGGCGCGGCGATCGCGACGGTGGTCGGCGAGGCGGGCCTGGCGGTGGCGTTCGCGGTGGCGCTGACGCGCGTGCGCGCGGAGCTGCGGCCGTCGTGGCCGGTGCTGGCCCGGGTGGTCGTCGCGGGCGGCGTGGGGGCGCTGGCGGCGCTGCTGCCGGTGGCCGCGGTGGTCGAGGCGATCGTGGGCCTGTGCGCGTACGTGGCGGTGCTGGGGGCGCTGGGCGGGCTGGCGGACGTGCGCGCGTTGCGTGGCCGTTCCGCGAGCGTCTCGTCGCAGAGTGGCGTAGCGCCGTAACGGATTGCGCGGGATCGTGGGCGCATGCCGCCTGGCGCCGTCCTCGATCCCGGACGTGGGAGCGATCGTTCAGCCATAGCCTGCACGATGGCTCCCACCCCCGACTGGCGCGTGGCCGAGTTGGCCGCCCGTCAGTACGGCGTGGTGTCGCGGGCGCAACTCCTCGCTGCCGGACTGGGGCGGATGGCGATCACGTCGAGGCTCCAGGCGGGGCGGCTGCATCGCCTGTTCCCCGGCGTCTTCGCCGTCGGCCACCCCGCGGTCTCCCCACTCGGCCGCCACCTCGCGACGACGCTCGCCTGCGGCGACGACGCCGTGCTCAGCCATCGCGCGGCGGCGCACCTGCACGGCGTCTGGACGTCGCGCTTCGCGCCGCCCGAGGTCACGGTCCCCGGGACCCGGCGGCGGGGGCCGGCGGGGATCGCGGTGCATCGCGGCCGCCTCGACCCCGCCGACGTCACGACCGTCGACGGCATCCGCGTCACCACCGTCGCGCGCCTGCTCCTCGACCTCGCCGAGGGACTCACCGTCGCGCACCTCGTCGCCGTCGTCGACCGCTGCCAGGCGCGGCGGCTCTACGACCCCGACGCGGTGCGCGCCGTGATCGACCGCGGCGCCGGGCGGCGCGGGCTGCGGACCCTGACGCGCGCGCTGATGATCGTCCGCCCGCAGGACGTGCTCACGCGCTCGGAGCTGGAGCGGCGGGCGCTGCGGCTGCTCGACCAGGCCCGGATCGCCGCCCCCGAGGTCAACGAGAAGCTCGGCCGCTACGAGGTCGACCTGCTGTGGCGCGACCGCGGGCTCGTCGTCGAGCTCGACGGTCGCGAGTGGCACGACACCGCCGAGGCCTTCGAGCGCGACCGCCGGCGCGACGCGGACCTGATGGCGTCCGGGTGGCGGGTGATGCGGCTGACCTGGCGCCAGGTCGTCAACGAGCCGCTGTGGGTCGCCGAGCGCCTGCGCGCGGCGCTCGCGCACGGGACGGTCAGCCGATGACGATCCACCAGATGACCGCGCCGAGGATGGCGGCGGCGAGCATCGTCAGGGACTCGCGTCGGGCGTTGCGCGAGAGCAGCCAGAGGCTGAGCATGAGACCGACGAGCGGGAGCAGCGCGCTGAGCCCGACGAAGAGCGCCTGCTGCTGCCAGGTCTTGATGACCGGCTCCTGGGGCGGCGTCGACATGCGCGGGAGGCTATCCGGGGCGGCGCCGGCTCGCCTACAGCATCCGGTCGAGCTCGTCGGCGACGTGGCGGGCGATCGCCAGCGACGAGGTCGCCGCCGGCGACGGCGCGTTGCGCACGTGCAGCGCCCGCGCCGTGTGCGAGAACACGAAGTCGTCGACGAGGCGGCCGTCGCGCCCGAGCGCCTGCGCGCGGATGCCGGCGAACGCGGGCTCCACGTCGGTGACGGTCAGCTCGGGCACGTAGCGGGCCGCGGCGGCGACGAACGCGCGGCGCGACGAGGCCCAGCGCAGCTCCTGCAGGGCGGTGCGCCACCAGCGACCGAGCAGGCGCCAGGAGCCCGGCCAGCGCACGGTGTCGGCGACGTCGCGCGGGCGCACGCGGGCGAGCGAGTAGGCGTCGCGGCTCGGGGCGAGCAGCGCGGTCGGGCCGATCAGCACCTCGCCGTCGATGTGGCGCGTGAGGTGGACGCCGAGGAAGGGCAGCGACGGGTCGGGCACCGGGTAGATGAGCGAGCGCACGAGCTCGCGCCGCTCGGGCCGCAGCCGCAGGTACGCGCCGCGGAACGGGACGATGCGCGGATCGGGGTCGGCGCCCGCGAGCACGGCCAGCCGGTCCGACCACGCGCCCGCGCAGAACACCGCGTGGCGCGCCTCGAGATGGCCGCCCGCGTGGCGCAGCACGATCGTCGACTCGCGCGGCTGCACCGCCTCGACGCCGCAGCCGGTGAAGACCGCGCCGACGTCGTCGGCGAACGCGCGCGCGACCGCGGGGAAGTCGACGACCGCCGTGGCGGGCGAGTGCAGGCCGGCGATCCCGGTCGCGTGCGGCTCGAGCTCGCGGATGCCGGCGGCGTCGAGGCGCCGCAGGCCCTCGACGCCGTTGGCGCGCCCGCGCCGCTCGAGCTCGTCGAGGCGGCCGAGCTCGCCGGGCTCCGTCGCCACGATCACCTTCCCGCAGCGGTCGTAGGCGATCCCGCGCTCGTGGCAGAAGGCCTCCAGCTCGCGCATGCCGGCGACGCACAGGCGCGCCTTCAGCGAGCCCGGCGCGTAGTAGATCCCGGCGTGGACGACCCCGGAGTTGTGGCCGGTCTGGTGGCGGCCGATGTCGTCCTCGCGCTCGAGGACGACGACGCTGCGGGTCGGATGGCGGCGCATCAGCTCGCGGGCGACGGCGAGCCCGAGGATGCCGCCGCCGACGACCGCGAGGTCGCAGCGGGTCGGCGGATCGGCTGGGCGCGAAGGGGTCGTCTCGGCGCTCATGGGAGGGCACCCTATGGCCGAAAGCGAGGGTCGTGCCTCCTCGCCGCACGCTCCTGGCGGCCGCGGGCCTCGCGCACCGCGACGACGAGCAGCGTCTCCAAGATCAACGGCACCTGCGCGACGAGCGTCCGGGTCGCGGCGATCGTCGCGCTGGCCTGCTCACGTGGCGGCTCGCCGCCCGCCGCCGCGGCTA
>Ga0182748_1003995_pt1 | contig 12031 bp, 13 predicted proteins | sample eDN3rd37CKraftOP_FD_128877 | JGI IMG/M metagenome (GOLD analysis project Ga0182748, IMG submission 128877) | Enriched Organic Plus compost microbial communities from Emeryville, California, USA - eDNA 3rd pass 37_C Kraft OP (version 2) (version 2) ...
CCCCCTGAATGAGACGGAGAGCCATGGTCATGCCCTCCGCTTCCGGGAAGGCCGGTTTGCCTCCAGCCAATCCTCGTCTGCCGCCACACAGGCCCGGAGCTGGTCGTACCAATCCCCTTCGGCATTCAGCCATATACGGCCGATAATTTCCTTCTTGCGGCGAAGATGCTCCCGAGTGCGGGCAGGCTGCCGCGCCAAGTCCATTACCGCTTGCCGCCAAGCCTGAAAGGCGGGCTCAGTGTCCACATCTTCCCCGCCAATCACACGCGACCTCATCGAGCGCGCGATCTGGTGGTTATAGTGTGAGCGCGCAACTTCGACTTCGACGGCCCGCAATATAAAGTCCTGCTGCTCGTCCAGCGTGGAGACGATACAGCGGAGATTGTTGCGGGGAAGAAGCCGCTCGGCCGCCCGCGCCAGTCCTGCGAGCTGGCGCGCGGTCTGTTCGTCCTGCGCTTGGTTCAGGCCGTCATAGGCGCGGCGGATCAATTGGGCTCCGCTCGCCACTTTGGCCTGTGCGATGGCGTCGGGGCGGATGCGGAAGCCTTTCCGGATCGGTACGACGTTGGTAGAGAGTTGAGTAGCCATGTCCAAAGTCTCCCTTTGGGTTTGGTGAGGCTCGGGGTTGCGGTTGCCGCCGCTTCCTCGCGCCGCCTGCGGGTGGCAGACTGACTAGCGGTTTTTCCTCTAGCTGATAATGTAGTTATCACTACCTTTTGCTTGTTGCAAGGGGATATTTGATGTATGAATTATCAGCATGAACCCACTGCAATCGAAGATGGCGCGTGTTGCCCTGGGCTGGTCCGTCTCTGATCTGGCGGATAACTCAGGCGTCGGGCGCGCCACGGTCGCCCGGTTCGAGCTGGGGCAGAACGTCCAGCCGGACAGGGTGCAAGCCATGCGCCATGCCCTAGAGGCTGCTGGCGTGCTGTTCGTCGATAGCGGCAAGCTCGCCGGGGCGGTTGTCCCTCCCCGTCCCTGATGCGCCTGGCTCTCGCGCTGCCGTTGCTGCTGACCGGCTGCTCGGTCGGTCAAGCCGATAGCCTCGGCTCGGACAGCTTCGTCTGCTCGGTCGCCTCGATCACGGACGGCGACACGTTCCGTTGTCAGGAGACTGAACCCAACGGAAAGCAAATCCGCGTGCATCTGAGCGGCGTAGCAGCTCGGGAGCGGGACGGCTCATGCTCACCGGGTCATCCCTGCCCTGCTGCCTCGTCTGAGGCGTCCACGGCGGCCCTACGGGCTCTAGCGGCCGGTCAAGTGCTCCAGTGCGAGCAAGTCGGGGAGACTTACGGCCGGCGGGCGGCATTCTGCCAGCTATCAGACGGGGTGGATCTGAGCTGCGCCATGGTTGCGGGCGGAACCGTCGAACGATGGAACGCGTATTGGGGCCAGCATCGGTGTTAGACTGGGGTCGATCGCTGAAACGTAAGGTTGCATTGCGCGTTGCTGTTGCGGTATGCCCCAGGCATAGCGATTTGCGAGTTGCGGTTTACCGCGGGTTCATAGTGAGCGGTGTAAGCGTCCTCAGAGCTTAGCGGAAGGAGAGCCAAATGGCAGTGCAGTTGAAGGACCCCGGGCAGCACCCGGCCCTGCATACCGTGCGCGCTGACCAGTTCGCAAAAGTTTTGGATGCGTGCAATAATCCGCCGCGGCCCTCCTCGCGCCTGTTGGCGATGATTGCCAAGGGCCAGAGGGTTATGCAGAAGGGCTGAATGCCCGACGAAAGAAGCAATATTGTTATCGAGCCCCTCGGTCCGAACCATGACCGGGGGGCTTTCTCATGTGGCGTGAACTTCATAGATCACTTCCTCCGAAAAAAGTGCCTAGAAGCACATAGCCGCTACAAAGTCAGAGCTTACATCGCGCGGCAGGCAGATTCGGATCTTGTGCTCGGCTACTACACGTTATCTCTCACGGCACTGAAACCCGGAGATACGTCACCCGAAGAAGCGCAAGAGAAATTTGGCGCATGGGCGATCCCGTTTGTATACCTCGGCCTACTCGGCGTTACCGAGGATAGTGCCGGCCAAGGCATTGGAAGCGCGCTCATGCTAGACGCGTTCAAAAGAACCGCGGTCATTTCATATGTCGCCGGCACTTATGGCTTGATGTTGGACGCCATCAATGAAGAGAAGGCCCGCTGGTATGCCGATCGAGAGTTTCTAGATTTTGGGCGCGATGGGGAAGGACGCGTGCAGATGCACGTGCCGATTACGACAATACACCAGTCGCTTGCCGAAGGTGGGGTTACCGTTTCCCGGAATGACATAGATGAGATGTTCCGCGGGCTACTAGCCGCATGAGGCTGGCACTATGCGACGACTTACGCTTCAGGATCGCTCCAGCGTTCAATGAATTTCGCCCGGCCAGCGTGAGCCAGCCGGGCGCCAAGCACGTTCTCACATCCTGCATACCACGACCAGCTTACGCCGCCTAGCCTGCAGCTTCTTGGGTAGTGTCTCAGTTTTGAATATCAGGGCTTGAGCCGCGCAAGCTCCGGAACGCGGCAATGAGGCTTCACCCAAGCCAGCTTGTGAGGACAAAGCCAGCCGAGCATTTCCGTCACGAGCTTGTAGTCATCAATGGCGCTTCGCTTAATGAGCGGTTCGTGGTGTGAAATTCTGTTCCGGAGGAACGCGATTTCGCCAGCTCTTGTGGCGAGGCTCTTGCGGCTTCGACCCTCCGGCAAGTGAGGAAATGCAGGCTTGAGCTGTTTGCTCCAGAGGGCGGGATTGTATCGAGCCTGAAGCATGCCGACCCAAAAGCCGAACGAGAGACCGGCCACGATTTGGCCGACGTTCTCATGCTGCTTTCGATTCTTGATTCGTCGCTTGACCGTGTTGAGATCGGCCTCCCGGTCGTGATCGATTAGAAAAAGGTAATTCTTATTGCGCCACCACTCAGCGCCAAACTCAGCCATGAGCGCATAGTTGACGCTGTTTCGCAGCGCCACTTCCACAGCTTGAATGGGAACATGGAACGCCTCTCCTAGACGGGCATTCCAGATGTAGAGTCGCATGGCACGCGCCTCGTCGTGTCCCGCCGCAACCAGATAGGTGCTCATGCGTTCTGGAGAGAGTGCGCGATAAATGGCTTGGAGCTGGTCGTCGGTAAGAGATTGTTGATCAGACGCTGTCATTCGTGTACCGCACACTGGTGAACCGGGGTTGTCACTGACGCAAACGGCCCCGGGCTGATAGAGCCCCCGGACAGCCTCACGGCCCTCCGGGGGTTTCGCTTTCTAGGCTTCCCACTTCTTGTACGGCCCGCGTTTTGCAGGCGGTGGGGCCATTTCGTCAATCTTCGCAATCACATCATCCAGCGACCACAAGCGGTCAATGATGCCAGCGGCCATGTGCCGGATGGTAGCCGGGGTGGGTCGGCCCGTGAAGGCCGACTGATACAAGCTGAAACGCAGCCGATGAGCCCGAATAATACCGGGGTAAAAACGGTTCGTCGCAAATATTGCGGGCTCGTGGGCAAGCTCAGGCAAACTTCATCCAACCCAAACAAGCACGTTACAAGACAGTCCATCCTCTTCTAACATACTGCTTTCATTGATTTTTGCTGCTGTTTGTGGCACAATACGTTCCACAATTTGCGGGGGTCTTTCCAATGGAAGCAGCAAGGGCCGCTAAGGACGAAATCCTTAAGGCCAGAGTGCCGTCCGAGATGGCGGCCAAGGTGGACGCACTGGCAGAAGGCGAAGGCGTCACCAGATCCGAGATCGTTCGCCGTGCTATCGATTCATTCGGCCCTGGCTGCCGCAATCCGATTGAACATTGGGTGATGTGGGGCGGCGACAAGGAGCTTGGGGCCGCGCTCGGGGAGTTCGTCTATCACTCGCACGACCCGGAGCTAATGGGCTCTGTGAAAGCCTATGCGGCGGCCGGTCGCTATGTGAGGGCGTGCGAGGCTCGGGCTACTCTACTTCTGGAGCGCGGGCAGGGTTTCGAGGCTGATTGGATCATGATCCAGTGCCTTGCCGATATTACCAGCTTCGCACGCCGCAATGAGCATGTGGCGGAGCTTCAGCGCGAGTTGGAGGGGCGGTTCTCCGGCAGCGGTGTCAAGATTGTTGCGGACTTCCTTGCAAGCCGTGACGCCCACCGAGCGGAGGCGGCCTGATGCCTTCATCCTATACCACCCGCAATCGGCTTGAGCTGATGGCCGCGGGCGAAAACCTCAACACATGGGGCGACCGCCACAACGACAACGTGACCACGCTTGTCGACGCGGCGCTGGACGGTGTGACGACCATCTCCACGTCGGGGGCGGTTGTGCTGACGAGCAGCAACGCTGCGCCGGATCAAGCGCGCAATCGCACGATCAACATTACCGCGGGGACCGGCAACACCATCACCATCCCCAACCTCGAAAAGCTCTATTTCGTCCGCAACGGCTCGACCGGGGATGTCGTGATTACGACCACTGGTGCCACGACCACGGCGACGATTGGCGCGGGGGTCAACAAGTGGGTGTTCTGCGACGGGGACGATAACGTCTACCAGGAGACGATCGAGGACTTTGGCGACCTCGACATCACCACGACGGGTGATGGATCGTTCGGGACGATCACGACAACCGGCGCGGCGACGTTCGGCGGGCTCACCAAATCGGCCGGCGTAGTGCAAATCACGGGCCAAACAGTCCAGCCATCTACGGGCGCTGGTGTCGAGATTTACTACACCACTGAGGCCGTTGTCCGTGGATACGACCGCGACTCGTCAAGTCATAGACCGCTTTATCTCCAGGGTTCGGCTATCTCGCTGGATGCGGGGGGGTCCGTCCGAATGCTCATTGGAAGCTCGGGAATCACTGCGTTTCTTTCTTCAGGGACAGGCACGGGAGTCGTCGTTGACGGCTCCAACATCCTGAAGCGCACTACCTCATCCCGCCGCTACAAGAAGGAAATCCGTCCCCTGACGACCGAGCAGGCATGCGATCTGCTGAAGCTCCAGCCGGTCACCTACGAGGCCAAAGATGGGGATGAGGGCCGCCGGTTCCTCGGCTTCATCGCGGAAGACGCTCACGAGGCCGGGTTGGGCCATCTGGTGCACTACAACGCGGAAGGGCAGCCGGAGAGCTTCGCCTATGAGAGGGTGACGGTGGGCCTAATCGCATTGGCGAAAGTTCAGGCGACGCAAATCGCGCAATTGCAAGCGCGGCTCGACGGTATGGGCGCATAGGCCGCGATGAGCGCCATCGTGAACTTTTGCGCATTGCCAGATGATGAGCTGTTCATTCTCATCGAAGCCCAGCCGGATCGGTCGCAGCCGCATTACCGGCGGCTTGAGAGTGAAATGCTGCGCCGGGCGGAGGGGGGCAATCTAAGCTGCCAGCGCCATTGCTTCCGGCTGCTGGAGTCAGGGTTGCTGCGGCAAGGGCTGACGATCGCACAGTTTCTTGAGCGAGCCGAGCCGTTCGCGCGCAAGGCGGCCGAGTCCGGAGAGCTGAGCGACAAGCTGGTGCTGTCGGGGTTCCTGTTCACGAAATATGCCTGGCTCAATGATGCGGGGCTTCCCGATCTGGCCGTGGATGCAATCGCCGAGGGACTGACGATCCTGGGCCGCCTCATCAATGAGGGGGGCGACTTTCTGCTTGAGCCGTACCTGGTTGTCAGGGGCGAGGCTCCCGAGGATGCCCGTCTGGCTGCCGACGCCGAGCTTATGATGGACGGACTCATGGCCGAACTGTCCGAGGAACCGGAAGTAGCAAGGGCGAAGCGCCGCCGTCGCGGCGAAACAATTGGAGAGCGGGGGTAAGGATGCCTTTCATTGGGGGATTCGGCAGAGGCTTCGGCGCGAACGGGCCGATTGACGCAATGAGCGGTATCATGGCTGCGGCGCTCGATAATGCGCTCGCACCGCGTCCGCACGCCGGCATGACGAATATGTATCGCAGGCGGCGCGGCAGCGGTCTGCGTGATATTCTCGGCGGCCTCGGGGACGGTCTTGCGAACCTCGGCGGCATGCAGGGGGTCTATGCCCGCACGGTCGCTGACCGGGAGCGAATGGCGCTGCTCGCCGAGGAACAGCAACAGAAAATTGCGCAGCTCCAGGCTATCGGCGCAGCGATTGCGGCCGATCCGAACCTGTCGCCGCAAGAGAAGGCTTATGCGGGGTTCAACCCGGAAGAGTTCACCAAACGCTATTCCGAGCGGTTTGGTACGTTCGATGTTGGCGAAGGCGACACGCTGGTCAGCGGCATGGGCGGCGGCCGGCGCGACACCTTCACCGCACCCAAGGTTACGGAAGTCGGATCGGATTTGGTCCTGAGCGATCCGAGCGGAGCCTTTGGCAACCGAGCCCCGTCGTTCGGTCTGAATAGCCGCGATCTCGATCCGAACACGAGCGCAGACGGCCTGCCCCTCGCCCAGCCGCGAGGCGCTCCGCCGATGGCGCAGACGATCTACAGTGGCCGACTGGATACCGAGCGCTATGCGGACTCGCTGGGGCTCCAGCGCGGCTCCGCCGACTGGCTCAAGGCGGTTCGGGACTTCGCGCTGAAGGAATACGGCCCGACCGCTATCGGTGCCAAGCGCGAGCTGCGCGAGATGGAGAACCGGCAGAGCGACATCAACAACCAGCGCACCACCGATGCCAGCCGGTTCAATCGCGCGAACACGCCGGTTGCGACCATGACGAACGAACGGGGCGAAGTGGTGACGGCCTATCCCACCGGCCGCGTCACGACGTTCCGCAACTCTCGGCCGGGTTCCGGCGGGGGTGGCGGTCGCGGAAGGCAGGGCGGAGCCGGTCGAGCGGCGGCTGAGGGGACAGTGATCCGCAATCCTCAGACCGGGCAAAAGCTGGTCCGGCGCAACGGGCAATGGGTGCCGCTGCGATGACGTTCGACGACATTCCCGAAGGTTGGGAGATCGTCGAGCAGCCGAAGGCGAACGGGCTCGGCTTCTACGATCCCGCAGCAGCTCGGGACTTCGGCTCCCGATGGGGCAGGGTCACGAGCATGGACCGCACACCCGAGCATAACCGGCGCGTCGGCGGGGTCCGCAATTCCTGGCACCTGACCACGCGCGGCGCTCGGGGAATGGACATTGCCCGCGCTCCGGGTGTGTCGCATTCGCAAATCGTCGAAGATGCCAAGGCTCGGGGGTTCGACCTGATCGAAGCATTGGACGAAGGCGACCACACGCACCTTGCGTTCCGAGGCGGCCCGAAGCGGGAGGATCTGACCCTCGCCTACGGGGAAGTGCCGGACGGATGGGAAGTTGTTGGCCCTGACGAGCCGCCACAGGGCGGTGCAGCGGCCCTTGCCGGGTTCGTCCCTTGGGAAACCCTCCCCCTCCCCGCCCAGCGGGCTCCAGCGGCGCCCAGCGAGGCCGACAAGCCTATTGACGCATTCCGCCGGCAGCTTGGGTTATTCGCCAGCGATCCGGCCCTCAACCCCGAACAGCGGTTCGAGAAGCTGCGCGAGTTCGTAGGTTCGTCCGGCATCAACATCGGTGAGGACGACTTGCGGACGATTGCCGGCGCTGGTGTCGCGGCAATCGACCTGAAGCCGGGTGCCCTGGGAGAGCCGTGGCGCGCCGTCCCGATCAGTGTCGCAAATGCTCCGGAAGCCATCGGCACGCGGGCTCAGTCCGTCCGAACCATTGCCGTACCCGACAAGGGACCATCCCTTTACCGCGGCATGGTCGATCCGGAGAGCGCGGGGCGGCTGCAATCCCTGTTCGATGCCGGCGCATCCCTTGATGAGCTGGTGGCGGAAGCCGGCAGACTTGGGATTCAGTTCGAGCGCGGGAACCTCACATCCCTGCGGCAAGCCGTCTCCTTCCGCGACAAGGGCGGGAAGGGTGCAAGGCTCCTGCCCGAGCGGGCGCCGCCGCCGGAGAACGAGCCGACGCTGAAGCCGGGTCCGGAATGGGATGATATGACCCTTGCCGAAAAGGCCGGGCAAGTATCCGGCGACATTGCCCGCGAATTGGGCTTCGGAAAACAGGCGTCCAGCCGTCTCGGCCGTCGTATCGAAGGCGCTGCGGAGATCATCCCGTTTGTCGGCGGCAAGTCGGCGATTGACGAAGGGTTCCGGGACATCGGCCGGGGCGATGTGGGAAGCGGTGCAACCAACATCGTCCTGGGCGGGCTCGATTTCATCCCGGCGGTGGGGCCGGTCGGCAAGGCCGTGGTGCGAGGCGGAAGGACGATCATCGAGGCCGGGGATGCGACCATTGATGCCGTGCGGGTCGCGGATGAAGCCCTGGCTGCGGGCGGGACGGTCACAGTCCGTGTCGGCGAACACTCCTTCCCGATCACGGAACCGGGCCTGGTGGACGAGTTCGGGCAGCCGTGGCGCGATGCCATGACTACCCGTCCCGAAGCGGGCGAAGTGCCAAGGCTCGAAATCGATCTGCCCGAAGCTCCCGAGCGGGCGGTGGATCGCATCGACGTAGGCGATATTCCGCCGGGTTTCGAGATTGTCAGCGAGCCGCAGATTGGGCGCGTCTATCCGCTCGGCCAGCGGGCGACTGCCGGCGAAATTGCGGGCGTGGCGCGGGGCATGAGCCCGGAGGACGTAACGCCGATACCGCCGAACACGGTAGAGAGCCTCGACGAGTTCAACCGGATCGGCGACCCCCGCCCTGTCCTGGCCGCGCCCGATGAATTTCAGGAACTGGCAAGCCGTCGCATCCTGACCGGCCCTGGCGGCGAAGTGCAGCGCCGGGGGCCGCTCGATCTTACCGCCTGGCTCCGCACGCAAGGTGGCCTCCGGGACGAAGCGGGCGAACTGGCGCATATGGGGCTCACGAACGAGCCCCGGACCAATATCGAGTTCCCGCGCGGCGAAGGCTTCCTTGGCCGTCTCGTCCACGATGAGGGGATGAGCCTGGACGAAGCGGCAATGCGCGCCTGGGAAGAAGGATTCTTTCCGGACATGCCGGATCGTCCGACCATCGCCGATCTGCTCGACGCGCTGCGGGCGGAGAGCGTGGGGGCGCGGCGCTACTGGCGGCTGGGTGACCTTGAGGAAGTCGAACGCTTCTATCGGGCGCAGGCGGAGCGCGGAGCCATCGAGACGGCGGCACAGGAAGGAACGCCACTTGCCGAGGACATTGGCCGCCCGGTCGACCTTATCGACATCGGCAGGAACGCGCCTCCGTCATCGGCCTATGAAGAGCTGCCGGGGATGACCGGCCGTGTCGGCAACATCAATCTTGCCAATCTTGAATCCCACCATGACATCCGGCGCGCCCTGCAGAACGTGCATGTCCGCTTCGGCGGATTCGATGCTGCCCGCCGTGGCGCCATCACGCAGCAGGAAACGGAAGCTCTGGCGGCCGAATTGCGGATGACCGTGGACGATCTGCTACGCCGCCGCCGGGGACAGGCGCTCAATGCCGAACAGGCGGTTGCGGCAAGGCAGATACTGGCCAAGTCCGGCGATGAGCTGGTGAACCTTGCCCGCAAGGCACAGGGCGGGTCTGACGAGGCTGTGGTGGCGTTCCAGAAGGCTCTCGTGCGTCATGCTGCAATCATGGAGCAAGTGAGCGGTGCTACGGCGGAAGCCGGCCGTGCGCTCCAGTCGTTCAAGATCAAGGCGAAGTCCGAAGCGGCGCGCCTCCGCGTGATGAAAGGGCTTATCGAGAGCGCGGGCGGCCGGGAGAATGTCGAGGACATTGCACAAGCCATCCTCGATCTTGAGAAAGACCCGGCAAAGCTCAATTCCTATGCACTGGCGGCAACAAAGCCTCGGCGCCGCGACAAGCTGGTGGAGCTTTACTACAACTTCCTGCTCTCCGGCCCGCAAACCCATATCGTCAACACGCTGTCGAACACGCTCACGGCGCTGTCGCAGATTCCGGAATTTGCCGTCGCCTCGCTGATCGGCTCGGCGCGTGCCGGCGCTCGGTCGGCCCGTCGCGGGCGGCAGCATGAAGCGGCCATGGAGAAGGCGACCGATAGGGTTCTCATGTCCGAAGTGGGCGCTCGGGCTGCCGGGATGCTGGCGGGGATCAAAGAGGGCCTGATTGAAGGCGCCCGCGTCTTCAGGACGGAACAACCGATCGATTGGGTTACCAAGGTCGAGACGCAATCGCACAAGGCCATTTCCGGGACAAAGGGCCGTGTGCTCCGGGTCCCGACCCGCCTGCTCTCGGCCGAAGACGAAGCGTTCAAAGCGATAGCTCGCAACTCATCGATCCGGGGGCTTGCCGTGCGCAAGGCATATGCGGAGGGCCTGAAGGGCAAGGCTGCTCGGGACCGCGCTGCCGCCCTGGCCGCCAACCCGACAGAAGACATGATCGAAGAGTCGTTCAATTACGCGCGTTACCTGACATTCCAGTCCAAGCTCGGCTCTCTCGGAACGGGCCTCATCCGCGCGACGAACGAGGCACCGATCCTCAAGCTGGTAATTCCCTTCGTCCGCACCCCTACCAATCTGCTCAAATTCGCGGTCGAGCGTTCGCCCCTGGCTCCGGCGCTCAAGTCCTGGCGCGAGGATTTCAAGGCGGGTGGCGCGAGGCGCGACATTGCCCTTGCGCGGGCGGTGGTCGGCTCCAGCATCGGCGCACTGGTCACGCAGCTCGCGGCGGCGGGGCTGATCACAGGGGGCGGCCCGGCCGACGACAACGCAAAGAAGCTGATGCGCCAGAACGGCTGGCAACCCTATTCGATCAAGATCGGCGATACCTATTACAGCTACTCGCGGCTCGATCCCTTCGCCATGCTGCTCGGCACCGCGGCCGACTTCGCCGGCAAGTCCGATTTCATGACGGACAAGCAGCGGGAGAACGAGGCTGTAATCATAACGACCTCGATCATGCAGCAGATGGGCGACAAGACCTGGTTGTCCGGCGTGTCCGATCTGGTTGGCGCAATCAGCGAGCCGGAGCGCTTCGGAGAGTCCTACGTTGCCCGCGTGTTCGGCGCGGTGGTTCCTACGGGCGCCGCCCAGCTCGCGCGGACGCTCGATCCGGTCCAGCGGGACACGAACGCCCCGACGGGGTTCATGGCCGATCTGCTCCCGTCTGACGGCATCATTCCGGCCGTTGCCGGGCGGATCCAGTCCCGCATCCCCGTCCTATCGGACAATCTCCCGGCGCGCGTCGATATGTTCGGGCAGGACATGGCGAACGAGGGCGGGCTTGGTCCTGACATCCTCTCCCCAATGTGGATAAGCACCGCCCGCAACGATCCTATTGCAGGGGAGCTGCTTCGCCTCGATGTCACCATGGGAAAGCCAACCCGTAAGGTGGGCGGGATCAAGTTGAGCGACGACGAGTTCCGGCGGTATCAGCAGCTTTCGGGGCAGTATCTCTATTCGGACCTTGCCGACGCAATGGCTGGTCCGGAGTGGGAAAGCCTGGACGATACCGAGCGGCTTAAGTGGGTCGAGAAGATGAAGCGCACCGCTCGGGCCGATGCAAGGGCGGATCTGGCCTTCGGCTTCGATGACGTGCCCGAGGGCTTTGAGTTGGTACGCTAGCTGCCTTGGCAGAACCCCGTTATAGCGGCGAAATGGGACGCTGGCTCAGGGCTTGGCTCAGTTATCATCGCGGCCTCTACGGGGTTGGTGCTGCGGCCATCGTTTCGGCGGGAATGGCCGCGCTCCTGACGATTGTCGTCGGCGTTGTTCCCATGATAATCATCGGTGAACTGTTCCAGTTCTCTCCGATCACTGCGGGGGTCATCGTTGCTGTGGCAATCTTCCCCGCCGCATATGGCGCGATGCTGCGTACCGTGAAGCTGCCCCCGATGCCCAAGCGCCCGCCTAGTTGGCATCTATATCGCGCGGGGCAAGCTCTTCCTGAGCACGACTGACTAGCAGCCGCCTTCCATACCCCGGAAGTCCATGCCTTCGCGCACGTGGATCTCGTAGCTGCTGAAGGCCGGACTCTGCACGATTAGCTGAGCCACGGCGCCGGGCTCCTTCGGCCGAACGCTACTCGGCAAGCGTTCCATGATGTAGGCAAGGGTTCGGGCGAACTCTTGGGATGTGACGACTCGCATGCCGCCACGGTGCATCTCGAAATCCTACTCAGCAATCAGCTTGATCAATCACAGCTAGG
>Ga0182748_1004000_pt1 | contig 12020 bp, 10 predicted proteins | sample eDN3rd37CKraftOP_FD_128877 | JGI IMG/M metagenome (GOLD analysis project Ga0182748, IMG submission 128877) | Enriched Organic Plus compost microbial communities from Emeryville, California, USA - eDNA 3rd pass 37_C Kraft OP (version 2) (version 2) ...
CGATGCCGAAGGCGGCCGAGCCGATGTCCGGCGGGATCTCGTAGTCGAAGGGCGTGGCGGTCTGGTTGCCGGGGATGCGGTAGCTCAGCCAGTCCTCCGAGTGCTCGACCGTGAGGCCGAACATGCGCATCATCCGGACGGTGAGCTCGACATACGGCTGCTCGTTGAGCCGCCCGCCGGTGACGTGGATGCGCGTCTCGTCCTGCCCGAAGGGGGAGATGAGCAGCAGGCCGCTGAGCCACTGCGACAGCGTCCCGGCGATCTCCACGTCGCCGCCGGTGGGCAGGCCCGGCTTCACCGTGATCGGCGGGCAGTCGTTGTCGGAGGCGAGCTTCAGGCCCATCTGCCGCAGCGAGTCCAGCAGCGCCTTGATCGGGCGGCGGCGGAAGTACTTCATGCCGGTCAGGGTCGTGGGCCGGTCCGACAGCGCGGCCAGGCCGGTCATGAAGTAGAGGGTCGTCCCGGAGGATCCGACGTTCAGCAGCCCCTCGGGGCCGTTGCTGCCGCGCTCCACGACGTCGCTGGCATGGTAGCGGCCGCCTTCGACGATGTAGCGCTCGCCGTCGATGGTGATCCTGGTGCCCAGGGCGCGCAGCACGCTCGTGGTCCATTCGACCTGGCGCGTCGTGGACAGGCCCGTGATGACGCTGGTGCCCGGGGCCAGCGAGGCGAGCACGAGGGCGCGATGAGCGTGATACTTCGACACGGGGATGTCGAGCGTGCCCGACAGCGGCCGTGCCGAACCGTTCACGATCAACTGCATGTGGTTACCTCCCTGACCTCGCCCGGCTGGTGCCGGCCGTTCCTGCCCGCTTGTGCCGCTAGTCCGTCGCGGCCGCGTTCGGGCCGGCGCCGCCGTCGTCGGGGCTGCCGTGTGCGAAGCTGCGCTGCTCCGGCTCGGCGTGCCCGGTCTTCAGCGGCGCGGCCTGCGGCCGCTTCGCGCTGACGAAATCGCCCGAGGACTGGTGCCTGATCCGGCGCATGACCCAGGGCAGCAGATGCTGCCTGGCCCAGACCAGGTCCTCCGCTCGTGCCCTGCGCCAGCCCAGCGGCTCCATCGGCGCCGGCTGCTCCGGCTGCAGCCCGTGCTGCACGCCGAGCGTGTCCAGCACCATGCGGGCGACGAGGTGATGGCCCAGCGGGTTCATGTGCAGCCGGTCCGCCGACCACAGGCGCGCGTCGCGCAGCTCGGTCAGCGCCCACTGGTCGGCCACCAGGCAGCCGTGGCGCTGGGCGATCGCGCGGACGTTCTCGTTGTAGATCGCCACCTTGCCGCGGATGTAGCGGAACACGGGCGAGAAGCCGACGTCCACGGCGGTGAACAGCACCACCGTCGCACCGCTGCGGCGCAGCTGTCGTGCGGCGAGCTCGACCTTCTCCGTGACCGCGTCCGCGTCCGAGCCGGGCCGGATGACATCGTTGCCGCCCGCGCAGTAGGTGATCAGATCCGGCTGCAGCGCGAGCGCCGGCTCGATCTGCTCCTCGTTGATCGCGTCGATGAGACGTCCGCGGATGGCGAGGTTCGCATATGCGAAGCCGGGCGCCTGCTGCGCCATCACCTCCGCGACCCGGTCGGCCCAGCCTCGCAGACCGCCGGGGCTGCGGGGCTCCGGATCACCGACGCCTTCGGTGAAGGAGTCTCCGATGGCCACGTAACGCGACCACGGCAGCTCCTGCGTCATGCCGCCATTCTGTCACCGGCGTCTGACCGTGGCGGTTGTACCTTGCCGACAACGGCGAATCCGATGTGTCGGTTAAGCTCGGCAATCATGACGGAATCGCCCGCTCACGCCATGCGCGAGAGCCAGCATTCCGGAGCCGAGCACCTGCCTCCCGCCTTCCCGGAGCGCGCGGCGTGGGGCACGGCGGGCAGGCTGCGCGCCTGGCAGGCGGAGGCGCTGGAGCGCTACCTCGCCTCGGGGGCGCGCGACTTCCTCGTGGCCGCGACCCCGGGCGCCGGCAAGACCGCCTTCGCGCTGCGGGTGGCCGCGGAGCTGCGCTCCCGCGGAACCGTCGACCGCATCATCGTGGTCACGCCGACCGAGCATCTCAAGACGCAGTGGGCAGACGCGGCGGCGCGCGCGGGATTGCGGCTGGACCCGCGCTTCCGCAACGACGCGGGCGCGATCGGCCGCGGCTATCACGGCGTGGCGGTGACCTACGCGCAGGTGGCGGCGAAGGCGTCTCTGCATCAGGCCCTCACCGGCTCGGCCCGCACCCTGGTGGTCCTCGACGAGGTTCACCACGGCGGCGACGCGCTCAGCTGGGGCGACGCCATCCGGGACGCCTTCGGGCCCGCCGTGCGCCGGCTGTCCCTGACCGGCACGCCGTTCCGCTCCGACGACGCGCCTATTCCCTTCGTGGAATACGTCCCGCGCCCGGACGGCACGCGGATCAGCCTCACCGACTACTCCTACGGCTACGCCCGCGCGCTGGCGGACGGCGTCGTCCGCCCGGTGCTCTTCTTCGTGTATGCGGGCCGGATGCGCTGGCGAACCCGCGCGGGCGAGGAGTTCGAGGCCGTGCTCGGCCAGGACGACACCCGGGACGTGACGGCGCAGGCGTGGCGCACCGCGCTCGACCCGGCCGGCGAGTGGATCCCCTCCGTGTTCCGGGCCGCGGATCGGCGCCTGAGCGAGGTGCGGCAGAGCGTGCCCGACGCCGGGGGCCTCGTCATCGCGACCGATCGCAGCAGCGCCCGGGCCTACGCCCGGATCCTCGAGCAGATCTCCGGCGAGGCGCCCACGGTGGTGCTCTCCGACGACAGCGGCGCGAGCGAGCGCATCGCCGCCTTCGCCGCGAGCAGCGCGCGCTGGATCATCGCGGTGCGCATGGTCTCTGAAGGCGTGGACGTTCCGCGGCTGGCCGTGGGCGTGTATGCGACCAACGCGAGCACGCCGCTGTTCTTCGCCCAGGCGATCGGCCGCTTCGTCCGGGCCCGCCGCCGTGGCGAGACGGCCACGGTGTTCCTTCCCGAGGTGCCGGTGCTCACGCGCCTGGCCGCCGAGCTGGAGGCGCAGCGCGATCACGTGCTCGGGCGCCCGTCCGATGAGCAGGAGCTATGGCTGGACGACGGGCTGCTGGAGGCCGCGCAACGGCAGGAGAGCGCCTCCGCCGCCCTCGCCGACGAGGGCAGCTTCGCCGCGCTGTCCTCGGACGCGAGCTTCGGCCGGACCGTGTACGCCGGCGCGGACTTCGGCGGTTACGCCGAGGTGGGCAGCGATGAGGAGCTCGACTTCCTCGGCCTGCCGGGCATCCTCGAGCCCGCCCAGATCCGCGAGGTCCTCCTGGCCCGGCAGGCCCGGCAGGCGCGGCGCTCCGCGGCCCGGGAGGGGCGGGAGGCAGGCGCCGCCGAGCGCTCCGCGCCTGCGCAGCCGCTCTACCGCACGCTCGCCGAGCAGCGGCGCCTGCTCAACGATCTGGTCGCGATCGTGGCCCGGCAGTCGGGGCGCCCGCACGGCTCCGTGCACAACGAGCTGCGCCGAGCCTGCGGAGGGCCGGAAGTGGCCCGCGCCACCTCTGAGCAGCTGCAGGCACGGATCGGCCTGGCGCGCAGATGGATCTCGCATGGCTGAGCGCGCGATCGACGCGGCCCCGCGGCGGCCGATGAGCCGGCGGCGGCGCAGGCGCCTGACCCTGACGCTGAGCGTCGCTGCGGTGCTGGCGGCAGCGGGGGCATACCTCGCCGTGACGCTCACCGCGCCGCTGCCCGCCGCCACCGTGGAGCTGTCCGCGCCCAGCGTCGCCGTACCCGCTCCGGCCGAGCCCGACTGGCCCGAGGGCATCCCCGCCGCCGCCGGCGTGGTGGGTCATGCCGGGGCGCTGGTGGGGCCCGGCGGCGACCAGCCGCTGCCGATCGCGAGCATCACCAAGCTCATCACCGCTCTCGTGGTGCTCGACGCGATGCCCCTGCAGCCGGGGGAGGACGGCCCGACCTTCACCATGGGCGAGCAGGACATGCAGAATCTCGCGGACGTCCTGTCCGTCGGCGGCTCCTATGCCGACATCGAGCCGGGGGAGCAGCTCACCCAGCTGCAGCTGCTGCAGGGCATGCTGGTGCCCTCGGCGGACAACTTCGCGCTCAGCCTCGCGCAGCGCGCCTTCGGCGACAACGAGTCCTATGTGAAGGCCGCGCGCGCGTGGCTGGACCAGCGGGGGCTCACCGACGTGTCCATCGTCGAGCCCACCGGGCTGGAGGAGACCGACGCGGCCTCCGCCTCGGATCTCGTGCAGCTGGGCGTGCTCGCGCTGGAGAACCCGGTCATCGCCCAGACCGTGCGGATGCGCGCCGTGACGCTGCCCGTGGCCGGGACGCTCGCGAGCACGAACCAGCTGCTGGACGAGCCCGGGGTGATCGGCATCAAGACCGGCCACACGGACGTCGCCGGATACTGCTTCGTCCTCGCGGAGCAGATCGAGGTGGCCGGCACGACCCAGACCGTGGTGGCGGCCGTGCTCGACGCGCCCACCATCACCGCGCGGTTCACGCTCACCCGGCCGATCGTGGCCTCCATGCCCGGCACCTTCGCCGCCGTGCCCTACGTCGCCGCCGGCGACCGGGTCGGCACGATCTCCACCGCCTGGGGGGCGCAGTCCGCGCTGCTCGCCGGCTCGGCGGCCTCCGGGCTCGTCTGGAACGGCGAGAGCGTGGCGGCCGATTCGAGCGTGGACGCGCGGCCGGCGACGGCGCCGGCGGGCACGGCGGTGGGCACCCTGAGCTTCACCTACGGGCAGGAGCGCACCCAGGTGCCCGTGGTGACCGGGAGCGATGTGGCCGGACCGGACGCCTGGTGGCGGCTCACACACCCGCTGGCCCTGCTCGGCGGCTGAGCGGCGACAGGTTCAGCGGCGGCCGGCCGCCCGATGCGGCGGCCGCTGTGCACAGCGCGGGGGCCTCGCTCCCCGGGGGCCCGCGTCCGGGTCCCCGATGTGGGCGGGCGGACGCCTGTCGGGCAGCTGGCCGCCCTCAGCGGGGCAGCGGGGGCGCAACACTCGCGGAGTCATGCCGCATCGGGAGACGAGGCAGCCGGGCGTCCTGCCGCCGGCAGCGCCGCAGCCGGTCCGTCCTCCGTCGTCGGGCGAGCAGGGCAGGGGGCGCCCCCTGCGGCGCGGGCGCGGGCTGCGGCAGCTGCGCCGGGACTGGCGCCGGCTGAGTCTGCGGCGGCGCCGGCGCCTCGCCCGCACGATCGCGGTCGCCTCGACCCTCGCCCTCGCCGCCGGCTACACGACGGTCACGCTCGCGGCGCCGCTGCCGCCCGCGACCGTCGTGCTGAACGCCCCGGCCCTCGTGCCTCCGCCTCCGTTCACACCCGCGTGGCCGGCCGGGGTGGCCGCCGCGGCGGGGGTGGTGGGTCACGGCAGCCCCCTGGCGGGCCCGGACGGGCAGAGGCCTGTGCCGATCGCGAGCATCGCGAAGCTGGTCACAGCGCTCGTCGTGCTCGACGCGATGCCGTTGGAGCCCGGTCAGGACGGCCCGAGCTTCACCATCGGCGAACAGGACCTGCGCTACCTGGCCGAGGTGATCGCTGCGGACGGCTTCTTCGCCGAGGTGCGTGCGGGTCAGCGTCTGACGCAGCTGGAGCTGCTGCAGGGCATGCTCGTGCCCTCGGCGAACAATCTCGCGCTCACCCTCGCGCAGCGCGCCTTCGGCGACAACGACGGCTACGTGCGCGCCGCCCGCGCCTGGCTGGACCGGCACGGGCTGCCCGGGGTGGTGGTCACCGAGCCGAGCGGGATCGACGAGGCGAACACGGCCTCCGCCGCGGACCTCGTCCGCCTGGGCATGCTCGCCCTGCAGCACCCGGTGATCGCCGAGACGATCGCCATGGACGCGATCACGCTCCCGGTCGCGGGGCGGCTGCGCAACACCAATCAGCTGCTCGGGCAGCCGGGAGTGCTCGGCATCAAGACCGGTCACACCGATGCCGCGGGCTACTGCTTCCTGCTCGCCCAGCGGATCGAGGCCGGCGGCGAGCCCCGGACCGTCGTCGTCGCGATCCTGGGAGCCCCGGGGCTGGAGGCACGGTTCGCCCTCGCGCGCCAGCTGGCGGCGTCGGCGGTCGCCGTCGTCGCGCCGGTGTCCTATGTCACGGCGGGCGCGGTGCTCGGGACGATCAGCACGCCCTGGGGCGGCAGCTCGGCTCTGCTCGCCCAGACCGGCGCAGCGGGCGTGGTCTGGAACGGCGAGGCGGTGTCCGCGCACAGCAGCGTCGACGTGCGTCCGCCGACGGCAGAGGCCGGCATGCCCGTCGGCACGGTGTCCTTCGACTACGCCGGCACACGGCAGCAGGTGCGCGTGGTGACCGCGGAACCGCTGCGGGCGCCGGACGCGTGGTGGCGCCTGACCCATCCCGCGGCGCTGTTCGCGGGCTGATCCGCAGCGCGCCGCCGCACCGGAGGAGCCGCACGGTCGAGCCGCCGTCAGGCGGCCGTGGCCCGTGCGCCCTTGGCGACGCTGAGCTGGTAGAAGGCCCAGCCGAAGACGATCGTTCCGAGCAGCAGGATCGCCCGGGCGAGCAGGACGGCCGCGATGACGCCCGCATCGGGCAGCCCGCCGGAGACGAGCAGGCCGATCAGGACGAGCTCGTAGGCGCCGATGCCGTTGGGCGTCACCACCACGATGCTCGCCACGGTCGCCGCGCCGTAGGCGACGAGCACCAGCGCCGGGTCGGCGTAGAGGCCGAAGGCCGCCAGCGCGACCCAGAACAGGCCGGCGTCCAGAGCGTGGACGAGAAAGGACCAGAGGAACGGCGCCCGCAGCGTCCGCGGCTGGGCGGTGATCGCCCGCAGCTCGCGGTGCAGCCCGTCGAAGAAGCGCACCAGGGCCAACGGCTCGACCAGGCGAGGCCTGCCGATCCGGGTGCCGACGGCGTTCGCCACGCGGGCGAGGCAGCCGGCGAGACGATGCAGCCGCCGCCGATCGCGCATCAGCAGCACGCCGGCGGCGGTCGTGCCGATCGCGAGCCCTGCCATCGCCGCCGCGGCCCAGAGCAGGACCGGCTCGCCGTGGCCGGCGGCGATGAGCCAGCCCGCGGCGACCGCGATGACGACGGTGAAGGAGGCGAAGGTGACCGCGAGGCGAGCCAGCTGGGCGACCGTCCCCTTGCTGGCCGGCACGCCGAGCGTGCTCAGCTTCCAGCTCGTGTAGGTGATGCCGGCGGCGCCGCCGGAGGGCAGCATGTGGTTCGCGAAGTTGAACTCCAGGGACATCCGCATCGCCGCGAGCGGACGCACGCCGCTCAGCTCGCCGCGCGCGCGCAGGTAGGAGAACAGCACCTCGCCGGTCACCGCGAAGCTCGCCAGCTGCAACGGCACGAGCAGCGCGAGGATCCACGGGTCGACGGCCGAGAGGCTGTGGAAGGCGCTGAGCATCCGCGGCCAGGCCGCGATGACGGCAGCGGCGACCAGGACGGCGGTGATCGCGCTGAGCCAGAAGCGCGCCGAGCGGTACCAGCGCGGCTTCACCGGCTGCCCTGCTCCTGTCGTCGGGCTGCCGGGGTGCGATCCGCTCCTCCTGCCCACCGCTTCGGATTGCCGAAGCGGTGCCGCGCGAGGGTCATGCTGTCCGTCGCGTAGTAGCGCGCCAGCTTCTCCCGGTCGATGGAGCGGAACAGGCGCGCCTTCACGACCATCCGTGGTGCGTAGCGCAGGCGGTGGCCCGATCTGAGCAGGGCGATCGTCACGTCCACGTCCTCGCTGACCTGCTCGTCGCCCATCGCCACGAGCTCGCGGGCGGCCAGCCACGCCTCGCGCCGCAGAGCGCTGTTGAAGCCGTAGAGCATAGGCCGCACCCCGATGCTGCGCTCATGCCAGAGCCGGAAAGCGCGGTACCACCAGGAGAACCAGAAGCGCCCGCCGGGGGACAGCTCGGCGATGGCCGCGGCGCCGCCCTGGCCGTCCAGCCCAGGGTCGCGGAAGTCGTGCCGGATGCGCGCGACCCAGTCCGCGCGCACGAGCGAGTCCGCGTCGATCCGTGCGATGACATCGCATCGGGCGGCGTCGAAGCCGGCCTGCCGCGCGAAGGTGACGCCCCGACGCCGTTCGCTCACCACGCGCACGCCCGGGAAGGACAACGCGATGCGGACGGTGTCGTCGGTGCTGCCGTTGTCGACCACGATGATCTCGTCAGGCGGCGCGGCCTGCCGCGCGAGCGCGCCGAGGCATCGCGCGAGGATCCGCTCCTCGTTGTACGCGGGGATGACGACGGAGACGGTGGGCAAGCCGGTGACGGCCGCAGGCCCCCGCGCAGCACCGCTCGTGGACCCGTTCCGCGACATGCACGCTCCTTCCACCGTCCGGCAGATGGAGCGGATGCCGTGAAAGGCACGATACGGGCCATCCCGGCGGGGCGGAGGAGCGGGCGGACGCTGTGGATAACCTCGGCGCGGGCACCGGGAGCGCGGGGGCCGTCTTTAGCCCTTCGGCGCACGGCCTGCAAGCGCTTCTCCTCGCGCACGTCGTCCTTCACAATCTCGGCTGTCGCCCGACCGCAACTGTGCGGGAAGGGCGCGGTCGGCACGGCGCCACCGCCCCGACCGCGGCGAGCACGGGCAAGCGCAGAGAAGACGGAATGAGGGCGCAGAGATGGCACAGCTATTGACGGGCAAGACGATCGTCGTGACCGGTGGCAACAGCGGGATCGGCGAGCAGATCTGCCTCGACGCGGCGGCCGAAGGGGCGAACATCGTCATCGACTACGTCACGGACCCCGCAGCGGCGGACGACCTCGTCGGGCGCATCGAGCACAACGGCGGCACAGCGGTCGCCGTCGAGGCGGACATCACCATCACCCGCGATCTCCAGCGGCTCATCGACACCGCCGTGCAGCGATTCGGCCGCCTCGACGTGCTCGTCAACAACGCCGGCATCGAGACCTGCTCGAGGAGACCGAGGAGTCCTACGACAAGGTCATGGCGGTAAACATGAAGAGCGCCTTCTTCGCGACCCAGCTGGCCGCCAGGCAGTTCCTCGCGCAGGGGACGGAAGGCCTCGTCCTCAACATCTCCTCGGTTCACGAGGACTGGCCGATGCCGGGCAACGCCGCATACTGCGTCGCCAAGGGCGGCATGCGGATGCTCGCCCGCACCGCGGGCGTGGAGCTCGGAGAGAAGGGCATCCGGGTGGTCAACATCGCGCCCGGAGCGGTCCAGACCCCGATCAACGCCTCGACGCTGAACGACCCGGAGCAGCGCGAGCGCCTGACCGACGCCATCCCGCTCAGGCGCGTGGCGACACCCTCGGACGTCGCGGAGGTGGTGGTGTTCCTGGCCTCCGGCCGCGCGGCGTACATGACCGCCACGACGGTCGTGGTCGACGGCGGCATCATGCAGGGCAGCGTGGGCCTGTGAACGCGGCGCCCCTGAAGCGCCGGGCAAGGGAAAGGCCCCCGATCCGGACGCTGACATCCGGATCGGGGGCCGACCCCTTCTGTGCGCGAGGGGGGACTTGAACCCTTGCCCCCGCGTGATCGAGCAGCGCGAGCGCGTCGACACCGCCCGGGAGGCGCAGCCGGAAGTCACTGCGAGGCACATCGAGGAAAGGCGCGGGCCCGGCCGCGACGTGTTCGGAGACCTCGCCCAGCGCCCGACCCGCTCCGGCCCCACACCGCCCAGACGCGGTCTCGGCCTATAGTCCGAGGCGAGCGTTCGGAAGGACGCGGGGCGATTTGATGACTACGCCTTCTTGTCCGGCGTCTCGATCGTGCCGCGGTCGCCCTTGTAGCCGAGCACGTCCAGCGCGGCATGGACGGTGCGGGCCGTGAAGGCGTCATCGATCGGTGGAAGCCCGGGCAGCATCGCACGCATCAGGAGCGGGCCGGTGAGCAGGTCAGCGACCCAGCCGGGATCGCCACCCGGTGCAATCTCGCCGCGCTGAGCCGCGCGGTCGAGGATCACCTGCGTAAAGGCGCGTCGCGGTCCGAGGTAGCCTGAGAGGAACGGTGCGCCTTCGCTCGGGTTCGCGCCCACTTCCGCGATCCAGCCGGCGAAGCCCCGGACGATGACGGGATCGGTGAAGAGCCGGCGTTGCCGCCGTTGCACCTCGATCAGGTCGCCGACGAGCGTCCCGGTATCGATGTCCTCGTCCGTTCCGTGTCGGGACGCGAGCAGCCGGGGCACGAGGTCGGCAAGGTTGCGGAAACGCCGGTAGAACGCGGGCTTGTTCGTGCCAGCCCGTGCGGCGACCTCGTCCACCGTGACGCGCGGGTAGCCGCGTTCGATGACCAGCTCCGCGAAGGCGTCGAGGATGCGCTGATCGGTGGCGTCCTTGCGCGGTCGACCGGAACGAACCATAATGTTACCAATAGTAACGTAGGTCATGATCGGAACAGGAAACCCGCATGTACCAGAGCATCGTCCGTGCCAAGGTCCGGTCCACGTTCGATCGGATCAATGCGGGTGACTACATGGCGATGGTCAACGGGCTGGCCCCGGAGTTCGAGTACCGGTTCCACGGGGACCACGCACTCGGCGGTCGTCGTACGAGCAGGGACGCGATGATCCGGTGGTGGCAGCGCACGCTCCGCCTCCTGCCCGGCGCACGGTTCGACATTCAAGATGTGCTCGTGGGCGGCGGCCCGTGGCGCACCCGCGTCGCGGTGCGCTGCCTCGTCTCAGGAGACCTCCCGGGCGGTGCGCGGTATGAGAACACCGTGTTCCAGTTCCTCACTCTCTCTTGGGGCAAGGTGACCTCGGTCGAGACCATCGAGGACCTCCAGGTGCTCGAACGCGCTCTCCGCATCGTTGCCGAGGCAGGCGAACCGGAAGCCCTCGCACGCCATATTGCGGACTGAGCAGCGCACTCACACGCCTCTTGCTCGCTGAGCGACCCGTCGCGCTCGGGACTTTTGGGCGGCCGGAACCGAGGAGAAGGAGCAGAGCGCGACGGCTGGCCGGCACCTGCGTCGGCGCTCGACCCGGCGCGGCGCACGGATGAATCGTTCCCCTCGGCGCGCACGCGCAGCTCTTCGTCGTGTGCGCGGCTGCAATGGCACCGGCCTACGACCAGCGCCGACGCCTGCATCGTCGGCCACGACGACGGCCAGACCCGCTCGCCCGACGCGATGACGAGCCGCTGGGATCGCCGCCTCAAGTGGGCCGTCAAGCTCAAGAAGTTCGAGCACCTGCCCTGCGTCACCCTCAAGGGCCTGCGGCACACGCACGCGACGATCCTCATGGAACTCGGAGTACCGCCCCAGGTCGTGCAGGAGCGCCTCCGGCACTCCACCATCACCACGACGATGAACATCTATGGCCACGTCGCCCGACCATGCAGAAGAACGCCGTCGAACAGTTCGCGGGCTGCCTCGCCGGAACGTGAACCCGGCGATGGGGCGAACCAGGGCGCTCGCCCCATATCTCGCCCCATAACAACGAAACAACCCCTCACCCGGATCATGAATCCCTGGTGAGGGGCTGTTGTCGCTCTGTGCGCGAGGGGGGACTTGAACCCCCACGCCCTATACGGGCACTAGCACCTCAAGCTAGCGCGTCTGCCTATTCCGCCACCCGCGCGCAGGCCCTCAGGCCGAGGTACGACATTAGCACGGAACGGGCGAGCGCGGCGACGCGCCGGCCCGCCCGGGCGGCTGTCCGGCTGTCGTCCGCAGCCGCTAGCGTGGAGGGGTGAGCGAGCCGAACGCGGAGCCGATGAGCGCCACTGCGCGCCATGCCGCCGAGCTCATCCGGATCGACACGACGAACTGGGGCGGGGGCCGCTCGCAGGGCGAGCGCGTGGCCGCCGAGTACGTCGCCCAGGCGCTGGACGCGCTGGGGCTCGACCCGCTGATCATCGAGTCCGCTCCGACCCGCGCGAACGTCATCGCCCGGGTGCCCGGCCGGGAGCCGCAGCTGCCTGCGCTCGTCGTGCACGGGCATCTCGACGTCGTGCCGGCCGAGGCGGGGGACTGGACGGTCGACCCCTTCGCGGGCGCCGTCCGCGAAGGCATGCTCTGGGGCCGGGGCGCCGTGGACATGAAGGACATGGACGCGATGATCCTCACGGCGCTCCAGGAGCTCGTCGGA
>Ga0182748_1004005_pt1 | contig 12014 bp, 11 predicted proteins | sample eDN3rd37CKraftOP_FD_128877 | JGI IMG/M metagenome (GOLD analysis project Ga0182748, IMG submission 128877) | Enriched Organic Plus compost microbial communities from Emeryville, California, USA - eDNA 3rd pass 37_C Kraft OP (version 2) (version 2) ...
CGGCCAACGAGATGTGCCTGTTGTTCGCGAAGTGTCTTTCTGGGTCATCCCATGGAGAGCAATTCTGTTCCTTGTCGCAGTAATCACATTGATTGTTCTCGTTGTACGTAAGCTAGTCCAGCAAAAAGTGCAAAAAGCAGTCAAGCAAGCGCTCTCTGACCATGGTAAGGAAAACAGCAAGCAGCACGTTAAAAAGAAGAAATAGATATTAGCAAAATGTAGATAGCATTGCCCTTATGCTCTTTTTTCGGTATAGTTAAATTAAGCACAAGGGATATCGTATGAAACCAACAAAACAAGTAAAAGATTTGCTCGAAAAAGAGATGACCCGTCAGGAATTCTTGAAAGTCGCAGGTCTCGGTATGTTGTCTGTTTTTGGTGTTGGTAACGTCTTGTCGTATATAGTGACTCAACCACAGAAACCTAATCAACAGATCGCATCACGCGCGCAGGATAATGCGCATGGCTTTGGTTCGCGCAAATTTGGCGTCTAGTTTTGTTATATTACGTCTCGTGCCTATCAGGCGTATAGACGACCGGCACTACCCGCAAGGTTATTGCCACCTTTAATGACTCCAGTGGCGCTACCGGCGATATCTACTACCGTCATTCCGGTGACCACTTCGTCCGACCCAAATCTCGACGACACGCTTCACGACTCTCAATAACGGTGCGCATCGCGTAACAATAAGTGTCAGGACTCTCGTCGGCTAATTAATACGATGTGTTATTTGTGCAAGAAGTTAGCACTCTTGACACTTGAGTGCTAACTATACTACACTCAAGATATTGGCAATCTATATGGTAGAGTGCTAGAATATGAATAAGAACGAACACTGTTTAAAAACGAAAGGGTAGCATCGATGGGTAAGATTATTGGTATAGATTTGGGAACGACCAACTCGGCTATGGCATATATGGTTGCTGGCAAGCCAGAGGTGATTGCAAATGCAGAAGGTAACCGCACGACTCCGTCAGTTGTTGCTGTCAACAAAAAAGGTGAACGTCTTGTTGGTCAAGTCGCCCAGCGTCAGCGCGTAACAAACGCCAAGAATACGATTTATGGTGTCAAGCGTCTGATCGGCCGTAAGTTCAAGGATGATGAAGTCCAGCGCGATCTCGATATCATGCCTTATGAAATCGTTCAAAAAGGCAACGGTGTTGCTGTAAAGATGGGTGACAAGGAATATACTCCTGAAGAAGTCTCCGCGATGATTCTTTCCAAACTTAAGGCCGATGCAGAGGCATTCTTGGGCGAAAAAGTTACCGAAGCAATCATTACGGTTCCCGCATACTTTGATGACAGCCAGCGTCAAGCTACCAAAGATGCTGGTAAGATCGCTGGCCTCGAGGTCAAACGCATCATCAATGAGCCAACTGCTGCCGCGCTTGCTTACGGTCTTGAAAGTAAGAAAGATGAAAAGATCGCCGTCTTCGATCTTGGTGGCGGTACGTTTGACGTTTCTATTCTCGAACTCGGTGACGGCGTATTTGAAGTTCGCTCGACCAACGGTGATACGCATCTTGGCGGCGAAGACTTCGATAACCGTATCGTCAACCATTTCATCGAAGTCTTCCAGAAAGAAGAAGGTGTCGATTTGAAGTCTGACAAGGCTGCAATGCAACGCCTGAAGGATGAGGCCGAAAAAGCCAAGAAAGAACTTTCCAGCACGACCGAATATGAAGTCAATCTGCCGTTTATCACAGCTGACTCTGAAGGTCCAAAACACTTCGAATACAAACTAACTCGTGCAAAGCTTGAAGAGTTGGTCAAGGATCTTATCGATCGTCTGGCGGAACCAGTAGAAAAGGCGCTCAAAGATGCCGGTATCAAGGCAAGCGATGTCGATGAAATCGTTCTTGTCGGTGGTATGACCCGCATGCCAGCGGTTGTTGAAAAGGTCAAGCAGATCTTTGGCAAAGAACCGCTCAAGGGCGTAAACCCCGACGAAGTTGTCGCTGTCGGTGCTGCAATCCAAGGTGGCGTACTGCAAGGTGACGTCAAGGATGTTTTGTTGCTCGACGTAACTCCGCTTTCGCTTGGTATTGAAACCATGGGCGGCGTCGCAACCAAGCTGATCGAACGCAATACGACAATCCCAACTTCGAAGTCAGAAGTATTCTCGACTGCTGCCGATAATCAGCCACAAGTTGAGATTCATGTTTTGCAAGGTGAGCGTGAAATGGCTGCGGACAACAAGTCACTTGGCCGTTTCATTCTCGACGGTATTGCTCCAGCTCCACGTGGTGTGCCGCAAATTGAAGTGACGTTTAATATCGATGCGAACGGTATCTTGAATGTTACCGCAAAGGACAAGGGCACAGGCAAAGAGCAATCAATCACTATCCAGGATAGCGGTAACATGAGCAAGGAAGATATTGAAAAAGCTCAAAAAGAAGCCGAAGCTCATGCAGAGGAGGACAAGAAAAAGCGCGCAACAGTCGATGCTCGTAATCAGTTAGAAAACGCCATCTACCAAGCTGAAAAAATGCCGAACGAATACAAAGACAAGATTTCTGACGATGACAAAAAGGCCATCGAAGAAGCTGTCGAAGAGGCAAAGAAAGTTAAGGACAATGCTGATGCAACCAAGGAGGAGCTGGAGTCAGCAGTCAAGGCGCTGAATGAAAAGATTATGCCGATCGGTGCAAAAATGTACCAGCAGGCAAGCGAAGAAAACAAGCCTGACGACGATAAATCCGACAGCAAAAAGGACGAACCGGTAGAAGGTGAAGTCGTCGACGAAAAGAAAGAAGACTAGGGCGCATAAAAACAGGGGACATCAAAAGTCCCCTGTTTTATCCTTGCTTGTGAATCATTTATCGGCATGATACTATTTAGATAGAAGTAGGTTCAGCGGGGACAGAAACAGTCCCGTCCATTGCGGTTACTTCACTAACAACAAATGTTCGTTGTACAGTGGAGAGCCGTGTTTTTTATTCTTCGCTGCACAACCAAAAGGAGAGCTGCTATGTTGGAAATATATACAATGGACGATCTGCGCAGGGCGGACGAAATCGCCGCCGAAGCGCATGCAGGGCAAAAGAGATTTGATGGCAGCCCCTATATAGAACATCCGAGGCGCGTGAGTCGTATCGTTCAAATTCAAGGGCATTCGATTTGCACGCAAATTGTTGCATTATTGCACGACACGGTTGAAGATAGCGATCTGACGTTTCAGGATATTAGAAAAGAAGGCTTTGACGATGATGTGATCGTACCGCTTGAACTGCTGACAAAACAAAAAATCGACCAACCTATATCCGAAGAGGAGAGAGAACGGCTTTACTTTGAGTATATACTCGACATCGCGACGAATGACCGTTCGCGCGCAGTCAAAAAAGCGGATCTATTTGATAATCTGAATCTCACCGGACATACGAATCCATCAGAAAAACAAATACGCAACATCAAAAAATATCAGCGCGCACTTGGTATTTTGGCTCGGTTCGCGCAACCGTTAGTTTAAAAATCAAGCTCGAGAAAAATTGCTGCCCAGACCATGCCGGGATCGCCATTATAAATCGGTGTTTTGTACCATTCGCCGTTTGGGCCGACCATTTCCGGATAGGTTTTGTGTCGTTCGATAAGCTCACTGAATTTTTTGTAATGTTTGTCGAAATCTGGATGGTCATAGCGCTGCAGCAAATGCAGATACCATGAGCCCATCCACGTCCAAATCGAAGTGCCAGTATAATTCGGCATTAGCCATTTGCCCATACCTAGGCGGAAGTGGAATTTATCTTCATGTAAGCAATATTTCATTGGATACGGGTCGGCAAGCTTTTCCTTGTCGATATAGTCGAATGTTTTTTGCATCATCTCTTTGTCTTTGAAAATACCAAGATAAAACGGCATCAGTCCGCATTCAGAGCTCCATACGTTCGTGACATAGTCAGCTTTGAAAAATTCGCCATTCCAATAGTCTTTTCTCAAAACCTCACGATAGTGAGATGCTGGATAGGGGAATCCATCAAGATTCAATTTTTTGACGCATTCAGCCATCCGCGCGATCAATGCGATGGCGTAAGCACTGCGATCATAATTGACTGCATCGCGCAATTCAGCGTACCGAATACCACTCCGCAAGTTTCCTTTTTTGTCGAGCAATCCTTTGCAATATCCGCGTAGTTGCTTTTCCAGAAATCGCCGTTCGACTGCGTTGAGCTGGTAATTGCTGACAACGATACTGTGAAGCAGCCACGGTAGGGCATCGACGCTTCGCTTTGCTGGCGCATTGAACGTATTGCCCGCCTTGTCGATACAAAGCGTTACCTCGCCCGCGCGTTGATAATGATACATAGCCCAGGATAATGTTGCATGTACTTTTTGATCGTAACCAAGTCGTGTGAGCGATTCAGCACATGTACCGAAATCGCGCATCCAGAAAAAATCGAAATGTCCGAGGCTTGTGCGAAAGAAGTCGCCCTCCCACAATTTGTCGACGACTTGCTGGGCTATTTGTCGGGCATCACCTTCGAAATGTTCGTAATCTGCGAAATAACGGTTATATAACTGCCAGAATTCAGCACGCAGAGTACCAATGATTCCGCCGATACGACGAGTCAGTTTTTCCATCATAACCCCTATTCGTTGGTATGTTACGTTTTGCTTACTCCTCTTGATAGTACCAGATAGTCGTTTGCGCTACAAAACCAGCATAAAATGTGGTTGCAAATGGCGGTTTATTTAGGCATAAGAAATATTGAAGCTATGCGGCTGAAACTGTATCATAAGTATGAAAACAGATAAACTTATGTAATAAGGGGGTTACACAAGTAATGGCACGTCTTCCAAAGCCGGGTAGCGACCAGGGTGTATGGGGCGATATACTAAATGACTATCTGCTGCAGTCTCACAACGCCGATGGTTTGCTTAAAAAAACAGTGTTTCGACGGTTCAGATTCGTGACGGGGCTGTTAGTGAAGCAAAATTATCTTCTGCCGTTCGAGCAAAACTTGATACGGTGGCGGGAGCGCCCGATTGGAATGCAATTACGAACAAGCCGAATGTAATTGCAGCAGGCGATAATGCAGCTGCGGCAAAAGCAAAGTTATCGCTCACAAAATCAGACGTTGGTCTTAGTGAGGTTGACAACACGAGTGACGCGACAAAAAACAGTGCTGTTGCTAGTCTCAAAAATAAGACCCTCGACAACACTAATACGATTACGTTGTACGGTTCTAAATTCACATTGCAAGATCAGGATGATGCAACCAAGCAGGCGCGATTTCAACTTTCAAACATTGCATCAGCAACAACTAGGACATATACGCTACCTGACAAGTCGGGCACTCTGGCGACACTCGGCGATATTGCATCGAGTATTCTAACGCCGGAGCAGTATGGCGCAGTGGGCGATGGCACTACGGACGATACAGCTGCGCTGCAAAGCATGTTTGCTGCAGCTGAAGGCAAGACCATATATATTGCATCCGGTAAAACCTATGCTCATGCAGGACTTTTGACGATCGGCGTAAATACGGTGTGTATTATGGGTGGCGGAACACTGCTTGCGACCAACGAAGAGATGTCTGCTGTAATGGTGACTGGCGACCATGTGTCGATTGAAGATATTGTGCTAAAGATGGTATCGACAACGCAGCGATGGACAGAAAATGAAAAGATGAAGCTTTTTGTGTCCGGCGATTATTTCTATGGACGCGACATCGTTATCGATGGGTCAGCGGCGGCAGGCATTATGATGAATGGTGCAAGCCACTTTACACTATTGCACTGCAAAGTGTTTGATACTCGGGCCGATGGTATTCATATCACCAATGGATCGGCGGACGGAGTTATTATTGGCTGTCATTGTCACGATACGGCAGACGATGCGTTTGCGGTTGTGTCATATGAAGCAGATAGCGCACGGTGTCGTAATATCATGAATATCGGCAGTTATGCTAAAAATAGTGATGCTCGTGGTTTTTCCATTGTTGGTGGAGAGAATATCCGCTACTACAGCGGACGAGTAGACGGTTCTTCGGCAGCTGCCATATATGTAGCATGTGAACCATCCGTACCCACCTATGGTGTAAGTGATGCTGTAGTGGATGGATTCGAAATATATAACGCAAACTTCGATGCTGCAACAACAAATCATGGTGCGATTCTTGTCTACAATGGTCGTACAGCGGGTTCTCTCGTTGAGCGTGTTACAATTCGAAATATTACGCTTACAAATACGAGTACAGATGCTACGCGGCAAGTCGCCCTTTCTGCCGATATCAATGGCGCCGATAATATCCGTGACATAATCATTGATGCAATTGATTTCGTAGGAACAGGACCGGTAAATCTGTTTGACGCTTATCAAGTTCCGCGGCATCGTTTTCAGGTCGATGCGTCATTATTACCTCGACGCGTTTACGTCACTTCGACCTACACGGCCTATAAAAATATCGATCAGGTCTTGCTCGTTGGTCCGGGCGGATCGGTAGTACTGCCTACTGCTGTGCGCAATGTGAATCGGTATACCGTCAAGAATGTTCACGGAAGTGACATTACCGTATCGGCAAGCAATGGCCAGACTATTGATGACAGCGAATCCATTGTTGTCGGTGCGGGTGCATCGTATGATTTTCTTTCCGATGGCGCAAACTGGTTTACATACTCCTAATACTTGAAATAACCTACAGAGCATGTTTTGTTTGTCCCCTGGTTTATAACCAGGGGATTTATTAATCAGCACCCGTGGTTGATATCTAGTATGCCAAGTTTCTGCAAAGAAATACCTCAAAAGTTTTTAAGAATAGAGTGCTAAAAAGGAAACAAGGCATAAGTCCTGAATTGACGAAGGAGGAGGTGAATGGCTGATCTAAGAGGAATGAAAAGAAAGCGTCGCTTAATGTTAATAGCAGCAGCTGCCGCGTTCGCGACGTTGACAGCAAATATTGCTTTCATACAGAGCAAGCATCAGGATAATAGCAATGCGTTGGATATGTCGGCTGTCATTGACGAGCTTGATGCCGCAGATGCGGATACTACTGCACGCGAAGTATCTCGAGAATCGGGTGTAACACTAAAGACCGAAGTCGAATCAGTTGCGCGCGACGGAAAGGCGCGTACCAATGTTGCTGTCGATGGCAAACGGATACATGTGCCAAAGAACGGCAGTGTTCACAAAGTCTACAGATCGAATGGCAATAAAACTGAAGTCCGCATATCTTCTAACTCGGTTTCATCGGGAAATAACTCTTCGACAACTGTTACTAACCTCAATATTAGTGCGGAAACATCGTCGCAGAAGTCACAGGCAAAAAAAATTTCACCATAGCAGCATACGCTAGCGCGTGGTCGATCGATGCTGGTTGCGGGCTGGGAGCGGTCGGAATCGGGCGAACACCCGAGCAACAAAACTTAATAAATCATGATTTTCATGCCTAAAGCCGCAAGCGTATTTTCTCTCTGAGAGTCTGGTTGCGTCGTGTATTGGTAGGACAATATTGGTGGAATTTGGCAATATCAATATGGTCGACAACAGGGTCGCGGAAGAAAAATGTGCTGGGGGCATTACCCGGGTGCGGGAAGCGAGCAGGGTTACCAGCTCTGCTGGTAGGCTGGCTGGCGCGAAGATCATACAAAAGGAGGTAAAAAATGAAGATGCGAAAAGCACTTGGAGCAGGCGTAATGTCGCTCGGCCTTGTATTGGGACTTGGCGGATTCGCAGGCGCAACATCAGGGTCAATCGGTTATACAGGGCCGGATTCATGGAATGAGATTCTTGGATTATTTGAGAATCGTGTGCATGTAAATAATCACAATAAAGCCGATGTATATAATCACAATGATCAATTCGCCAAATCAGGCGATGCTGAAGTTAAATTCAATACATCGGGAGGCGGCGCACGAAGTGGCGATGCGGTCAATACGAACAGTACGCATGTGAGTGCAACGATCGATAACTCTGCTGCTAGTGTCGCGGCTATGAACAGCGGGATAGGTTTAGGTGGAGGCGGATCTGCATCTATCAATACGACAGGACCATTCTCGCATAACAAGGTATTGCACAAGCAGAGCAACAAAGTCTATGTCAATAACCACAATAAGGTAAACATTACCAATACGAATGATCAATTCGCCAAATCAGGCGATGCTGAAGTCAAATTCAATACGACTGGTGGATCGGCCGTATCTGGCGATGCGCGAAACAGTAATTCAACCACAGTAAACCTGCGGCTTGAAAATTAGTTTCTGACATCGGGCGTATGGGAGGACAGGACGTTTAGCTGTCCTCCCGATCCCAGGAGAAGTCAAATAATCAAAACGAAGGAGGCCGCTATGCGATGGATGAAATTATTGGTACAGAGGATCGTATTGTACGTTTTGGCGCTGACGGTTGTCGGTAGTAGCATGCCAATGATGGTCTTTGCTTCTGAGTACGGTGCAGAAAAACCGCGGCGCACTTATTCATACGATGTTACTAGTGGCCGTTGGAATAGTGCAAGCTGGGTATACAACCCAGTCACAAAACAATACATGCCCGCGTTAAAACCGTCAGATTCCTCAACTTCAGCGGCAGCAGACACGACAGAGGCCTCAATAGACGATGCGTCCGGATCGACAGATGGTAACGCGCAGGCTGCAACAGATATTGATGCGTCGTCCGAAACGTCAGTTCATAATGACTCGAAGGTAAATAACAATCTTCGTTCTGATGCAAAGACGGGCGATGCGGACGTTGCATTCAATACGAAAGCCGGTGGCGCAAAGACAGGTGATGCGTCGTCTGAGACAATCGTTATTAATAGTGTTCATTCAACGGTTGGAGGCGAAAACGCGGGCGTTGCACACTTTACTGCCGATATTTATGGTAATGTTCTTGGTGATATTGTACTTGGTCCTGCCATCAAAAATGCTACGGTATCCAATGATGTGAATGTATCGGACAAGTTGGATATCAACAACAATACGGCAATCGTTAATGATCTTTCGCTTCGGGCTACCAGCGGTGATGCGAATGTTAATCACAATACTAAAGCGGGCGACGCGACGAGCGGCAATGCTCACACGGTGGCTAGCGTGCTCAATCTCATTAATACAATTATTGCGGCGAACAAGTCATTCGTTGGTACTATAAATATATACGGTAATCTCAATGGCGACATATTGATCTCGCCGGAGTTTATACCGCAACTTCTGGCAAGTAATGCCGATCTAGTTACGAACGTAGAAGTACCAGTGTCGGCAAATCTCTCCAATGACCAGTCGATTATCAATAACATCAAGCTTGAAGCGACGACTGGTGATGCGACAGTGCAAGGTAATACTGGGGCGGGTTCGGCAAAAACAGGAACGGCAACGACGAACCTGACAGTACTTAATCTGACCGGTCATGAAGTGAACGCAGAGAATAGTCTACTGGTTTTCGTCAATGTGCTGGGCAAGTGGATAGGTATGATCGTTGATGCGCCCGGTGCGACGGCGGCGGCTTTTGGTAGTGGTGTGGTTAACAATAACATCAATGTTTCGGCAGAGGCGGATATCAATAACAATGCGTCTATCACGAACAATATCGATCTAGTATCGAAGTCGGGTGATGCGAGCGTCGTGGGAAATACGAGTGCTGGCAATGCAACAACGGGCAACGCAACAGCTAGTGCCAATCTGGCGAATATCAGCACTAGTACCTTTGATCTGACTGGATGGTTCGGCGTGTTATTTATCAACGTGTTTGGCACGTGGATAGGTAGTTTCGGTGTCGATACAAAAGCCGGTACGGTTGTCCCGATCGGTGGCATGGCACGGTCGGAAAAAAACGCAAAGGGCGCGCCGAATCTTCGTTTCGGATTTATACCGAAGTCGATCATCGAAGCTGAAACAGCTGAACAGTTAGGCGAGACGATTGATAATATGTCTGATCGTGAAAAGAACCAACTTGCCGCGGTAGCAGCATCGTCAGCAAAGCCTCCGGCAAACGAAAATGGCCCGACGCGTGAAACATCACGACTGACGGCTTGGATTTCTTCCATCATGATGATCACGGGATTCTCAATGATTGGAGCGCATATTGCCCGTCTTGGTATTCACCGATGGCGACGGAACGGTGATAGCCATACTTCATTCGACCACCTAACAACAAAGCCGGTTGAATAACGTGCAGAGAGGAGGATGTTATGGCAAGAAACAAGAACAGTGACCGTGAAAACGGTGCCGAGGTTGTGCCGATATCGGGGGCAGTACTTATAGCGAGATTCATATACCTTTTGTTCGGCGTAATCATCGCATTGATTTTGCTCAGGATACTATTGTTGTTACTCGCAGCGAACAGAGGCAATGCGCTTGTTGATTTTGTGTATGATTTTAGTGGCGTATTCGTCGCGCCGTTTCATAGTATGTTCAGTTATATACCTTCATATGGTGCGTCAATCTTTGAAATCAGTTCGCTTATCGCTGTGTTTGTCTACGCGCTGCTGATGTGGGGGCTGGCCGCACTGATAACACTTGGAGCTCGCCGAACCGAAGTCTAGCTGTCTGGGTATAGTAAAAAAAATTCATCGCTGTTACAGTGGAGTCGATGAATATTTTATTGGTAAACAACGATAGTGACACATGGCAGGAACTGCTTGATGCTACACGAGCGGCAGGATACGATGTAACTCCCGTTCACCATAGTGCCATCTCTTCAATTGATCCTTACGACTACGATCTGGCCATTCTATCTGGTGGCTGGTATTACGATGACGAAGAGAAGATGCTTCGTGAATATAACGCAGAGTTGGAGCTTATCAAGTCGGCACCGGTTCCTATTTTGGGTATCTGCGTTGGTATGCAGTTGATGCATATAGCTGACGACGAGTCGGTTCCTTTGCTGGGCAAACGTCAATATGGCTGGGCAGTAATTGATGTGCTTGAGGCTGGTCGCAAGCTTTTTGGTTTTTCGGAAAGAATCAAAGTGTTCAAAAATCATGATCGTGCAGTGATAGAAACCGATCCTGATTTTGAGATCCTGGCGACCTCGCCCGGATTCACCGAAATTATGTTACACAAGTCCAAGTCGTTGCTCGGCGTACAGTTCCATCCTGAAGTGGGTACGACAGAACAGAGCGTTGAAATGCTCGAAACGCTGGTAGAAGGCTTATTGCGTGTCACGAAAGAAAGGGGACTAAAATACCATGAAGCCTCTCATCGGGATTACGCCCGACAGGTTGAATAAAAACCAGGGTTCTGAGCGTCCGTTCAAATACGGACAATCGTATACTTATTGCGATGCTGTCTTTCGGGCTGGAGGTGTACCCATAATTACTACCCATCCCAAACGGTTCGCATCAAACAATTGATTTGGTAAGCAGACTTGATGGTATTCTTTTTTCTGGTGGTGGGGATATAGACCCTGCGCGCTATGGTCAAACAAATATATATTCACAAAACATAGACCCATATCGTGATGAGTTTGAATTCCAGCTCATGGACTATGCATACGGAAGACAAATGCCTATACTTGCGATCTGTCGCGGGACGCAACTACTGAATGTTCATAATCAGGGGACATTGTATCAAGATATTCGGAGCAATCTCGCATCTGCAATGAACCATGATGGATATGCGCAAAAAACCTGGTACTGAACCGCTTACCCATGAGATTCATATTGATCCGGGCTCCAAACTTGCGCGGATTCTTGGGCTACGGCAATTCGAACAAATACCTATCATCATCAAGCAGTCGATATTGTCGGGGATGGTTTGAGGGCAGTAGCATGGTCAGATGATGGCATCATTGAAGCTATTGAGAGTGAAGATGATAGGTTCGTTGTTGGTGTACAGTCACATCCGGAAGCAATAGTGAGTATGCGCGGATCTCGATGGAGGCACTTGTTCGAGTCGTTCGTTTTGGCCGCCGGAGAAAGCAGGACTTAGTGAGCGGACTTCACTTTTTCGAATGCAAAGGTAAACATTGTGCGCCATTCGCTAAACGGTCCGGTGCATGTTTGTATAACAAGTCGCGGCTGTCCTGTGTGCATCTTTTTGAAGATTGAAGTATCGTTCGGATGGGTGCTGTGGACTGATTGTA
>Ga0182748_1004009_pt1 | contig 12007 bp, 13 predicted proteins | sample eDN3rd37CKraftOP_FD_128877 | JGI IMG/M metagenome (GOLD analysis project Ga0182748, IMG submission 128877) | Enriched Organic Plus compost microbial communities from Emeryville, California, USA - eDNA 3rd pass 37_C Kraft OP (version 2) (version 2) ...
GCGGTCCATTCGGACAGCGGCAGTGACGACGCCGGCGCGTTCATGCCGGCAAGGCGGTCGTCGTTGACGTAGATGCCGCGCTTCCAATTGTAGAGGCAGACGGTCGGATTATCGCTCCACTCGTAGGTGCTAGGCTGCCCCCAGCGCTGAGAACCCAAGCCGCCGTTGGTGGAATCCTTGCGCCAGTCGTAGAGCTTTGCCCCGCGCACCACGAACAAGAACGATGGGATCCCGTTGGGAAACCGAGTCGCGTCGAATTTCAGCGTGACGACGGCGTAGCAAACGCCGCGACCGCGATTGTTGCTGCTCCAGTTGGCATTCTCGGCAACGAGCTCGGCGGCGGCCGGCTGATCCCACGCGCCGGAGAAAAAGCTCACCCACATGTGCCCGGCATATTCGTTGACCGTGTTGCCGGAGCGTGTGACCGGCTGACCGTCGACAAGAATGCCGTCGAGACCGTCACATTCGTGGTCGGCCAAGACGTAGAGCAGCTGTAGGTAGTCGTTCCCGTTTGGCCCGTAGGTGTTGTGGTACTTGAGCGACCCGGCGGAAGCGGCCTTTCCGAGAATGACTTCACGGAACTCGTTGCTCTCCACCCGAAGGGAGAGCGACATGCCGCGCGCCGCCGATGAGCTTTCAGGTTGCTTGCGGCGCGTGAGATAGTTTGCAGCCACCGTCAAGCCAATGCCGAGGACAGCCTGCCCGACAGCCGTCGCCGTGATGCCGCCAAGGACGGCACCCAATAAGGGCGCAACAAAAGCCATGGATTGGTCAGCCTACCTTGAAGGCCAGCGTCAGCAGAGACGTCGGGATGACGATCCACCCCTGTTCATCACGGGACACCGCATGGGCACCGACGACGACGGCTGGGCACGAAAGATTGCCTGCCTCGTGCGCAAACCCGATGTCGCCACGTTGCACCTGCGCCGGGTTGATCTCCGGAAAGTTCGCGCGCGTGAAGGTCTGCATCGTCTTGAAGCCAGCGCGGATCATTTTCATGCGGGCCGAACGCTCGTTTTTCCACGGCCTGTACTTGGCCAGCGGATCCACGTCCGTAAGCGCTGCAACCGCGTCCGCAAACAGCGTCGCGCAGTCAAAGGCGCCCCATTCGAACGCCGCGTTGCGGTGGTGCTCCACCGTCGACATCAGCCGTTCTGGCCAGTCCGGCCGTCGCGTGAGCTCGAGCATCAGAATATCTTGCTCAACAGTTTGGCGAGCCCGGATTGTTTCGGTTTAGCCATTGCCGCCGGGTCCTGCGGACTGTGCCCCCAGTTGATCTGGGTCGTGATTGCGGCCGTGGCGAAATCGAACAGGCCGTCCGTTGGGTCACGTTGCTTTTGATCGGCCGATGAGCGGGTGCGCGCGCCGGCGCGGTTGAACTCTCGCGATGTCGATTCTGCCCGGAACCGGAGCTCAGTTGTGCCGCCCTGGGTCTCCCGCCAGATCATCTGATCGAGAAACCCGACAAACTCCGGCATCAGGTGCAGCACGGCCGGGACTTCGGTGCCGATGATTGCGCGCGTAATGGTGATCGGGCGCTGATGCCACGCAGCGCTGTCGATCATGTTCGCAACCTCACTATCGAGACCGGACAGGGTGACATCGAGGTTCTGGATCGACAGGTCCTTCACCGATTGCGAAGTCTGCACGGTGAAGCGGCCGGCCGAACCCGTGTAGGTGACGCCGTCGATCGTGATGCTGCCGATGTCATCCCAGATCGCGAAGAGATCCTCGGGATCATCCATTTCGACTGTGAGCAGGCAGCGGACCGCGAAGCGGCCGCTGTCCAGCGCCGCCAGAGCGTCGTTCGATAGAATGCGCATTTAGAAGGTCTGCACCGCTGAAAATGAAACCCGACCGAATGCACCCGGCTGCCAAGGCCCGCGGATGCTGTCGGCATCGATAACGGCGAGGCACCACGGCCTTTCAAACAGCACCGCCGGAGGTGCCTCGCTGATGGCGAGCGAGAGCGGAATAGACGGTTCTATCGTGACAACAGCCACGCCCAGGCCGTTGGCCGTCGCCGGCACCATCACGCGGTGCAGCGAGCGCCCGGTCGCACCGAGCGGAATGCTCAGCATATCGCCAAAGGTAAGTTTGAAGCCTGCCGGAAGGTCGGCAACGGTCACCGCGTCGCGCTGCTCGCCGATACCGCTCAACACGCCTGAGCCACTAAACGGCGTCGAGCCATCGGCATGCACCAGCGAGCCCCATCCCTCGCGATAGGCATACGGGTATTTGCACAGCGGGTGCCACGCCTTGAAGAGCCGCGCACCACCCCGCAGTGATTGCATCCACGCCAGATAGGCTTGGGCTTCGTCGTGCGGCATTACATGGGAGGCGAACTCCATCGCCCACAGCGGCGTCGCCACGTTGACCACTTGAACGCGGCTCCCGCGCGTTGGCGCACGCACAAGCCCATAGCTCGGCTCGAACTGACCGGATTCGAACGGATGGAATCCTTTCCGCAGCGGCATCTCGCGCGGGAACTCGTAGGGCGGCATGATGAGAGCCATCAGGCGATATTCCTATCCATGGCTTCGCTGACCGCTTCGACGGCCACGCGGCGCATGCTGCCGATAGCTTGGTCGAGACCACGCTCCAGACGCGCAACTGCTGCCGTGTCCGCGCCGGAGGCGTCGATCTGAATGGGGATGCTGACGGATACCGCGCCGCGCGCCTGTCCTGGCTTCGTGATCGTAACGCGCTCATTAGGCGAGGCCCGGAACGCCACGAGCTGACTATCGATGCCACCCGTGCCGCCAACCTGGAACGATCCACCGTCGGCAAACCCGGGCAGTGAGCTGAACAGGCTGCCGAGGTTGAAGCCGCCGCCACCCGATCCGAACGCGGACGTGATGCCTTGCTTGATCGAGTTCATCAGCGGCGTAAGAGCCGCAACGCGCAGGATTTCGCGGGCGATGTCCTTCAGAAACCCGGCAAGTGAATCGCGCCAGCTTGCGCCATCGATTAGCATGTCTTCCAGCGCAGAACCGAACGACTGGCTGACATTCTCGGCAACACGATTGAGGCCCGTGAACTCGTTCTGCGCCTGGGCTACGGCTCGCGTATATGTATCGAAGTCTATAGCTCCGACATTCACCAGCTTATTCAGGCGCTCGAACTCTAGGCGCAGCGCTTCTGCAGGCGTCCGCGTTGCCTCGAAGACACTTTTTCCCTCGCGCACGAGATCATTATAGCCGGAGAACTCGTCCTTCGCCGCCTTGACCGCCCGCGAGTACGTCTCGAAGTCGATCGAACCGGAATTCACCAGGTTGTCCAGGCGTGTCAACTCGATGCGCAGTGCTTCCGCTGGTGTACGCGTCTCGTCGAAAACACGCTTCCCCTCCCGAGCGAGCGCTTCCGTGCTCTTCTTCAACTGTTTGATGATGCGCTCGCCATCCTCATACTGACTGGAGTCGAACGTTTCGATGCCGTAGGTGCCGAGATCGACTTCGTCGGATGAGCGGCGCGTGGGTAGCCCTGAGGCAAGCTGGTCTTTCGACGGTCCGCGGCGGCGCGCAAACACCTTTCGCCATTTTGCCATTTTCTCAAGCCTCAGCTTCGCCTCATCGGCCTCTCGCTTGATGTCCGCCGCCGCTTGCCGCCAGGCGAATGAGACGGCCTTCCCGGCGGCGACCCCGCTCGCCTTCATGCCATCGAACGCCTTGTCGATGGCCATCTGAGTATTTTGAGCTTCCCGCTTGACGTCATCCAACTCGGTGAGGCCGCTGAACGCGTTGCTCACGCGTTCCATCATGCTCGTCAGCCCATCAATGGCCCATCCGAACTTATCGACGAGCCACTCTTTCACCGCGCCGTAAACTGACACGCACCACCCCTTTATGCTCTCGTAAACGTCCGAGAACACGTTGGTCAGCATCCGCGTAGCGATCTTGATCTCGTCCCAGTAAGCCGTGATCGCTGTGACCAGGGCCGCGATCGCGACGATCGTCCACGAGATGGGCCCGCCAATCGCCACAATGCCTGCCACCAAAAGTCCGATGCCGGCGATCGCCGGACCAGCAACAGTGACCAGCGTTCCCATAATTGCGATGAAACGGAGCAACTCCGGATTGAGGGCCGCGACCGAACGGGCGAACTCGGCAACGCTATCAACAGCAGAACGTGCCCACGCCAGAAACCCGGAATTGCCGATCGCTATTGCTGCGCTCTCAACGGCCGCCCTCAGCATGTTCCAGGAGCCCCAGAAGTTATCCAGGCGCGTCTTGGCCATCTGCTCCGCGTCCCCCTTGGCGATCTTTTCGCGAAACCGCTCGATGCCCGCGGCCCCTTCCTCCATCAGGCGCAGAGCAGTTCGGATCGTGCGTTGCCCGAACAGCGCCCCAAGAACCTCCACTTGAGACTGTTTCGTCAACTTGCCGACCTTGGTGCGCAACTCTTCGGCAATTTCTCCCGCCGTTTTCATGAACCCTTGGGCATTGAAAAACTCGAGATTGAGATCGCGCATGATCTCCTTTGCTTGTTTGCTGGACGGCGCCAGTTTCAACAGGAACCCCTTGAACGACGTGCCGGCCTCAGTACCATTCTTGAACGCAGGTGCCGTCGCAGCGAGGATGGCATTCATGTCGGAGAACGACATGCCGGATGAACCGGCGATGCCCGCCGCCTGGCTCATGGCACCGAAATAATCTTCCCAGCCCATCTTCGAGTTCACGAGCGTACCGGCGATGTTATTCACAACGTCGGTGAGTTCTGGTCCGGTCTTTTTGAACGCGACCATCACGTCAGTCATGGCGTCGGCCGCCGAAGGCAGGCTGGCATTGGCCGCCGAGGCGAGGTTGAGCGTGGCGGTGGCGGCGCCTCCGAGAATGTTTGCTGCATCGATGCCATTGCGGGCCAGCATCTCCATGCCGTCCGCCGCTTCCTTCGCCGTGTACTTCGTCGTCTGCGCCAACAGTACGGCGAGGTCGCCGAGCTTTTTGAACTCCTCCTGCGTCGGCCGCAGCACAGCGGAGATGTTCGACATCGCCTGCTCGAAGTCGGCCGACATCTTGAGGATGCCAGTCCCAACGAGCGCCATCGGAGCCGTGATAGTGCTCGACATCTGGCGCCCGATGGCCTGCATCTGCTTCCCGACACGGTCGAGATGCTTCGTCGCGTTCTGCAGTCCGGCAATGAACGCGGCCGTGTCGATACCGAGGTTGACCCGCAGCGAGCCAATGACTGTACTGGCCAAAGCTAGTCCTCCGGATCAATAAGGTCGCGTTGTTGCGGCGGCCCACAGGTGCGCCATGGAGATCATCTCCTCCGGTGTCATCCGGCGGGATTTCCTTGGCGCTTTCGATTGCATGGTTTCGAGCTTCGGCAACTTCTTCGCGCGTGCCAGCGCTTCGATGTGCCATGCGAGCCAGGCGGCTTCGTCGTGGCGCCTGCGCAAATTGGCGCTCGCGCCCTTCAAGATAACGGCGATCTCGCGGAGCGTGAGCCGCCAGAACAACTCTGGCGGCTGCTCCGCTGCCACCCAGGATTCCAGCAGCGAAGGCCAGTCTATGCCTTCGCTGCCTTCCGAGGGTGCGAGCCGCTATTCTCCGGGAACGCCGCCTTGAACGCCTTGCCGATGGCTTCCATTGCCGCCGGCATGCCCGCATCGGTGATGATGCGACCGGCTCCTTTGAGATCAACGTCGGGGTGATGATCCTGCAGGGCCGCCCAGAACATGCCGCGCACCGTCTTCATGCTGACGTTGTCGGCGCCCAGCAGAGCGGCGACTTCGGTCACGTTCTTACCGAACAGGTCCTCCAGATCGCAGAGGGCGTTCGTTGAGAGGGAAAGGGTGTATGTGGTGTCGCCCACGGCGAGCGACACCTGGCCACGATGAACATTCGCCATTGGATTACGCTCCGATCACATCGGCCGTCGGCGCGCTGGTGGCGCTGGCCGATCCTGCCGAATTGGAGGCGGTGACGGTCACGGTAATAGGATCGCCTACATCGCCCAGCACTACCGCGTAGGTCTTGCCGGTGGCGCCGTTGATCGCGACCCCGTCAAGGTTCCACTGATATGTGAAGGTGGCGGCTTGGCTCCAGACACCCTCGAACGCGGTGAGCACCTGGTCCTGCTGTGCGATGCCAGCAACGGCCGGCAGCACAGAGTTGACCGGCGCAGCGGCGGCGGTTGCGATCGTCGATCCCGACACCTTCCACGAAACGGTGCACGTCATCTTGTCTTCGGTCGGGACAGCGGGTTCATAGCTTTCCACCTGCCCCGTAAATTTCCACGTCACGGCGTTCGGAAACGTGATCCGACAGAGCACTTGCTCGCCAGCCGCTCGGATGGACTGAACCTTGAGGTCGGAGGCCGACCCAGGAATAAAATTCTGCTCGAAGCTGGCCGACCCTGGATCCGACAGTCCAGGGATAAACTCGCGGCGTCGCTGTGGCGACTGCATATGCGTAACATCTTGCTGATCCACAGTGTCGCTCGGCGGGGTGATGTTGAACACTTCTCCCATCTCGAACCAGGTCGCGCCGCCGTCCTGGCTGATGTGGAAGAAAGTGCCGTAGCCGATCATTGCGTCAGACATCGTAGGTTCCCCATGCGGAATTGGCCGCGCAAGGCGGCTAGATAAAGTTGCTGATGCGAGTAGTTACTCCGCGTGATGCACGATCACGTCGATCGACACGCGATAGAGTTCGTGCGGGTCGCCAGCTTCGAGCCCGCTCAGGTCGTGCTGGCTATCGATGAAGACGGCGTTGATGCCGCCCCCGCGGTATCCGGAGACCGCCGCGACGATGCTTTGGGCGGTCCCGTGTGCCGCGACGTAGGTGTCGGCGTAGACGTCGATCTGCACGCGGCTGACGACATATCCGGACGGCCCCTGCGCGTGGTAATCGCGCGCCCCAGATATGCGCGACAGCACGGCGTACGGCCTTGCTGGCGACGGTGATTGTGGTGCACGCCCCCAGAACCGCCGCGGCGCCGCCGTGGCGATGAGGCCAGTCAGCTGCTCTTCCACGGCTTACCCCTTGGATGCCAGCCGCGCCGCGCGTGCCCGCGCGCGCTTTACCGATTTGGCGATCTCGCTCGTCAGTTCGCCTTTGATGCGGTTGACGACGTTCCCGGCCTCACTATCGAACGCTGGCCGCATGTAGGGGTGCGCTGGATGATGGACGCTGCCGAACTCCTGAGCCATCGCCTTGATGGAGTTCTTCTTGTTCGCCCGCACAGGCCCCATGAAGGCCTCAGCGAATGTTTCGCCGACGCCCTGCGAACGTCTGGCATTGCGCAGCGCCTGCACCGCTTCCCCGCGGGTGCCGCCCGCGGCCATCGTCGCGGCAAAGGCGCGGCTGCCGGGATCTTTGCTTTTGTCCTTGGCGATCTTGACGCCGATCTTGATCCCTCGCTTCAGGCCGCCCTTGTCTTCAGGCGCATTGCGCACGGCCGCGAGGCGCATCGGCTCCGCCGATTTGATCAGCGCCCGCTTCAGCGCGCCTTTGGCCGCGCCTTTTGACAACTCCGTAAGCGCAGACTCCAATTCCCGGAGCCCTTCAATCTTGACCTTCACCATCAGTTCGCTCCGGCCTCGACCAGCATTTCCAGGAACCCGCGATTGTCCCGGGCTGTACGCGGAAGCTCGCGGATATTGAATATCTCTCCCGTCCGCGCATTGACGGCGCGATCGGACGGCAGAATGGAGCGTGCCTGGGAGCTGGTGCGGATCCTCAAAACGGCCGGCTGCCGAGCGGTCAAGCGGGCCGCAATCACTGCCTCGCTCCCCCGCAAGAACTTGATGCCGCCCCAGATTTCGAACCGATCCTGCCAGTCCGCCTCTGCCGGATGTCCCGACCAATCGCCAGCGGCTACATTCCTTTGGATCTTGAATCGCTCTCGAAGATCGCCCGCTGTCACCGATCTGGCTCCGGTCATTTAAGGGCGGGATCGCGGAGCGGACAAAGCAGGGCGGTGACTGGAGCCGGCAAGTACCCTCTGGCAAAGGCCTTCTCCGCGTCGCCATCCGGCTCCTTGTAGAAGTGGCCAACGAGCATGATCGTCGCGACTTGGAGTTCGGGTGCTATCTCTGCATCCGACCCATCGCCGAGATAGTCTTTCGCGCGGTCCTTCAGATAGTTGATCACGGCCGCACTTGCCGCCTCGATATAGAGCCCGAGAACCGCGTCGTCGTCCGCGCTATCGACCCGTAACGCGGCCTTTACGCGATCGAGAGAGGCGAGCGCCACCATTATCTGGCGTCCTTTCCGTCGCGACCTTTTTTGACTGCGAGGCGCCACGCATCCGTCGCGCCAGGCTTGTCGCTGGTATCGACGCGCGCAATCCAGAAGCAACCGCCCCAGGTGACGCCGTTGCCCTTGCCGTAACTCGCGCCCTGTCGATAGACACCGCGGTCGACGACCACCGGCAGACGGTAGCGCTTTGTCCGCTCCCCGCGCGCGAACTTGATGAATACGCCGTCGTCCGCCTCCTCCAGATCGAGGTCATCAAAGCCGACGCCGTCGATTCCGTCCTTGGGCTGCGGCAGCGCCTTGACGCACTCGGCGATGCGGCGCTCGATGGTGGCCATGTCGGCATCCTCACCGTCACGCCCGACGACACGACCCAGATTCTCCGTGCGACCGTCGGTCATGGTGGCGACGAGGCCGCCGTCCCGGTCGATGAGCATAGACGCCAACCCGCGTCCGTCCACGCCATCTCTGGGTTGGGGTAGCTCCGCCACGGCTTTCGACACTTGCTCGTCGATGAGCGGGCGCACGTCGTCTACTGTGACGGATGCGCCGTCGCGCGGCTTGGGAAGCTGGTCAAAGGCCTTCGCAACGTGCCGCGCGATCTCGGCATCGACGGTCGCGGCATCCCACGTAGAAAGCCCCTGCACGGCCTCCTCAATCATGGCCGCTACGTCTCCGCGCGACATCGTCGACGGCAGAGCCTTTATGGAGTCTGCGATTATACCGGCCACGTCCTGAACCTGCACGGCCTCAGCCTGCGACTTGGCTTCGGCCACCTGCACCTTCAGCTCCTCGATCCGGTCGGCCACCTCTCCACACAGGCGCTGCACGATCACCCGCTCGTCGACGCTCGTGCCGACAACCGGACCAAGCTTCTGCTGGCGTCCGTCGGATAGCGTGATGACGAGTTCGCCATCCCGATCGATCAGAGCACCCGCTAGACCGACGCCGTCCTTGGCCACCGGCAGCTCCGCCACGGCCGCGCGCACACGCTCTTCGATGTGCGGCAGCAGGTCGTCGACGCTTACACTTTGGCCTGGCTCGCCGTCCTTCGGCTTCGGTATCAGGGCCATGACTTGGCTGACGATCGCCTCGGTGTCGGGCTCAGCGCTACGCGCCGTTGCCTGCAACCCCGCCAGGGCATCGCGGATCTCGGCCATATCCTTGCCGATCTCATCTCGAACCAACGCTGCAATGGCGGCCTCGCCTGCGGCGTTGCCGTCTTTCGGCTTTGGCATCGCTGCGACTGCCTGATCGATCATCTCTGGCAGTTCTCCTGCCACAGCGCTCAGGCGCTCGTACACCGTTTGGATCTCGTGGGATACCGCACCACGAAGCTGCTTTATGTCCTCACTGAGTTCGCCGCGCAGACGCGCAGTTATCGCGTCTTCGTCGGCGTCCTTACCGTCTTTCGGCGGCGGCATGTCGTCCAGGCGGCGCGCCAAGGCGTCGATCCTATCGACGACAGGAGCCAGCGAAGCTGCCGTATACTCACGGATGACGGGCGCAATCTCCCGGATCATCGACGTAATGTCGGCATAGTTCATTCCGGCATCCTGTGTGCTTAGGCCGCGAGACCGAGTTCTTTGCGGAGTGTGGCGCGCATCAGCAGCGCCCTGGCCTCATCGTCCATCTCTGGTTCGTTTGCCGCCGGTGGCGCGGTCTGTGGCTCGAGCGGCTGCGCGTCGCGCCGCGCCAGCCATTCCAGGCTGTGATCCTGCTCCTGCAAATACACAGTGTCGCCGCCGGCAACGGGCTTGCGATTCAACCGGCGACGCTGCTCGTTTACGGTTAGCTTGCCCTTTGACTTTTCGAGCACTGCCATCTGGGTGCTCTCGTCCATTCGCAATAGTTCGTCCGTGTCGAACTCGGTGCCAACCTTCACGCCGTCCATCCCGAGGCCTTCATCAAGACAGGCCTCGATCGACTCGATATGCACCTGCAGGCACTGGCTGTAATAGCGCAGCGTCAGGTTCTGCACGTTGTTATAGTTGGGCTCCGAGCCGACTCCGGCCATGAAGGCCGGGACATGGTAGACGCCGCAGACGACCTCGGCGGTCCACTTCAACTGCTCAATCAGCTGCGAGTCGACCGCTTTCGCGCGCATCGGCTCATATTTGAGTCCGTCACCGAGCACGGCTACTTTACCAGACTTCTCGCCACCGAACTCGCTGTCCCAATATTCCTTCAGGCGGGCGGCCGTCTCATTGGAAATCGCCGCCGGTGCGGTGAGCACACCACCAGGCCGCGCGCCATTCTGGAAGAACCGTGCACTGTCGTTCTGAATAGCCAGCCCATGCATCGCAGCGAGCCCCGACGCGAAGATGGGTGATAGGCCGACCAGCGGATGGAAAAACGTATTGAAGCGATCGTGAATGATTTCACTGGCCGGGACGACGAGCTGGTGCTGAACGCCAGCCAGCCGGTCGTCGCCGAGCTGGTAGTAGACGTCGCCGTTGTCGGCCACGAGCGGCGTTACTAAGGTCGGATCGAGCACGTACAGTCGCTTGACGACGGTCCGCGCGTCACGCTGTTTCAGTACGTAGGTATTGCCGCGCTGCAGCTTCGACAGCATCCAGCTTTCGAAGAACTGGATGTGGTTCTGGAACGTATTGGGCTTGCGCAGCACCGGCGAGTAGGCTGAGCTCGTGATCTCCTCCCAGATGCCGTTCTCATCCTTCTCCACCAGTTTCACGCGCAGCTTGGCGATGTCGGACGCAATCAACGTCCGGCACGCAAAGTCGGCATGGTGCGACAGCACGCTGTCGAATTTGACCTCGACGTTGCGCTGCCATGCGCCCGGGAAAGACTCGCGGATGATTGGCCACCAGCCGCGCTCCGGCGCCGGTGACATGGCCTTTTTCTTGGCGCGCGGAAAGCCGAAGATCTTCACGCTGCCGTCCTTTCTGACCGTCCGCACCAAGCCAAGTCATCGAAGCCGTGCATGCGCGCAAGGCGCCCCGCGTGTTCGTCATCCCGCGCGATGGCAAGGATCTGCCCTGGCCAGTGCGCCGCCGCCTCCGGCGACGCGATCACGGCGTCAACGGCACCGAGATCAAGTGCGGTGTCGACATCGCGCCAGACCGACGGCGCATAGCCAAGGATGAGACACCGCCCCGGCTGGTCATCTCGGTAATGCTGCGCAACGAACGGATCTCCCATCGCCACAAAATCCCACGGCTTCTCTGGCTGCAGGAAGAACGTCACGCGTGCCTCGCCGACGTTGCGCCGGCTGCCCCATGCGTGAACGCCGTCAGGTGCCTCCCAAACCGCTTCGCCTGGGCCGAGGATGTGCGACACCCAGGCCTGGTCGGAGCCGAGATACTGCCGTCCAGCCTCAGCCGCCCGTTCAGGTGAGAACTCGTTATAGACCTGCGTCCGGGCGCCGGCCCGCAGCATGGTCATGCTGCCATTGTAGGGGCGCGCCTGCGTGGTGCCGCGGTAGAAGACGGCGTCCTCGTCGCGGTCGAATAGCGGGTCCAGCGGACCGCTGATGACGCAATCGAGGTCCATCGATACGAACCGCTCGCCGAATATCTCCGCTGCGTCGGGGCGGAACATCGCCAACCGGCGCAAACATTGCGGCATGCGCTTCCCCCATGTGGGAATGCGCACGTCCTCGAAATCGCGAGGTGGTGGAATCACCTCTACATCGCCGTAGTCGCCCGGCACGTCAGTAACGACAGCCAGGCTATGCGGCAGCGACAGATGCCGGCGGATCATCGCCGCCCACACCCGCACGTGCCATGGCTGATAGCTGGTGCGCCCGCCGGGCTGCTGCCAGAGCCAGGTGAGGACGCGAA
>Ga0182748_1004010_pt1 | contig 12000 bp, 9 predicted proteins | sample eDN3rd37CKraftOP_FD_128877 | JGI IMG/M metagenome (GOLD analysis project Ga0182748, IMG submission 128877) | Enriched Organic Plus compost microbial communities from Emeryville, California, USA - eDNA 3rd pass 37_C Kraft OP (version 2) (version 2) ...
CAAGACAACAATGACCGAACGCCTGGTTACGTGCCTTACTGCACGCGGATATCGTATCGCCACAATCAAGCACGCCCATCATAACTTCGACATCGACCATGAAGGAACCGATTCCTGGCGGCATCGAAAGGCCGGAGCGGCGGAAGTGGCTATCGTTTCATCGCAACGCTACGCGATCATGCATGAAAGTCTCGGTGAAGCGGAACCTTCCCTTTGGGATATCGCCGCCAAGCTGGCGCCTTGCGATCTGGTTCTGGTCGAAGGCTATAAGTATGAAACGCACAAGAAAATCGAATTGCGCCGTCAAGGAAGCCATGAGGGGCCATCGCTTTCCACCAATGACCCGACGATCGTCGCCATTGCCAGCGATCAACCTCATCCCGGGGAAAACGTACCCGTGTTTCGTATCGACGATATCGAGAAAATAGCCGATTTTATCGAACGGGAGATGGCTATCTGAGCACCTCACTAAAATTGCCCCCTACAATAGTGATTTCTATCGTAGTTTGAGAAAAGCATGCAGAAACCACCGAGAAATCCCCTTTCACGACACACAATTTAATTACTCGAACCATCTTGCCAATCGTCTGAAAATGGTGGGAATATCGTCGACGGTTGGGATGGTGGAGGCGGAAGCGCGAAAAAATATTGCGCATGATCGGCTCAACCATCTATTGGTAGTGATAGGGGGATTCCGCTACCAGCCGTGCAATTTAAAGTTACACGGTAGCGGCTACCCCTAAAGCGGCTGAACCAGAAGAAATAATCAGGGAACCAGCCAGAACAAACGAGAGGACTGAAAATGCGCGTATTTAAGCGTATCGCTACTGCAGCATCAGTTGCAGCACTGGCCATCACGATCGGCAGCATGGCTGCTGGCGTTGCAAATGCGGAAGAGCCGCTCAAGCTCAAGATCGGCACCGAAGGCGCCTATCCTCCCTTTAATTTCATCAATCCGGACGGCACCCTCTCCGGCTTCGATGTCGATATCGCCAAGGCGCTCTGCGAGGAAATGAAAGCCGAGTGCGAATTTGTGACCCAGGAATGGGACGGCGCTATTCCCGCGCTTCAGGCGGGCAAGTTCGACGCCTTCATTGCGTCCATGTCCATCACGGACGAGCGCAAGAAGCAGGTCGACTTCTCCAATAAATATTACAACACGCCTCCCGGCATTGCGGCTCCAAAGGACACCGACATCAAGGGCGTGACCAAGGAAGACCTCGCCGGCAAGACCATTGGCGTTCAGGTTTCCACCACACATTCCAACTATTCGGAAAAGACCTTTACCGACAGCACGATCAAGGCCTATCCGACGGCGGAAGAATATCGCCTCGATCTCGCCAACGGCCGTCTCGATGCGGTTAACGACGACAGCGTGACCCTCGCCCAATGGCTGAAGTCCCCTGATGGCGCCTGCTGCAAGATGGTCGGCACCTTCCCCCCTGTGATCGAAATTCACGGTCCGGGCGCTGGTGTTGCCTTCAAGAAGGGCCGTCCGGAGCTGGTTGAGAAGTTCAACGCAGCAATCAAGGCGATCCGCGCGAACGGCAAGTACAAGGAAGTCAACGACAAGTACTTCGACTTCGACGCTTATGGCGCCGAAAACTGATCAGTACTGACACCTATGCGCCGGTTTGCGTTTCGCAAATCGGCGCAAAATTTGTATGGGCATGCTGCACAAGCCTAGCCGGGCAACACCCAGCAGGCGATAAAAACACAGGCAAATGCCTTCAGGAAAAAGAATAGGCGCATGGAACATTACGCCACTTTGTTGAGTTTCGGCCCCGATGGCTGGGGCATCAGTATTGCCTGGGGACTTCTGGTAACAATCTCTCTGGCTCTTGCGACACTTCCCGTCGGTCTCGCACTTGGATTTCTGGTTGCTGTGGGCAAACAGTCCAGCGAACCATCAATACGACTTGCAGCGAACATCTACACGACGATTTTTCGTGGTTTGCCTGAGCTTCTGACCCTCTTTCTCGTTTATTTCGGCGCCTCGCTCGGGCTGCAGCGGCTTTTGAGCCTGTTCGGTGTCGACGCCAATGTCGAAATCAATGCATTCGGCGCAGGTATGGTCGCGTTGGGCTTCGTCTTCTCGTCCTATTCGAGCGAAGTCTTCCTTTCGGCATTTCGCGCCATCCCGCGCGGACAATATGAAGGAGGGTACGCAGTCGGCCTGTCGCACTGGCAGACAATGCGCAAGGTCATCCTGCCACAGCTGATCCGCATCGCCCTGCCCGGTCTTGCCAATCTGTGGCTGGTGCTTCTCAAGGACACATCGCTGGTTTCGGTTATCACCCTGTCCGATATCCTGCGCCAGACTTCCATTGCGGCGCGTGTGACCAAGGAACCGTTTCTGTTCTTCGGCATAGCCTGCCTGCTCTATCTGGCTCTCGCAATCATCTCCTCCTACTTTATCGACCGCATTGCCCGCTGGGCCGATGCGGGCGCCAACCGTTCGCGAGGTGCATGATATGAGCCAGACGATCTCCAATACGACAGTCCCCGTGATGGCCCCGCCGCCCGTGGTAAAGCAATGGACGCGAATGCGCGTTGCAGGTCACATCATTGTCGCTCTCTGGTTCCTGCTTTTCGCTGGCCTTGCGATCTATCTCTACAATGCGTGGCGTATCGATCTGTTTGAAACCTACGGGCCGCGCTACTGGTCCGGGCTTCTGATAACGCTCAAACTGGTCGCCATATCGATCGTGATAGGCGCCCTGCTCTCGCTGCCGATCACGGCTGCGCGCATGTCCAGCAATCGGTGGCTGCGCGGAATCGCTTTCGGCTATGTCTATTTCTTCCGCGGTACGCCGCTGCTGGCGCAGACATTCCTTATCTATTACGGTTTTGGCACCTTCCGTCCGTTTCTTGAAAGCATCGGGCTCTGGGTGTTTTTCCGCGATGCATGGAATTGCGCAATTTTGGCCTTTTCGCTCAACACGGCGGCTTATCAGGCTGAAATCCTGCGCGGCGCTATTCAAAGCGTTGCCCTTGGTCAATGGGAAGGCGCTGCGGCACTTGGCATTTCCAAACGCGTGACCTTCTGGAAGGTCATTCTTCCGCAAGCGCTTATCGTGGCGTTGCGTCCTTACGGCAATGAAATCATCCTGATGATCAAGGGATCGGCGATTGTGGCTATCATCACCGTGCTCGATCTGATGGGCGAAACGCGCCGCGCCTATTCGCGGACATTCGATTTCCAGACTTATCTCTGGGCAGCGGTCATTTATCTGGTGATCGTTGAATGTCTGCGGCACGTCTGGGATTTTCTCGAACGGCGCCTCACCCGGCATCTGGTTCGATAAGATTTCCAAAACGGCATAAACCTGAAATATCGCCCTCGGCAGCCTTGCGGCTTCCGGGGGCGATCTGTTTAAAATGCATTTCCAATAGTAGTGTAACAGGCTGAGTCATGCTGAAAATCTGGGGCCGTATCAATTCCACAAATGTGAAGAAGGCGCTCTGGATAGCGCGCGAACTTAATCTCGACTATGAACAGATCAATGTCGGCGGCCAGTTTGGTGGATTGCAGGACCCAACTTATCTCGCCCGCAATCCGAATGGGTTGATTCCCTTGCTGGAAGACGGCGACACGTTGCTTTGGGAATCCAACACCATCACGCGTTATCTTGCAGCGGCTTACGGTAAGGGCGAACTGTGGATCGAAGATCCGGCCAAGCGTGCGCAGGCCGAAAAGTGGATGGATTGGGCCTCTACGGCCCTCGCATCCAATTTCAGCGACGTAATCAAGCATTTGATCCGGCTGCCGGAAGCCGAACGCGATCCGGCAATTCTGGAACGTGGTCTCCAACAGCTTGCTCATTCCATGCAGATCGCCGATGAAGGTCTCAAGGATGGCGCCTGGTTCTCGGGCGAGAATTTCGGTATCGGCGATATTCCCATCGGTTGCTATGCCTATGCATGGTTCGAGTTCCCGATTGAACGCCCTTCTCTTCCGCGGCTGGAAGACTGGTATGAACGTTTGAAACAGCGTCCGGCCTATCAAGCAGCCGTTATGACGCCTCTCACATGATTGCTTACATCTATCCAGAGGAATGAACGAATGACGACACCCGCTAAAGTCGCCTTTTTGGGGTTGGGTGTCATGGGTTATCCCATGGCAGGACATCTCAGGAACAAAGGCGGTCACGACGTCACGGTTTATAACCGCACGACGGCGAAGGCCGAAAAATGGGCAAAGCAATTCGGTGGAAGCTTTGCCTCAACGCCTGCCGAAGCAGTGCGCGATGCCGACTTCGTTTTCGCCTGTGTAGGCAATGATGACGATCTTCGTTCTGTGACTATTGGGCCGGATGGCGCTTTCTCGACCATGAGGAAGGACGCGATTTTCGTCGACAATACCACGGCCTCCGCGGAGGTTGCCCGCGAACTGGACGCCGAAGCGCGAAAGCGGGCCTTTCATTTCATCGATGCGCCCGTCTCCGGCGGGCAGGCTGGCGCCGAAAACGGTGTGCTGACGGTCATGGTCGGCGCACCAGAGGCAATCTTCGAACGTGCGAAGCCGGTTATCGATGCTTATGCGCGCATGGTTGGCCTGATGGGCCCAGTCGGCTCGGGCCAGCTTGCGAAGATGGTCAACCAGATCTGCATTGCCGGTCTCGTTCAGGGACTGGCGGAAGGTATCCATTTCGGCAAAATGGCCGGTCTCGACATCGAAAAGCTGATCTCGGTAATCTCCAAGGGTGCGGCAGGTTCCTGGCAGATGGAAAACCGTTCGAGCACCATGAATCAGGGCAAATATGATTTCGGCTTTGCCGTTGACTGGATGCGCAAGGACCTTGGCATCTGCCTTGAAGAAGCGGATCGCAATGGCGCGCTTCTGCCGGTTACGGCGCTTGTAGACCAGTTCTACAAGGAAGTTCAGAAGATCGGCGGCAACCGCTGGGACACATCTTCCTTGCTTGCGCGACTTGAACAGTCCTGAGACAGGCTGTTTCCAAAAAAAAGCCCGGCGATGCCGGGCTTTTTCATGTCTTATATGTCCAGCTTAGAACTTGACCTTGGCAGTGAGCGAAAGCGCACCAACGAAATCATTTCCGAATTCGCCCTTAGAGCCAGTCTTGTTCAGCTCACCATTGATTCTGGTATCGTCCAGTTCACCGGAGGAAAGCCAGCCAGCAGCACCAGCCAGACGGACCTCAAACTGATCGTTTGGCTTGTAGTTTGTGCCAAGACCGAAGAGCCAGATGTCGGTCTGAGAAGTCAGGCCCGTGCTGGTGCCACGATCCCAGGTGACAGTCGCAGCAGCCGACCATTGGTCGTTGAACTTGTGACCAACGCCGCCGCTAACCGTCCAGCCATCCTGATAGTAAAGGTTCAGGCTGGTGATCTTCGTTCCCTGAGGAACGATCCTGCTATCCGCGGAACTGAAATCCACCGAGCTGATGCTCGACCAGTCGGTCCATTTGACGGAACCGAATGCGAGCCAGTCTGGAGCAATACCGGTCTGGAACTTGAATTCCACCGACTGCGGCGTAGCAACATCACTCTCGACATTAATCGGCATACCACGGCCCGTCAGCGGGTTAAGCGCCAGATTATCGATCGTTCCTTCGAGGTTATACTTGACTTCCGACTGATAAACGAGCGTTGCGCGCATCGCATATTCAGGGATTTCGTAGGCCGCACCAAGACGCCAACCGACTGACTGATCTTCAACATCCAGCGACGCCACGCGGAACGAGCCGCCAAATGCAGAACCCGGAGGAATCATGCGGGTCTGTTCACCCTTGAGCTCCTGATAGCTCACGCCACCAAGAATACGGAAATAGCTCTTCTCTCCGGCAGCAAAACGATAAGAACAGTTCACACCGTAATCATTAGAGGAAATCTTCTGTTCGATTGCTGTGAACATTCGCACGGTATCGACGCCGACATCCGTCTCGATACCCCAAGGCTGGCGATACTGAGCCGCACAAGCGAGATCATTGGTAAGATCGAACTTAGCCGAAACTTTTGGAACCCAATAGCTCTTTGCTTCATCGACTTCCGTCTCGTACGGGCGACGCGTAATCGGGTTGATCCCCCCTGTCGACGCGCCCACCAACGAGCCGCCAATATTCTTCAGCTTGCGCTGCGGGGCTACAAAAGTGCCGGTTGCCTCAACGGCATTGCCTTGTTCAAAGAGAATATCGAAGTCCTGCGAGCCGCGCTCGAAGCCACCTGCATTGGCAGCAACCGTGCTTCCCAGGAAAGCGGCGACCATCCCTGCCATTTTCACGCGCTGTACACTCATAAATGTCCTCCCACACAGCAACGGCATTAACGTTGACGAAAACGTAAATCAGGAAGGATTCAGGCCGCAAGATCCATTAATTTGGACTGGCACTGCCCTCTTTCTGAAGCCCCCCTCAAAAAGGGCCAAAACTTCAATTGCGAAGCGATTTATTAGCGGAAATTGGCGACGCTCGTTGCAAATTACGCGTAAATTAGCCAATTTTCAGCCTCTTTTTCGCCTTGTTGCGAAAGCGCAACATTACTCAAAAACAATCGAAACGGCGGTTCGATCTGTTGTTTCATTGGTTGAAACAGACCGAAATCCACCTATCGGCAGCAAAACACCCGGCAGCGGAATGCACTGCCGGGTGCTTGATTCGACCGAAATCTTTTTTCTTACGCTAGGTCAATTCAGCCAGCATCACGGATGCGTGATTCGGCTGTCGCCACTCGTTGCGCGGCCTCCTTCAGTTCAGCCAGCCGCTCGCGCTCGGCTTCAACGACTTCCTCGCGCGCATTGGCAACGAATTTCTCATTCGAGAGCTTTTTCTCGATACGATCCATTTCGGCGGCAATCTTGCCAGCTTCCTTGGCGAGACGTGCAGCTTCGGCCTTGAGGTCGATCAGATTGCCAAGCGGTATGCAGATTGTCGCTTCGCCCAGCAGCATTTGAGCTGAACCTTTTGGAGCCTGTGCCTCGAATGAAACGCTCTCGACACGCGCAAGACGCTTGATCGCCGCATCGTGACGGGCAAAACGATCAATGCTTGCCGCATTGGCATCCAGAACGACAACAGGAGCAATCGCGCCAGCGGGAACGTTCATTTCAGCGCGAACCGAACGGATGCCGGTGACGAGATCAACCAGCCAGTTGATGTCTGCGGCAGATTCCTCATCCTTGAACGACAATTCCGGCCAGGCGGCGAGCGCCAGCACTGTATCGCGCTTCCGTCCCTCGCCTGCGGTCAGGGTCCAGAGCTCCTCAGTCATGAACGGCATGAAAGGATGCAGAAGCTTGTAAATCTGGTCGAGGCAATAGGCCGCCGTGGCTTGCGCTTCAGCCTTGGCAGCTTCATCGTCGCCCATGAAGATCGGCTTCAGCAATTCCAAATACCAATCGCAGAACTGGTTCCAGACAAAGCGATAAGCAGCACCAGCCGCTTCGTTAAAGCGGTAATTGGCAATCCCTTCGGTCACCGCGTGCGTGGCCTTGGTCAGCTCGGTCAGAATCCAGCGATTGACCGCAAGCTTCGCGTTTTCCGGACGGAAATCAGCATCGAGCTTGACGCCGTTCATCTGGGCGAAGCGCGTGGCGTTCCAGAGCTTGGTGCCGAAATTGCGATAGCCTGCGATACGTGCCGGATCGAGCTTCACGTCGCGGCCCTGAGCGGCCATGATCGCAAGGGTGAACCGTAGCGCATCGGCGCCGTATTCATCCATCAGCTCCAGTGGATCGATGACATTGCCCTTCGACTTCGACATCTTCGCGCCGTGCTTGTCGCGAACCAGAGCATGCAGATAGACCGTATGGAACGGTATTTCCTCCATGAAATGGAGGCCCATCATCATCATGCGGGCGACCCAGAAGAACAGGATATCAAAGCCCGTCACCAGAACGCTGGTCGGATAATAGGTCGCGAGTTCCCGCGTCTTGTCCGGCCAGCCGAGCGTGGAGAATGGCCACAGCGCAGACGAGAACCACGTATCGAGAACGTCGGTATCACGCTCAAGCGCAACATCTTCGCCATAGTGAGCGTGCGCCGCCGCCTTGGCTTCGGCTTCGCTCTTTTCGACAAAACATTTGCCGTCGGGGCCGTACCAGGCCGGTATCTGGTGTCCCCACCAGAGCTGGCGCGAGACGCACCATGGCTGAATGTTTTCCATCCAGTCGAAATAGGTCTTTTCCCAGTTCTTCGGAACAATCTGCGTCGTGCCGTTGCGAACAGCGGCCATTGCCGGCTTGGCAAGTTCCGCCGCATTCACATACCACTGGTCGGTCAGGTAGGGTTCGATCGGCACGCCGCCGCGATCACCATGCGGAACGGCATGGGTGTGATCCTCGACCTTTTCCAGATAGCCGCGCTCGTCCATCAGTTCCACGATGCGCTTGCGAACCGCAAAGCGATCCTGGCCGTCCAGTTCGGCAATCAGGGCCTTCAGTTCCGGCGTGAGCTGCAGTCCTTCGAGGAAGTCGTTGTTGTCTTTCAGCGTGACGGCAGCCGCCGGCGTCAGGATATTGATCGCGCGCAGGTCATTGCGCTTGCCGACTTCAAAGTCGTTGAAGTCATGCGCAGGCGTGATCTTGACCGCGCCGGAACCAGCTTCCGGATCAGCATAGTCATCGGCAACAATCGGAATATGACGGCCAACGAGCGGCAAGACGACATCATTGCCGACAAGAGCATGATAGCGCTCATCCTTCGGGTTGACCGCAACGCCGGTATCGCCCAGCATGGTTTCCGGGCGCGTCGTCGCAACGACGATATAAGTATGCGGATTTTCCGGATCGAATGGAACATTCTCCAGCGGATAACGGAAATGCCACAGATGGCCTTTCGTTTCACGCGATTCGACCTCAATGTCGGAAATTGCCGTCAGCAGCTTCGGGTCCCAGTTGACCAGCCGCTTGTCGCGATAAATGAGCCCCTGCTTGTAGAGCGAGACGAAAACTTCGAGAACCGCGCGCGACAGACCCTCGTCCATGGTGAAACGTTCGCGCGACCAATCGCACGAAGCACCAAGACGACGCAGCTGATTGGAAATCATGCCGCCTGATTCCGCCTTCCACTGCCAGATCCTTTCGATGAACTTCTCGCGTCCCATGGCGTGACGGTTTGGTTCCTGCCGTTCAGCCAACTGGCGTTCGACAACCATCTGCGTTGCAATACCCGCATGGTCCATGCCGGGCTGCCACAGCACATTCTTGCCGCGCATGCGCTCGAAGCGAACCACGATGTCCTGAATCGTGTTGTTGAGCGCATGGCCCATATGCAGCGATCCGGTGACGTTGGGCGGGGGAATGACCACGGCAAAAGGATCGGCTCCTGGCTTAGCTCCTGCTCCCGCTTTAAATGCCCCTGCTTCTTCCCAGCGTTCGGCAATTTTCGGCTCTATGGCCGCGGCGTCATAAGTCTTCTCAAGCATGGAATTATCCGGTCTTTTTGCGCAATGAAAGGATTGAGCGCTCAATAACAACAAACGGGTGATAAATCACTTTAAAAGTGAAAACCCGCCTGCAAGACAGACGGGCTTTTGCATTCAAAGGCCGTTTCAGACAGACAGTACGCCGATTATCGGTCGCCGCGCACCACGCGTTCAATTTCTTCCCGAACAAGCCGCTCAACAAGCGTGGGCAAATTGTTGTCGAGCCAGTCTTGCAGCATCGGGCGCAACAGTTCCGCAGCGATATCGTCGAATGAACGGCGCGGCTCGGCCCGGACCGCATGGTTCAAATCCTGAAATGCCGCGGCTACCTGACGTTCCGCCATCTGAGACAGCATATGGGCAGCAGGTTGCGGCTTTGCAACGGCTTCTGCGACTGAAGCGGCTGCCTCGGGCTGAACCGGAACATCCTGCGCGGTTTCCGCCTCGGTTTCAGGCTCAAGCAAAGTGTCGACCGCCTGGGCGATTCCGGCTTCGACCGAAAGATCCATTTCTTCCAGAGAAATATCCAGTCCGTCCGGCTGCTGCGAAGACGCCGAATCCTCAAGGTCGGAATGATCGTCGTTCTCGGCATTGAGAACAATTTCGTCCTCGTCGTCGGCCTCGATTTCAGGTTCGTGCATTGCCGGTACCGGTTCGATCGGGCCGCGCAATGTCGGTTCATCCTGAAACACATTGCGCATCATTGAGGGCTTTTCCGGCTGCGCCACCGGTTGCTCAGTGACCGGACGGCGGAATTCCGCAACCTCACCCCGAGCCGGGGCGCTTGCCGACACCGGCGCGGGCTGGCGGGTGACATCGCTGTCCTCGATGATCCTGCGGATGGAAGCGAGAATCTCTTCCATCGACGGTTCACGTGCTGCGCTGGATGTCTGTGCCATGGCTAATCCGCTTTCCTGTATTGCGACATTGTCTGCAAAAGACAGAGAATCAATGGATTAAGGGTAGCGGACGATCCCCGGTTTGAGAATCCCCGGCCAATGCACACGCACTCGAACTCACAGCTTTATGGATTTGTTAAGAATTGACGAGGCCGCGAAATTCCGAATCGAAGGCAAAACAAAAGGCACCCGCAGGTGCCTTTCAATTCTTATCCGAGGGCAAACGATTAGCGGCCGTCTGGCGTACGCAGGCCGAACCACTTGTCCTTGACGGCATTGTAATGTTCTTCCGGCTTGTACTCCGCGACTTGCAGGCCCATCTGGCTGGCGGTCATGCGACCGGTCGCATTCAGGAGAGCGTAGCTGGCAACAACGACGTTGCGTTCGGATTCGACGAGAGCGATCTGCGCAGTGATGAGATCGTTCTGCGCATTCAACACGTCGAGCGTTGTGCGCTGCCCAACCTTGCGTTCTTCGATGACACCGTCGAGAGCAAGCTGCGCGGCAGCAATACCGTCACGGTTTGCCTTGACCGAGGCACGGGCAGCCTCGAGCTGCGACCATGCCGCACCGATTGCCTGACGAACCTGATCACGAACCACATCGACTTCGATGCGCGCCTGACCAAGCTGCTCCTTGGACTGGCGAACCTGTGCCGAAGTACGGCCACCGGTATAGATAGGAATGCTTACACCAACGCCGATGGAAGCCGAATTGCCGTCGGTCTGCGAACCGCCTTCACCCGCGTAAGTGTCGAGGCGGCTGGCGCTTGCCGTGAGTCCGACGGAAGGAAGCAGAGCGCCTTCCTTGGCCTTTACGTTATATCCGGCGGCATTGACGGCGTACTGCGTCGCGAGAATGCCCGGATGGCCTGCAATCGCGATGGAGAATGCTTGATCCGGGGAGGCTGGCAGGTTTCTGGCAGCCGCAGCTGTTGCCAGCTTATCCGGCTGAACGCCGATCACCTGCACATAGGTCGCTTCGGCCGACTTCACGTCGGCGCGGGCAGAATTCAGCGCCGCAACAGCGGTCGAACGGCTGGCATCTGCCTGAGCAACGTCGGTACGCGTACCCTCACCCACGTCGAGGCGAGCGCGGGCGGCGCGGACCTGTTCATTCAGGGCAGCGAGATTGCGTTCGCGCAGAACCGCAATCTGACGCGCCTGATAGACATCCATATAGGCGGTTACCGCCTCATAGAGTCTGTTCTGCTCTTCGTTGCGGAGATTTTCGCGCTGGGCGAAGACCTGGGTTTCTGCAGCGGCGACGTTGTTTTTGGTTTGAAATCCGTCAAACAGCATCTGGTTCAGCTCAATGCCGAACGTACCTGTCGTACGATATCCCCGGCTTGAAGGTGTTTTGCCACGCCCGACATTATAGGAGCCGGTAATCTGCGGGCGATAGCCCGACTTCGCAATGGCTACACCCTCGTCCGTAACGCGGACGCCAGCGCGGGAATAATTCAGGTTGGCATTGTTCTTGTAGGCTTTTACGAGAGCGCCGGTCAACGTCTCCGAGAACGCTGCCTGCCCCGTTAAAATGGTGCCAGACAACAATGCTGCGGCCGCTACCAGTCCTTTGCACGTTTTGAACACCGGGTACCTCATTATAAGAACAAACGAATCCAACTATCGAACCGATTGGTTCGGGCAAATCCTAATAACCTCTAAATTCGGTTATTTCCATTGCCCCCGCCAGAGCTTGCACAAACAAATTC
>Ga0182748_1004011_pt1 | contig 11996 bp, 12 predicted proteins | sample eDN3rd37CKraftOP_FD_128877 | JGI IMG/M metagenome (GOLD analysis project Ga0182748, IMG submission 128877) | Enriched Organic Plus compost microbial communities from Emeryville, California, USA - eDNA 3rd pass 37_C Kraft OP (version 2) (version 2) ...
GCGCGAAGCTGGCCCCCGACCTCGACGCCGAAGGCCTGCTCGATCGCGTGCACGGCGCTCATCTGATAGGCGATCGGGCAGATGCCGCAGATGCGGGCGACGATGTCGGGCGTTTCGGCATAGCCCCGACCGCGCAAAAACGCCTCGAAGAAGCGCGGCGGCTCGAAGATCCGAAGCTGCGCCGAAGCCACCCGCCCATCGCGGATCGTAAGATCGAGCGCGCCCTCGCCTTCGACCCGCGCAAGATAATCGACCCGGATCGTCTTAGTCGCCATGGGCCTCGCCCTCCTTCTGGAACGGCTCGGCGGCGGCGTTGAAAGTATGGAATGCCCGCCTTATGTCGCGCGGCGCCGCGCCCAAGGCTTTCCATTCGCGCGCCAGCGCCCGCGTGTTCGGCGTCTCCATCGGGCCGTAGCAGCCGTAGCAGCCGCGCCGATAGGCCGGACAAATCGCGCCGCAGCCGGCATGGGTCACGGGCCCGAGGCAGGGCGTCCCTTGCACCATCACGCAAACGGTGCCGCGCTGCTTGCATTCGACGCAAACGCTGTGCGCGGCGATCGCCGGCTTGCGGCCGGCGAGGAAGGCGGAGATCACCTCGATAAGCTGCATCTTGTTGATCGGGCACCCGCGCAGTTCATAATCCACCGGCACATGCGCGGAAATCGGCGTCGACGTCGCCAAGGTCGAGATATATTGCGGCGAGGCGTAGACGGCCGCGATGAACTCGTTCACGTCGGCGAAATTGCGCAAGGCCTGGATGCCGCCGGCCGTGGCGCAGGCGCCGATCGTCACCAGGAATTTCGACTGCGCGCGCACGGCCTGGATACGCTCCGCATCGTGCGCCGTGGTGATCGACCCTTCCACCAGCGACAGATCGTAAGGCCCTTCGACGACGGCCCGCGACGCTTCCGGGAAATTGGCGATCTCCAGCACCTCCGCCACCGCAAGAAGCTCATCCTCGCAATCGAGCAAGGATAACTGACAGCCGTCGCAGGACGCGAATTTCCACACCGCCAGCTTGGGCCGCCGCCGTGCACCCATATCAGAGCTCCCGTACCGCGAAGATCGCGGCGATCTTGTCGTAGCGCATGACCGGCCCGTCCTTGCAAACGAAGGCGGCCCCGAACTGGCAATGGCCGCACAGCCCGATGGCGCATTTCATGTTGCGCTCCATCGACAGATAGATGCGTTCGTCCGCCACGCCGGCGTCGCGCAGCGCGACCACCGTGAAGCGCATCATCACCTCCGGCCCGCACACCAGCGCGAGCGTATCGCGCGGATCGAAGGCCGCGCGCGGAATAAGCGCGGGCACCACGCCGACATTGCCGCGCCAGTCGCCATCGGCATGATCGACCGTGACGTCGATATCGACATCGAGCCGCCGCCGCCATTCCTCGAGGTCGCTCTTGAACAGCAGGTCCGTCGGCGTGCGGCTGCCGACCAGAATCACGACCCGGCGGTAGCGCCCTCGATCGGCCAAGACCTGTTGAATGGCGGGACGCAGCGGCGCCAGCCCGAGGCCGCCGGCCACGATCACGAGGTCGGCCCCTTCGGCCGCGCGCACCGGCCAACTGGTACCGAACGGGCCCCGCACGCCCACCGTCGCGCCGGCCGCGAGCCGCGCAAGCGCGCCGCTGACGGCGCCGACATCGCGCACGGTATGCACGAACACCCCGTCGTCGGCGGCACGCGCGCTCATGCTGATCGGCACCTCGCCGATGCCGAAAACATACAGCATGTTGAATTGCCCCGGCTCGAAAGACGGCCGCGCCCCGGATGCCGGCGCCAATTCCAGCGTCACCGTATCCGGCAGTTCGCGCTGCACGCGCCGCACCCGATAAATCTCCGGCACGAAGGGATCGGAAGCCGGCACCGCAACCATGTCAGTGCCGCCCATAGACGTCGAGAATCTGGAGCCGCGTCGCGTGCAATCTGTTCACGAACACCGGCAGAAACCGTTTCATCATTTCATAGCCGAGATGATGATCCGCCTCGCATTTTCCGCGCAGACATTCCGCGTTGATCCCGATGGCGCGGGTGAGCTCCACCGCGCGGGCATCGAACATCCAGCGATAGGGCGGAACGAGCCAGGAGGCGCCCACGATTTCGCCCTCCCCGAGCGTCGCGAAGACGATCGGGGCGCGACCCGGCGCGGCGATCTCAAGCGCCACCTTGCCCTGGCGAATGAGGAAAAACTCGTTGGCCGGATCGCCCTCGTGAAACAGATATTGCTCCGGCTCGAAACGGTGGTTGCGGCCGCAGCCCGCCACCAGCTCGATGTAGGGGCGATCGAGCCCGGCAAAAAGCGGCTGTTCGGCGATCACGCGCTCAAGTCCCGCCATGACCCGTCCCCTGCGCGCGGCGCGACCCGGCGCGGATCGCGGCCGCTTCTTCGGTGATGTCGATGCCCACCGGGCACCAGGTGATGCAGCGGCCACAGCCGACGCAGCCCGACACGCCGAACTGGTCGATCCAGGTCGCGAGCTTGTGCGTCATCCATTGCCGGTAGCGCGACCGCGCGCTCTTACGAACGCTGCCGCCGTGGATGTAGCTAAAATCCATGGTGAAGCAGGAATCCCACTTGCGCACGCGCCCGGCCGATGTGCCGGTCAGGTCGCTGTGGTCCTCGACCGTTGTGCAGAAACAGGTTGGGCACACCATGGTGCAATTGGCACAGCTCAGACACCGCTCGGCCACCGCATCCCATCGCGGATGGTTCAGATTGCCGAGCAGCAGTTCCTTGATGCCGTGGGTTTCGAGGGTACGGCCCATCTGGCCCGCCGTGCACGCGACGATCGCATCGGCCTCACCGATATCGCCCTCTGTCGCGGCCCGATGCGGGACCGCATCGAGTATTTCGGCGCCGCGGTCGCTGCCGATCTCGACCAGAAACTCGTGCCGGCCGCCGTCGAGCAGCTCCGTCAACGCGAGGTCGAAACCCCGCTCCGCCCTCGGACCCGTCTGCATCGATACGCAGAAACAGGTGCCGCCGGCCTGGCCGCAGTTCACGGCCACGATGAAGGCGTTGCGCCGCCGCGCCTGGTAATCGACATCGGGATACGGCCCGTCGCAGAACACCTTGTCCTGAACGGCGATGGCGCTCAGCTCGCAGGCGCGCACGCCGATGAATGCCAATTGCGGGCATTGCTCCGCTTCGCTGTCGATGGCGAGGCTCCCGTCCGCCTCATGGCGGGCCGCCCACATCGACAGGACCGGCGGGTGCAGAAATTGCTTCCACGACTGCGGGCCGACGGAAAAGCCGAACAACGCGCCGTCGTCACGCCGCTGCAAATGATACCGGCCGGCCTCCTGCCGCTCGGTCCATCCGGCCGGCAAATCCTGCAATCGCACGATGTCGTCGTAGACGATCGCGCCATCGCGCGGCGTCGGCCCCAGCACCCGATATCCGCGTGCGGCCAGAGCATCGATCAGGGCCTGCAGGTCGTGGCAGGCGACCACCGCTCGCATGAAATCCGCGGGAGTGCGGCTCATCAATGCAGCTCCCTGCCGTGCCCCACGAGAACGAAACTCTAAGGCGTTCGGATCGCGGCCCCTTGATCTGCGTCAACCGCGCAATCGCGCCACTTGTGGGCCGCGCATCATTCACGTCGTTGCGGGCATGCCAACCCGCGCTATCGACGTGCAACGCTTGGCGTCACGACAAAGCGTCGCTCGTCTCGGCCCGGCGCCTTCGCTCGATGCGGTCGGCGACCTCGGTCCACGCCACGAAACCTTCATGATCGCCGCGGCGCTCATGCATCTTCGCCGCCTCTCGCGCCGCCGGCACCGCGCTGCTGCCATGCCGCGCCGCCCAGAAACGTGCGTACATGTCGTAGGCTTCCTCGGGCGTGATCCACATCATCGGATGCTCCAAATCGGCAGCCGCGATTGCAGCCGCCCCGGCGCGCGGGTCGTGCGCTGCATCGATGCCCGTTTCAATTCGCGGCGCTCGCAATGCGTTCCATGAAAATGATCGGCAAGGTCGAGCAGCGCGCGGCAGTTCCCGTTCCCGACCATGTCACGGACCTATGCCGCCGTTTCCCGGATCGCTGCGGCCCGGTGCCGTTTCGCGGCCATGTACCAGCCCATCCAATAGGCGTCATGCAAAACGCGGCTTTTGACGGGATGGTAGGGGCATTGGTCGATGGCAGGATAATCGTCCCGGCCCAACGCCCACGCATATTGCGTTGCAGCCTGTTCCACCGAGAGCTTCCGCAAGTGCCACCTGTCGAGTCGTTTCGGCCTTACTCACGGCGCTACTCATAATGGCGCCGGTTGTCAGATTTTTGACGCCGGCGCGCCGACCCGATCCAGGCAAACATTAATTCGGTTCACACCTCCGTTACGCCGGCCCGCACGGACCCCGTCCGGTAATTAGGGACGCGTCAAGACGGCGTCCCCCGCACGGTCTTCCGGCGCCGGCTGTGCCGGCGTTTTCGGCTGGATCGCGGGAAAGTCGGCCGCGCTCAGAGTCTCGCGGCTCAACAACAATGCGGCGCCCTTATCGAGATCGCCCCGCACCGATTTGAGGATGTCCGTCGCGCGATCGAACGCTTCCGCGATGACGTCGCGCACGGCGATATCGATTTCCCGTTCGGTCGCCTCGGCGGCCTGAAAATTGCCGGCCTGACCGCCGATGAGAAACGGCTGCGGCGCCGGCATATAGGTGCGCTGGCCGATCTTGTCGCTCATGCCGTGCCGCGTCACCATTTCAAGCGCGATTTCGGTTGCGCGTTGCAGATCGTCGGCCGCGCCCGTCGAAACGTCGCCGGCAAAAATCAGGCTTTCGGCCGCCCGCCCGCCCATCAACACGGCGATCCGGTTCTTGAGATCGCTTTCGGCAAGCAGGAAGCGGTCCTCGGTCGGCCGTTGGATCGTATATCCGAGCGCGCCGACGCCGCGCGGAATGATCGAGACTTTCAGGATCGGATCGACGCCCGGCAGATTGGCCGCCACCAAAGCGTGCCCCATCTCATGATAAGCGACGCGCCGGCGTTCATGCGCGCTGAGCACGCGGCTTTTCTTTTCCAGCCCGGCCACGATGCGTTCGATCGCCGCCGTGAAATCCTCGAGGCCAACGGAGTCGCCGTTGCGCCGCGTGGCGATGATGGCGGCCTCGTTCACGAGGTTGGCGATGTCGGCGCCGGTCAAACCGGTCGTCAGACCGGCAACCGCGTCGAGATCGACACCGGGCGCGAGCCGCACCTGCCGAACATGCACTTTCAGAATCTCGAGCCGGCCTTTGCGGTCCGGCCGGTCGACCAGCACCTGGCGGTCGAAGCGGCCGGCGCGCAACAGCGCCTGATCGAGGATTTCCGGCCGGTTGGTGGCGGCGAGCAGGATGACGCCCTCGCGCGGATCGAAGCCGTCGAGCTCGGCCAGGAGCTGGTTGAGCGTCTGCTCCTTCTCGTCGACGCCGCCAACAGCGCCCGCGGTTCGACTGCGACCCAAGGCATCCAGTTCGTCGATGAAGATGATGCAGGGCGCGTTCTTGCGCGCCTGCTCGAACAGGTCGCGGACGCGGGCGGCCCCGACGCCGACGAACAGTTCGACGAATTCCGAGCCCGATATCGAGAAGAACGGCACCTTGGCCTCGCCGGCGACGGCGCGCGCGAGCAGGGTCTTACCCGTGCCCGGCGGCCCGACCAGCAAAATGCCTTTCGGGACGCGGGCGCCGAGCCGGCCATAGGAACGCGGATCGCGCAGAAAGGCGACGACCTCCTCCAGCTCGAATTTCGCCTCGTCGACGCCGGCCACGTCCTTGAACGTAACCTTGGTGTCGGTTTCGGCATAGATCTTGGCGCGCGAGCGGCCGACCGCCATCAGCCCGCCTACGCCCTGCCCGCCGGCGTAACGCCGCATGATCAGAACCCAGACGAAATAGAAAATGGCTGCCGGGATGAGCCAGGACAATATGGTTTCGACGATGCCGCTCGACGGGACGCCTTTCACCACGACGTCATGAGCGGCCAGTTGATCGGCGAGCTGCGGATCGACCCGGGTCGCGTAGATCACGCGCTTGCCGCCCGGCAGGGGCGCCTTCAGCGTACCTTGTACAAAATTCGCGCCGACGTCGACCTCGGCCAGCTTGCCGTCGTCAAGCAGACGCTCGAATTCGCTGTAGGGTACGGTTTCGACCTGCGTGTAACTGAGCCAGAAATATTGCAACGCCAGCATGCCGATCACCGCCGCCACGGTGTACCAGATCATCACTTGGCGTTTGCGCCCCTCCGGTTCCATTCATCGGCCCTGGATCTGATTAACCGCTCGCCCGCACTCTAGTGACGCAGTACGCAAAAAACGTTTTGACATCGCTCAATTCGTTACGAGCCGGGTATCCGATTAGATATTCATGACGGAATGGCCCCGGCGCGAACTCGATTCTTGCTCCAGCGTGGCCACGCCCTGTCGCCTTTGACGTGGCCATGCGGCGCGCCGCCTCACGCGGGCGGCGGACCGCCCGCCGACGCCAGCGCGTAGCGCGTCCGCAGCGCTTCCTCGCGCTCCATCATATCGAGCTGCTCGTTGATCGTCTTGATGGTCGCTTCCACCTCGGGCAGCAGCACCTTCTCCAGCGCACGCGCGCGCCGCTCGGTGCGGCGATATTCGCGCGCGAGACGATTGAGATTGCCGGTGCGGGCGGCGAGATCGGCCGAGGCCCAAAGCAGCCGTTCAAACGCGGCGCGGCAAGCCCTTGCCTCCGGCGAGGGATCGACCGCGGCCGGCTGCGGCGGCGCTTGCGGCGGTTCGCCGGCCGACAGCATGACGAGCCCGAGAAACAATGTGCGCGTGGCGCCGGGGACGGCCGGCGCGGGCGGCTTCGGATAGACCAGTAGCTGGTCCAGCCCGTGGCGCTCGACCGCCGCGGCAAGCGCGGAAGCCGCCGCCTCGGTGGCCGCCATCAGCGCGTCGCTGCGCGCGCGGTAGACCTTCAGCTGCTGCAGCATCTCGGTCGCCAGCAGCATGCGCTTCTCGTCGAGGAACTCGTAGCCCTGGCGCATGAGCTTGCGCTCCTCGGCCAGTTCGAGCGCGCCGCTGCGCGTCGGCGTCACCTCACGCATCGACGTCGCCCTTCGCTTCGAGATATTGCGCGATCTGCTTGTCCGACAGCCGGGTCAATTCGCTGCGCGGCAGCGGCGACAGCACCTTCCAGCCCGCTTCCATGCTTTGCTCGAGCGTGCGGCGGCCGCTTTGCCGGATCAGCATGTTCTCGAAGCGGTCGGCGAAGTCGAGATATTTCAGATCGAGCGGCGTCAGGCCATCGCGGCCGACCACGCTCGCCAGCACGCGAACGCGGGTCGCCTTGGCGTAGGAGGCATAGAGCTGGTTGGCGAGCGCCGGATGATCGGGATGCGAGTAATCCTTGCCGATGCCCTGCCCCATCAGCCGCGACAGGCTCGGCAGCACGTTGATCGGCGGAAACACGCCCTTGTGGTCGAGCGCGCGGTCGAGCACGACCTGCCCCTCCGTGATGTAGCCCGTCAGATCGGGGATCGGATGGCTGATGTCCTCCGCCGGCATGGTGAGGATCGGCAGCTGGGTCACCGTGCCTTGCGCGCCGCGCATGCAGCCGGCACGTTCGTAGAGCGAGGCGAGGTCGGAATACATGTAGCCGGGATAGCCCTTGCGGCTCGGCACTTCGCCGTGGCTGGTGGAGACTTCGCGCAGCGCCTCGCAGTAGTTGGTCATGTCGGTCATGATCACCAGCACGTGACGGCCTTCCTCGGCCGCAAGGTATTCGGCGGCGGTGAGCGCAAAGCGCGGCGTCAGCAGCCTTTGCGTCGAGGATTCGCTCGCGAGATTGAGGAACATCACGGTATGGCCGACCGCGCCGGAGTCCTGCATGGTGCGGCGGAAGGTTTCCGCCGTGTCGTGCGCGATGCCGATGCCGACGAAAACGATGGCGAAGGCCTCCGCGCCGGCGGAGCGCAGCCGTGCGTTCTGCGCGATATCGCTCGCCAATTGATCGTGCGGCATGCCGCCGGCCGAAAACAGCGGCAGCTTCTGGCCGCGCACCAGGCTATTCATCAGGTCGATGGCGGTGACGCCGGTTTCGATGAAGTCGCGCGGCAGCTCGCGCGTCGTCGGATTGATCGGCGTGCCGTCGATCCGCAGGCGCTTGCGCGCGGCGATCGGCGGGCCGCCGTCGGCGGGCTGGCCGACGCCGTTGAACACGCGGCCGAGAAGACCGGGACCGACCGCGAAATGCAGCGGCTCGCCGAGGAAACGCACGCGCACGTCCTTGAGCCCGATACCGATGGTCGACTCCAGCACCTCGACCACCATGGCGTCCTGGTCGAGCGATACCACGCGGCCGAGCTTGGACGGCAATCCCGGCGCGCGGATCTCCACCGCTTCGTTGAGGCCGACCTCGACGTTGCGGCGCAGGAACAGCAGCGGGCCCTCGATCGCGGTCGCCGTGCCATGCGTGGTGAGTTCAGGCCGCATGGGACGCCCTTCTCAAGGCTGCCATGGCGGCCTCGACGCTTTCGCTCAAGTCCGAGAATTTCTCCAGTTCGCTTTCGCCGATCTCCTCGCCCATGCGTTGCAAGCGCCGCAGCACATCCAGCTCCGCGATGCGTTGCGGCGGCACGCCGTCGGCAAGGGCCTCTTCCGCCAGCGCGATGAAGCGCAGGATCAGCTTGAGCATGGCGGTCTGCCGCTGCGGTGAACAGTAGCGATCGACCTCCGAGAAGGCGGACTGGCGCAGAAAGGCCTCGTTCACGAGCTCCGCGCACAGCAGCGTCAGTTGCTGCGCCGGCGGCAGCGCATCCTTGCCGACGATGCGCGCCATGCGTTCGAGGTCGGCCTGGCGTTCGAGCAGCTTCAACAGCCGTTCGCGATGCGCGAACCATTCGGAATTGCCGCGCTCGGTCCACCAGGCGGCAAAGCGCTGCGTGTTCTCCGAATAGGATTGCAGCGGGTGTATGGCCGGGAAGAAGCGGGCCTGCGCGCGTTCGCGGTCCAGGCCCCAGAACGAGCGCACGTAGCGCTTGGTATGACTGGTGACCGGCTCGGAGAAATCGCCGGCCGGCGGCGAGACGGCGCCGATGATGGTGAGCGAGCCCTCGCTTCCGGCGAGCGTCTTCACCTTGGCCGCACGCTCGTAGAACTCGGCCAGGCGCGAACCGAGATAGGCGGGATAGGCTCCCTCGCCCGGCAATTCGCCAAGCCGCCCGGAAACCTCGCGCAGCGCCTCGGCCCAGCGGCTGGTGGAGTCCGCCATCAAGGCGACATGCAGGCCCTGGTCGCGGAAATATTCACCGACCGTCACCGCGGTATAGATCGAGGCCTCGCGCGCGGCCACCGGCATGTTGGACGTATTGGCGATGATGATGGTGCGCGCCATCAAACCGCGTCCGTTGCGCGGATCGGTGAGCTGCGGAAATTCGTGCAGCACTTCCGCCATTTCATTGCCGCGCTCGCCGCAGCCGACATAGACGATGACGTCGGCGTCGCACCATTTGGCCAATGTCTCCTGCAGAATGGTCTTGCCGGTGCCGAAGCCGCCGGGGATCGCCGCCTGCCCGCCGCGCGCCACCGGGAATAATGTGTCGAGAATACGTTGGCCGGTGATCATCGGCTCATCGGCCGGCATCCGCTCGCGCACCGGCCGCGCCTGCCGCACCGGCCAGCGATGGAAAAAGCCGATGTCGCGGGTGCGCGCGCCGTCTTGCAGCCTGCACAGGACGGCATCGGCTGCGTAGCTTCCTGCTCCGACGATGCTCTCGACCGTGCCGCCGACATCCGGCGGCAACAGGCAGAGTTGTCGGACGCCATCGGGCAATTCTCCGATCGGCGTTCCGGGCGCGAGCCTGTCGCCGGCTTTCACCACGGGACGAAACGCGAGCGTCGCGGTCTGCGCATTCGCGTCGAGCGGCCGCAACAAGCCGTCGAAGATATGGCCGAGCAGTCCCGGTCCCAGCCTGACCGACAGCGCGCCGCCCGGCCCGTGCACCGGGTCGCCCGGGCGCAGGCCGGTGGTGTCTTCATAGACTTGACCGACCAGCTCGTCGCCCTTGAGGCGGATCACCTCGCCCGGCCGGCGCTCTTTGCCGACCTCGATCGCTTCGCCCAGGCGGAATTCTCCCTCGGTCACATGGGCATGCAGCACGGGGCCGCCGATCCAACGGATGACCGCTTCGCTCACGACGCAGCTCCGATTTCTTCCAGCAGTTGCGCGGCGATGGCATGCGGGTCGCCCAGCAGGCCCTGCGGCGTCGCATCGAGCAGCGCCCGGTCGGCGCTGACGCGCAGGCCGGCGGCGATATCCGCCGCCTGAAACGTCAGTTCGGCCGCGGCGCCGACCGCCGCAGCGAATTGTTCCTGGTCCTGTTCATCCCAATCGCGCGGATGCTCGACCAGCCACGCGCCGGGCCGCAGCCGGTCGGCGCAAAGCCGCGCCGCCGCCTCGATCCACTGCCGGCGGCCTGACCGGTCGCGCCAACGCGCGGCGAGCGCGTCGCCGAGCAGCGGCAAGGCTTCGCTCACGGCCTGCGCCGCTTGCTGCTGATTGCGGGCGTATTCCTCCGCGTCGCGCTGCGCCCTGGCGCGCATCAGCCGGCGCGCGCCTTCCTCGCGCAGCTTTTCGATCGCCTCGCGAACCTGCGCGCGCGCGGCGGCGCGCGCCTGCGCTAAAATGCTCTGCGCGTCGCGCCGCGCGCCGTCGGCAATGGCGGCGTTTTCCGCCGCCAGCTGCTGCTCGATTTCGCGCACGAGCGCGTCCGATTGCAGCGAGGAAATGATGCTGCGCCCGCTCATTCTTCGATTCCCAGAGCGCGCCGAAGCCTGCGCGCCAGATCGGGCGGCTCGACCCGCATGCGCATGTCGGGGATGACCGCCACCGCCGGAGATTCGGCGATCAGCGCCGCTTCCAGCTCATTCGCCGGCACATGGCGGGCAAGCTCCGCGGTCACGATCACCAGCGCCGCGCGCTGACGCGCCGCGCGCAAGGCTTCGCCCGCTTCCTCGGGCGGCGGCACGACCGTCTCGACCCCGGCCAAGCGGAAGCCCGCGGCGGTGATCTCGTCGCCGATAAACACGGCCGCGCCCATGTCAGCCGGCCCGGTTCAGGATCAGAACGGCAACGATCAGCCCGTAGATGGCAATGCCTTCGGCGAGGCCGACAAGAATGAGGACGCGCCCGAGCAGTTCGGGCTTTTCGGCCAAGGCGCCGACCGCCGCGCTGCCGACCACCGCCACGGCGTAGCCGGCGGCGAGTGTCGCAAGGCCGGAAGCGATGGCGGCCGCCATCACCGCCCACGGCAACACCGCCGACCGGTCGCCCGCCGCAGCCGCCGCGGTCTGCGCCACGGCCGGCGCCACCTGCATGAACATAAAGGTGACGGCGACCGCAATGACGGCGGTTGCCGCCAGGATCAGCGCGGGAATCTTCACGCTCGGTGTCATCATGTGCCCCCCAGACTGGCCTCCGAAACGGTGGATTTGGCGATCGCCGGCGGCGGCAAAGGCTTGAACTCGCGCCCCGCGCCGGTGAGGAAACGAACAAAGAATTCGAACAGCATCAGGCGCGTGGTCTGGATACTGACCACGAGCCCCTCGAGTCCGATCATCAGCAGATTGCCGACGGTCAGCACGAGCCAGTAGCCGTAGCGCCCGCTCGCGCTCGCCATTTCGAGCACCGCGACCGACAGGCCGGCATGGGCGAGCGCGAAGGCGCCGATCCGCGCGAACGAAACGGTGTTGACCAGGAGGCGCAGCGTCTGCTCGACGAATTCGGCCGCTGCCACACCGAGCGCCGATAGCCTTGCCTCGGTCGCCAGAATGGGGGCGCCGAGCACGAACCATAGGGCGCCGAGCGCCGCCACCAGCAGCCCCTCGCGCCACCATAGCGGCGACGCCAACAGTCCGGCATAAGCGACGAGCAGGCCGGCGCGTTGTCCCCACCAGTGCCGGGCTTCGCCGCGCCAATGCATCTGGACGGCATCGAGCAGCAGCCCGACGGCGATGATCGCCATGCCGGCGGCAATGCCGAC
>Ga0182748_1004016_pt1 | contig 11991 bp, 15 predicted proteins | sample eDN3rd37CKraftOP_FD_128877 | JGI IMG/M metagenome (GOLD analysis project Ga0182748, IMG submission 128877) | Enriched Organic Plus compost microbial communities from Emeryville, California, USA - eDNA 3rd pass 37_C Kraft OP (version 2) (version 2) ...
GGCGAGGCGCCGTTCTACACGCTCGGGCCGCTCACGACCGACATCGCGCCGGGATACGATCACATCACCTCGGCGATCGGCGCGGCCATGATCGGCTGGTTTGGCACCGCGATGCTCTGCTACGTCACGCCGAAGGAGCACCTCGGTTTGCCCAACCGCGACGACGTAAAGGAAGGCGTCATCGCCTACAAGATCGCGGCGCACGCGGCCGACCTCGCCAAGGGCCATCCGGCTGCGCAGCTGCGCGACGACGCGCTTTCGCGGGCGCGCTTCGAATTCCGCTGGATCGATCAGTTCAACCTCTCGCTCGATCCCGACACCGCGCGCGAGTACCACGACGAGACGCTGCCGAAGGAGGCGCACAAGGTCGCGCACTTCTGCTCGATGTGCGGGCCGAAGTTCTGCTCTATGAAGATCACGCAGGACGTGCGCGACTATGCCGCGACGCTCAACGATCCGGCCAAGCGGGCCGTGGCGGGGGCCGATGCGCTCACCGCCGAGCAAGGCATGGCGCAGATGTCGGAGAAGTTCCGCCAGATGGGCAGCGAGGTCTACGTCGAGGCGGAGAAGGCGAAGGAGGTCAACAGGGCGCTGTAGCTCCTGGCCTTGGGCGATCGTTCATTGCGCCAACAATGATTTCGATGACACCGGCGCCTCGCGGGCGCCGGTGTTTTTTTTGCGTCCGGCGCTCCCGCAACTATTCGGAATTGGGGCCTGCGCGCGAACCGCCGTGTGCCGGGGGGGGCGGGGGCTGGCGGTCGGGCGAGTGCTACAGAAACCGCATGTCGTCACCAACGAGCAGGTCGCGGATGGCGTTCGCCACCGGAAAGCCGTAGCCCTGTCGCCCGTTGTCCCAGGTCAGTTTGCCTGCCTTGTGCGCGTCGCTGGCGTAGAGCTCGGCTCCGATCATCTGCAGCGCGTGCACGAGCGCCTGTACAGCGTCGGTGCCGTGGGCATCATTGGTGCGCGTTCGATCCGGCCATTCGATGGCCCAGCGGCATGACCAGCCCCCAGCGTCGCGAACGGGCCAGAAGACGCGGACCGGCACGTCGAGGAGCCGGCCGTCGTGGTGAAGCTTGAGGACGCGTGTCATCGCGGCCACGGCTACCTCGCGATCATCGGGGTGAGGGATGGCCACCAGCGCGCCTCACAGAATGCGGCCGTACGTCGCGAGGCTGGCGTCGATCTCCTGCTCCAGTTCGGGATGCTCGGCAATGACTCGGTTCGACAAGGCGTTGCCGACGGCGGCAATGGCGGCGGCGATCGGCTCGGCATAGGCGCGAAAGGCCGGCTCCGGCAATTGCTCCTTGAGGAGCTGCAGCGCGTCCTGCAGGTCGCGCGTGCAACGGAAATCGACGCGCAGCAGATGCCGCGCGAGGTCGATGTCTTTGAGCGTCGGGCCACTCATGCAAATGCACTCCCGTATGCCCTTGCTTCAACTCACCGGCACGCACTGCGACGTCGCACGCGGCGCGAACGGCGCGTTGAACCTGAGCTTCGACGTGGCGCGCGCGCCGTAGACGGCGTGCAGCGTCTCGAGGATGAAGTCGGCGAGATAATTGAAATCGGGCGGCGTCTTGCTCAGCGTGGCGGTCGCCTGGAAATTCCCCTTGGAGTCGTCGGTGTCGAAGCCGAGCTCGGCGAGCGCCGTGATGGCTTCGGCGGGCAGCCGCACGCGCGGCACGCCTTGCGGCGTCGCATAGTATCCGGACGAGGCTTCGCACAGGATGACCGTGCGCTTCTCCAGGAACATGCACTGCACGTAGCCGAACGGATGTTCCGGCACGGTGACCGCCAGGAAGCGGTCGGCGTGCTTGGCGTGGTCGCCGGCCTCGTATACGCGCTCCAGCCGGTCGACCACTGGACAGCGATACTCGATGAGCAGTTCCCGCAGGCTCGCCGGCATCTCCTCGGCGAGAGCAGGGGCGGTCGCCGCAAGGATGACGGCGACACCCATGGTCCAGCGCACGTGGCGCCAGGTCGCGCACCATCCAGTCGACGCAACACGCATGTCGGACGTCGCCCCCATCCAGCGACCGAACTAGAACAAACAAGGAACATTATGTCAATCGCAAGTTGCAGGCGGTCCGGACGCGGGCCGTGCTAGCGGCTTGCTTGCAAGGATCCGTCCGATACAAGCTGCTGCATGTCCCGACGCGTCTCGATCGCCTCCGTAATCGGCATTGGCCTGCTGTGGGCCGTCCTCGGCGCGATCATCCTTCCGATCCTCGCCTTCCTCTTCGTGCTGATCGCCAATCAGTTCGACCCGCGCTGCGGCACGCCCGGCGACTCCGGCGGCTGCGAGATGGGGCTGGTGGTGGCGGCGGTCGTAGCGATTCTGCCCGGAGCAGCCATCGGCTTGCTGCTCGGGCTGCTGCGCGCATGGTCGCGCGCGCGGCGTGCGGCAGTGTCGGGCGCGTGAGCGCGCGTCAGCGGCGGTCGCGATAGAGTCCCCACACCGCGATCAGCGCGGTGACGGTCGCCATCAGGAACAGTCCCGACAGCCAGGTGCCCTCGATGGGCCACTGCATGTAGCGCGCGAGGTCGTAGAGCACGTAGGCGGCGAAAGTGAAGGCGAGGCCGTACATGTACGGCCGGCCCTGCACGGCGGTCATCACGGCGATCACCGCCACGGCGGCTTCGAGGATGATCGAGACGATCAGCATGCCGGCAGCATAGCCCGATTCGGCCGGTCGGCGGCGGAGCGCAAGGTGCTCAATGCGGCCGCAAGGCGCTCACGTTCATCAAGTGAGCGCCTTGCGCACCTTGCAGTGTATCGAAGGGTTTGGCGGGATGGTGCTAAGGCCTAGTGCGGAAACGCGGCGACCCGTACAAGCGGCGTGAACTTTGGCGGTGCGGTCATGCCGCCGGATTTCATCGTGCCGGGCACGTCCGGATCGGCGCGGAAGCGCTCGAACGCCTCCTTGCTCTCCCAGTCGATGAGGACATAGGCGCGCGCGGGGTCGTCGCCGACACCGAAGGCCTCCGCGCCTCGGCTGCCGTGCTTGCGGCGCATGAGCGCGCCTTTGGTCGCGAACACCGCGAGGAACTGGGGCAGCTCCTGGATCGATACCTCGGCGAGGGTGGTGAACATGCTGTCTCCTTGTGGATTCGTGCGGGACAGCCGGCGAATTAGGCTGTAGGTGGCAGCCTGGGAATAGCTCGTCCGGTAGCTTCACCCCACACCGGCAGTAAACGAGGCTGCAACTTGGATACGCTCGAAAGCATGCGCGCCTTCGCCCGCGTGGTGGAACTCGGGGGCTTTGCGCCCGCCGCGCGCAACCTCGATCTGTCGCCAGCGATGATCGCCAAGCACGTCGCGCACCTGGAGAATCGCACCGGCGCGCGGCTGCTCAACCGCACCACCCGCCATGTGCGCCCGACCGACGTCGGCCAAGCCTATTACGAGCGCTGCCTCGAAATCCTCGCGGGCGTGGACGACGCGGAGAACGCGGCCGCCGCCGCGCTCACCCAGCCGCGCGGAACGCTGCGGCTGACCGCGCCGGTCGAGTTCGGCAACGCGCACCTCGCGGCGATCGTCGCGCAGTTCCTCGATCGCCACGCGGACGCGGCCGTGTCGCTCGATTTCAGCAACCGCATCGTCAACCTGGTGGAGGAGGGCTTCGATCTCGCGATCCGCGTGTCCGCCTCGCTCGACACCAGCCTGATCGGGCGCAAGCTCGCGACTTCGCGCTTCCATGTCGTCGCCAGTCCTGCGTATCTCAAGGCGCACGGCCGCCCGAAGGCGCCGCAGGACCTGCGGTCGCATCGTTGCCTCAATTTCGCGGTGCCGACGCCGCTGGAGACATGGCGCTTCGCCAAGGCCGGCAGGGCGGTTCAGGTGAATGTGACGAGCCGGCTGCTCTCGACCAGCTCCGAGGCTCTGCGCGTCGCGGCGAATGCCGGCGCCGGCGTCAGTATCCTGCCGACATTCATCTGCGGCGAAGACCTGCTCAGCCGCAAGCTTGTCTCGCTGTTCCCTGGCCACGATCTCGGTGCGCTTGGGGTTTATGCAATCTATCCGCACCGCCGCTACCTGCCCGCTAAGGTGAGGCTGTTCCTCGATTTCCTGATCGAGCGCTTCGGAAACGACCCGGACCGCGATCCCTGGGCCGCCGGCCGCCGCTAGGATGTGTCCCGTCGCAGGGAACCCACGCGGCTGGTTTGGGTTTGATGCGAGATCATCACAGCGAGGCGGCTGCATGCCGGATTTGACCCAGGCCGACGCCCAGCGCGAGGCACATCTGCTCAAGCTCGCGGAACGGCTGCTGTTCAAGGCCGAGAAGCACGGTGACCATTACGAGCTTGTTCGTACGCTCGATGTCTCGCGTCCCGTCCGCTACCGCAACCTGACGCTCGACGAGGTCGAGGAAACGCTCGACACCTGGAAGCTGCGCGGACCGCACGGCGGGTGAGATGCGGCAGGTGCCGCGGCGCGGCTGTCGCCGCCTGGAGATCAGGAAAAATGTCACATTTGCGCCGCGTCAATCCTCGCGGCGCGGAGATGGCGCACAGAGAGCCATGCCAATACGACCCGCGCACCCGTTCACCATCGCCTTGATCGCCGCGCTCGCGCTGGCGCCCGCCATGCAGTCCGCGCAAGCCTGCACGCGCACCCTCTATGTCGGCGAGGACAACACTGTCGTCACCGGCCGCAACATGGACTGGCGTGAGGACATGGGCTCGAACCTGTGGGCCTTGCCCGCCGGCATTGCGCGCGACGGCGCGGCGGGACCGAACTCGCTCAATTGGACATCCAAGTACGGCAGCGTGGTCGTCTCCGGATACGAGGCTGGCAGCACCGATGGCATGAACGAGCGCGGCCTGGTTGCGAACCTGCTCTATCTTGCCGAGTCCGACTATGGCACGCCGGATCCGACGCGGCCCAACCTCTCGCTCTCGACCTGGCTGCAATACGTGCTCGATAATTTTGGCACGGTGGCCGAGGCAGTCGCTGCCTTGCGCCCCGAGCCGTTCAACCTGATCACTGCGTCGCTGCCCAGCGGCGATCCCGCCACGCTGCACCTCGCCATCTCCGACGCGATCGGCGACTCCGCGATCTTCGAGTACATCAAGGGCAGGCTCGTCATCCATCACGGCAAGGAGTTCGTGGTGATGACGAACTCGCCTGCCTACGATGAGCAGCTTGCATTGAACGACTACTGGAAGGGCATTGGCGGCCAGACCTTCCTGCCCGGCACAAACCGGGCCGCCGACCGCTTCGTGCGGGCATCATTCCTGCTCAGCACGCTCCCGCGGCGCGCGGATCCGCGCTACATCAAGAGCGTGCCGCAGCAGTCCTTCGGTTATCAGGCGGTGGCAGGTGTGATGAGTGTGCAGCGCGCGGTCAGCGTGCCGCTCGGCTATGCGACCGCGGGACAGCCGAACATCGCCTCGACGATCTGGCGCACGGTGTCCGACCAGAAGAACCTCGTCTATTACTTCGACTCGGCGACGCGTCCGAACACGTTCTGGGTTTCGGTGGCGAGGCTGGACCTCAAGCCGGGCGCGCCGGTGAAGAAGCTCACGATTGCGGGCGGGCAAGTGTTCGCGGGCGAGGTGGCCGGCGAGTTCAAGCCATCGGAGCCGTTCAAGTTCCTGCCGGCGACGCCGAAGCAGTAACGGCGGCGTAGGTGAAGCGAGGAAGATGGCATGCGATTGCTGGGCGGGTGCTTCTGCGGAGAGCTCCGCTACGAGGCGGGCGGCGCGCCGTTCAATGAATTGCTTTGCCACTGCACGATCTGCCGGCGCACGACGGGCGCTCCGATGGTTGCTTGGTTCAGTGCTCCACGTGAGCGCTTCCGCTGGGTGCGCGGCCAGCCGGCGCAATTCCGGTCCACGCCTGTGGCTGTGCGCAGCTTCTGTCCACGGTGCGGCACGCAGCTCACATTCGCGCACGACGAGTTTCCTGACGAGGTTGATGTGACAACCGCCAGTCTCGACGATCCGCACGCGGTGCCACCACGCGCTCACATCTTCGCACGCAGCCGCCTGCAATGGGTGAGGCTCGACGACGGTCTGCCACGGTTTCCGACAGACCATGAATAGGCCATCAGGTGCCGGAATCGGTAATGCGGTCTGCGGAGTTTCTGCCCTGGGAGCCGGCGGACAAGCGGCTGAAATGAATCGCGGCCGCTCCGCCCACATTGGGCGTTTCAGGCGCGGGTGAGCTTGCGCCGCGCGCGCGGTTTTTCGACGGATTGCGGCGGGGCTTTTTCGACGGCCTCCTCACGCGCCAGCCGTTCCGCCTTCAAGCGGGCGGTCCTCTCGTTGATAGCGGCCTGCTCGGCCTGATATTCGGACATCGCCTGCTTGCCGTCCGCGACACGCTGCAGCTTCTTGAACTGAGCGTCTGCCGCGGCCTTCCTCGCCTGGTCTGCCAAAGCGATCTCCTGTCTGGGGGTATGTCGTACATGTAGGTACCGGCAGCCCGGATTGCGAGTCCGCCCGCGGGCGCGATTCCGCAGCGGTCGCCGTGGATTTTGGTCAATTCGTCTGGATATCCGCTCTCTCGTCAGCCCCGCGATGAGCGGTGCCGCCTTCCTGCACGTCGTGCGTGTGCATTTGCCAGCCCGCCGCGAGGTGTTACCAAGGCGCGTGGAGATTGACGGGGAGCGCAGGCGTGATCGTCGCAGACACCAGCCAGGATCGAGCCATCACGACACCGGCGCGGCGCGTGCCCGTCGCTTATGACGCGGATGTGGTCGTTGTCGGGGCAGGGCCCGCAGGCTTCGCCGCCGCCTTGCAGGCGGCGCGCATGGGCGCGCGCGTGGTGGTCGTCGAGCGCTTCGACATGCCGGGCGGAGTCCATACCTCCGGCCTTCAGGGGTCCGCCAACACCGGCGTCGGCGGCATCCACACCGAGCTGATGGAGCGCTTCGGCAAGGCCGGCTACATCTACACGGCGACGCAGGACACGCTGCCAGACTGGGCGGGCAACCCGCTGTCGCACTACGAGCGCTATCACAAGCCGGACGCACCGTTCGCGCGTGCCAGCTTCAATCCGGAAGGCGCGGGCAGTGTGATGGCGATGATGCTTCAGGAGGCGGGCGTCACCGCCCTCTATGGCACGTCGTTCGTCGACGCGGTGGTGGAGCAGGGCAGTGGCAACGACACGATCACCGCGATCATCGTCGAGAACGCGTCGGGCCGGCAGGCGATCGCCGGCAAGATCTTCATCGAAGGCTCCGGTACCGCGCAGCTCGCCGCCTGTGCAGGCGTGCCCTTCATTCCGGGCGGCGGCGGCCAGCCCGAGACGGCCGATTGGGACGGCGTCAAACGGCCGATCCCCGGTGGACTGCTGTGGCTGATGAGCGGCGTCGACTTCAAGCGAACGGCCGCGCACCAGCGCTCCGCGAAGGATCCGACGCTGACGAAGCTGATCGCCGAGGCGCACGCCGCCGGCGACATCCCCGACGGGCTCTATCGCCCGCGCATGAAGGGCAAGAACGTCTACGGCGACCTTTACATCGGCCACCCGACGCTCGACATGAGCCCGATGCTCGCGGACGGCACGTTCATCCTGTGGCAGAACGTGCCCTACGAGTGGGCCCTGCGCATGGACGAGCGCGCTGAGGACGAGGCCCGCGCCAAGCGTGAGCTGCGCGGCTTCATCGATGCAGAGGTGCGATTTCTGCGCAAGTACGTTCCCGGCTTCGAGAATGCGTGGCTCAGCAACGTCGGCCGCTTCGTCGGTATCCGCGACGGCCGCCACCCGATCGGCGAGCACGTGTTCTCGATCGACGACGCGCGCGCCGGCCGCACGTTCCGCGACGCCGTGACCGGGCCGATGACCAAGACCTTCTATTGGGACAATCACGTGAAGTATACGTTCCAGGTCCCGTTCCGCTCGTTCCTGCCCAAGAAGGTCAACAACCTGATCCTCACGGGCGCGTCGATGTCGTTCACCTATGAGACGATCTTCATGGTGATGCGGAATTTCCCATGGTGCACGCAAACCGGCGAGATCGCCGGCTATGCCGCCGCGCGCTGCATCGAGAAGAAGATCACGCCGAAGGAATTAGAGTGGACCGAGCCGTATTTCTGAGCGCGCTGTCGTCTCACCTGACAGGGAATCCGTGATGCAAAGCTTGCTGCCTCTCGCCGAAAAGATCGGCGCGCGCTTGATCGCGCGGAAGGAGAAGATCGCCATCGCCGAAGGCTCCGCCGGCGGCCTGATTTCGGCCGCGCTGCTGGCAGTGCCGGGCGCGTCCGCTTATTTCCTCGGCGGGAATATCGTTTATACGATCGCCGCGCGACGGCTGGTCGGCATCTCCGACGAGGACATGAAGGGCGTCCGCGCGGCGAGCGAGCCCTATGCCCTGCTGCTCGCCCGTCGCGTGCGCGACAATCACGGCGCAGCATGGGGATTGTCGGAGACCGGCGCCGCCGGCCCGACCGGCAACCGCTACGGCGATCCGGCCGGACACACCTGCGTCGGCATCGTCGGACCTTCGGAGCGTGCGGTGACGCTGCGGACCGGCAGTGCCGACCGCCAGACCAACATGCGCGCCTTCGCTTTACGGGCGCTGGAAGTGCTCGCCGAGACGCTCGACGCCTGAGCTCGTCCTCAGCGGGTGCATATGCCTAACGCGTGCTTGCCGGTTTGCGCCAATTTGCGCGGGATTCGGCAACCGCGCCGCAGCGGTAATCTGTCACAATGTCATAAGGCCAACCCGCGGAGCCATGCATGCCATCTGCTCCGGTGCCGTTAAGACAGGTTGTGGCCGGACCGCCGCGTGTCGCGCGCGCTCCCCGGACGAGACCGACGTGGCGTGCGCGATCACGCAAGGAGCGGCTCGCAGTCGGTACCGCCGTCGGGGTGGTGGCGATGCTCGTAGCCGCCGGAGCGATCTATACCCTGATGGGGCTGTCACCTTCATCGCCCGCGCGGATCGCGCCGGCCGCAGATCGCTTTTCGCAGACGCGCGCGGCACGCATCGTGGTGCCGGCCGACGACGGGCTGTGCCGTGAATACACGTTCAACAACGAGAACGGCGCTTTCGGCGAGTACCGCCTGGTCCCCTGTGCGGACAACTCGGCGCCGTCCGTGGGCGCGCCGAACGAGGCCGGATTCGAAGCGTTCAAGCAGGCCTTCGGCAAGCGATAGCCCGCCGTGCGCGCCGGGGCGTGCATCCGCACGCGTGTGGCCGCGCGCATGGATCGGCTCGCTCACATCGCCGCGACGGCACGCGCCGCGCAGGAACCTGCGCGGCGCCCAAACGTTCTGACCGCAAACGGCGGGAGTCCCCATGAAGATTGCGCAGGTGGCGCCCCTCATCGAGAGCGTGCCGCCGCGGCTGTATGGCGGCACCGAGCGCGTGGTGTCCTACCTCACTGAGGAACTCGTGCGATTGGGGCACGACGTCACCCTGTTCGCAACCGGCGATTCGGTCACCTCGGCCAGGCTGATGAGCTGCGCACCTACGGCGCTTCGTCTCGATCCCAACGTCAAGGATCCGATCCCGTACTACATGCTGATGCTCGACCGCGTGCGGGCCTGCGCCGACAGCTTCGACATGCTCCACTTTCACATCGATCAGTTCCATTTCCCGATGTTCCGGCCCATCGCCGCGCATACAGTGACCACCATGCACGGCCGGCAGGATCTGCCAGACCTGCGCCCGCTGTACGTCGGATTCAATGACATGCCGCTGGTGTCGATCTCGGACGCGCAGCGCGCGCCGATCCCCACCGCGAATTTCGTGGCGACGGTGCACCATGGCCTGCCGCTCGACCTCTACACCCCGAATTTCAACCCTCGCGGCGGCTATCTCGCGTTCATCGGACGGGTTTCGCCGGAGAAGGGCGTGGATGCAGCCATCAGGCTCGCGCAGTCTCTGGGCATCCCGTTGAAGATCGCGGCCAAGGTGGACCGCGCGGACGAAGCCTACTTCCGTGGACGGATCGCGCCGCTGCTGGATGCGCCCGGCATTCATTTCATCGGCGAGATCGACGATCACGAGAAGGCGGACTTCCTCGGGCAAGCTCTGGCACTGCTGTTCCTCGTCGATTGGCCCGAGCCGTTCGGGCTCGCGATGATCGAGGCGATGGCGTGCGGTGCGCCGGTGCTCGCGCTGCGCAACGGCGCGGTACCGGAGGTCGTGGACCACGGGATTACGGGGTATGTGGTGGATACGCTGGAAGAGGCGATGATGACGGTGCCGCGGCTGCTCGCGCTGGATCGCCGCGCGGTGCGCCGTCGCTTCGAGGAGCGTTTCTCCGCCAATCGCATGGCGCGCGACTATGTGCGCGTCTATCGCATGCTGCGGGCGCGGGAAGCGAGGCGCATCGCAGGCGAGGCCAGCCTCGCGGCCGCCACGGCGGGCCGCTCCACGCCTGTCGCCGGGTCGGTGCATTGACCGCGCTGCATCCCGTCGAGCGGGACGATCCCGCCGCCTCCGCCGAAGAACCGTTCTACATTCCGGTCACCGGACCGATCTCACGCCCGCGTCGAGCGCTGAAGTATGGCGACATCTTCGCGGTTATCGACAGCCACGGCGACATCGGCGCCTCGAGTGGCGGGCACGACGGCATCTTTCACGCCGACACCCGCTATCTGTCGCGCTTCGAGCTCCTGATCAACGGCCAGCAGCCGCTCCTGCTCGGCTCGAACGTGCGAGACGACAACACCGTTCTCACCGTCGACCTGACCAATCCGGACATCTTCTTCGAGCAGCATCTCATCCTGCCGAAGGACACCGTGCACATCTCGCGCACGCTGTTCCTGTGGCGCGGGTCCGCTTATCAGCGCGTCGGCGTACGCAATCATGGGGAGCGTCGGCTCGACCTCAGCCTGTCCTTCACGTTCGACAGCGATTTCGCCGACGTTTTCGAGGTGCGCGGCCTGCACCGTGCGCGGCGCGGCACGCAGAACGCGACGGTCGACGCCGCGACCGGGCGCGTGACGGTCGAATACGACGGGCTCGACGAGCGCAGACGGCGCAGCGTTCTGGTTTTCGACCCGCCCCCCGCCAAGTTGCATCGCAACCTCGCCTCGTACAGCCTGTCGCTCGAGCGAGGCGAGCGTTGCGCGATCTATCTCACGCTCGAATGCGAGGAGGACAGGCGCACCCGTCCGCGCAGCTTCTTCTTCGGGATGCTCAAGGCGGCGCGTGAGCTCAAGCGCGCCACGCGCCATATCGCGACCGCGGTCACCTCCAACGAGGTGTTCAACCAGGTGCTGTGCCGGTCGGCCTCTGACCTCTACATGCTGATGACCAACACGGCGCAGGGACCTTATCCCTACGCCGGAATTCCCTGGTACTCGACGACGTTCGGCCGCGATGGCTTGATTACCGCAATCCAGATGCTCTGGTGCGACCCCGGGATTGCGCGCGGTGTGCTGCGGCGGCTCGCGGCGTTCCAGGCCCGCCAGCGCGACCCCGAAAACGATGCGGAGCCGGGCAAGATCCTGCACGAGATGCGCAGCGGAGAGATGGCCGCGTTGCGCGAGGTTCCGTTCGGTCTCTACTACGGCACTGTCGACGCAACTCCGCTCTTCGTGCTGCTCGCCGGGCTCTATGTGGAACGGACCGGCGACATCGCGACCCTGCGGGAGCTGTGGCCGAGCATGCAGGCCGCGCTCGCCTGGATCGACCAGTACGGCGACCGCGACGGAGACGGGTTCGTCGAATATCACCGCGCCACGGAGGAGGGGCTGGTCAACCAGGGCTGGAAGGATTCGCAGGATGCCGTATTCGAGGCTGATGGCCGGCTCGCGGACGGCCCGATCGCGCTTGCCGAGGTGCAGGGCTATGTCTACGCCGCCAAACTCGCCGCCGCGCACTGCGCGCGCCGGCTCGGCTGCGACGCGGAGGCGGACAGGCTCGAGGCGGCCGCATTGACGCTCGCCGAACGCTTCGACAAGGCCTTCTGGTGCGAAGACATCGGCACCTATGCACTCGCTCTCAACGGGCAGAAGCGCCCCTGCCGCGTGCGGACGTCGAACGCCGGGCAGGTGCTGTTTACCGGCATCGCGACGCCGGAGCA
>Ga0182748_1004017_pt1 | contig 11989 bp, 13 predicted proteins | sample eDN3rd37CKraftOP_FD_128877 | JGI IMG/M metagenome (GOLD analysis project Ga0182748, IMG submission 128877) | Enriched Organic Plus compost microbial communities from Emeryville, California, USA - eDNA 3rd pass 37_C Kraft OP (version 2) (version 2) ...
CCACGCAGCGTCGTGGACTCGTACTCGTGGCGGAACAACCCGCGACGCCGGAGCTCGGGCACCACGTGTTCGGCGAAGCGCTGCAGGCCGTCCGGATAGACGTCGAAGTTCAGGTTGAACCCATCGGCGGCATATCCGTTGAGCCACTGGGCCATGTCGTCGGCGATCTGTTCGGGGGTGCCGACCACCATGCGGTGCGCGCCGCCGTTGCGGTCGATGAGCTCACGGATCGTCAGACCCGACTGCAGCGCGAAACTCACTGTGGTGTTGAGGAACCCATGCGAGCTCTGCACAGACGTGACGTCGCGGAGGCACCGCGGGTCCAGCGGCTTGTCGAGCTGCAGATCGTCGACAGCCACGCCGAGTTGTCCGGCCAGGCGGCGCAGCTCGCGCCGATAGTCGAGTTGTTCGTTGAACTCCCGCAGGCGGCGCAGCGCCTCTTCCTCGGTGGACCCGACCACGGGGAACAGCCCTGGCAGCACCAGGACCGAGCCCGCGGGCCTGCCGTAGCCGCGGGCCCTGGCGTTGATGTCGGCGTAGAACTGCTGCGCCTCTTCGAAAACCGTCTGCACAGTGAAGACCACATCGGCCCAACGGGCCGCGAGGTTCTTGCCCGGTTCTGATGATCCGGCCTGTACCAGCACCGGCCGGCCCTGCGGCGTGCGGGGCACGTTGAGCGGTCCGCCCACGCGGTAGTGGACGCCGACGTGGTCGATGCCGGGAATCGGTTGGGGGCCACTGAACACCCCTGTCGTGGCGTCGGGCCGCAGCCCGTCGGCAGGCCATGAGTCCCAAAGTTTGGTGACGACGTCGACGAACTCGTCGGCTTGCCCATAGCGCTCGTCGCGGTCGGGCATGCCCTCGGCCCCGAAGTTGGCCGCGGCCTGCGGATGCATGGTGGTGACGATGTTCCATGCGACGCGGCCTCGGCTCAGGTGATCCAGCGACGCGAACCGCCTCGCTAGCTCGTACGGCGTGTTGAAAGTGGTTGAGGCCGTGCCGATCAGGCCGATGTGGCTGGTGGCGTGCGCGACGGTGGCGAGCACCACGGTGGGGTCGAGTGACTGCCACGGCTTGACGGGCGGGTTCTCGGCCAGCGCGGGCCAGTCCGACAGGAAGATCGCGTCGAAGGTGGCGCGCTCTGCGATGCGGCCGATCTCGACGAAGTAGTCGGGGGTCAGGAATGCCAACGGGTCACGCTGGTGACGCCAAGCACTCGGATGCTTGCCTGCATCGGTGATGTTGGCGTTGAGGTGCAGTTGACGTGCAGGCTGTGTACTCACGCGGCCATTCGATTCGCTGGTCATCGGTCGGACGTCCAGACGCTACGAGCGCCCAGGACCGCCGCCAACAGTTAATCTCGCACTGCACGAAACTGTTTTGTGCACTGCGAGACAAAGGGTCGGCTCGCATCGACCCTTCCCCTAACCTCTCGGCCATGATTCTGCCCGTACCCGAGCTGCGCACCGACCTGTCCGCCGAACAGTTCCTGGACGACCTGGCAGGTACCGCAGCCGTCATCGCCGGATCGGCTGCCGCGCGGGATGCCGAACGCCGCTACCCCACCGCGGAATACGACGCTCTGCGTGATGTCGGATTCTGGCGGCTGACCATTCCCCTCCAGTACGGTGGTCTGGGGTTCGGGTACGAGACCCTCATGTCGGCGGTCATCACGGTCGCCGCTGCCGATGGCAGCCTGGGTCAGCTTCCGCAGAACCACTTCAACACCCTCGAACGCATCGCCCTGGCCGGTTCCGGCGAACTACGTGCTCGCGTCTTCGGCCGCGTTGCCGACGGTGCGGTGCTCGGCAACGCCACCGCCGAACCGCGGGAGCGCCCGCCGGGCGAGAACACGACCACGCTGCGTCGCAACGGCGCGGCGTACTGCCTCACCGGGCGCAAGGTGTACGCCACTGGCGCGCTTCTCGGGGACATCATCGCGGTGCAGGCCCGCGACGACGAAGACGGCGAACTCGTCACGGCGCTCGTGGACAGGTACGCCCACGGTGTCACCATCGCCGACGACTGGTCCGGCTTCGGGCAGCGCACCACCGCGTCGGGCACCGCGGTGTTCGACGGCGTCGAGGTCGACGAGATCGACGTCTTGCGGTTCGGCAGCGACCCTCGTCCGCGCTACCGCGGCTCGGCACAGTCCCAGTTGTTGCATTGCGCGATCGACACCGGCATCGCGCAGGGCGCGTTCGAAGCGGCGGTGCGCCTGGCACATCAGGTGCACGGCGGACGTGGTAGCGGTGCAGTTGAATTCACCGATGACGTCCTCGGCGTCAGCCGGCTCGGCGAGCTGTGGATCACGGTCGAGGGCGCCAGGGCGATCGTCACGCATGCCGCGCAGGCCCTCGACGCCCTGACCGATACCGACCCGCTCGACAAGGTGCTCGACGCGTTCTATCGCGTGGCCGCGGCCAAGTCGATCTCGACCGAGGCCGCGTTGACAGTGACCGCGGCACTCATCGACATCGGCGGCGCCAGCTCGACGCGCACCGAGCTGCGGCTGGACCGGTTCTGGCGCGACGCGCGTACCCATACCGTGCACGACGCCGTGCGCTGGAAGCCGTACTCGATAGGACGGCGTCTGCTCACCGGCGATGTCGCCGACGCGTGGAGCATCGCGCATCCGTTCACCCCGGTCGACGATCTCGTGCACCTCGCATCCACGCGAGCGTGATTCACTTTTCGAAGGGACCCCCATGACCGCCCTCGACGACCTCATCCGCATCGCGGCGGACGAGGGCTTCGATCCGGCCCGGCGCTGGCCCGTCGCAGCCGATTTCGGCGTAGCGCACATCCTATCGGACCTCGCACGCCAGGCCGCCCACCGCGACGCCATGCGTGAGTCACCGGCCGACGACGTGCGCCGCTTGCAGCAGGCGGGTGTCCCCGCCCTTCGACTACCCACCGAACTCGGCGGCCGCGGCATACCGCTCACCCAGTTGTTCGCCTTCGCCGCCGAACTCGCCGACGCCGATCCCAGTGTCGCGCACGCCCTTCGCAACCATTTCTGGTTCGTCGAGCAGGCGCTGCGCAGTGCGCCGGACAGCCCGCGGCGGGCCTACCTCGCCCGTGTCGCCGACGGCGACCTGATCGGCGGGTCGTTCGGTGAACTGCACACCAGCAAGGCCGGCAACACCGAGGTTACGCTCAGGCAAGCCTTACGATCATCGTCATGGGACTCGCGTTGATTTGTCATGCCCGGGTGGATAGCGCCCGATGACCCACCCACCAGGCCAGCCTTGGCCACCGCCGCAACACAGTCCGGGCGCAACGCCATACGGCCCACCGAACCAGGGCCCTGCTGGCGGTCACTCACAGTGGCCGGCGCCACCTGGGCCAGGATTGTTACCTTCACCGCCGAACAAGGGGCGCAAGAAGAAATGGGTGTTGGGAGTCGCCGCGGTCGCTGCAGCTGTTGGCGTCGCCGGGGTGGGCGTCGTGAATCTGCGATCTGACGATCGGTCCGAGTCCGAACCGCTCGCTCATCCCACGAGCACGACACCGGCCCCACCGAGGGTCGATAGCGGTCTTCCGGTTACTGCGCTACCCAATCTTCTGCTCACACCCGCCGAGATGAATGCCGCTTTGGGTACGTCACGATTCGAAGCACCCCCACCGACAAACCAACTCAATCAAAATGCCAGCTCGCATCCACAATGCGGTGCTGTCGTCGAGGTAGGACTACGTTCTGCTTACGAAGGATCTGGATACCGGGCCGTGCAGTTCCAATACGGCCAAAACGAAGAACCCTCAGGCGACCCTCTCGCTGACGCGTTCGGATCCCCGCTAGTAAGGGTGGGCCAGATGGTCACCGCCTTCCCCGACGCCACGGCAGCGAGCAAATTCGTAGCCGATCAGAGTGGGAAATGGCGCCAGTGCACCCACACGGGCGCCGTAAGCCTGATCGTAGAGGGTCAACCAAACACCGATTTCCACGTCAGCGAGGTTCCACAGAACGACAAGCACACCGTCCAGGGCGTGCTCACTATGGAGCTGTATTACGCTGGCCCGCAACGCGGTAACTGGAACTGCTATCACTCACTGGGCGCCCAGCGAAATATCGTCGCGGATGTCATGGTGTGCGACGGCCAAGTCAAGCACTACCAATCCGCGAAAATCGTGGAGCGGATTCTGGCGAAGGTGCCCGCGACATGATCGGTCCTCCTACCGGCTCGGCGCACAACGACGACATTCCTGTTTCATACCCACAGGCCTGGCCTGGATCGTCCCCGTACGACGAGCCCACCGTCGCACACGGCCGGCAGCTGGCCGGAACACCTCACGCGGTCTGGGATCCCCTAACCCCATCTCATAACCTGCCGTCCCCGCCGTTAGGCGGGGTAGCGCCACAGCCGTCGAGGCCGCCACGGCGCCGTTGGCCCGCTGTGGCAGCGATCGTGGCGGCCGTTGGCGTGGGAGTCGCGGCTAGCTGTGTGCTGGTGCATCAGGTCAGCTCGCCCACTTCTGAACCGGCGCCGATGTCGCTTCCAGCCACCTACCGAGCCCCGCGGCCGATCGTGACAACACCGAAGCCCGAACCTGAACCCAATGCCATCCACGCGGGGCAGCTCGGCCGCATTCTCGGGCTTGGCGCCGGGTCCGGCGACGTCTCTATCTCCACGGTCCTCGGCGTCGAGTACCTGGGCAAGACCGCGGAGTTCTTCGGGCTGAGCAACTGGAGCAGCGATCGTCCAGACTGCGGCGGAGTACTCCTGCCCTCCCTGCCACAGGGCTATGACAACTCTGGCTTCATCGACACCCGCACACACGTCCACGACGGCGCCAAACCGGGCGAAACGGACAGCCGCATGATGGCCGAGCAGCAAGCCACGACGTTCTACACCACCACGGCCGCAGCAGACTTCGTCACCATGGCGGTCACGAAGTGGGGCAAATGCGCCAATCAGGTGGTGACGGTGAACAAACCCAAATCCAGTGAGAACCCCCGAGAGCCCTACATCGTAGGCGAACCAGCCATGGTCGACGGGATCCTCACTGTCACAGCCACGCGCCAAGGCCCTCCCGAAGATCCGTGGCAGTGCCAGCACTCACTGACCTCCCGCCGCAACGTCGTCATCGACGTAGCGATATGTGCACCCACCGGTTCAACCCAGGCTCCCTTACTGGCCCGCTGGTCCGCCGACCGCGTACCGCAATAGAGGAACCGCTGCCGGCCGATTATGCCTCCTGGATTCGCGCCGAGATCGGTACGATAATCCCCGGCAGGCGCCACAGGGTGGGACCTGGACCGCACGTCGTGACGTCAATGACAACGTTCCTGCGCCAGGCCATTCCACGAACGCATGTCCGGCCATCTCCCCCATCGCGGTGATAGCTCGCCGCGAGAATCCCGTCGCTGCGCTTCACCATCGTGACTACGTAATCAGCGACCAGGCCATCTTCGTTCTTCCGATGCAAAACCTGTGCGGAGCACACCTTCCATAACGCGTGCTGCTCATCGACGTACCTGGCGGCTCCATGGATGTCGCTCATCGCGATCAGCGACTGCGAGAACATCACGTGCCGCGCCTGGTCCGCCAGCGATTGATGGTGCACAGCCCGCCATCCGCTACCGCGATAGGCACGTTCTGCCCGATCGTTGAGTAGCCCCAAGCACTCGCTGTCGGGCTCGTTCGAGTCCAACGAGTCGTCATCGGAGATAACCTCGATGGCTTGGGCGCCATGAGCCTTCGCCACTTCCTGCGGGGTGAGCAGCAGCCCCTTCAATGCAGCCGAGGGCACATTGCCGATGCCGGAGACGCTGACCACGACCGCCGCCGCGGCCAGCGCCAGAGCAACCACCGTCGCAACTATGGCGGCCAATGTCAACGGCGACGGCCGGCGACGGCGCAGTGGCGCAACAGGAATCACTTGTGTGCGGTTACCTTGTCAGCTGTTGCCCGAACGAGTTCGGTCACCGCACTGTCCTTAGTACGCGAGCACACCTCACCTTCGATGACGATGTTGTTGCGTGCGGTTGAGGCAATCGAGCATCCCCAGTCGCCGTCGGCGTCGCCGGTGCCCTCCCGGGTCCTGCGTAAAGTGATCATCCCGTCATTGGAGCTCACCGGACCGATCACCTCGAAAGCGGGAGGGCCCGGGGGAGTGTCCGGGCTGGTGTAGCGGACATTCACTGTGCGGCCGGAGCATTTCCGCCATGCCTCTTCGCTGCTGGTGATGAATTTCTCGGCGAGCTCGGCGGAAGGGAATGCGATCACCACTTGCGTCAGGTAGTCGATTTCCGGTCGGTTAACTAGGTATTGGCGCCGCACCGCGGTGTAGCCGCTGCCTGTGTACTTGGCTTCGGTTCCCGGCATCAGTGATACGCAGTCGCCGTCAACGATGGACCCTGCCCCGGCTTTGTCGTAGATCTTGTCTCCCATCTCTTCCGAACCTGACAGTGTGTTGGTTCCCACCGCCTTGGCGGCCTCAGCAGGCGTGAGAAGAAGCCCACGCAGTGCGCCCACAGGTACCGGCGGGGCAGACGGTTGCGACTCGGCGGTCGAAGTGTTCTTCCCAGAACCGCCCGAGATGACCGTCACCGTGACCCCAGCACCTATCGCAACAACCACCGCCACCGCGGCGCCGACTAGGGCCCACTTGCGCTTGCCGCCACGGCGTGAAGGGGCTGCAGCCATGGGAGCGATCGACGGCTGCGGCCGGCTATCCCAATGCGGGTAGCCGGGACCATGCGCAAAGGGTTGCCGGTGATCACTTTGCAGGGGTCCGGCCTGATGCGTGCTGGGCGCCTGTGGATCCCACGATCCCGTTGGGCTCGGCGGCTGTCCCGTCACACCACCGGGCCCCGGAGGGGTCGGCGAGACACCACCAAATGGATTGCTACCTCCGGCCTCGCGCCCAGCGTGGCTCGGATATTCGGGTCGGGCACCGTCAAACGGTGGAGGCATACTCATCGGCTGGCCCCTGCGGTTGCGGCAGACAGTAATTCCACGACACGCATCGTAAGCGCCTCATCGCTGTTGTCGACCACCCGCACCTTTGCCGCCGCGCCCCATCATGACCGGTACGCGCAGGCCGCGTTCACAAACCGACTAAGACTGGTGGCAGACAATTCCAGATAACTATCAGACGGTTCGTAGTTCGGAAGGGCTTTAACAAAACCACGGCGGTACTGCGCCGCAAGCGTGATAATATTTTGCAGCCGTGGGTTATCGCTGGCGGTCGCTAACTGTTCCATTTCGTCTGCCGTTGCCGACATTATTCGACCAGCCGCATCATTAATGGCCCTCTGATTCGGAGTCCACTCCGTTGCCGGAATATTCTTGTCTATCGCTCTCCAAGCTGTTGTGTCCTCATGAAACCTGGCAACGAGCGATTTCCAGTCACTGCACATCGGGCTTGGAGTCGAAAGCACTGCGGTCAGTTCTTGGTCATCTTCAGAACCTATTTCAGCACCGGTGACATCGGAGACAAGCGGTGCTACCGATTGTGCGGTTCGACGATTGATCGCTGCGCAGATATTGGCAATCGCCGCCCCGGCAGCATTGGAGGCGGCGGAAAGTTCGTCGTCTGTGGGTTGGTACGTCGGGATGCGGCTCACAAATTCACGGGAGGTCGCGACGAACTGTTCGTACAAGACGCGCATATCCCGGTGCGGCGTTTGCCCCATCAAAGTCACGGCTTGATCGGCCGCCTGAGTCATTGCCTTTCCCACAGCTTCATACATCGCCCGCTGTTCCGGAGTCCACGAACCTTCAGGAACGCTGTCATCCCGGTCATCCCACCGGATGGACTTCGTGACTCCCGAGTACTCATCGAGAACGGTATTCCATGCATCACAGGTCGGATCATCGGTCAGGATCTTCACGGGACCCTTATCGTCAGCGCTGGCGAGTTTTGCATCGGAATTCTCTGCCCCGTTCCCGGCCGCGACAGTTCCGCCATCTGGCCGGACCACAAGCACTGTGACCACCACCGCGAGCGCGATAGCTAGCACGACCGCCACACCACCAAGGATCCATTTGGCCTTGCCACCACCACCGCGGTTGGGCGGTGTCGGCCCGTTAGGCCAGTGCTGCTGCGGGCCCCACGGTGGCGGCGGACCGGCCGGCGGGGGCGACGTCGGGCCACCGCGATATTGCGGCCACAATTCGGGTGAACCACCGCCCGGCCCACCGTGAGGGGGTTGCTGTCCAAACGGGCCTGACGGGGGCATTGTCATCGGTACACCTTCGAATCAGTCGCGGACTTGGTCACCACACGCTCGCAGAATTTTAACGACCGGCAGTTTGCTTCGCGGGATCAATCACGTCGCGAAGCTCCAGCGTGACGGGCTCGGTCGGTCATCGCGTGGCCAAGTTCGCGCGCGTCGAACGATTCGCCATGACCGGCTGCCGAGCAATGGTTTCACCGGGTGGGTGTGGGGGTGAGCGGTGGTGAAGACGGTCCGCGCCGCCTACGACGGCGTCGGCCGCTCGTGCCGTGATCTATTGCGGGGTGGCGCGGTTGCGGCGCCGACGCCGGTTATTTCGGTGCAGTGCCGATGTCGTGCGGGAATCGCATTCCGCGGCAATGACATCAGAGATTGAGCCGTCGGGGCGAGAATGCGCTCGGAGACGTCCCGAGTGCACGACTGAACATCGTGGAAAATGCGGCGGGACTCGAGTAACCCAGATCGGAGGCCACCGCGGACACGGCGACACCTTGGGTTAGCTGTCGAAGAGAGTGAAGTACGCAGGCCCGGCGTTGCCACTCGGCGACTGTCATCGACAACTCCTTGCGGAACAACCGCGCGACCGTGCGTTCGCTGACGTGGAGCGCGTTGGCCCACCAACCGGTCGTGGTGTCGATCCTGGGCGCAGCAAGAAACCGTCGGCACTGCTCGCTCAACGCGCCCGGCTGCGGCAGTGGGAGATCCAAAGGTAAGGAAGTACAGCCGGCGACCTCGTGCAGTGTCAACGCGAACAGGGCCGCATCACGTGCATCAGGCGGACGGTCCAACGGCACGGCGACCGCCGCGACGAGCAACTCCCGCAGAAGCGTCGGCACGTCAACGACCGTGCATCGTGTGGGAAACCACGGCACCGCACCAGGTTCGATGTACAAGCTGCGGGTAGATACACCCCACATGGTGACTGCGTGCTGGGTCTGTGGGGGTATCAGGACGGCGCGTTCGGTAGGCACAAGCCAAGAGCCGTGTTCTGTCCTGACGTCCATGGTTCCGCCGACACCGTAGAGGAATTGAGCGCGGCGGTGCCGATGCGGCGCAAGGACTTCACCATACGAGTAGTCGGTGGCGAGCGCGAGCACGTCACGAGCGAGGTTGTCGTGCGTTTCCACCGTCGTGCGCACGGACAGAGACTATTCGAGAAGATGTCTGAAACGCGAATGAACATGGCCGATGTTCAATTTTCCGACAGTCGCGCGTCGCATAGCGTCGAGTCACGTGAACAACATCGTCCTGCTGCTCATGTTCGGTGTATTCATCGGTTTGACCACGGTGTTCTTCGGTTTCGGCGGCGGTTTCGTCGTTGTGCCCGTGCTCTACGGCCTCAACGCCGGTCATCCTGACGCGATGCACATCGCGGTCGCGACCTCGACGGCCGTCATGGTCGTCAACGCCTCCATCGCCACCTTCACCAGCCGTTCCACCGGGCTGATCAGACGCGATTACCTGATGCCGCTGGCGGTGTTCATCGCCGGAGGCGCCGCGATCGGCGCACTCGTCGCGACCCGCGCACCAGACTCGCTCGTCCATGCACTGTTCGTCGCCTACCTGCTGATCACCATCATCGACGCGGTGGCCCGTCGGGGCTTCCTCGAGCGGTCCGGTGATCCTCGACCCCTCGGCAAGGCAGCTTCGGCGGTCGGAGGCCTCGGTATCGGGGCAGTGGCCGCCTTCCTCGGAGTGGGCGGAAGCGTCATGACGGTTCCCCTCCTACGACGCCGGCAGGTGTCCATGGCTGCGGCGACGGCAATGGCGAACCCACTCAGCATCCCGGTCGCGCTCGTCGGAACTGTCATGTACTCGATACCTCGTGAGCCCCTCGACTCGTTGGGAGTCGTGGGATATGTCGACGTCCTTGCCTGTGGATGCCTCTTGGCGGTTTCGCTACCGACGATCGCGCTCGGTCGCAAACTCGTTCGCCATGTGCCTGACCGCATCCACGCGATCGCGTACGTGGCGCTCTTGGTGGTCGCGCTGGTCGCGATGCTCACCGTCTGAGTCCCGACCCGCCGTCTGACCGGTTTGACAGCCATGGAGCTGACACGCGAGTTTCGTCGCCGTGTGGTGCGTGTCTGAAATGACCGCTTTAATCGCTCTTCACCGAATGCGGCTGAGCAGCTCGCGCAGTCGCTTGGCCCCACGCTCGGAGACCGACTGCGACGACAGGGAATACGCGGCGGCCTGATCAGGGGTCAGTCGGCCGCCGCTGATGTGGCTGCTCAGGAACCGCCGCACTTGAGCCTTCTCGTCTGCCCCGGTCCAACCGTTGCGCCCGCCGTAGAAGATGACGGAATCGAGGTCTTTGCGGACTTCATCGTCGAGCGTAGAAGGTCTTTCCTACAATGAATGTGCCGAGGTCCATTTCAGTCCTGCTTGTTGTTGGCTGCGGCGGCTTCAAGCAGCGGCACACAGCTGCGGCCGATGCTGTGTGCGGAAGACAGCGGCGTTTGGCCGTAGTCGTTGGCGATGGTGGGGTCGGCTCCGTGGTCGATCATCTTGACGATCACCGGAGCCCCGGGCTCGACAATCTCAAGGACCGCCTGCGATAGCGGGGTATTGCCATAGATCCGTTCTCGAATATTTGGATCAACCCCGGCGTCCAACAATGCGTGCACGATCTCCGACTGCTACTGCTCGGTCGCATAGTGCAGCGGAGTCTTACCGTCGAGGTCTTGGGCGTTGACGTCGTGTTCGCCGCTGGCGACCAGCCCCAGGTACTCATCGCGCCGGTATTCCATACCAAACATGTGCAACGGTGTGCGAGCCATAGCGATCAGCTTCCCATCTCAAGCAGTCCTGGCGATGACCTGGTGCACGGTGACTTGGTCACTTGCCGGGTTTCTTGTGGTGCTTCTTGCTCTTCTTGTCTTTCTTCGGCGATCGCCGCGTGCTGGTGGCAATGCCCAACTGTTTTCCCACCGGGGACTGCGTGCGGTGAGGCCTCGGGAGCTTTGCCGACGCTCGGGGCAGCATCGGACGCGTTGTGGGTCGCAGCTGTGGGTGTGGCCTCGGCTGTCTTCGCGGGCGGGGCGTTCGGGACCTTTGGTGAAACCCCCGGTTTCACTGGGGGTTTTGCGGTGCCGGCAGCTGCGATCTCATCGGCGAGTTGGGCGGGTGGGGTGGGGGCGGCTTTGGCGACGTCGATAACGTATCGGCGTGCTTGCCCAGTTGTTCGACGGCGAGTTCGGCGCCCTCTGCGACCGCCTTTTTGGCCGCGCCTTGCGGGGTGACCATGGACGCGGCGCCGAGCACAAGTGGAGGCGATGCCCAAGGCTTGGTTGTCGGGCATGACCGCAGCAGCGATATCCACAGCGGCGCTGGAGATGTTCACCGTGGCTGCGGCGATGGCGGCCGCGCCGGCGGGGCCGCCGACCCCGGTCAGCGCGAGTGCGACACCGCCGACGAGTAGAGCCGATTCCAGGGGGTTGTCCTTGACGAACCCGCCCACGGCTTTGGCGCCGGAGACGGTGGCCTGTGTTCGTGGTGTGCGCACCAGTCGTCGTGCCCGGCGTTCGGCGGCACCCCTCCGCCGTATCCGGGGTGGCCGGAACAGATCGACGACGGTGATCCCGACGCCGTGCTGCAGGAGGTCGGCGCCGCATGATCGGTTGCCACTACCGGCGTGCGGGCGCCGATCGCGACTACCAGTTGTTCGAATCCACGGCCGACACCCGCAGCAACTGGGACGAGAGCATCCAGCACGGCTCGCCACCGCTCGCGCTGCTGACCAAGGCCATCGAGGAACTCATGGCAGGCTCCGGGCTGCGCGTCGGCCGCCTGACGCTCGAC
>Ga0182748_1004018_pt1 | contig 11989 bp, 11 predicted proteins | sample eDN3rd37CKraftOP_FD_128877 | JGI IMG/M metagenome (GOLD analysis project Ga0182748, IMG submission 128877) | Enriched Organic Plus compost microbial communities from Emeryville, California, USA - eDNA 3rd pass 37_C Kraft OP (version 2) (version 2) ...
GTGTAGCAATTTAAGAAAGTCTCACTAGACCCAGGGCGCCGCGGATCCGGCTTCGCCGGTCCGCCAGCGCCGCCCCCTTGAGGGGGAGCGGCCGAAGGCCGCCAGGGGGTGGGCTTTTTCACAACGGTTTGGGAGGCCTGGCGCGGCAGTTGGTATGCTAGCGTCTTTGCGCCCGACTTTTCATGCCTCCACGCGCCGGTAACGTTTTCATGGTCGTCGCTCCCAGCGGCGCCGGCAAGTCCAGCCTGGTCAATGCCCTGCTCAAGGCCAGGCCGGAAATCCGCTTGTCCGTCTCCTGCACTACCCGCCCGCCCCGCCCGGGCGAGACCGACGGCAAGGAGTACCACTTCGTCTCGGTCCCCGCCTTCGAGAAAATGCAGCGCGACGATGCCCTGCTGGAATGGGCGGAGGTGCACGGCAACTACTATGGCACCCCCCGCGACTGGATCGATCGCCAGACCCAGGCGGGCAATGATGTCCTGCTGGAAATCGACTGGCAGGGCGCGCGCCAGGTCCGCGCCAAGTTCCCGGAAGCCATCGGGATTTTCATCCTGCCGCCGTCGATCGAAGCCCTGGAAACGCGCCTGCACCAGCGCGGCCAGGACGAGCCCCATGTGATCGCCCGCAGGCTGCTGGCGGCGGGGGGCGAGTTCGCGCATGCCCCCGAATTCGAATATGTTATTATTAATCAAGACTTTAGCGCAGCCTTGGCAGATTTGACGACGATCGTTACCGCCGCCAGGCTGCGTTTTCGTTCGCAGGCAGCGCGGCATGCCGACCTGTTCTCGCAACTGGGCATCCCGCAGACGTCCGCTCCGCTTTGAATATCGCGTCCAGCACGCACAGCTTTCAGGGACCCTCATGGCACGTATCACCGTCGAAGACTGCTTGAAGCAAATTCCCAACCGGTTCAAACTGACCCTCGTGGCTACCTATCGCGCGCGCCAACTGGCCCAGGGCCATGCGCCCAAGCTCGATACCAAGGACAAGCCCACCGTCACCGCGCTGCGCGAAGTGGCTGCCGGACAGACCGGACTGGAAATGCTGAAAAAGGTCCCCACCTGATTTCCAAGACCATAACGGTCTTGCTGCCGGCAATGACGCCGGCGGCGCCTGGAACAGGCCGGTCCTCCCCGGCCTGCTCTTCCTGAGGCGACCATGGGATTTCCAGTCTCTTCCTCGCGTTCCGGGGCCGTGTCCGGAACACCGCCCGCAGTGACTGCCGCCGCCGGCACCCAGGCGCTCGTCCCCGCCTCCTCCAACCCGGCGCAAGCCTCGGCCGGCGTGTCCTTCGCCCCCCTGGCCGAAACCATCTCCCAGTACCTGAGCCCGGAAGACGTCCGGCGGGTCCGCGAAGCCTACCGCTTTTCCGATGAAGCCCATCTGGGCCAGTTCCGCGCCAGCGGCGAACCCTACATTTCGCACCCCATCGCGGTCACCGAGATCTGCGCGGCCTGGAAGCTCGATGCGGCCGCGCTGATGGCCGCCCTGCTGCACGACGTCATGGAAGACCAGGGCGTCGCCAAGCAGGAGCTGATGGAACGCTTCGGCACCGAGGTCGCCGACCTGGTCGACGGCCTCTCCAAGCTGGACCGGCTCGAATTCGCCAGCAAGGCCGAGCAGCAGGCCGAGAGCTTCCGCAAGATGCTGCTGGCGATGGCGCGCGACGTGCGCGTCATCCTGATCAAGCTGGCGGACCGCCTGCACAACATGCGCACGCTGGGGGCGGTCAGCCCCGAGAAGCGCCGTCGCGTCGCGCGGGAAACACTCGAGATCTATTCGCCCATCGCCCACCGCCTCGGGCTCAACATCATCTACCGCGAGCTGCAGGAACTGTGCTTCGAGGCGATGTACCCCCATCGCTACCAGGTGCTGCGCAAGGCGGTGCTGGCGGCGCGCGGCAATCGGCGCGAACTGGTGGGCAAGATCCAGGAGGCGGTGCGGGCCGCGCTGCCCGCGGCCGGGATCGAGGCCGAGGTCAACGGCCGCGAGAAAAACCTGTACGGCATCTACACCAAGATGCTGGACCAGAAGAAGTCGTTCTCCGAGGTGCTCGACATCTACGGATTCCGGATCGTCGTCAACTCGCAGCCCGAGTGCTACCTGGCGCTGGGCACGCTGCACCAGCTGTTCCGGCCAGTGCCGGGCAAGTTCAAGGACTACATCGCCATTCCCAAGGTGAACGGCTACCAGTCGCTGCACACGACGCTGGTGGGCCCCTACGGCACGCCAGTGGAGTTCCAGATCCGCACCCGCGACATGAACCAGGTGGCCGAGAGCGGCGTGGCGGCGCACTGGCTGTACAAGACCTCGGACGTCAATCTGAACGACCTGCAGAAACGCACGCACCAGTGGCTGCAATCGCTGCTCGACATCCAGCGGCAGACCGGCGACAGCAGCGAGTTCCTGGAACACGTGAAGGTCGACCTCTTCCCCGACGCGGTCTACGTCTTCACGCCGCGCGGCAAGATCATCTCGCTGCCTCGCGGGGCCACCCCCATCGATTTCGCCTACAGCATCCACACCGACGTCGGCAACCAGACGGTGGCGGCCAAGGTCAACAGCGAGTTCGTGCCGCTGCGCACCGAGCTCAAGAGCGGCGATGCGGTGGAGATCATCACCGCCGAGAATTCCCGCCCCAACGCCCAGTGGCTGAATTTCGTGCGCACCGGCAAGGCGCGTTCCGAAATCCGCCACTACCTGCGCACCGTCAAGTACGAGGAATCGGTCAGCTTCGGCGAGCGCCTGCTGGCCCAGGCGCTCAAGTCCATGAACATGCCCATGCCCGAGAGCGCCGACCCGATCTGGGACAAGCTCGCGCGCGGCAGCGGCGCGCGTTCGCGCGACGAGATCCTGGCAGACATCGGCCTGGGCAAGCGGCTGGCCGCGGTAGTCGCCCGGCGTTTCATGCCCGAGGGCGATCCCATCTCGACCACGGCCGAGCAGGTGGATCGCTATACCGAGCAAGGCACTGCCTCGCCCATCCGCATCCAGGGCAACGAAGGCCTGGCCGTGCAGCTGGCGCCCTGCTGCACGCCCATCCCCGGCGACGCGATCGTCGCCTACGTGCGGCTGGGGCACGGGCTCGTGGTGCACACCGAAGACTGTCCCAACGCCAGGCGCCAGCGGGCGCGGGAGCCCGAGCGCTGGCTGGACGTGGCCTGGGACGACCAGACCTCGCGCCACTTCAACGTGCGCATCGACGTCGTGCTGCGCCAGGAGCGTGGCGTCCTGGGACGCGTCGCGGCCGAGATTTCCGCGGCCGACGCCAACATCACCCACGTATCGATGCAGGACGAGGCTTCGTCCACGGTGGCGGTGCATTTCACCATCCAGGTCGAGAGCCGCCAGCACCTGGCCCAGGTCATACGCTACCTGCGGCGCGTTCCCCAGGTGCAGCGCATCATCCGCGTCAAGGGCTGATTTCCGCGCCGCCTGCGCCCCCTCCTACCGCCGACGTGCCTCTCTGGTCCGCTACTGCGGCGCCGGGTCGGGATAGCGCACTTCCAGGATTTCCAGTTCTTCCACCCCGGCGGGCGTGCGCAACACTACCGTCTCGCCTTCCCGGGCCTTGATCAGGGCTCGCGCTACCGGCGAAATCCAGCTGATGCGGCCCTGCAGCGGCTCGGCCTCGTCCACGCCCACGATGGTCACGACGTGTTCCTCGCCCGCGCGGTCGAGATAGGTGACGGTGGCGCCGAAAAAAACCTGGTCCCGGTTCGGCTGCGCCGAGGCGTCGACCACCTCGGCGATGTCCAGCCGGCGGGTCAGGAAGCGCATGCGGCGATCGATCTCGCGCAGGCGCTTCTTGCCGTACAGGTAATCGCCGTTCTCGGAACGATCGCCGTTGGAAGCGGCCCAGGACACGACCTGCACCACCGCGGGCCGCTCCACGTTCATCAGGTGGACCAGTTCCCCGCGCAGGCGCGCATAGCCCTCGGGCGTCATGTAGTTGCGTACGCCGGCGGGCAGGGCCAGGTGCTCGGGCAGGTCGTCGTCTTCCTGGCCCTCGGATTCTTTGACAAAAGCCTTGTTCATGACACTAAAACACTAAAACCAGTCGCGCCAGATCGGCGTCAGGTGCGCGGGTAGCTGCGGCAGGCGCCCGAGATCGATCCGGCTTTCGGAGGGGGCGTGGAAATCGGAGCCGCGCGAGGCAAGAAAGCCGTAATGCCGGGCCACCTCGGCATACTCGCGGTACTGCTCGGGGGTATGGCTGCCGGTGACGACTTCGATGCCGGACCCGCCCAGTTGCAGGAACTCGTCGTACAGCGCCTGGAACTGCAGCGGCGTGTAGTGATAGCGGCCCGGGTGCGCGATGACGGCCACGCCGCCGGCGCCGAGTATCCAGCGCACCGCATCGGGCAGCGTGGCCCAGCGCATGGGCACGTATCCGGGCTTGCCTTCCACCAGGTAATTCTGGAAAACCTCGCTCACATCCCGGCAGACGCCTTGCTCGACCAGGAAGCGGGCGAAATGCGTGCGGCTGATGAGTTGCGGATTGCCGACGTGGCGCAGCGCCCCCTCGAAGGCGCCCGGGATGCCGACCGCCGCCAGTTGCTCGGCCATTTCCCTGCCACGACGTTCGCGGCCCGACCGGGTGTCGCGCAGGCCTTCGGCGAGGGTGGCGTCGTGCGGGTCGATGCGCAGGCCGACGATATGGATGGTCTCGCCGGCCCAGGTGACCGAAATCTCCACGCCGGGTACGAAATGCATGCCTAGGCCCCGCGCCGCGTCGGCAGCCTGGAGCAGGCCGCCGATTTCGTCATGGTCGGTCAGCGCCAGCACGTCGACGCCGTTGCGGTGGGCGCGCGCCACCAGCTCCGCGGGCGCGAGCATGCCGTCCGAGACATTGGAATGGCAATGCAGATCGACGTTCTGTGGGGAATCCATGGTCACATTGTAGGACGGGCACCCCGCTGCGTCGTCACCCGGCCCAGGAAATCTGCGACAAGTTGCGCCACCTCGGCCGGACGTTCCTGATGCAGCATGTGGCCGGCCTCTTCCACGAGCACCCGTTGCAGCGATGCAACGCACCGCAGCCGGTCTTCGTAGCCCGGTTCGGCCAGCATCTTGGCGCGCATGGGGCTGTCGGCCGCCTCCACCCACAGCACCGGCGCAGCGATTTCGCGCCAGCACGCCAACACCTCTTCCACGCGATAGGCGACGCGATTGATGATCTTGTGCGCAGGATCGGCCCGCAGCCGCCAGCGCCCCTCGGCCTGCTGGCCGTTTTCTTGCGCCAGGAAGGCCGCCCGTGCGGGATCCAGGCGCGGATTGTCCCGCACCAGCCGCTGGGCATACGCCTGTGCGTCGGCGTAGTCTCCCAGCCTGGCCCCCGCGGCAATCTGATCCAGCCACTGGCGCAGCCGGCCCGGAACCGCTTCAGGGGATACCGCGGGCAGTCCCAGCCCTTCAAGGTTGACCACAGCGTCCACCCGCTCCGGGCGTACTCCCGCGTACAGCATGGCAATATTGCCGCCCATGCTGTGGCCCAGCACGGCAAGCGGGGCCGATGGCGAAAAATGCCGGCAGAACGCGTCCAGATCGCCGAGGTATTCGCCGACTTCGTAAGAATCGCTGCCGCCCCACGCCGTGCGCCCGAAGCCGCGCCAGTCCGGCGCCACCAGATGGAAACCGCTTCCCAGGTGATCGGCGATGAACTGGAAAGAGGCCGAGGAATCCATCCAGCCGTGCAGCGCCAGCACCATGGGCGCGTCCGTGTCGCCCCAATGACGAAAATGGTGACGTAAACCCCGTATTTCCAGGTAGTCGGATCGGGACGGCACAAGCGGCTTGTACATGGCGACTTATCGAAAATTGACGGAAATTAGAGGAAAAGGCGACAGAACGGCCAGGCCGGTCAGGCTCTCCGTGCCGTACGCATCGCACCAAAGTTATTGCGGTTACCGGTCAGGTCAGTAATGATTGCTATATCACGCAGCACACGCCGTCCGCCGTCCTGGCCGGACCCAGATCCTGAATCCAGCGGAGGGTTATGGAAGACCAGTACCAGGCACTCTACACCACGTTCCGTTGGTGGGTTCCGCAACGCCTGAACATCGCCGATGTCTGTTGCCGCCGCTGGACCGTCACCAGCGCCGACGCCCGGCGCATCGCCATCTACGCCGAAGACGCCGAAGGCCGGCGCGAAGTCTGGACATACGGCCGCCTGCACGAATACGCCAACCGCTTTTCCAATGGCCTGCGCCGCATGGGCGTGCAGCGCGGCGACCGCGTCGCCATCGCCCTGCCCCAGCGCCCCGAAGCCGTCGTCGCCCACATCGCCGTCTACCAACTCGGCGCCATCACCGTCCCGCTGTCGGTCGCGCTGAACGCCCAGACCTACGAGCAAAGGCTGCGCGACAGCGAGGCCCGCATCGCCATCGTCGACGGAACCGCCGCGCCGGCCCTCCTGCCGGCCACCGAGCATTGTCCGCTGCTACGCCAGACCGTCGGCATCGACCTGGACGACGAGCGGGTCCTTTCCTGGCGCACGCTGCTCGCCCGCCAGGAAAGTGCCTTCGACATGCATCCCACCTCGGCCTCCGATCCCGCCCTGCTGCTCTACACCGCCGGGGCGGGCAGCGTGCCCAAGGGGGTGGTGCTGCCCCATGCCACCCTGATCGGCAACCTGCCGGGCTTCGTCGCGGCCCAGAACTGGTTCCCGCAACCCGCGGACGTGCTGTGGACGGCCTCCGAATGGGGCAGTCCGCACGGCCTGTTCGGCGCGATGCTGCCCAGCCTGTATTTCGGCCAGCCGCTGGTCGGCGTGCGCCAACCGCCCGGCCCGGAGGCCACGTTCGCCCTGCTCGAACGCTATCGCGTCACCAACCTGGCCTTGACCACGCGCGACTTGCGCCGCCTGCTCAAGGCGGTGCCGCGGCCGGCGGAACGCTACCGGCTGGCGCTGCGGGCGATCACGGCAACCGACACTTCCCTCGGGGCGGCCCTGTTCGAACAATGCAAGACCGCCCTGGGCACGGAGCCCAACGAAACCTTCAGCCAGGTCGAGATCGGCACGGTCATCGGCCAGAGCAGCCAGAAATGGCCAGCCCGGCCCGGCAGCATGGGCCGTCCCTATCCCGGACACCAGATCGCCATCGTCGATGCGCTCGGCCGTCCGGTCGCCGCTGGCGAACATGGCGAGATCGCCGTCAACCGCTACGACATCCACGGCCATCCGGATCCGTCCTTCTTCGCCGGCTACTGGCGGGGCGAGGAAACCGGGCGACCGGTCAGCGGGACGTGGCACCGCACGGGCGACCTCGCCCGCCTCGACGAAGACGGCTACCTCTGGTACGTGGGGCGGCTGGACGAGATGTTCCAGCTCGGCAACCGCCTCGTGGCGCCAGGACCGATCGAAGACTGCCTGACACGGCATCCCGAGGTGGCGGAAGCGGTGGCCGTGCCCATGCCGGACGGCACGGGCATCAAGGCCTATGTCGTCGCCCAGCCCGCGTCGCCCGTGGCCGTTCAAGCCCCTCCAGCGGCGGAACCCGCCCATTCGGGACCGGGAACCGCTCCCTCGCCGGCCCAAGGCAAGGCCGGGCGCGAATCCGCCCTGCGCGACATGCTGCTGTCGTATGCGGCCGCCCAGCTCGGGCCGGACGAAGCGCCGAAGGACATCGAGTTCGTCGAGGCCTTGCCGCTGACCCCCTCGGGCAAGGTCAGGCGCCAGGCGCTCAGGCAGATCGAGGACGATCGCGTCCGGAAATGGCCGCCTGCTCCAGCGAACGCAGCTCCGCTTCCGTAAAGCCCGCCGCGCGCCGGGCGGGAAGATTGAACGGCCCGAACTGGCCCGGCGCCTCATAGCGCCGGGCCAGGACCGCATAGTGTTCCACCGGGTCCACGCCCTCGCGCTCGCACAGATAGCGGTACCAGCGGTTGCCGATGGCGACGTGGCCGATCTCGTCGCGCAGGATGATATCGAGGATGCCGGCGGCCGCCATGTCGCCCGCCCCGGCCAGTTTCGCCCGGATGGCGGGGCTCACGTCCAGGCCCCGCGCCTCCAGCGTGCGCGGCACCAGCGCCATGCGCGCCAGCGGATCGAGCCGGGTCCGCTCGGCCATCTGCCAGAGCCCGTCATGGGCGGGGAAATCGCCGTAGGCATGGCCCAGGACCCGCAAGTGCTCCGCCAGCAACGTGAAATGCAAGGCTTCCTCGCTGGCCACCTTGAGCCAGTCCAGGTAGTACGCGTGCGGCATGCCGGCAAAACGCCAGACCGCATCCAGCGCCAGATTGATGGCATTGAATTCTATGTGCGCCAGCGCATGCAGCAGCGCCGCCCGGGCCTCGACCGTGGCCACGCCACGGCCGGGCACTTCCCGAGGCGACACCAGCGGCGGCCGCGCCGGCCGCCCAGGCGTGCCCTCGGGCTCTTGCAAATCGCGGGCAGCATCCACATATATCTGCATGGCGCCCAGTTCGCGCGTGCGAGCGGCCTTCTCGGCCGGATCGCGCAGCGTGAGCAGCAGGCGCGCCGCCTGCCGCAGTTCGGGTTCGGCTGTCATAGGCGTGCATTGTAGAATGGCTCACCCCCACGCGCTTTCGAGGAAGTTTTTTGTCCGACCAGCTCAAGAAATACCTGTTCGAGGACCAGACCGTCCGGGCTGAAGTCACCTCCATACGCAACACCTGGAAGGAAATCCAGGCCCGCCACGACTATCCGCCCGCCGTGCAGCGGCTGCTGGGGGAACTGGTCGCGGCAAGCGCGCTCCTGGCCGCCAATATCAAGTTCAACGGTACCGTAGTCATGCAATTGCAGGGCGACGGACCGATCGGCCTGATCGTCGTCGAATGCCACGCCGACCTCGGCATGCGGGCCACCGTCAAGCTGCGCGAAGGCCACGACGTGCCCGACGACGGCACCTTCCAGAGCCTGCTCAACAGCCAGGGAGGAGGCCGCTTCTCGGTGCTGCTCGACCCCCAGGACCGCCAGCCCGGCCAGCAGCCCTACCAGGGTATCGTGGCGCTGCAAGGCGATTCGGTCGCCCAGGCGCTCGAGCACTACATGCTCGCCTCCGAGCAGCTCCAGACACGCATCTGGCTCGCCGCCAACGCCGAATGCGCGGCCGGCGTGCTGCTGCAACAATTGCCCAAGCACGGCGGAAAGACGCAGTCGCAAGACCCTGCGGCGGTTACCGAGGACACCTGGGAACGCGCGCAGATCCTGGCCGATACGCTCAAGTCCGACGAACTGCTCACGCTCACGCCCGACGCGCTGATCCGGCGCCTTTACTGGCAGGAAACCCTGCGCACCTTCGACCCTGCCACGGTCACCTACCGCTGCACCTGCTCCCGAGAGAAAGTCGCGGACGTGCTGCTGCGCATCGGCAAGGAAGAAGTCGACGACATCCTGGCCGAACAAGGACGTGTGCAGATCAATTGCGACTATTGCGTCAAGAGCTTCGAGTTCGACGCGGTGGATTGTGCGGAGTTGTTCGCCAACGACTCGGCCATGGTGCGGCATCACAGCGGGTCGCGGCACTGAACCGAGGGGAAGACGCCGTCGTGGCGTCGATGCCTATGGCCGGCAGATGCCGGTCAAGCTCCGATTCCCATGTAGCACTGCCGCTCGGCATCGCGCATCGGCGTTGATCCGATCGCCCCGCACTTGCGTTCAAGCTCTCGGGTCCTCCGGTACAACGGCTTGTTCAGCCCGTCTTCCCGCCACGTGGATGACAAGCCAGATCAACGGGATATGCAGAGCGCAAACAATCGCTGTAACCGCGAAGCGCAGACTTGCGTGCGATGTGGTGCCGGCAGCCGCAGTAGCCTACGAATAGGACGAACGCGCGCGCGACAAGTCGGCGGTTGCCATGAAAAATTCATCACAGAGGCGTCGACAGCCGCCCTTCACAAGTGCCTCGGCGCATTCCGGCGTAGTTCCCACAATCGACATATCCTCATTCGGCCCCCATGCTGGGCGTCTTTCACTTCGTTGAAGCATGCGTGCCCGTTCCTTCCACCGCGGTGCCGCCATGGCCGAATTCGTCGTCGTGGCCCTTCCCCTGCTGCTGGCCGGCTTCGGTGCGTTCGAGACCGGCCGGTGGTTGCTGATGCGCCAGGCCGCGGGCTACGCGCTGTTCGAAGCCGCGCGGGCGGGGACCGTGTCCGGAGCTGAACCGGCGGCCATGGCCCAGGCTTTCGAACGGGGATTGGCGCCGGCCCTGGGCATCGGCGGCGCGGCGGATCCGGCCGCCCTCGCTTCGGCCGTCCGCGCGAGAATGGCCAGATGGGCCAGTACCCATGGAATCCGCATGGCGCGCATCGAGCAGCTAAGCCCGCGTCCGGCCAGCTTCGACGATTTTTCGGCAGACGACGCCCGCCGGGCCGGCACACGCGAACTTGACTACGACTACCAGCGCCTGCATCACGACACCGTCTATCTTTCCCGCTACCGCAACGGCATGGGGCCGCGCTCGGGCCAGACGCTGTTCGAAGCCAATACGCTGGTGCTGCGGCTGACCTATCTGCACGCCCCTTACCTGCCCGGAATACGCGCGCTGCTGCGCCAATTGGCCAGCCCTTCGGAGCGGGACGACTACGTGCGCCAAGCGCGCGCCGCGGGCCTGCTGGTGATTCGCCGCGAGATCGCGATGCCCATGCAATCGGCGGCGCGCGAACACGGCAAGACCCGGGATCTTCTGGCGCCGTAGCGCAAATCGATCATCAGCCCGACGACGGCATCGGCAAGGTGGCAGCCTGTGCGTCGATCAGTGTCTTAATCCGCTCGGCATCCTCCGGCGTCGCCGGGTTGTAGACCACCATGCCCAGGTCGGGACGGCCATCCACCGCGAAGGCGGAATATTCGAACGCAATGGACCCGGCGGTGAGATGCCGAAGCCGCTTGACGCCTTCGCCGTAGCTGCGGACATCATGGTCGCGCCACATGGTCTCGAATTCAGGACTCAGGCGGCACAGTTCGTCCACCAACGCCTCTACACGCGCCGCGGCGCCGGCACGCGCTGCATCGGCCCGGAACGCGGCCACCACGAACCGGGCCACTTGTTCCCAATCGAACTGCGCGGCGCGCACCTTCGGGTCGCAGAAGACGAGGCGAAGGATATTGCGCTGCTCGGGCGCGAGGCTTCCGTAGTCGGTCAGCACCACGGCGGCGGCGCGGTTCCAGGCGACGACGTCCCAGGTGGCGGTCTTCACCAGGGCTGGGCTGAGTTCCAGCGCGTCGAGCACGCGCTGGAGCCGCGGCGTGACGCCGTCCGCCTCCTGGTAGCGGACCTCGGGCGGGCGGCCCAGTCCGAGCAGGAAGAGGTGTTCGCGCTCGGCGTCGGTCAGCATGAGGGCGCGGGCAATCCGCTCGAGCACCTCGGCGGAGGGTGCGCCGCCGCGCCCCTGTTCGAGCCAGGTATACCAGGTCGTGCTGATGTGGGCGCGCTGGGCGACCTCTTCCCGGCGCAATCCGGGCGTGCGCCGGCGATTGAGCGCGATCCCGAAGGCAGCCGGGTCGAGCCTTGCGCGTCGGTCCTTGAGAAAGGCGCCGAGGAGCTTGTCGTGGGAAGCCGGCATGCGAATCCTGTTGGTGCTTATACCTGTATAAGATCACTACTTTACCTGGATAAGCACAGAGCGCCATAGTGGGGGCCCTTCTCGACCAGGAGACTCTCTATGCGCGTCTTTGTTACCGGAGCGACCGGCTTCGTCGGTTCGGCCGTCGTCCAGGAATTGCTAGCCGCGGGACACCAGGTGCTCGGCCTGACCCGTTCGGAGGCCGGCGCGGCGCAACTCGCCGCGGCCGGAGCCGAAGTCCATCACGGCTCGCTGGAAGACCTCGACAGTCTACGCAGCGGCGCCGCGGCCGCCGATGGCGTGGTCCATACCGCGTTCAACCACGACTTTTCCAGATTTGCCGACAACTGCGAACTGGACCGGCATGCGATCGAAGCACTGGGCGCCGCACTCGCGGGATCGCGCCGTCCTTTGATCGTGACTTCGGGAATGGCCCATCTGGCACAAGGGCGCTTGGCGA
>Ga0182748_1004021_pt1 | contig 11982 bp, 11 predicted proteins | sample eDN3rd37CKraftOP_FD_128877 | JGI IMG/M metagenome (GOLD analysis project Ga0182748, IMG submission 128877) | Enriched Organic Plus compost microbial communities from Emeryville, California, USA - eDNA 3rd pass 37_C Kraft OP (version 2) (version 2) ...
ACGCTGCCCAGCACCTTGCCGCCGGCGGCCTTGACGAAGTTCGCCGTGTCACGCTCGAGCGCATGACCGAAGGCGTAGTCGGCGGTGATGAAGAACCAGCTGTCGCCACCGGCCTTGACCATGGCGCCGCCGTTGGACTTCGCCAGCATCCAGGTGTCGTACGCCCAGTGGAGCGTGTTGGGGGTGCATTGCGCCCCGGTCAGGTCGGCGGTCGCGGAGCCGACATTGACGTAAACCTTGTTCTTCTCCCGTGCCACGGCCGCAACAGCGAGGCCGACCGAGGAGGTGGGCACATCCAGGATCATGTCCACGCCCTGATCCCACCACTGCCGGGCAAGGTTCACCCCGACATCGGGCTTGTTCTGGTGGTCGGCCTCGATGACCTCCACGTCGAAGCCACGGCTGCCGAACTCCTGCACCGCCTGGCGGGTGCAGGCGACCGAGGTCGGCCCCGTGTTGTCGCGGTAGGTGCCCGACATGTCGGTCAGAACGCCGATACGGATGGTGTTCGCCTGCGCGCGCGGAAGGCGCGGGAAGGCTGCAACAGCGCCAATGGCGGCGCCGGTGGCGAGCAGGCTGCGGCGGTTCATCTGCATGTTTCTTGTCCGTCCCCAAATCCTCGAAGACCGCGGACCGGCCAGATGGCTGGCCCGCGGTGCCGTCTCAACCCCGCACCAAGGGGCAGTTGCCCTCGTTCACCGGCCGCCAGGCTTCCTCCGGCGAGGTGGTCTGCAGCAGCTTGTAGTAGTCCCAGGCACCCTTGCTCTCCTCCGGCGTCTTCACCTCGAACAGGTAGGCCGGCTGGATCTTGCGGCCATCCGGGCGGATGCTGCCCTGGCCGAAAACGTCATCGTCGGTTGGAATCGCCTTCATGCGCGCGACAGTCGCGCTGCCACTGGCCTTGGCCTGTGCCACGCCCATATCCGCGACAGTCTTCAGGTAGTGCAGGGCCGCAGAGTAGCAGCCAGCCTGGCCCATGCCGGGACGCAGCTCTCCCGGCATCTTCGGCAGCACACGCTGAGTGAAGGCGCGCGTGCGGTCGTTGAGGTCCCAGTAGAAGGTCTCGGTACAGACCAGGCCCTGCGCCGTGTTCAGGCCGAGCGCATGCACGTCCGAGATGAACATCAGCAGCGCGGCGAGCTTCACACCGCGGCGCGTCAGGCCGAACTCCGCCGCCTGCTTGACGCAATTGATGGTGTCAGCCCCCGCATTGGCGAGGCCGATCACCTTGGGTCGCGATGCCTGCGCCTGCAACAGGAAGGAGGAGAAGTCCGTCGTCCCCGGGAAGGGCGTGCGCACACTGCCCAGCACCTTGCCGCCGGCGGCCTTAATGAAATTCGTGGTATCGCGCTCCAGCGCGTGGCCGAAGGCATAGTCAGCGGTGATGAAATACCAGCTGTCGCCGCCAGCCTTCACCATCGCTCCACCCGTGCTGCGCGACAGCATCCAGGTGTCGTAGGTCCAGTGGATGGTGTTAGGGGAGCATTGCGTCCCGGTCAGGTCGCTGGTCGCCGGAGTGGAGCCGAGGAAAACCTTGTTCTTCTCGCGCGTCACGCTGGAGACGGCGAGTGCCACGGAGCTGGTCGTGACGTCAATGACCACGTCCACGCCATCCTGATCGTACCACTGGCGCGAGATGTTCGCACCGACATCGGGCTTGTTCTGGTGATCGGCGAACAACACCTCCACCTGGAAGCCATGACTGCCGAAATCCTGCACCGCCTGGCGCACGCAGGCGAGCGAGCCGGGGCCGGCGATGTCGCGGTACGTACCGGAGGCGTCGTTCAGCACGCCGATCTTGATCGTGTTCGCCGCCTGCGCGCGGGCGCTGCGCCACGGCAAAGCCCCCAGGATGGGGGCGGCGGATCCGGCCAGCAGGCTGCGACGATCGAGAGGCATAGCGTTCTCCTGTGTCATGCGTCGGCCATACGGCGATGGCCGACGCGATTCCTTGCGCATCAGCTGTGCACAAGCGGACAACCGCCTTCGGCGAGGGGCCGGAAGGCTTCCTCGGCTGCGGTGGTCTGCAGCAGCTTGTAGTAATCGAAGGGCCCTTGACTCTCCTCCGGCTTCTTCACCTCGAAGAGATAGGCGGGGTGAAGCTTGCGCCCGTCCTCGCGGATCCGGCCCGGACCGAAGCAGTCGTCGTCGCAGGGCATCGCCTTCATGCGCGCGACCAGCTCAGCACCGCTGGCCTTGGCAGCGGGCACGCCCATATCGGCGACCGCCTTCAGGTAATGCAGCACCGCGGCGTAGCCGCCCGCATGATTCATGCAGAGCGCATTGTCGCCGATGTGTGGGCGAACGCGCGCGGAGAAGGCGCGGGTTCGGTCGTTGAGGTCCCAGTAGAAGGTCTCGGTGCACACCAGGCCCTGTGTCGTGGCCAGGCCCAGCGCATGGACGTCGGGCAGGAACATCAGCAGGGAGGCAAGGCGGATGCCCCGCCGCGTCAGGCCGAACTCCGCCGCCTGCTTGATGCAGTTGATGGTGTCTGTTCCGCCATTGGCTAGGCCGATCACCTTGGGCCGTGCCGCCATGGCCTGCACGATGAATGAGGAGAAGTCGGTGGTCCCCGGGAAGGGCGTGCGCACGCTGCCAAGGATCTTCCCTCCCTGCGCCTTCACGAAATTGGCGGTGTCGCGCTCCAGTGCGTGGCCGAAGGCGTAGTCGGCGGTGATGAAGTACCAGGTATCCCCGCCCGCCTTCACCGTGGCGCCACCGGTGCTGTGGGCCAGCATCCAGGTGTCGTAGGTCCAGTGCACCGTATTCGGCGAGCAGGCCTTGCCCGTGAGATCCGAGGTGGCCGAGGAGGTGTTGAGAAAGACCTTGTTCTTGTCCCGAACAATCTCGTTCACCGCCAGCGCGACGGAGGAGGCACCGCCGTCCACCACCACATCCACGCCGTCGCGGTCGATCCAGGCGCGCGTCAGGTTCGCCCCGACATCGGCCTTGTTCTGGTTATCGCTGAACAGCACCTCGATGTTGATGCCGCGGTTGGCGAACTCTGCCGCCGCCTGGCGAATGCAGGCCAGCTCCGTCGGCCCCGTCACATCGCGGTAGGTGCCCGAGAAGTCGCACAGAAGGGCGATGCGGATGGTGTTCGCCGCCTGCGCTCTGGCGCTGCGCCAGGGCAATCCGCCTGCAGCCGGCAATGCGGCGGCCGCCTTCAGCAGCGCTCTGCGATCGGTGGTCGTCATGCTCCCTGCCCTCCCCGCCATGTGGCCGCTTCTTGTGGCGGCTAGACGCCCAAATACTCGTGCAGCCGACCCATGGAGGCGGCGAGATCCTCGTTCCGCACCATGTCCACCACGCGCCCGTGCTCCATGACGTAGTGGCGATCAGCCACCGTCTGAGCGAAGCGAAAATTCTGCTCCACCAGCAACACCGTGAAGCCGCGCCGCTTCAGGTCCCGGATGGTGCGGCCAATCTGCTGCACGATGACGGGAGCGAGGCCCTCCGAGGGTTCGTCCAGCAGCAGCAGCTTCGCCCCGGTCCTCAGGATGCGTGCGATGGCAAGCATCTGCTGCTCGCCGCCGGAGAGCTTGGTGCCCTGGCTGCGCGCCCGATCCTTCAGATTGGGGAAGAGCTGGTAGATGGTGTCGAGATCGAGCCCGCCCGGCTGCACCGTGGGCGGCAGCAGCAGATTCTCCGTCACATCCAGGCTCGCGAAGATGCCACGCTCCTCCGGGCAATAGGCGATGCCCAGGCGGGCGACGCGATCGGAGCGTTCGTGGATCGTCTCCTGCCCCCGGTACCGGATGCTGCCCGAACGGCGGCCGACCAGGCCCATGATGGAGCGCAACGTCGTCGTCTTGCCTGCGCCGTTGCGGCCAAGCAGGGTGACGACCTCACCTTCACGCACGTCGAGGTCCACGCCATGCAGGATGTGGCTCTCGCCATACCAGGCCTCGAGCCTTCGCACCTCGAGCAGCGCCGTGCCACTGGCGGCGGGGCGGGCGCGTTCCATCACCTCAGCCATGCTGCGGTACTCCCACGCTGTCGGCCTCAGTGCCGAGATAGGCGGCGACAACATCCGGGTTGGAAGAGACGGTGGCGTAATCGCCTTCCGCGAGCACGCTGCCCCGCGCGAGCACGGTGATGGTGTGGCAGAGCCCCGCCACCACCTTCAGGTTGTGCTCCACCAGAAGCACGGTGCGACCAGCGGACACGCGCCGCACCAGTGCGACGATGCGGTCCACGTCCTCATGGGTCATGCCCGCCGTAGGCTCGTCCAGCAGCATCATCACCGGGTCGAGCGCGAGGGTGGTGGCGATCTCCAGCGCCCGCTTGCGGCCGTAGGGCAGCTCGCCTGCGGTCAGGCTCGCATAGGGCGTGAGGCCCACATCCTCCAGCAATGCCATCGCACGGTCATCGTAGTGGTGCAGCACGCTGTCAGAGCGCCAGAAGTCGAAGCTGCCGCCACGCTGCCGCTGCAGGGCCACCCGCACATTCTCCAGCACCGAGAGATGAGGGAAGACGGCCGAGATCTGGAAGCTGCGCACCAGGCCGAGGCGGGCGACCTCGGCAGGCTTCAGCCCGGTAATGTCGCGCCCGTCATAACGGATGCTCCCGCGCGTCGGTGGCAGGAACTTGGTCAGCAGATTGAAGCAGGTCGTCTTGCCAGCCCCGTTCGGGCCGATGAGACCATGGATGGTGCCGCGGCGGACCTTGAGGGAGACGTCGCTGACCGCGACGAAGCCCCGGAATTCCTTGGTCAGCCCTTCCGTCTCCAGGATGGTGTCTGTCACCCGGACCGCTCTCCCCGTCGTCACTGCGCCTTGGCCGGCGGAAACCGCCGCTGTTAGGCCTCTGTATGGCGGCCGCCCTCGGCAGACGCAAGGCCGCACCGCGTGCAGAGCATGGCTCGCGCCATCGGCGGGCGGGGCATCAGGAGGGCGTCAGCGCAACCCGTCGTGGCCTTCGATCTGATCCACCGTCAGCCCGCCAATGCGTGGCAGCGGCCGCCCCCCGGTGGTCAGCGCCAAACAGACCAGGATCTCGCCCGCGCGCGGCGCATCCGGCACCCGGGCCTCGATGGCGTCGAAGTGGCTGCGCACGAAGGCGGCATCCTTGTGCCCGAGCGGCACATCGATGGCTGTTCCCGGGCCGCCGGCCTTCTTGGCCGAGGGGATGAGCGCCGGCCCCTTGCCGAGCGCGGCGCGCACCGGCGCGCCCATCTTCGGGTGCAGCAGCGCCGCGGCATGCTCCAGCTCGCCCCCCTCTCCCACCACCGCGGCCTTGCCGAAGCTGTGCACCTCCGGTCCCGGGCTGCCGAGCGCAGCAATGGCGCGGGCGGCGAGCAGCGCGCCCAGTTCCTCGCCCTGAGCCACAAGCTCCGAGAGATCCTCCACGTAGCGCCCCGCGCAGGGATTGAGGATGACGGCGCAGGCAATGGCACGCCGGATGGGAGGCTCGACGGTCCGCCCCATTTCCTGCCGCGTCTCGTCCAGGATGGTGACCAGCTTGCGGATCACGGCAGGCATCGGGTGTCCCTCCCCTCCCTTTTCTCAGCTCGCGCCCGCCAGCCCCTTCAGCCGCCGGCCCTGGCGCATCACGGCGCGGATGGAACCGAGATTGCGCCGGTCGGCAAGCGCCCCGACCGCGGCGCCGAGGCGGCCTTCGCTGAGGCGGGCGAAGCTGTCGCCCAGAGCGATAGCGAAGTGCAGCATGATGCTCGCGTCGCGGTAGCAGTCGGTAGTGCAGGCCTGGCAGCCGTCGCGGACCATCCTCTCCGGCGTGAAGTCCCAGACCGAGGACAGCGGCGCTTTCCAGTCCTCGCAGCGCCAGAGATCGTAGTTCCAGTCGAGGTAAAAGTACTTGTACCCCGCGTGGCAGACGAAGCGCTCGCCCTCTCCCGTCAGGCGCCGGCGCATGTCGGCGATGCCCTCGCGCGGGTTGTGTACGGGGATGATGGGACGGACGGTTTCCACCGCATCGAATGCAGCGAGGAGTTCGGCCGGTGTCATGTCCACCAGCGTGCTGTCCTCCGACCACACCAGCGAGGAAGAGCCGAGTGGCGCCTTGCGCGGATAGGAGAAGGTGACGGCGGCGAAGCCGAGCCCACGCAGGAAGTGGCCGAGCGCGGGGTAGTCCGTGATCAGCCGCGTCATCGCGACAGAGGCGATCGGGATGATGCCGAGGCGAGCCATGCGCGCCGTGCTTTCGCGGATGCGCTCGCACACGCCCCGGAGGCTGCGGTTCCTCTCATGCGTCGCGGCGTCGGCGGCGTCGATGGAAATGAACAGCGTCGTGATGCCAGTCGCGGCCAGCGCATCGAGCTTGCCGGGCAACAGCCAGCCATTGGTGACGAGGGTGGGCTGGATGCCCATGCCGCTCGCCGTCGCGGCCATCTCGGCGATCTTCGGATGCAGCAGCGGCTCGCCACCCATGAACGTGACGAAGCGAACATGTGCCTGCTCCCGCAGGCGGGTCAGGGCGTCGGCGAAGCGGCTCGCATCGAGCCACCGACGGTCCGTCACGAAGCCCTTGTCATGGGCGAAATTGCAGAAGTCGCATGTGGCATTGCACATGTTCGTGACGGAAACGTTGCAGATCGCCGGCCCCCCGCGCGGCACCAGCCGCAACAGGTCCGCGGCACCGGAGCGCCCACTTCTCATGCGCCTGTGCCTCCGATAAGGCGGAGTCGCGGCCGGTGCCGGCACGGGCTGGCCACACACCGGAAAAGCCTTCCAGGAGCGTGCTGCAATGCTTCTGAGTCCCCCGTTCCGTGCCGGGATACCCGCCCCGATCCAGGACAGCAAGCGCGCACTGAGCCTGCCCCCGAACCGCGCCGGCCGCGCGCCCGCACGCCGCGCCCCCGGACCCGGTAGGGCAGTGCCGGCCCCCAATGGCTGGCATGGCCGATCGGAGGATCGGAGCCCCATGGACAGCATCGACGACCCACCGCCTGACCGCGGCGATAATCTGGCATCCTTTGCTGAGGCCCGGAGCTCGTCAGCCTGAATACGGCCGCCGCTGCCCGGTGCCGTACGATGCAGGCTATCGCGTCCCCGCGGAGAGCAAGGCGGTCCGTGTCGCTTCACGCCACCCGGACGGCAGCCCGGGGCCGCTTAGACCTCTCCGCCGGTCACAGCAGGGGCGCGCCGCTCCTCGCGCTGCCAGGCGAGAAGGCCGGCAAGGCCGAAGCACACCTCGCGCGTCCGGCGAACCAGCGCCGCAGCAAGGGCCGGCCCAGGCGGCACGCCGACCAGCGCTCCGGCGGCGACGAAGGCACCCTCCTGAACCGCTGCCGCGCCGGGCAACAGGAAGCCGATGTTGCGCAGCGCCTGCGCCAGGCTTTCCACGGCCAGGGCTTCCGCGAAGCTGATCGGCGTGCCGAGCAGCGCCAGCAGACCCATTACCTCGAGGCTGCCGAGGACCCAGGCGACCAGATGGAGCCACAGCGCGGCATGCAGGGTATGCGGCGCGGCATGCAGCCGCAGAACCGCCGCCTGGAACTGAGCCAGCGCCTCGGGGCGCAGCCATGGCAGCCGGTGCCCGAACCGTCGCGTGCCCCGCTCCAGCAGACCGAGCGGCAGCCGCCGCTGCAGCAGCACCAGTCCGACCGCGCCCGCCGCAGCAAGCGCGAGCCCGCCCGCCGCGGCGCCGAGCAGCGCACCGCCCGTGGCTGCCAGCACCGCGACCCCTGCCAGGGTGAAGAGAAGCTGAGAGACCGTCTCGATGGTAAGGTCCACCGTCGCCGTCGCGCCCGCCATCTCGCCCGGCACGCCCCGCCGCGCGAGCAGCCGCGCCGCCGCCGCCTGGCCCACCAGCGTGCCCGCCGGCAGCAGCGCATTCGCCGCCTCCCGGTACCATCGCAGCAGAGCGAAGGTGGTGCGCGAGGGACGCGGCCCGGGTACCAGGGTGCGCCAGGCCAAGCCGGTGAACCAGATCTGCGGCACATGGACGGCGACCGCGATGGCAAGCCCCGCCGGCAGGTCGTGCAGCACCCGCCCGAGCCCGGGCAGGTCCTGCCGGTTCAACAGCAGCACGGCAACCAGCGCCAGGACGCCCAGCACCACGCCGTTGCGCAGGCCGCGCCGCCACCAAGGCGCATGAGCGATCACGGACTCGCCGCGCGGCTCCATCCGCTCCGTACCCGTCATGCGAGGGGACATGCGCCGGTCGGGCCTCAGCGCGCGACGAGTTCCGGCACGCGCTCGGCCGGTGGGGTGTTGCGGCTGCGGCCGCAACGGACGGCGCCATCGATCATCACCATGCCGATGCCAGGAATGTCGCCGAGTTCAACGCTCTCCAGCAGATCCCGCCCTGCGGTGTGCTGCGCGCGGTCCAGGAAGACCAAGTCCGCCGCCCTCCCCGGCTCGACCAGTCCGGCATCGAGCTTGCGGATGCGCGCCGTGTTGCCCGTGGCGAGCGCGATGGCCTGCGCCGCCGGGATGCGCCCGAGCGAGGCAAGCAGCGTGATCAGGCGCAGGATGCCGAGCGGCTGCACGCCCGAGCCCGCCGGGCTGTCGGTGCCGAGAATGACGCGGTGCAGCTGGCCGAGGTCGCGCGCGGCCTGCACGGCAGCGATGGCGACCCGCTCATTGCCGTTGTGCACGATCTCGATGGCACGGGTGGAGCGTTCGCACAGCTCGCAGACATGCCCCTCGGGCAGGCTGGTGTGTCCGCCGTTGATGTGGCCGATGATGTCGGCGTCGGCCTCCAGCACCGTGTCCTTGTCGATCAGGCCGGAGCCGGGGATGGACGGACCGCCGGTATGAATCGTGCTCTGGATACCGTGCCGACGCGCCCAGGCGACCATCTCGCGTGCCTCATAGCCGGCTTTCACGCTGCCGAGGCCGACCTCGCCCAGCAGCGTCACGCCGGCAGCGGCGAGTTCGGCAAAGTCGCTCTCGACCATGCCCTTCTCCAGCACCGGTGCGCCGGCGAGAACCTTCACTCCGGCGGGCCGGGCATTGGCGAAGGCGCGCTGAGCCGTGATAGCGAGCGCCTTCACGCCGAGGATATCCCTGGGGCGGCCAGGCAGGTGCACCTCGCCAGCGGAGATCATGGTGGTGACGCCGCCGTTCAGGAAGCTCTCCACCCAGCCGAGCTGGTTCTGCCGCGGCGTCCAGTCGCCAAACACCGGATGCACATGGCTGTCCACCAGGCCGGGCGAGACCGCGCAGCCATGCGCGTCGATGGTGGCGTCGAAGGGGCCGCGATCGGCCAGCTCCGCGCCGCGGCCAAGGTCGGCGATGCGCCCGTCCTCGACAAGGATCGCGTCGGCATCGAGCACCGGCTTCGCCAGGTCACCCGAGAGCAGCAGGCCGATGTTGCGCACCAGCGTCCGCCCCTTCGCCGGCCCCGTCACCTGTTCCACCGCCATCGCCAGCCCTCCTGCCCCGCCCCGCATACCGTCGGCCGGGTGACGGCCGCGACGTGGATTCCCGTCGAGGCGACCGCACGGCCTCCATGGCTTTTCCGCTGCCCCTCGTCCCGCGGACGACCGAACCTAGCCCCCGGGGCATCGTAAGCCTAGAAACATGTGCCGGGAGGGCGTGGCATGGCCGACTACGTGCTGGAGGAGCAGGTAGGACATCTGCTGCGCCGCGCCTACCAGCGGCACCTCGCACTGTTCCAGGGCATCATGGGCGAGGACGGGCCGACCTCCATGCAATTCGCCGCGTTGGTTGTGCTGTGGCAACGCGGCCCCCTGTCCCAGAACCTGCTCGGGCGACTGCTGGCAATGGATCCCGCCACCGTGAAGGGTGTGGTGGCGCGCCTGATGGCGCGGGGCCTGGTGATCCGGCGGCGCGATGCCTCCGACGCGCGGCGGCTGCGGGTGGCGCTGACGCCGGCGGCCGAGGCGGTGCTGCCTGGCTGGGTGGAGAAGGCGCGCGCGATCACCGCCGCGACCCTGGCGCCGCTCTCGCGCGAGGAAGCGACACGGCTCAACGCGCTGCTGCGGCGAATGGGCTGATTGCGGTTGCCATCGGCCGGACACGCGACCTAGGATCGTTGGTACACCAACGACCGGCGGGTGCATGGCGGTCTATCTGAGACCGGAGAGGCTGGCCGAGGCGCTGCGGCTGCTCGCTGCGCCTGAACCTCCGCTGGTGCTGGCCGGCGGGACCGACCTGTACCCCATGCGCGCCGCGGCCAGCGCCTGGATGGCGCCAGACCGACGGCCGCTGCTGGACATTTCCGCCCTGCCAGGGCTGCAGGCGATCGAGGATCGCAGCGACCACCACCGGATCGGCGCTCTGGTGACCTGGGCGGCCCTCCGCGATGCCCCCCTACCCTCCTGCTTCGACGCACTGCGCGCAGCGGCGGCACAGGTCGGCGGGGCGCAGGTACAGAATCGCGGCACGGTGCTGGGAAATCTGTGCAATGCCTCGCCGGCTGCCGATGGCGCCCCACCGCTGCTGGCATTGGATGCGGCGGTGGAACTGGCGAGTCTCCGCGGCACGCGGCAAGTGCCGCTCGCGGATTTCCTGCTGGGCAACCGGCGAACCGCCCTGGCCTCGGACGAGTTGGCCGTGGCGCTGCTGGTGCCGAAGGCGTCCGCAGGGGCGCGCAGCGGCTTCCTGAAGCTCGGCGCACGTCGCTACCTCGTCATTTCCATCGTCATGGTTGCCGGGGTGCTGGAAGCCGAGGGCGGGCGGGTCGCCCGGGCGCGCCTGGCCGTGGGGGCGTGCTCGGCAGCGGCACGGCGGCTACCGGCGCTGGAGGAAAGGCTGCACGGGGCACCGCTGGATGCGGGACTGGCTGAGGTGGTGAGGAAGGAGCATCTGGCGCCGCTCTCCCCAATCGATGACCTGCGGGGCCCGGCCGCGTACCGGACCGAGGCAGTGCTGGGGCTGCTGCGGCGGTTGCTGGCACAGCTCGCGGCGCCGGCAATGGAGTGCGCCGCGTGATTGCGCTGCTGGTGAACGGCCGCGCAGAGACTGTGTCGGCACCGGGCGACACGCGGCTCAGCGGGGCGCTGCGCGACCATCTCGGCCTGACCGGTACCAAGGTGGGATGCGACGCGGGCGACTGCGGCGCCTGCACCGTGCTGCTCGATGGTGCGCAGGTCTGTGCCTGCCTGGTACCGCTCGCCCAGGCCGAGAGCCGCATGGTGCTGACGGTGGAAGGGCTGGCGGCGCAGCCGATGGGGGCGGCGCTGCAGCGTGCCTTCCTGCACCATGGGGCGGCACAGTGCGGTATCTGCACGCCGGGCATGCTGATGGCAGCGATGGAATTGCTGCAGGCCACACCGCGGCCAACGGCCATCGAGGTGCAGGACGCGCTGGGCGGTGTGCTGTGCCGCTGCACCGGCTATCGCAAGATCCTGGAGGCGGTACAGGATGCGCACCGCTTCCTGGAGGCCGTGCCGCCGGTCACCATGCCGGCCGGCGCGGCGGTAGGAGCGCGTCTGCCGCGCACGGATGGCAGGCCGAAGGTGACGGGCGCCGAGCTCTACGGCGCCGATACCGCGCCCGCGGATGCGCTCTGGCTGCGCGCCCTGCGCTCACCCCACGCGCATGCGCGGTTCACGCTCGGGGATTTTGCGCCGCTGCTGGCGGCCCATCCGGGGCTCGCGCGCGTGCTCACGGCCCGCGACGTACCAGGGCGGAACGGATTCGGCATCTACCCGGACATCAAGGACCAGCCCGTCTTCGCCGAGGGCGTGGCACGCTATCGCGGCGATGCGGTCTGCGCCCTGATCGGCACGCGGGAGGCGGTGGAAGCGGTGCGGGCGGAGGAGCTGCCGATCGCCTGGGAACCGTTGCCGCCCCTGCCCTCCCCGGCCGCAGCGCTGGCGGAGGGAGCACCCGCGGTCCATGCGCGCTGGCCGGACAATGTGCTGACCGAAGGCCGCGTGCTGCACGGCGAGGTGGAAGCGGGCTTCGCGCGCGCGGCGCATGTCGTGGAGGAGGTGTTCGAGACCAGCTTCGTCGAGCATGCCTATATCGAGCCGGAGGCAGGCTGGGCACGGCGCGCCGGGGCCGGCGTGGAGGTCTTCGCCACCACGCAGGCACCCTACATGGACCG
>Ga0182748_1004024_pt1 | contig 11974 bp, 9 predicted proteins | sample eDN3rd37CKraftOP_FD_128877 | JGI IMG/M metagenome (GOLD analysis project Ga0182748, IMG submission 128877) | Enriched Organic Plus compost microbial communities from Emeryville, California, USA - eDNA 3rd pass 37_C Kraft OP (version 2) (version 2) ...
AGGCCGCGCACCAGCGTTTCGCCATGAGCTCGCCTTTGCCGGCATCGGCCGCGCGCGCCGGATGCGCCAACGCCGCGAGCGCGAGCGCGCCAAGCAAGCCCGCGATGATCGTCTTCATGTCATGGCCTCGCATGATGATGCCGCCCTCGACATTATTTGCCCGATTCCGCCGCCGTCCGTCGTGACTTAGATCAAGGCGCTCCACCCTCGGCGACCGGCCCATGTTCGGCGGCGGCCGGATGCTCGAGCATGTCGAGAAAACGATCCGCCCAGCGCGACAGGTCGTTGTCCTGCAGGACGCGCCAGTTGTGCTTGTGCCGCTGGCGGCGCTCGTCCAGCGGCATCGACAAAGCCCGGTTGATCGCCATGCCGACCCCTTCCGGATCGTAAGGATTGACCAGGAGCGCGGCCGTGCATTCGCGCGCGGCGCCGGCGAAGCGCGACAGGATCAGCACGCCGGGATCGTCCGCGTTCTGCGCCGCCAGATATTCCTTCGCCACCAGATTCATGCCGTCGCGCAAGGGCGTCACCAGCGCGGCGCGCGCCGCCCGGTAGAGCCCGGCGAGCGCGGTGCGGCTATGCGCCTTGTTGATGTAGCGCACCGGCGTCCACGACGCCTCGCCGAAAGCCCCGTTGATGCGGCCGACCGCCTCGCCCACCATGCGGCCGAGATCGGCATATTCGGGAATGTCGGTGCGGCTGCGCGGGGTGATCTGCAAATAGGTCACCTTGTTGCGCCAATCGGGATAATTGGTCAGGAAGCGCTCGAAGGCATTCATGCGCTCGGGAATGCCCTTCGAATAATCGAGCCGGTCGACGCCGATGATCATGGCGCGGCCCGACAGGCTCTCCAGCACCTCCTGGACGAAATGGGTCCCGATCGCCCGCCGCGCCAGCCGCTCGAACTGCTCGGTCTCGACCCCGACCGGAAACGTCCCCACCCGCAGGCTGCGGCCGTCGAACGAAAAAATGTCGCGGTCGATGCGCCGGAGCCCGCACTCGCGCGCCAGGTAACGCGCGAAATTGCCGGCATCCACTTCGGTCTGGAAGCCGACCAGATCGTAAAAGCCGAGCGCCGGAATGAGCAGCTCGTGGTTGGGCAGCGCGGTGAGAACTTCCGGCGGCGGGCAAGGAATGTGCAGGAAGAAGCCGATCTTGTTCTTGTGGCCGCGTTCGCGCAGCGCGCGCGCCAGCGGAATCAGATGATAGTCGTGCACCCAAACGATGTCGTCCTCGCGCAGCAGCTTGTCCAAAGCGCGCGCGAAATGTTCGTTCACCCGCAAATAGCCGCCGAGGTCGCGCCGCGTGAACTCGGCGAGATCGAGCCGGTAATGCAGGATCGGCCACAGCACGCGGTTGGCGAAGCCGTTGTAGAATTCCTCGTAGTCGTCCTTGCGCAGGCCGACGGTGACGTAAGTCACTCGGTCGTGCTCGACCGTCCGGGGCGGGCCCGGATCGTTTTCGGTCACCCGACCATTCCAACCGAACCACATGCCGCGGCGGTGCCGCAGCGCCGGCCGAATTGCCACCTCGAGGCCGCCGGCGCGCGCCCTACCCTCCGGCAAGCCCACACGGTTCGAGACTACGACGAGCCGCGCCAATACCGATCCCCCCAGTTCGGCGAGAGCTTGATCGCCGTCAAGATCAGCCCCGACATCGAATAGGTCTGGGGATAATTCCCCCACAGACTGCCGGTCGCCGGATGCACGTCCTCGGAAAACAAACCATACCGGTTACGCAAACGGAGTGCATCGACGAACATCTCGCGCGCCTCATCGCGACGGCCGACTTCGAACAATGCATCGATCAGCCAGAAACGGCAAATCAAAAACGCCGTCTCGGGCAAACCGAAATCATCGGCCGCAACATAGCGCATGACGTGAAAGCCGCGCCGGAGCTCGCGGTTGATCGCATCCACGGTGGCGACGAAGCGCGGATCATCCGACGAAACGAGCCCGAGTTCGGAGAGCAAAAGCACGCTGGCATCGAGATCGTCGCTGTCGAAGGCGCCCGAAAACGCATTGCGGCGCGGATTCCAGGCACGTTCGAGCGTCGTGTCGCGAATTCGCTTGGCGTGTTCGCTCCAGTAGCGCGCCCGTTCGGTGAGATTGAGCCGGGTGGCGATGGCGGCGAGCCGCTGGCAGCCGGCCCAGCACATCGCCGCCGAATGGGTATGAATGCGGGTGCGCCCGCGGTATTCCCAAATACCGGCGTCCGGCTCGAAGGCAAGCCTGGCGGCCTCCTCGCCGAACGGCTCGATCATGTGGAAAAGCGCCAGATCGCCCGGCCGCGGCAGCCTGCGGTCGAAGAACATCGGCGTCGCCGCCATGATGATACTACCGTAGACGTCGTGCTGAGCCTGGTGCGAAGCCGCATTGCCGATGCGCACCGGCCCGTCGCCGCGATAGCCGGCGAGATCGGCCGCGGTGCGTTCTTCGAGCGGATCGGTATGCACGATGCCGTAAAGCGGCCTTATGGTCTCCGCGCGGCCGGCGGCGATGCTCAGGATGTAGGAGATGAAGTCCTCCATCATGCGCGTCGCGCCGATGCGATTGAGCGCGCGCACGACGAAGAAGGCATCGCGCATCCAGCAATAGCGGTAGTCCCAGGTGCGGCCGGAGCCCGGCGCCTCCGGGATCGAGGTGGTGAGCGCGGCGACGATCGCGCCGGTCTCCTCGTAGCTGGACAATTTGAGCATGATGCCGGCGCGGATGATCTCGTCCTGCCAGTCCACCGAAAAGGCGAGCCGGCGCACCCATTCCAGCCAATAATCGTGCGTGCGTTCCAGGAAATCGCGGCACGTCGAGTCGAGCGCGCCCTCGAAAGGCTCGTCGGTGCCGAACACCATGCGCACCGGCCGGGTGAGCACGAAAGAGGCTTCGTTCTCGATATAGGAGAGCGGCGCATCGGTCGTGAGCCGGACCGGCACTTCGTCGCGCCAGTAGCGGATGTGGTTGCTGCCGGCGGAGCGCGACGCGACCGGCACGCCGTAGCGATGGGTCGGGCGGAAGCGGATGGTGATGCGCGGCATGCCCCCGATCGGCTCGATGATGCGCATGATCTGCGGCGGACGATAGGTGCGGCCGAGATTCTGGAAACGCGGCGCGAAATCGGTGATGCGCACGGCGCCGCCTTTGTCGTCGATCAGCTCGGTGACGACGATGGCGGTATTGCGCAGGTAGTCGGAGCGCGTCTCGACCTGACCTTCGAGCACGACGTCGGTGAAACCCTTTTCCTCGGCGCCGGCGATGAGCCGGCAGAACACCGGGTCGCCGTCGTAGCGCGGCAGGCACCACCAGACGATTCGTGAGGACGGCTCTATCAGCGCGGCCGTGCGCCCGTTGCCGATGACTGCGAGATCGAGGCCGTAGTCGGTCATGAATGTGCCGTCGTGTTTGCCGTCAAGCGCCGCAGCGCCTGACGGACCTCGTCGGGAGAAGCGAAGATGCCGGAGACGTTCGAGAAATGACGGCCGACCGCGAAGCCAATGCCGCCCAGGTCCGGAAGGACCTTGAACACCGCCTCGTCGGTGACGTCGTCGCCGACGAAGACCGGCGTGCGGCCGGCGAACGGCCGGTGCGTCATCAGTTCGCGCACCGCTTCGCCCTTGTCGATGCCGGGCCGCTTGACCTCGAACATGGCCTTGCCGAGCAAGAGCTCGGTGCTTTCGTCGGGAAAGGCGGCGCGGCTGTCGGCGATGTGCCGGCGCAACCGCTCGGCCTCGCGCGGCGCCGCCCGGTAATGCAGCGCCACCGAATAGCCCTTGTCCTCGACCTCGACGCCGGAGCCGGGCGTCGCCGCGGCCACGAGATCCCGCCGCAGCTTTTCCGGCAAGGGCTCGATACGCGCGACCGGCGGCCCGGGAACGACGCGTATCTCGGCGCCGTGGCCGCCGACCGCCGGCAGTTTGAGCGGCGTGAAGATCAGGTCGATATCGCGGATCGGCCGTCCGCTCACCAGCGCCGTCGCGCCGCCGGTCAATTCGAACAGCCGGACAAGCGACTCCTTCAGCGCATCGGAAACCTCGACCTCGAAGGGCGAGGGACCGATATCGATCAACGTGCCATCGACGTCGAACAGAAGCGCGGTGGAGCGAAGATCGAGATCGGTGAAAATTTTCATGGTCGCATCGTCACGAATAGGCTGCATTCGCATCATTTGTTCCGGTTAGCATTGACCGACTGTGGTGCTGGCCGTGCGTATTACCGCGCCAGCACCTCGACATCGCCGTCGACGCCCGTGACGACTTTGAATTCGCGTTCGTACACCTTGCCTTCGTTGCGGGCGATGGCGCGGTATTCGCCCTCCGCCAGGATCACGCGCGGAAAAGCGCCGATCGATTCCTTGATCACGTCACCGCCGGGCGTGAGCACCGACCAGGCGGTATTGGCGAGCGCCTCGCCGCCTTTCTCGGTCACCAGCTTGAGCGTGATGGCGGCCGCCCGGTGGGTAACCGTTATGTCGGTGAGCTTGCCGGCCTCGACCCGGATGTCGGAGCGCACCACCGAATTGGCGTCGCCGTAATTCGACACGATATAGTAAGTGCCGGCCGGCACCACCACGACGCTGCCGGTTGCCACATGCTCGGCGATCGGGCCGCGGTCGCTGCCGGGCTCGAACTGGCTGCCCTTGTAGACGTCGAACGAGATCTGCCCGGGCGGAATGCGCACATTGCCGACCCGCCCCTCCATGCGCAGCGCGCCCGCCGGCAAATCGAATTCCTGGTGCACCGTGGGGCCGAGCAGATTGACCGGCTTGACCGCAGTGGCCAGGCCGAAACCCACGTGAACGATGTAGCGCCCGGCCGGCAGCACCAGAGTCGGGGTCGGCGACTTGTCCTCCTTCACCAGCCGGTAACTGCCGTTCGCATCCGGCTTCGCGGAAAAGACGCGCCAGGTCAAACCGCCGGCGATCGGCGGCGCGTCCTTGCCGAAGCGCGCACTGAGCGCGAGCGCAACCTGCCCCGCCGGCACCATCGGAATGGCGGCCGGCGCGGTGCCCGGCAGCAGCAGCGGCGCATTGGGCGGCGCGAGCGAACTTCCGGGCGAGAAAACCCCGGCCGGGGCGTTTCTGCCGGGCGACATCAGCCCGCCGTCGGCGGGCCCGACCGAGAACAGCGAGCCCGCGGCCGCGTCCTGCGCCGAGGCCGCGCCGGGCAGTAGCAAGCAAAGGATGACCGCGAAAATCAGCCGGACCGGGCCGGCGGCGGCGATTGGCGATAAAACACGCATGACCGACACGTTTTCGGTCGGAATCGCGGCGATTTCAAGCCGGTCGGACAACGAAAGGGCTGCACCCGACAGGTGCAGCCCCCGCGCCTTGCCGCGCAAGACGGACCTTCGGTCCCGCTACTTCGCGAACACGAACATATTCATCAGGTCCCCGATGGCCGGGCGATTGACCGGCACATAGGGATTCTTGCCGGTAATCGGGTTCGGCAAGTGGTCGCGGCTGCGGTGCGAGATCTTGGGCAGATTCCAATTCTTCTCGATGAACTTCAGCAACGAGACGTGATCGTAGTAGGTGTGATCGACATAGCCCTTCTTGGCGTAGGGCGAGACGAGAACGAAGGGGATGCGCGTTCCGTCGCCGAAGAAGTCGACCGGCTGGATGTAGCCCGAGTCGTAGTAGCCGCCGCCTTCGTCGGTGGTGATGAAGATCGCGGTCGAGGACCAGAGCTTATGATTGCTCTGCACCTGCTTGATCAGGTCGTGCAGGAACTGCCCGTAGAGATCGGTGGTCGAATCCGCGGGATGACCGGCGAGCGCCTCGAACGGACGCACGAACGACACGGCGGGAAGCGTGCCGGTCTTCACGTCCTTGAGGAAGGCGCCGTAGTTCTGCAGATTGGCCTCCATCGCCGGGTTCTTCATGATGCTCAGATAGCCCGTGAGCGGGTCGCAGATGCCGCAGTAGTAGTGAAACAGCAGCGGCACGCCGTTGACTTCCTTGGCGAACACGGTCGGATCGTCGCCGCGGTCGGCGGTGTAATATTTCCACGACACGCCGTGCGCGCTCATCACGTCCGCGATGGTGGGAATGCTCTGCGGCGGCAAGGTGAACTGATCGGCCCCGAGCGGGCGCGGATGGCTGCTCGTCTGGTCCCAGTACATGTTGTAGTTGTTGACCAGATAGTAGTGGTTGGGCGCGCAGTTCGGCTTGGTCACGCCCTGACGGTTGAGCTGCTCGTTGACCGAGGCGACGCCGGGCGCCCGCGGGTTCGAGCAGTTCACGTAGGACCCACCGGCATAGCCGTCCTGCGTGTAATAGTTGTTGCTGCCGGGAGCCGGATTCGGATTCTCGATCTGGTTCGCGAACGGCACGGCGGGCTCGCCGCTGAGATCGGTATTGGTGAAGAAGGCCACGTCGCCGCTCACCAGGGCCTGGAAGTTGGCGCCGGTACCGCCCATGATGGCCTGGTGATAGTTGTCGCTGATCGCGTAATGGTCGGCGATCGCCTTGAAGAACTTGGCATCACCGCTGTGCGGCCGGCCCTTCGCGTCGGTATAGGAATTCATATTGTAGAATCCCATCGAAATGGCGCCTTCCTTGGGGTTGAAGCCACCCGACGGATAGGGCGCGCCATTCGAGCCGGTGCCGATGGTTTCCTCGACCCAGACGAACTTGTCGAGCTTGCCGCCGTCGTAGTCCTGCCACATCTGGAAGAAGCGGTGCACCGGATCGCCGGTATAGGCCGCGTAAGGCACGTATTTGCTGATCTGATAGGGACCGTTCGGCAGGTTGGCGGGGAAGCGCTTGTCCGGCACGCCCTGCGGCAGGCCGATGCCCCAGGTGGTGTAGGGCTGCGGCAGCACCGGATAGGCGCCGACCGAGGCGGTCTCGGCGGTGTAGACGTTCTGGGAGAGACCGATGCGCTGTTTCGCCCGCGCGAAATTGCGGCCGGGATTGCCGTCGGCGGTGACGATGCCCTTGCTCAGCAGATTGTCCACGGTCTGGCCGAGCGGCGGCCGATAGGTGCCGAACAAATTGTCGAAGGTATGGTTTTCACCGACGACGACGATGACATGCTGGATCGGCGTGGTCGGCGACTTGGCCGCTGCCGGCACGCTCAACGCGCAGAGCGCGCTGGTCGCCAGGAATATTGATCTGAAATAGCCGTTCGCTCTCATCTCTCTCTACTCCCCTGTTTTCGGACGTGCGAACCGCGCGGCACGACGTTGCATCGTCGCGGACAGCGCGAGAGCTTCACGCCGTCGCAGCATCTTCGGGGATGATTTCGAGCGCGTGGCGCTTCCGATTCAGTTGCGTGAAAAGCTGTCATATTGCCGCATCGCTGCCGCGCAGGACCGCGCATGCGCGCCGCGATGACTCCGCCAGGCCGAAGGCCAGCGATTCCGACGCGCTAGGATGTGCGGATCGACCAAAGTCGTAGGGCCCTTCGCGCCGGCATTCCGCGCGTCGCCGGTCTTGCGCGTCCCGCGCGCCCCGTCGTTCTTGTCATATTTGTCATCTGCCGCGCGGCGGAGACGATCGCGGGCGCGCTCGCCGCGGGGCGGCCCGGCCGGTGGCGTTCCGCTACCGCTGGCAGAATCTGCGCTGCTGTTGCTATTGCATCGCTACCGACCGGAATGTAACGAGGCCGCAAATGCCCGACGCCTTGCAACTGCTGAAGAGCCGCCGCTCCGTCAAGCCGATGGAATTGGGCGGTCCTCCCCCGACCGCCGCCGAAATCGACACCCTGCTGACGATCGCCGCGCGCGTCCCCGATCACGGCAAGCTCGCGCCCTGGCGCTTCATCCTGTTCGAGGGCGACGCGCGCGAGGCGGCCGGCGCGATCATCGCCGACGTCTTCCGCGCCGGCCGGCCCGACGCCACGCCCGAGCAGATCGAGTTCGAGCGCCGGCGCCTCGCCCGCGCGCCGCTGGTGATTGCGGTGGTCAGTCGCGCGGCCCCGCATGTGAAGATTCCGGAATGGGAGCAGCAATTGTCGGCGGGCGCCGCCGCCATGAACCTGCTGCTGGCCGCGCATGCCATGGGCTATGCCGCGACCTGGATCACCGAATGGTACGCCTATGACCGGGCCGTGCTCGACCGGCTCGGCCTCGCTCCGCATGAACGCATGGCCGGTTTCGTGCATATCGGCCGGCCGGCCAAGCCGCCCGAGGAGCGAGACCGGCCCAAGCTCGAGGCCATCGTCACCCGCTTCCCGGCGCCGGGGCGTTGACGTTCGACGCGCCCGGCAAGCCGGGACCTGCACGCTCCGATGCAAGCGGAGCCGGATCGTGCCGATGCCGACGGCGGACGGTATCCCGGTCGATACCCATATGGTGTTCGGCGAGGTGATCGCGGTCACATCGACGGGCGCTCCATCGTGGATGGCCGCCGGGGCATCGCGGCCACGCCGCCGATCGCCCGTTGCCGCGATGACGACGACATGCGGGTGCACTCCGCCTTGGCGCTGAAGCGGCCGGAATCCTGACGGCCGCTCACCCATTTAGCCGCAATATCGTCGTGGCGGGGCGCCCGCCCCGTCATGTTTCGGCCAAAGGACTCCGTCAATAACCTTCACCATGTTGTGTTGAAACGCTTGTGTCGTAACCCGCGCCGGTTCGATCATTCAGGCGAGGGAGATATTGGTTTGGTATTCGAGGGCCTTTTAGCGCGAGTGCGTAATGGCGACCGGGCCGCCGAGGCGACCACCCAGTCGCAGCCGGCGCCGGCGCGGCCGACAATCGGGCTCGCGCTCGGCGGCGGAGCCGCGCGCGGCTTCGCGCATATCGGCGTGCTGCGGACCCTGATTTCCCACGGCATCGTGCCCGACGTCATCGTCGGCACCTCGATCGGCGCCGTGGTCGGCGGCTGCTATGCCGCCCAGCAACTCGACGCGCTGGAGAACTGGGCGCGCCGCCTGAGCGTGCGCAGCGTGCTTGGCTATCTCGACATCAACCTGTCCGGCTCGGGTCTCATCCGCGGCGGCCATCTCGCCGCGCAATTGGAAACCGAGCTGAAGGGCAGCCGCATCGACGACCTGCCGATCCGCTTTGCGGCAATCGCCACCGAATTCAACACCGGCCACGAGATCTGGCTCACGCGGGGGCGGCTGACCGACGCGCTGCGCGCCTCCTATGCCTTGCCGGGAATCTTCCCGCCGGTGCTCATCGGCGGCCGCTGGCTGGTCGACGGCGCGCTGGTCAATCCGGTGCCGGTGTCGGCCGCGCGCGCGCTCGGGGCCCGCCTGGTGATCGCGGTCAACCTGAATTCCGACCTGTTCGGCCGCGGCACCATCATCGCGAGCCACGGCTCCGACGACGACGACGACACTCCCGAGCCCGACCCCGCGCCCAAGCACGAGCGGCTGCGCCGCATGTTCTCGCGCGAATCCTCGCTGCGCCGGCAGGTGCTCGGACGGCGCGGGCGGCCCGGCATTCCGACCGTGATGGTGGAAGCCTTCAACGTCATGCAGGACCGCATCACGCGCGCGCGTCTGGCCGGCGATCCGCCCGACGTGCTCATCAGCCCGCGCCTCGGCAATGTCGGCTGGTTCGACTTTCATCGCGGCAACGAAGCGATCGCCATCGGCGCCGAAGCGGCGGAAAAGGCGATCGCCGGCGTCAACGAAGCCATCGCCGCGCTGTCGCAGCCCTACGCGGTCAACGGCGCCGCGCGCTGAGCCCGAGCCGCAGCCCGCGTCACGCGCTGCGGATATATTCGCGCATCGCCTCGGACTCGCGCTCGTACTCCTCGACGCGCTGTTTCACGACATCGCCGATCGAGACGAGCCCGACCAGCCGGCCCTCGTTCACCACCGGGATGTGACGAAACTTGCCCGCCGTCATCTGCTCCATGATGTCGGCAACGGTGTCGTTCTCGCTGCAGGTCATCACGTTGCGCGTCATCACTTGCGCCACCGGAAACGTGAGCGCGGCCGCGCCGTGCTCGGCGATCGCGCGCACGATGTCGCGTTCCGACAGAATGCCGGACAGGCGCCCTCCGGCGCCGCGGATCACGAGCGAGCCGATGCGGCGCGCCCGCATGAGCTTCGCCGCCGCCGACAGATCCGCCGTTGGTTCGATACAGACGATGTCGCCGCCCTTGGCGGCCAGAATTGTTTTCACATTCATGGCAGCCTCCCTAGGCCCGGTTCGCCAGGGGACCCGCGTTCCCGGGCCTGGGGCAACGATCCCGCCTCCGCACCGGTTCCGTCAATGCCAAAAAGCCGCGCCCTCCCGGGCGCGAATGACGCAGGACCGCGCTTAATGCGGCATCGCGTCGCCGGAACCGCCGGAATGACGGTATTCCGGTGCCGGATCGAACCAGGCAAAAAGCAACAGGCCGGCGAGAAAGCCGCCGATATGGGCCTGCCAGGCGACCGGTTCGTCGGCGCCGCCGATGCTGAGCGAACTCAACCCGAACAGGAGATTGATGCCGAACCAGACCGCGAGAAAGATCAGCACGCGCGCATCGCTCAGCACGTGGGTCAGCGGAATCGCCGGCACCCTATAGGCCTCGTCGCCGTCCGCGCGCAGCAATCCGAGCGGACCGCCGCGCTGGAATGCAAAGCGCATCGCCGCCGCCATGGTGCCGGATATCGCGGCCGAGGCGCCGATCATCGGGAACTGCTCGCCCGGATGCGTTGCCAGATGCAAGGCCGCGCCCGCCGCCGCCGTCACCGCGAAGAAGGCCAGGAAGCGAACCGTGCCGAAGCGGCGCGCCACCGCACTGCCGAAGGGCAACAGCCACACCGCATTGACGCCGTAGTGAACCCAGTTGGCATGCAGCAGCGAATAGGTGACGAAGGTCCAAATCTCGGCGCCCAAACCGCCCGGCAGCGTGCCGCCGAGCAGCACCGAACTGTCGTAGCGAACCGGAATGAAGGCGAAGAGCAGCAGAACCTCGATGTCCTGATCGCGCGTGAGCAGATAGGTGCGCACGACATGAATCGCCGCCAGCACGGCCAGCACCGCGACGATCACGGCAGGGATGTTGAAGAGCGGCTCGCGTTTCACGTGGGGTTTCCGATGGGCGGTTCGAGTTACGCCCTTGGCCGCCCCGCCGCAAGCCCGCCGCCTTGGAAACATGGACCTGACTTGGAAAAGAAAAAGGAGGGCTTGCGCCCCCCTCGAGCCACTTTGCGGGTGTTTCTGCGGCGCCTCGCGGCGCTCAGGTCACGATCCCCCGCCTCCCCGGGCTCCCTTTGAGTTGTGGCGCTGGAGTGTGTCGAACCGCTGCACCACTGGATCGCCAACAGAACTAGGGTAAGTCGCCCCGGCCGCCAAGGCGCAACCGCTCTTAACATTAATCCGCTTTCGCGCGCCGCCCGCACCGGTGCGGCACGCCTGCTGCAACTCGGGCCTTGCCGCGCGAAAACCGGGCGCCGCTGTCCCGTTCGGGGACAACCGGGGCGCCATGTCCGTCTCGCGCCGGAACAGGCGACGCACATGAAGCACCCATCGACACGCAGACTGTTCGAGCATTGGAACGAACGGCGCGGGCGCCGGCCGGCGCCCGAGCGCAGCGAGATCGATCCCGCCGAACTGCGCCACGCCCTCGGCGACATTTTCATGCTGGCGGCCGATTTCGCCGACGAATTGCGCTTTCGTCTCGCCGGCACCCGCGTCTGCACGCTGTTCTGCCGCGAAATCAAAGGCGAAGCCTTTGCCGCATTATGGAGCGACAGCAGCCTGGCGACGGCCGCGCGGCTGACCGCCGCGGTCGTCGATGAGGCCGAGGGTGCATTCGCCGAACTTGCCGGGCATACCGCCGATGGCAGCGAAGCCGATCTGGAAATGCTGGTGCTGCCGCTTGCTCATGCAGGCCAAGCCCGCATCCGCGCGCTCGGTGCGCTGGTGCCGGTCGTTCCGCCCTATTGGCTCGGGGAGAAGCCCATCGCCGAAATCGAGTTCCGCGCGGTCCGCCCGCTCCAATTGACGCCGGCCGGCCACCCGGCGCATCTCGCGGCCCTGCCCGACCGCCCCCGCTCGCGCCATGGCTTCGTGGTCTATAGCGGGGGGCG
>Ga0182748_1004025_pt1 | contig 11974 bp, 10 predicted proteins | sample eDN3rd37CKraftOP_FD_128877 | JGI IMG/M metagenome (GOLD analysis project Ga0182748, IMG submission 128877) | Enriched Organic Plus compost microbial communities from Emeryville, California, USA - eDNA 3rd pass 37_C Kraft OP (version 2) (version 2) ...
ATGGGCCTCATCAAGGAGGGCGCATGAAGTCCGCACTCAACAATCTGGGCATGGGCGCGGCCGGCACGCTGTCCCTCATCGTGGTGTTCGTCGTATGGGAGATCCTGTGCCGTCTGCTTGACGTGCGGGACATCATGCTGCCGCTGCCGTCTCGCATCTTTGCCGAGCTGTGGGCCGACCTGCCATGGTATCTGAGCCATTCGCTCTACACGCTATGGACCACGCTGGCCGGTTTCGTGCTGTCCGTGGTGGGCGGCGTCCTGATCGCCGTCGGACTGGTGGGTTCGCGCCTGTTCGAACGTTTTCTGTATCCGCTGATCATCGGCTTCAACAGCGTGCCCAAGGTGGCGTTGGCGCCGCTGTTCGTGGTCTGGCTGGGCACGGGCGCCGAGCCCAAGATCGCCATCGCCTTCCTGATCGCCGTGTTCGCCATCATCGTCGACACGGTCCATGGCCTGCGCTCGGTGCCCACCGACGTGACCGACCTGGGCAAGGTGCTGCGCGGTTCGGCCTGGGATTTCTTCTTCAAGGTCAAACTGCCCTGCGCGCTGCCTTCCATGGTGGCGGGCATGAAGGTGGCCATGTCGCTGGCTCTGGTCGGCGCCATCGTGGGCGAATTCGTATCGTCGCAGCGCGGCTTGGGCTACATCATCATGAGCGCTCAAGGCACGTTCGACACCGTTCGTGTGTTTGCGGCGCTGTTCATTCTTGCCGTCATGGGGCTGGCCTTATATGGCCTGCTGGCCTGGCTGGAAAAGAAAGCAACACCCTGGAGACAGGTTCACGGTGATTGATATGGTTTTTCACCGATGACACAACGGGCCCACGAGGCCCGTTGTTCGGTACGCGCTACTTAAGGGGAACACATGCGCAGTCTACTTGCTTTATCGCGCTCGATCGACGCGCTCAGCCGGCTGGTCGGCAAAGCCGTCGGTTGGGTGATTCTGGTGGTCGTGGTCATCAGCGCCACGAACGCCGTCAGCCGCAAGGCCTTCGACATGAGCTCGAACGCCTGGCTGGAACTTCAGTGGTATTTGTTCGGCGCCATCTTCTTGCTGGCCGCCGGCTATACCTTGCTCAACAACGAGCACGTCCGCGTGGACGTCCTGGCCTCCAAGCTGTCGGAGCGCGCCCAGATCAAGATCGAGATCTTCGGCGTGCTGTTCTTTCTGCTGCCGGTGTGCTGCCTGGTATTGTGGATGGCCGTGCCCATGTTCATCGATTCGTACGTCAGCGGCGAAGTGTCGTCCAATTCGGGCGGCCTGATACGGTGGCCGGTCAAGCTGCTGGTGCCCGTCGGCTTTGCCTTGCTCATTCTTGCCGCCGTATCGCATCTGATCAAGTGCATCGGGTTCCTGGCGGGCGCCTGCCCCAACCCTACGGTCAAGCTCAACGCCAAGACCGCCGAAGAACTGTTGGCCGAGGAGATCGCGCAGCAAGCCGCCCTCCAGGCAGAAGAAAACACGAAGAAAGGCCCCTGAACCATGGAATTCCTCATCGCGAATATGGCGCCAGTAATGTTCGCCACGCTGATCATCTTTCTGCTGCTGGGGTTTCCGGTTGCTTTTACGCTGGCCGCGCACGGCCTGCTGTTCGGCCTGATCGGCATCGAACTAGGCTTCTTCACGCCCGCGCTGTTCCAGGCCCTGCCGCTGCGCATCGTCGGCATCATTGCCAATGACACGCTGCTGGCCATTCCCTTCTTTACCTTCATGGGCCTGATACTGGAACGGTCCGGCATGGCCGAAGACCTGCTCGAAACCATCGGCCAGCTATTCGGACCGATGCGCGGCGGCCTGGCCATCGCGGTCGTGGTCGTGGGCACCATGCTGGCGGCCACCACCGGCGTGGTGTCGGCTTCGGTGATCTCCATGGGCCTGATCTCGCTGCCCATCATGCTGCGCTACGGCTATGACCGGCGGCTGGCCTCCGGCGTCATCGCCGCTTCGGGAACCTTGTCGCAGATCATTCCGCCTTCGCTGGTATTGATCGTGCTGGCCGACCAGCTGGGCCGCTCCATCGGCGACATGTATCGCGGCGCCATCGTGCCCGGCTTCATCCTGGTGGGCCTGTACATCGCCTACATCATCATTCTGTCGCTGTTCAAGCCCAAAGCGGCGCCGGCGATTCCCGCCAGCGCAAGGGCGTATATCGAGCCCAACGGCAGCCATGGCACGCGTTCGCTCTTGGTGCTGATGCTTCTGGCCGTGGTGGGCGCGGTGCTGATCGACGAATGGTTCATCGCCGAAGGCGCTGCAATCGACGAAGCCATCGTGATCGGGGTGCTGCTGTGGGGCATGATCGCCTTCGTGCTGGCCGTGATCAACAAGGTGCTGCGTCTGGGCCTGCTGTCCCAGATCGCCGAGCGAGTAACCTTCGCCATGATTCCGCCTTTGGTGCTGATCTTCCTGGTGCTGGGCACGATCTTCCTGGGCATTGCCACGCCGACCGAAGGCGGCGCCATGGGCGCCGTGGGGGCCATCATCATGGCCTTGCTGCGCAAGCGCCTTTCCATGGCGCTGCTCAAGCAGGCCATGGACACCACCATCAAGCTGACCTCTTTCGTGATCTTCATTCTGGTGGGTTCGACCATCTTCACGCTGACCTTCCGCGGCGTGGACGGCGACCTGTGGGTCGAGCACTTGCTGGTGGGCCTGCCGGGCGGCGAGCTGGGCTTCCTGCTGTTCGTCAGCCTGTTCACCTTCGTCATGGCCTTCTTCCTGGACTTTTTCGAGCTGGCCTTCATCATCGTGCCGCTGCTCGGACCGGTGGCCGACAAGATGGGCATCGACCTGATCTGGTTCGGCGTGCTGCTGGCGGTCAATATGCAGACCTCCTTCATGCACCCGCCCTTTGGCTTTGCACTGTTCTACCTGCGCTCCGTCGCGCCCAAAGAGGACTACAAAGACAAGGTTACGGGTAAAATCATCGGCAAGGTGCGTACGGTGGACATTTACTGGGGTTCGGTGCCGTTCATCTGCATCCAGTTGGTCATGGTGGCCATTGTGCTGGCCTTCCCCGGCCTGGTCACTCACTACAAGGCGGGCGCGAGCGATGTCGATCCCAGCACTGTGGAAATCAACATCCAAAGCGACTATGGATCCGGAGGTATGTATGGCAGTGACAACGCGATGCCCAGTTTCGACTGATGCCACTGCGTGACTGGGTTGCCGCCCTGGCCATCATCATGGCCTGGGGCGTCAACTTCGTCGTCATAAAATGGGGGCTGGACGAGATCCCGCCCTTTTTGCTGGGCGGCCTGCGCTTCGTTCTGGTGGCGCTGGCCGCCTTCTTCATTCCCCGGCCCGCCGTTTCCTGGCGCGTGCTGCTGCTGCTCGGCATGACGCTCAGCTTCGGGCAGTTCGCCTTCCTCTTCACGGCCATGACGGTGGGCATGTCCGCCGGGCTGGCCTCGCTGGTGCTGCAGTCGCAGGTGTTCTTCACCGTGCTGATCGCTGCCGTGGTGCTGGGCGAACGCATACGGCTGCATCACTTGCTGGGCATGCTGGTCGCCGCCCTCGGGCTGGCCCTGATCGAGCACGGCGCGATGGGCGGCAACGTCACCCTGCTGGGCTTTGTGCTGACGCTGGCGGCGGCGCTGAACTGGGCCTGCGGCAACATCGTGGTCAAGTACGTCGGCAAGGTCGACATGCTGAGCCTGGTCGTCTGGGGCGCGCTGGTTCCGCCCATACCGTTCTTCATCATGTCCTGGCTGTTCGAAGGCCCCGAGACGATCCGCCACAGCTTCGAGAACATGACCATGGTGGGCATAGGCGCGCTGTTCTACCTTGCGATCATGGCCACCACCTTGGGCTATGTGTTGTGGGCCCGGCTGCTGACCCGCCATCCCGTGAGCAAAGTGGCGCCGCTGAGCCTGCTCGTGCCCGTCGTGGGGCTGATTTCCGCGGCGATATTGCTGGACGAGCAACTGGACCCGCTGCAATGGGCCGGAGGGCTCATTGTCCTGGTTGGGCTGGCCATCAACCTGATGGGGCCCCGTTTGGTCATGGCGCTGAGGCCCGTGCGCTAAAATCGGCGTTTTATCTCGTCCCCTGCCTGTCCTGGACGGGGCATCTTCGGAGCAATCATGGAATTCGATCAGTCGGGCGTCGACGCGCTTATGGAAATTACGGCTCGTCCGGAACTCGTGTTTGTGCGAGGAGAAGGTTCCTGGCTCGAAGATCACACCGGCAAGCGCTATCTCGACCTGGTCCAGGGGTGGGCGGTCACTTGTCTCGGGCATTGCCCGCCAGCGCTGGTGGAGGCCATTACCGAGCAGGCCAAGCTGCTCATCAATCCTTCGCCGGCCTTCTACAACCAGCCCTCCATGGACCTGGCCAAGCGCATCGTGGGCGCCTCCTGCTTCGATCGCGTGTTCTTCGCCAATAGCGGCGCCGAAGCCAACGAAGGCGCCATCAAGCTGGCGCGCAAGTGGGGCCGGGTAAAGCGCAATGGCGCCTACAAGATCATCACCTTCGAGCACGGTTTCCATGGCCGCACGCTGGCCACCATGTCGGCTTCCGGCAAGCCGGGCTGGGACACTCTGTACGCGCCCCAGGTAGAAGGCTTTCCCAAGGCCCGGCTCAACGACCTGGACTCCGTCAAGGCGCTCATCGACGACCAGACGGTGGCCGTCATGCTGGAGCCGGTGCAGGGCGAGGCGGGGGTGCTGCCGGCGTCGAAAGAGTTCATGCGGGCTTTGCGCGAACTGACCACGCAGCAGGGGCTGCTGCTGATCGTCGACGAGGTGCAGACCGGCATGGGCCGCACGGGCAGGATGTTCGCCTACCAGCATTCGGACATCACGCCCGACATCATGACCCTGGCCAAAGGCATAGGCGGCGGCGTGCCCTTGGCGGCGCTGTGCGCCCGCGAAGAGGTCTGCGTGTTCGAGCATGGCGATCAGGGCGGCACCTATAACGGCAACCCGCTCATGACGGCCGCCGGCATTGCGGTGTTCGACACCATCAATGCGCCGGGCTTCCTGGATTCGGTGAACGAGCGGGCACAACAGCTTTCCACCGGCTTGCTGGCGCTGTCGTCCAAATGGGGCATGAAGGGCGAGCGGGGCCTGGGCATGCTGCGCGCGCTGATGATGGACCGCGCCGACGGGGCCGCCATCGTGGAGGCCGCGCGCAATCGCTCGCTGCAAGGCATGCTGCTCAATGCGCCGCGGCCGGACGTGCTGCGCTTCATGCCGGCGCTCAACATCAGCGCCGACGAGATCGATCTGGCGCTGGCCTGGCTCGACGACATCATCACCCAGGTGCGCGCATAGAGCCTGCGCGGCTCGGCCTGCACCGAGCCGCTCTTTGCTCCGCCCCGTCGGCAAAGAGAAAAAAGCGCTTGCCGGTCGATCCGGCAAGCGCTTTTTCGTGGAGCCATATCTGTATATCAGCGCGCCTTGGCGACCTGCCGCCAGTGATGCAGCAGCGGCTCGGTGTAGCCGTTGGGCTGGTCCAGGCCCTTGAAGACCAGATCCGAGGCCGCCTTGAATGCGACCGAGTCGTTGAAATTGGGCGCCATGGGCCGGTACAGCGGGTCGCCGTGGTTCTGCTTGTCGACCACCGCGGCCATGCGCTCCAGCGTCTGCTGCACCTGTTCGCGGTTGACGATGCCATGGTGCAGCCAGTTGGCCATGTGCTGGCTGGAGATGCGCAGCGTGGCCCGGTCTTCCATCAGGCCCACGTCATGGATGTCGGGCACCTTGGAGCAGCCCACGCCCTGGTCGATCCAGCGCACGACATAGCCCAGAATACCCTGCGCGTTGTTGTCGAGCTCTTGCTGGATTTCTTCCGCCGACCAGTTGGTGTCGGTCGCCACCGGTATGGTCAGGATTTTCTCGAGCAGAGGTTCGGATTTGCCTTCCATGCCGCGCTGGATTTCCTGCACGTCGACCTGATGGTAGTGCAGGGCATGAAGCGTGGCGGCGGTGGGCGACGGCACCCAGGCGGTGTTGCCGCCCGCCTTGAGGTGGCCAATTTTTTGCGCCAGCATGTCGGCCATGAGATCGGGCATGGCCCACATGCCCTTGCCGATCTGGGCGCGTCCGCGCAGGCCGCATTCCAGGCCGGTCTGGACATTGTTGCGCTCGTAGGCGTCGATCCAGACGCTGCGCTTCATGTCGCCTTTGCGGATCATGGGGCCGGCCTGCATGGAGGTATGGATTTCATCGCCGGTGCGGTCCAGGAAGCCGGTGTTGATGAAGGCGACGCGTTCCACAGCCTGTGCGATGCAGGCCTTGAGATTGACGCTGGTGCGCCGCTCTTCGTCCATGATGCCCATCTTGAGCGTGTTGGGTTGCAGTCCGAGCAGCTTCTCGACGCGGCCGAACAGCTCGGTGGAAAAGGCTACCTCGGCCGGGCCGTGCATCTTGGGTTTGACGATGTAGATGGAGCCCGTGCGCGAGTTGCCCTTGCGCTGCAGGTCGTGCATGGCGGCCAGGGAGGTGACGACGGCGTCCAGGATGCCTTCGGGCGTTTCGTTGCCGTTCTCGTCGAGCACCGCGGGGTTGGTCATGAGATGGCCGACATTGCGGATCAGCATCAGGGAGCGGGCCGGCAAGGTCTGCTCATTGCCCTGCAGGTCGGTATAGCGCCGGTCCGGATTCAGCGCGCGGGTGAAGGTTTTACCGCCCTTGCTGATTTCTTCGGCTAGGGTGCCCTGCATGAGGCCCAGCCAGTTGCGATAGGCCAGCACCTTGTCTTCGGCATCGACGGTGGCGACGGAGTCTTCGCAGTCCATGATGGTGGTGAGGGCGGCCTCGAGCAGGACGTCCTTGATTCCGGCCCGGTCCTGGGCGCCTATGGGATGGCTCTTGTCGATCTGGATCTCGAAGTGCAGGCCGTGGTGGCGGAATACCAGGGCTTCGGGCGCTTGCGGGTCGCCGCGATAGCCCAGCAGCAGCGCGGGGTCGGCCAGGCCCGTGGCGGCGCCGCCGGAGAGCTCGACCTGCAGCGCGCCTTCCGAGACCCGATAGGCGACGGCATCGCTGTGCGAGCCCTGCGCCAAGGGGATGGAGTCGTCCAGGAAGCGGCGGGCGAACTCGATGACCTTGGCGCCGCGCTCGGGGTTGTAGGCCCCGCCGCGGGTGGCGCCATCGTCTTCAGAGATGGCATCGGTGCCGTACAGCGCGTCGTACAGGCTGCCCCAGCGGGCGTTGGCCGCATTTAGTGCATAGCGGGCATTGGTGATGGGCACGACCAGCTGGGGACCGGCCTGTTGGGTGAATTCGACGTCGAGCCGGTCGGTGCGCACCGTGACGGCGGCGGGGGCGTCCTGCAGATAGCCGATCTTGCGCAGGAACTCCTGGTAGGCGGCTTGGTCGGAGACGGGACCTGGATTGCGCCGGTGCCAGTCGTCGATCTCGGCCTGGAGACGGTCCCGCTCGGCCAGCAGGGCGTGGTTGCGGGGCGCCAGCTCGTGCATCAGTTCGTCGAAGCCGGCCCAGAAGGCGGCAGGGTCCACGCCCGTGCCGGGCAGGGCTTCGTTCTGAATGAAATCATAGAGGGGCGTGGCGACCTGGAGGCGGTGGCTGCGCGTTCTTTGAGTCATGGCGTTTTCCTGTGGTAAGGGATTCATGTTGCGGCAACAGTGTCCCGCTACGATGTTTAGCAGTAGTATGGACTTCGCGCCTACTGCGCTCAACCGCCGCCCGGTTAAAGGACTTTATACTTTTTAGTATGTAATTATTTTGCTTTACCGCACTTAATTGCCAAAATCATTTGAAGGAGCAGGCGTCATGAAACGCGTACAACGTGTCGGCGCAGCGTCGGCATTACTGCTGCTGGAGGGCTGGACCGCGGCCAAGGACCGCGATGCCCTGCAAAAAACCTATGTCTTCAAGAATTTCAACGAGGCCTTCGGCTTCATGACCTGCGTTGCGCTGCAGGCCGAGAAGCTCGACCACCATCCTGAATGGACGAACGTCTACAATCGTGTGGAAGTCACTTTGACGACCCACGATGCCGACGGCGTCACCGAGCGTGACGTGGCTCTGGCGTCTTTCATGGATCAACTTGCCTGAGCGGCTTGCATGCCGGAATACGAATGTCCGATCCCTTGGGTTTTCTGGGCCCTACGCTGACACCTCCCTTGATGCCCTATACGGGCTTTCGCGACGCCGCCGAGGCGGTGGAGCGCCTGATCGAGATCTACGAGCGCAACACCGCCTTCATACGCAAGGCATTCGACGATTACGTGCAAGGCCGGCTGATACCGGGGCAGCGGGTCAGGGCCTGCTATCCGGCCGTGCGCATCAAGGTGGGCACCTATCAAGAAGTCGACAGCCGCCTGTCGTATGGCCATGTGGTGGAACCCGGAACCTATATGACCACCGTCACCCAGCCCAGGCTCTATAGCAGCTATCTGCGCGAGCAGATCGGCCTGCTGCTGGAGAATCACGGGGTGCCGGTCGAGATCGGCGAATCCGACATCCCCATTCCCCTGCACTTCGCTTTCAACGAAGGCGAGTACGTGGCCGCACACCACTCCACCGACCTGGGCAATGTGCTGCGCGATCATTTCGACGTGCCCGACCTCAGGGTGACCGATGACGCCATTGTGAACGGCACCTGGCAGGGGCGGCGCGGCGAACCCGAGCCGCTGGCGCCTTTTACCGCGCCCCGGGTGGACTACTCTCTGCATCGGCTGCAGCATTACACCGCCACGGCGCCCCGGCATTTTCAGAACTTCGTCCTGTTCACCAATTATCAGTTCTACATCGACGAGTTCTGCCAATGGGCGCGCGAGATGCTGGCGCGGGGCGAAGGCGGCTACACGGCGCTGGTGGAGCCGGGCAACGTCATTACGGAAAGGGGCGATGCCGGCAAGCCCAGCGGTCCGGCGCTCAGCCGGCTGCCGCAGATGCCGTCCTATCACCTGATGCGCGAAAACCATACGGGCATCACCCTGATCAACATCGGCGTGGGGCCGTCCAATGCCAAGACGATCACCGACCACGTTGCGGTGCTGCGGCCTTCGGCCTGGCTGATGCTGGGGCATTGCGCGGGCCTGCGCACGACACAAAGGCTGGGCGACTATGTGCTGGCGCATGGCTATGTGCGCCAGGACCATGTGCTGGACGACGACCTGCCTTTGTGGGTGCCGGTTCCTCCGCTGGCCGAGATCCAGGTGGCGCTGGAGCAGGCTGTGGCCGAGGTGTCGGGGCTGTCGGGCTGGGAGCTCAAGCGCATTATGCGCACGGGCACGGTGGCCAGCATCGACAATCGCAACTGGGAGCTGCGCGACCATGAGGAGCCGGTGCAGCGCTTGTCGCAATCGCGGGCGATTGCGCTGGATATGGAGTCGGCCACGATCGCGGCCAATGGGTTTCGGTTTCGGGTACCCTACGGCACTTTGCTGTGTGTTTCGGACAAGCCGCTGCATGGCGAGTTGAAGCTGCCGGGCATGGCCAGCGATTTCTATCGCCGGCAGGTTGCGCAGCATTTGCATATCGGGATACGGGCGCTTGAAAGCTTGCGGGAGATGCCGCCGGCGCGGTTGCATTCGAGGAAGTTGCGGAGCTTTTTGGAGACGGCGTTTCAGTGAGGAGTCTTAAGCGGGCGAGGGAAGGTATGTCCTTTGCAGGCCGCACCGTGCGGCCCTTCGGGCTTCCCGACTTTTTCTTGCCAAAGCGGGCGGCGGCAGAACTCAACCTCGCCGCTACGCGGCTCGGGATTCAGACAGGCTGTCGCCGACTACCCCCGCTTTGGCAAGAAAAAGTCGGCGCACGCTGAACGTCCTGCAAAGGACATACCTTCCCTCACCCTTGGAGTTTGCCATTGTTGGCTTACCGCTTACCGCGGTCCTTTTGGGCGTTCTATTTTTGGGCCTGGTCGTCGTCCTTGTTGTGCTTCTTGTCGGTTTTCTTCTTGCTGCCGCCCTTTTTCTTGTCGTCTTTCTTCTTGTCTTTCTTTTTCTTTTCGGCCGTGGCTTTTTCCTGGGGCGTGGCCTTCTTCTTGGACGTGGCTTTCTTTTCGGGCAGGGCCAGCATGGTGCCCCGGCAGTTTTCACTGCCGCACAGGCATAGGTACTGGGCGCGCAGCTTCTTGGTAATCTTGCCTTCCATGACCAGGCCGTAGTCGTAGAAGAGTTCTTCGCCCTCGTCGATGTTGCGCAGGGCCATGACGTAGACCCTTGTGCCGTTGGCGTTTTCTTCGGTTTCGCAATTGGGCGCGCAGGAGTGGTTGATCCAGCGCGCGTCGTTGCCCTTGTCGCCGCCGTCGATGACCTTGCCGCCGCTCAGCGAGAAGTAGAAGGTGTGGAAAGGGTCGTCGGGGTTGGCCGGGTGCCTTTCGTCCGCCTGTTCGGGTGTGATGCGGGTGCCGGTGTATTCGATGATGCGGGTGCCGGCGGGAATGTCGCGCGCGGCGAATACGCCGTTGCCGTGCAGCGGCGAGCGCCGCACGGTATGCCAGGGCAGTTTAGTTTTGCTCATGCGGGGGTGTCAGAACGGGGGGTCGAGGTCGTCGGCCTGGGTCGCAGCCTTGGCGGCAGCGGCTTTCTTGGCGGCCGATTTGGCGGGCGCCTTCTTGGCAGCGCTTTTCTTGGCGGCGGTCTTGGTTGCTTTCTTGGCCGCCGACTTCGTGGCGGTTTTGGCGGCTGCCTTGGAGGCCGTTTTGGAGGCTGTCTTGCCAGCCGTCTTGGACGCGGTCTTGCCGGCGGTCTTTCGGGCCGACTTTTCGGGCCGGGGTTCGAATTCGAAACTGACCTTGCCGTTGGCCTGCTTGACGAGATAGGCCTTGAACTTGCGGTTGGTGCGGCTGGAGACGAAGCCGTCCAGCAGGTCGGTCTTGCCTTCGGCAAGCAGCTTGGTGACCTGCTCGGGCGAGATTTCCTGCTGGAGGATGATCTTGCCGGTGCGGAAGTCGCAGGTCTTGTCCGGCCCGACCGATTTCTCGCAGACGTAGTTCATGCCGTGCTCGAAGACGCGCGCGCCGCATTTGGGGCATGCGCCCAAGGGCGTCTGGGCCGAGAAGTCGACCGGCTCGGCGTTTTCGTCGTCGTTCTGGCCGAAGTCGAACTCCAGCTTGTATTCGTCGGTAATGCGCAGCAAGGCCGAGAAGGGGCGGCCCATTTTGCTGATGAAGCCGGTAAGAGGCCCCAGCGTGCGCTCTTTGAGCAGGGTTTCGACCTCGGGAATCTCGAAGGTGCGTCCGCCCGGATGCTTGCCAATGGAAAAATCGCATTGAGTGCAGGCATAGCGGCGGTAGTTTTCCTTGACCACGCCGCCGCACTTGGGGCAGGGCGTTTGCAGGGTGGCGTAGTCGCCGGGAACTGTATCGCGTTCGTATTCTTTGGCGCGCTTGACGATGACCTGCGTCATTTTCGCGATCTCGCGCATGAAGGTGTCGCGGTCGAGCTGGCGCTGTTCGATCTGCTTGAGGCGGTGCTCCCACTCGCCGGTGAGTTCGGGCGAGGTGAGTTCGTTGACGCCCAGGCCGGACAGCAGGGTCATGAGCTGGCGCGCCTTGGCGCTGGGAATCAGTTCGCGTCCTTCGCGCCGCAGATAGCCTTCGTTGAGCAGGCCTTCGATAATGGCGGCGCGTGTGGCGGGCGTGCCCAGGCCGCGCTCGGACATGGCTTCGCGCAGGGCTTCGTCGTCGACGAGCTTGCCAGCGCCCTCCATGGCGGACAGCAGCGTTGCCTCGGTGAAGCGCGCGGGCGGCTTAGTGGCCAGCCCTTTTGCCTCGATGTCCTCGGTGTGCACGGTCTCGCCCTCGGCGACCGCCACGAGCGTCGTGTCGTCTTCCTGTTTGTCGCGGCCGTAGATGGCCAGCCATCCCGGCGACACCAGCACCCTGCCCTCGGTCTTGAAGTGATGGCCCGAGACCTCGGTGATGCGGGTGGTGACGCGGAACTCGGCGGCGGGAAAGAAGACGGCCAGGAAGCGGCGGGCCACCAGTTCGTAGATCTTGCCCTCGGCGTCGCTGAGCTCGCGCGGCACCTGTAGGGTGGGAATGATGGCGAAGTG
>Ga0182748_1004032_pt1 | contig 11944 bp, 9 predicted proteins | sample eDN3rd37CKraftOP_FD_128877 | JGI IMG/M metagenome (GOLD analysis project Ga0182748, IMG submission 128877) | Enriched Organic Plus compost microbial communities from Emeryville, California, USA - eDNA 3rd pass 37_C Kraft OP (version 2) (version 2) ...
CCGCTCGCTCGTCAACGCGAAGCCGTTCCCCGTCATGTACCAGGTGCCGGGACACAAGGTGCACCGCTCCAACGTGCAGAGCGTCGTCTTCGCCAACTGCGGCTCACTGCCCGCGGGCCTCGAACTCATCCCGGAGGCGTCGGTGACCGACGGCATGCTCGACATCGCGATCTTCCAGCCGAAGAACCCGCTGGGCTGGCTGCTGGTCTGGCGACGGGTGGCGTGGGACAACAGCGTGCTGCGCCGGTTCCGTGCGGGCCGTCGGATTCTCGCGCTGAGCACCCGAGACAACTCCGTGCGCTTCACGCGCGGCATCGGCATCGACCTGGCGGCGCAGGCGCCGCAGCCCGTGCAGCTCGACGGCGACGAGTTCGGTGAGGCGACGCACGTCACCGTCCGCATCGACGCCGGCGCGCTGAAGATCATCGTGCCGCACGGCCACCTGGACTCCTCCGACCCGAGCGAGAACGTGATCTGAGGAACCGTGTGACCTCGCTCGTCTGGTTGCGCGACGACCTCCGCCTCGCCGACAACCCGGCGCTGCGAGCGGCCGTCCACCGTGACGAGCCGGTGGTCGTGCTGTTCGTGCTCGACGAGGACTCCCCCGGCATCCGCCCGCTCGGCGGCGCGTCGCGCTGGTGGCTGCACCACAGCCTCACGTCGCTCGCGCAGCGGCTGGAGGACAAGGGCGCGTCGCTCACGCTGCGCCGGGGTGCGGCATCCGAAGTCGTGCCGGCGCTCGCCGCGGAAGCAGGGGCGGATGCCGTGTTCTGGAACCGGCGGTACGGAGCCGCGGAGCGCGAGGTCGACACCGCCCTCACGCAGCGGCTGCGCGAAGACGGGATCGAAGTGCAGTCGTTCGGCGCGAACCTGCTGTTCGAGCCGTGGACGGTCCGCACCGGCGCGGGCACACCGTATGCCGTGTTCACGCCGTTCTGGAATGCCTGCCGGGCGCTTCCCAGCCCGCGCGCGCCGCTTCCGGAGCCCGACGCGATCGCCGGGGCTGACGTGCGCGGAGACGACATCGGCGACTGGGCGCTCCTGCCGACGCGGCCCGACTGGGCGCGCGGCCTCCGCGAGACCTGGGAGCCCGGCGAACCGGCCGCGCGCCTGCGGCTGCGCGAGTTCCTCGCCGACGACCTCGCCGACTACGACCGCTCCCGCAATGAGCCGGCCGCGGGAGCCACGTCGCGGCTGTCGCCGCGGCTGCGGTGGGGCGAGCTCAGCCCGCACGCGGTCTGGCACGACACGATCGACGCGGCCGGGTCGGGCGCGCACGCGGCATCCGCCCACCGCTTTCTGACGGAGCTGGGGTGGCGGGAGTTCTCGTGGCACACGCTGTTCCACTTCCCCGACCTCGCGACCCGCAACTGGCGCGCAGAGTTCGATGCGTTCCCGTGGCCCCCGGTCGACCCGGAGCTCCTCGTCGCGTGGCAGCGCGGCGAGACGGGAGTGCCGCTCGTCGACGCGGGCATGCGGGAGCTGTGGGACACCGGCCACATGCACAATCGCGTGCGGATGGTGACGGCGTCGTTCCTCGTGAAGAACCTCGCAATCGACTGGCGGCTCGGCGAGGAGTGGTTCTGGGACACGCTCGTCGACGCCGATGCGGCGAGCAATCCGTTCAACTGGCAGTGGGTCGCAGGCTCGGGCGCGGATGCCGCACCCTACTTCCGCGTGTTCAATCCCGAGCTGCAGGCGAAGAAGTTCGACCCGCAGGGCCTCTACGTCGCGCAGTGGGCGCCCGACAGCCGTGACCGCGAGCCGATCGTCGACCTGAAGGCGTCGCGGCAGGCCGCCCTCGATGCGTACGAGCGGATGCGGCGCGCCCGCTGACGCGGTCTCCGCCGTCCCCGCGAGGCTCCTGCGAGCCCGCGCGGCGGTCAGCCCTTGACGGCGCCGCCGAGGCCCGCTGAGCGCAGGAACATCCGCTGGAACACGACGAAGAGGGCGATGGGGATGACGGTCGAGATCGCGAGAGCGGCGAGGAACACGTCGAGCTCGATGAACTTCTGAAGGGCCGGGAGCCGCACCGAAAGCGGCTGCAGGTCGGGGTTCGGGAGCACGAGCAGCGGCCACAGGAAGTCCTTCCACGCGCCGATGATCGCGAACACCGACACGACGCCCACGATCGGCTTCGACATCGGCAGCACGATCGACCAGAACACCCGGAACGCCCCCGCGCCGTCGACGCGTGCGGCCTCGAAGATCTCGCCCGGCAGCGACTGGAAGAAGCGCATGACGAGCATGACGTTGAACGCGTTCGCTCCGGCCGGCAGCCACACCGCCCAGAACGTGTTGATGAGCGACTCCGACAGCAGCGGCGGGTCGACGATCGTCAGATACAGCGGCACGAGCAGCACGACCGACGGCACGAAGAGCGTCGCCAGCACGAGCCCGACGATCACCCTGCCATACCGGGGCCGCAGCACGGCGAGCGCATACCCGGCGGTCGTCGCGACGATGATCTGCACGGCCCACACGCCGAGGGCGAGCAGCACCGTGTTGAAGAAGTACTTGTCGATCTCGACGCGCGTCCACGCCGTCGCGAGGTTCTCCCAGTCGATTCCGCTCGGCCACAGCGCCATCGGCTGCCGCAGCGTGTCCTGCGTGGGCGTCACGGCTGACTTCGCGAGCCACAGGATCGGTCCGAGCCCCACGATCAGCAGCGAGAGCAGCAGGATGCCGTGGGCCGCGCGCGTGGTCCAGCGCACCGGCCGGCGGCCCCAGTCGGCCGAGGAGAGGATGCCGCGGTCGCGCGGGTCTTCGGCGTCGCGGCGGCGCGTGGCATCCCTCGGCGCTCGACGGGCGGCGATCGTGACGCTCATGACTGGCTCCAGCTGCGGGTGAGGCGGAAGTACACGGCGGAGAACGCCGCGAGGAAGAGGGCGAGCATGATGCTGAGCGCCGTGGCGGAGCCGTAGTCGCCGCCGAGGGAGTTCTCGAACGCGTAGCGGTAGATCAGCAGCAGCACCGTCAGGGTCGAATTGGCGGGGCCGCCACCGGTGAACAGGTACGGCTCGAGGAACACCTGCGCCGTCCCGATGATCTGGAGGATGAACGTGACGAGGAGGACGCCGCGCAGCTGCGGGAGCGTCACGTGCCACACTTTGCGCCACACGCCTGCGCCGTCGACCTCGGCGGCGTCGTAGAGCTCCGGCGCGACGCCGACGAGGGCGGCCAGGTAGATGATGATCGTGCCGCCGGCGGCCGACCACGTGGCGAACAGCACGAGCGACGGCATCGCGCTCGCCTGGTCTTGCAGCCACGGGAGGGGGCCGGCGCCGAACCAGCCGATGATCGTGTTGAACACGCCGGTCTCGGAGGCGTCGTAGAAGAACTTCCACAGCAGCGCCCCGACCACCGGCGGCACCACCACCGGCAGGTACGCGAGCGCACTGTAGAGCCCGCGCGCCCGACGCACCTCGCTCATCAGCACCGCCGCCAGCAGCGGCAGCGGATAGCCGAAGATCAGCGCCAGCAGCGCGAACCACAGCGTGTTGACGATCGCCTTGCCCAGGAGCGGATCGTTCAGCACGTTCACGAAGTTGTCGAGCCCCACCCATTCGGGCGCCGAGACCAGGTTGGTGTGCTGGAACGCCATGATGGCGGCGTCGACGATCGGCCGCCACGAGAACAGGATGAAGCTGAACAGCAGCGGAGTGAGGAACAGCAGCGTCGTCAGCCCTCCCCCGCGCACCCACCCCCGCAGTCCTCGACGGCGACGGCGCGGCGGGGCCACGGCGATCTCGGGCAGGTCGGGCGCGGGCGGCGCGCTCACCGACGGTGACAGCTGTGTCATGGGTCTCTCCTCGGGGTGCTTCCCCGGGTCGCTCGGGCTGCGACCCGGGGAAGCGGGCTGTCCCTGTTCTCGGGCTGTCCCTGTTCTCGGGTTATCCCTGTTCTCGGGTTATCCCTGTTCTCGGGTTATCCCTGGGCCTTCTGGTAGATCGCGGCCGCCTGGGTCTGCGCGTCGGCGAGCAGCGCGTCGATGTCGGCGTTCTCATCCGTGAGCACCGACTGCACCACCGTGTCCAGCAGCGCGTACACCTCCTGCGTCGCCACGCGCGGCTCGGCGATGAGCGGCTGCGAGAAGATGTTGTCCATGTAGGGCGCGAACTGCTCGATCGGCACGTTCACGTACTCGGCGATCCATTCGTTGCGCTGGTCGTAGAGCGCCTTGTCGAACACGGGCAGCTCGGGCGCGCCGACCGGCTGGTCGAGGGATGCCGACAGCTCCGCCGTCGCGCGCGCCTCGGTCTCGTCGGCGAGCTTGGCCATGTAGTAGAAGTCGATCCACTTCACTGCCGCGGCCTGCTCGGCCTCGCTCGCCTTCGGGTTGACCGCGACGAGGGTTCCGCCGCCGAGGACGCCCGGGTCGGAGCCCTCCAGCGGCAGGACCGTGACGCCGTAGTCGTCGGGGTTCAGCGCGTTCTGCGTGATGAGGTTGCCGTAGTTGCCGCCGCCCGACACATACATGCCGATGTGGCCGGCTGCGAAGTCCTGGTTGATGGTGCCCCAGTCGTACAGGAAGTTCGCGCCCATCGAGTCGTCCTCCCAGCGCAGGTCGTGCAGGTACTGCAGCACCTCCTTGACCGCCGGGTCGGAGTCGATCGTCGGCGCCGTCGCGTCGCCGTTCTCCGTGCGCCCGCCGAACGCGTTGGCGAGGGTCGTGAGGATCCATCCGCCGGTGTTCGACTGCGTCATCTGCGCGTAGCCGGCCTCGCCCGTGGCATCCGCGATCTTCTTGGCGGCCTCGCGCACCTCGTCCCATGTGGTCGGCGGTGCGTCGGGGTCGAGTCCGGCGGCTTCGAACAGCGAGCGGTTGTAGTGCAGGCCCTGGCCGTACGCGGCGATCGGCACCGCCCACATGCCGCCGTCGTCGGCCTGACCGGCCTGCGCGATGTTCGGGTTGAACGCGTCGGCGTACGGCAGCTCCGCGACGAGGTCGCTGATGTCGGCGATCTGGCCGTTGGCGATGAGTCCGCGCCCGTCGGTGAACGGGATCGGGAACACGTCCGGGATCGTGCCGCCGGCGAGCTCGGCCGCGAAGGTCGTGCCCGTCCACGTGTACTCCTGTGCCTCGATCGTGATGTCGGGGTACTTGTCGGTGAACTGCTCGGCGCGCTTGTCGAAGGCCTCGCGCGCCTCGGGCGCGAGCCCCGCGTCGATCGCGACCTGGATCGTGACGGGTCCGGCTTCGGCCTCGGTCGGCTGGGGCGACGCCGTGGCGGCGCAGCCGGCGAACAGCGCCGCGGCGCCGACGAAGGCGACGCCCGTGACGGCCCGGCGGGTGGTGGTCGACGTCATTGTCTTTTCCTTTCGTGCTGTGACGTGATGCAGGCACTGGGTGCTGCGGGTGTCTTCTCGAGGCGCCGGCTCAGAGCTCCAGCCAGGCGGTGGTGTCGGGTGGCAGCGCGCCCGCCTCGAGCGGCGCGCTGCTGAGGAGCACTCCCCGGTGGGCGGGGAGCGAGATCGGCACGGGGCCGAAGTTGGTGACGGATGCCGTGCGCTCGCCACGGCGGAACGCGAGTACGTCGGCGCCGAGCTCGAGCCACGCGAGCAGCTCCGTGCGGAGGTCGTCGGAGGCGCGGCGGGCGGCGAGCGCGGCCCGGTAGAGGTGGAGCATCGAGTCGGGGTCGGCCTCCTCGGCTTCCACGGTCAGACGCTCCCAGTCGTCCGGCTGCGGCAGCCACGCGCCGCCCGTGCCGAACCCGTACGGCGGCCGGTCGCCCGTCCACGGGAGCGGCACACGGCATCCGTCGCGGCCCGGGTCGGTGCCGCCCGAGCGGAAGTGCATCGGGTCTTCGATGACTTCGCGCGGCAGCTCCACTTCGGGAAGGCCGAGCTCATCGCCCTGGTACACGTACATCGCGCCCGGGAGCGCCGCGACCAGGAGCGCCGCGGCCCTGGCCCGCCGCGTGCCGCGTGCGAGGTCGGTCGGGATGCCGAACCGCTTGCGCTCGAAGGCGAAGCTGGAGTCGGCGCGGCCGTACCGCGTCACCGGCCGCGTCACGTCGTGGTTCGACAGCACCCAGGTCGCCGGGGCGCCGACCGGCGCGTGCTCGGCGAGCGTGCGCTGGATCGACGCGCGCAAGGGAGCGGCGCTCCACGGCTGCGTCATGAAGTCGAAGTTGAACGCCGTGTGCATCTCGTCGGGCCTCAGGTAGCGGGCGAACCGCTCAGCGTCGTCGAGCCACACCTCCCCCACGAGGATGCGCGTGCCGTCGTATTCGTCGGCGACCGCACGCCACGACCGGTAGATGTCGTGCAGCTCATCGCGGTCGAGGTGCGGATGCCGGCCGGGCTCGTGCGTGTCGGCGAGCTCGGGCAGCGCGGCATCCTTCACCGGCAGCGCCGCCGAGTCGATGCGCACTCCGGCGACGCCCCGGTCGAACCAGAACCGCAGGATGTCCTCGTGCTCACGGCGCACGTCGGGGTGGTTCCAGTTGAGGTCGGGCTGCTCGGGCGTGAACAGGTGCAGGTACCACTCGCCGGGAGTGCCGTCGGGGTCGGTCGTGCGCGTCCAGGTCGAGCCCTGGAAGCTCGACACCCAGTTGGTCGGCATCTCGTCGCCGTCCGGTCCCTTGCCCGGGTGGAACCAGAACCGCTTCCGCTCGGGGCTTCCGGGACCGGCGGCCAGCGCCTGCTGGAACCACGGATGCCGGTCGCTGACGTGGTTGGGGACGATGTCGATGATCGTGCGGATGCCGAGTGCGAGCGCGTCGCGGATGAGCGCCTCAGCCTCGGCGAGCGTGCCGAACTGCGAATGGATCTCGCGGTAGTCGGCGACGTCGTAGCCGCCGTCGGCGAGCGGGCTCGGGTACCACGGGTTGAACCAGATCGCGTCGACGCCGAGCGCCTTCAGGTACGGGAGCCGCTGACGGACCCCCGCGAGGTCGCCCGTGCCGTCGCCGTTCCCGTCGGCGAAGCTCCGCACGTAGACCTGGTAGATGACGGCGTGCCGCCACCACGTCGGATCGGTCTCGGGTGCGATCACAGCGGCCTCGCTGCGGGTCTGGACCTCGGTTCCCACGGTGCTCCTCATCGAACGGCTCCGGCGCAGTGCCGGCGTGACGATGAATGTAGCCTCGCAAACCGTTTAACGCAAGAACTTGATTGCGCATTGCAATTTGCTGATGATGCAAGCGCACGCAAGATCACGCAAGCGCGCGGGCTCCCGGGTATCGCGGAAAGGCGCACAGCTGCGGGCGGGAGCTCCCGCCCCGGCCGAGCGCGCTGCGGCGTCAGGCGGTGAGGGGTGCGGTGGAGGCGCGGAGCACGAGCTCGGGCTCGAAGAGCAGCTCGTCGCCGGCACCGGCCCCTGCCTGGATCTGCGCGAGCAGCAGATCGATGACGGTGCGGCCCATCGACTCGATCGGCTGGCGCACGGTCGTGAGGGGCGGCTCGGTGCAGCTCATGAGCGCCGAGTCGTCGTAGCCGACGACGCTCAGGTCGCCGGGAACCGACAGTCCCTCGCGGCGCGCGGCACGGATCGCGCCGAGCGCGAGCAGGTCGCTCGCGCACACGATCGCCGTGGCGCCGGCGGCCATGAGACGGCGCGCTCCGGCCTGTCCCGACTCCAGCGAGTACAGGCCGCGCACCACGAGCTCATCGGCGAGCGGCTCGCCGAGATCCTCCAGCAGCCGGCGGGCCCCGGCGAGCTTGCGCTGCGAGGGAACGTGGTCGGCCGGCCCCAGCAGCAGGCCGATGCGGCGGTGCCCGAGCTGACGCAGATGCACGATGGCCTGTTCGGCGGCGGCCCGGTCATCGGTCGACACGGTCGCGAAGGCGAGCTCGTCGATGCGGGCGTTCACGAACACCGTCGGCAGGTTCACGCGGCGAAGCCGCTCGTAGTGCTCGTGCGCAGCGTCGACCTGGCTGTAGTTGCCGCCGAGGAAGATGACTCCCGACACCTGCTGCTGCAGGAGGAGGTCGACATAGTCCGACTCCGAGATGCCGCCCGCGTTCTGCGTGCACAGCAGGGGCGTGTAGCCGTTCTGGGTGAGACCCCCGCCGACGATCTCGGCGAGCGCGGGGAAGATCGGGTTCGACAGCTCAGGCAGCACGAGCCCCACCAGCCGGGCTCGTTCGCCCCGTAGCTTGCTCGGCCGCTCGTAGCCGAGCACATCGAGCGCCGTGAGCACCGCCTGGCGCGTCGCATCCGAGACACCGGGCTTGTCGTTGAGCACGCGGCTCACCGTCGCCTCGCTCACACCGACCTTGCGGGCGACCTCCGCCAGACGCTTCGACATGGCCGTCATCCTACGCAAGGACTTGCATGGCCATGCAAGGGCTTGCAGCGCGACGACTGCGCCGAAAGCGCAGCAGTTGATCTCCTTTCCATAACTACTCCATTCACACGCATGCCCCGGATGCCACTCGCCCCCTATTTTTGGGTTGTCCAGCATCGGCGACACTGGGGCGACGTGACGGCGGAAAGTCGAGCACTGCGCTATCGCGCACGGTACTGGCCATTGCCCGAACCCTGATTGCCGCGTGCAATCGCTCACCTTCTGGGAGACCCGATGACGGATATGCAGACGCCGGCCCCCGGCGCACCTGAACCGCAGCAGCCGCAGACCGCTGCTCCGACCTACCAGCCGTATGCCCCGCAGGGCGGCGCCCCGGCTCAGCCCCCGGCGAGCCCGCACGCGGCCCCGCCCGCGAAGGAGAAGCGCGCCAAGAACGTGGTCGGCATCATCGCGCTCGTCGCGGCGATCGTCGGCTTCATCTTCGCCTGCGTCCCCGGCGCCCTCATCGTCGGCTGGATCCTGCTGCCAATCGCGTTCATCCTCGGCATCGTGGCCGTCTGCCTTCGCGACAAGGCCAAGTGGCAGGGTCTCGTCGCGATCATCCTGTCGGTGGTCGGAACCATCGTCGGCGTCGTCGTGTTCTTCTCGCTCATGGCCAGCGCTGTCCAGGATGCCTTCGACGGCTCCGACGTCTCGATCGGACAGCCGGCGGCCGATGACAGCGACGCGGACGCCGACGTCGACGCGGACGCGGACGCGGACGCGGACGCGGAGGACACGGTCGGCACGCGCGCCAACCCGGCTGCGCTCGGCACGGAGATCTCGAGCGACGAGTGGACCGTCGTGATCAACTCGGTCGACCTTGACGCTGAGAAGGCGATCCTCAAGGAGAGCGTGATCAACGAGCCTGCTGACAAGGGCACGCAGTACGTCCTCGTCAACTACTCGGCCACGTACACGGGTGATGACGAGGACGGCGCGATGGCCGCGTTCGTCGACGTCGCGTTCGTGACAGCCGACGGCGTCACTGTGAACTCGTTCGACAAGTTCATCAGTGCTCCCGACGCGATCGACACCATGTCCGCCCTCTACGAGGGCGCGACCGTCACAGGCAACGTGGCGTTCCAGGTTCCCGCGCCGGTCGACGGCGTGCTTGCCGTACGTCCGGGCATGCTCGCCGACAAGGTCTTCGTCTCGATCGACTGACCCGGCGAGAATGAGGGCCGGGGGGCGCATGCGTCCCCGGCCCTCATGCTGGCACCGGCCCCGCACCCTGCGGAATGCGCGCCGCGGGCCGCGCGTTGCCCTTCACGATGACCTCCTCCGACGCCCCCGCCCTGTCCGTGCTCGACCTCGTGCCCGTCCGCACCGGACAGACGAGCACCCAGGCCGTCGCCGCCTCACTCGACCTCGCACGGCGCGCCGACGCCCTCGGCTTCCGTCGCTACTGGTTCGCCGAGCACCACAACATGCCGGCCGTCGCGTCGACCTCGCCGCCCGTGCTCGCGGCGGCCGCCGCGGCGCAGACCGAGCGCATCCGCCTCGGCAGCGGCGGCGTCATGCTTCCGAACCACTCGCCGCTGATCGTCGCCGAGCAGTTCGCCGCGCTCGAGGCGATCGCCCCCGGCCGCATCGACCTCGGCATCGGGCGCGCCCCCGGCAGCGACCCCGTCATCACGCAGCTGCTGCGCATGTCGGGCACCACGAGCGACGTCGACCGCTTCCCCGAGAACATCCGCGACATCCTCGGCCTCGTCTCCCGCGAAGGGGCCAGCGTCCGTCTCGTCAGCCGCCCCGGCGCCGCCTCCGGCGAGCCGTACGCCGTGCACGCCACGCCCGCCGCCACCGGAGCCCCCGACGTGTGGCTGCTCGGTTCGAGCGACTACTCCGCGACGCTCGCCGCCGCGTTCGGACTGCCGTACGTCTTCGCGAACCACTTCTCCGGCGACGGACTCGAGCGGGCCCTCGACCTCTACCGCTCGCAGTTCCGCGAGAGCGAGCACCTCGACGCGCCGCGCACCTTCCTCACCGCCAATGTGATCGCCTCCCCCACCGCGCAGGAAGCGGAGGAGAGGATGCTGCCGCAGGCGCGCATGATGGCCCGCCTCCGCGGGGGCCGCCCGCTCGTCGCGCTCGAGACGGTCGAGCAGGCCGCGGAAGCCGAGGCCGCCGACGGGCTCGCCGCCCCGGTCCTCGACGGGCTGCGCCGCCGGTGGTTCGTCGGCACGGGAGACGACGTGCGCGGCCGCCTCACGGAGTTCGCCGCCCGTCACGGCGTCGACGAGGTGATGGTCTCGCCGGTCGCGGGCTCTTACGAGGCCGAGCCGTTCGAGACGGCACCCGGCCGCCGGCAGACGCTCGAGCTCATCGCGGGCTGACCGCGCGGGACGGCCCGGTCAGCTCTCAGGCTCGCCCGAGAGAAGTCCTCGCAGCCAGTCGCGAGCCTCGACGAACACGTCGTCGGAGTATCGCTCCGGGTAGCGGACGATCGCGCGGTCGGCGCGCGGATACGACCCGAGGAAGATCACCTTCGGGCTGAAGCGGCGAAGACCCAGGAGGGCGTCGGCCATGCGCTCGTCGGCGATGTGGCCGTCGGCGTCGATGATGAAGCGATACCGGCCGAGCGCGTCGCCGATCGGGCGCGAGGCGATGAGCGACAGGTTGATGCCGCGCGTCGAGAACTGCTCGAGCAGCTCGAGCAGTGCGCCCGGGTGGTCGTCGGGCAGCTCGGCGATGAGCGACGTCTTGTCGGCTCCCGTCGGCGGCGGCGGCGGCACCGTCCGGCTCACGAGCACGAAGCGCGTGACGGCGTTCGGGTTGTCGCCGATGTCGGATGCCAGCAGCTCGAGGTCGTAGTGCTCCAGGATGCCGGGAGGGGCGATCGCCGCCTGGGCGTCGCTCACGCCGTCGACGATGCCCACCGCCGAGGCGACGTTGCTCGAGGCGGGCAGGTGCGCGTGCTCGGGGAGCCTCTCCGTGAGCCACTGAAGGCACTGCGCGTACGCGACGGGGTGCGCCGCGACGAGCTTCACCTCCTCGAGGCTCGTGCCGGGACGTGCGACGAGCACGAAGTTCACCGGCACGAGGTACTCGCCGACGATACGGAGTCCCGGGATCGTCGCGAGGGCGTCCTGCGCGGTCGACACGCCGCCGTCGACCGAGTTCTCGATCGCGATCATCGCGGCATCCGAGCGCCCCTCGGCGACGTCCGTGAGCGCCTCGCCGACGTTGCGCACAGGGCGCCAGATCTGGTCGCGCGCCTCGGGCACCTGGCTGAGCGCCGCCTCGGTGAAGGTTCCCGCCGGACCCAGGTAGCTGTACGTGCGTCGGGTCTGCGGCGACTGGTCGGGGCTCACGGAGCACAAGCCTAGCCGCGCCGGGGTCGCGAACGCCCGAGTCGATGTGCCGGCCGCCGCGTTCACAACTCCGGAGATCCGGTGCGCTCACACCTCGACACGCGACGATCGGCCCACCGGCGGTGGAATCCTCCGGAGTTGTGCCCCACTCGGCGGGAGCACCACCGGCTCCGCCGCTGAGCCTTGCCTGTCAACCCCACCCCCTCACGATGCGCCGACGCCGTTCGCGCGGCAGACTGGGGGGATGAGCCGCGCAGGACAGCCCGCCGAAGCATCCGACCTCATCGACATCGACGAACTCATCGCCGCGTACTACGACAGGAAGCCCGACGC
>Ga0182748_1004044_pt1 | contig 11924 bp, 15 predicted proteins | sample eDN3rd37CKraftOP_FD_128877 | JGI IMG/M metagenome (GOLD analysis project Ga0182748, IMG submission 128877) | Enriched Organic Plus compost microbial communities from Emeryville, California, USA - eDNA 3rd pass 37_C Kraft OP (version 2) (version 2) ...
ATGGCCGCTCACCATCGCCGCCTCGTCGGAGAGAAGAAAGGCCAGCGCGCCGACGAGGTCCTGCGCACGCGGCAACCGTCCAAGCGGAGTCTTTTCGTAGAAGCTCCGGCGCAGGTCGTCCTTCATCTGCGTGAAGATGCCGGCACCCTCTACCGGACCAGGATCGAGCGAGTTCACGGTAACCCCGCGCGGCACCAGTTCGAGTGACAGCACTTCGGTCATCAGCCGCACCGAGGCTTTCGTCGCCGCGTACACCGCCGAGCCTTCGGGAGGATAGCTGGCGATGATCGAGGCGGTCGCGACGATGCGGCCGCCAACCTCTTCGCCAAGAGCCGTCCCGAGCCGCCGACGCTGCATCTGTACATCTTCCTGATCGAGGCGTCGTACCTGTCGGAGGTCACGATGCGCCACGCTGCGGCGAACGTCTTCTCGTCAGCCCCGGGCTGGTCCGACCGGAGAGCCGAGGCCTCGTCCGCCTGCGATTGGCGGACCCCGCGCGACCTGGCTGCGCTGCGCGACGGCATGCGGATCGCCCGCGACACCGGCAACTCCAAGGCAATGAAGCCATTCGCCAAGCGCGAGATCCTGCCCGGGCCTGTCGAGGGCGAGGCTCTCGATAACCTGATCCGCAATGGCGCCCTGTCGATGCACCATCCGGCTGGCACCGCGCGGATGGTCACGGACGAGGACGCTGTGCGCGGCTGCGCGTTCGGGGCGTCACGGGACTTCGGGTCGCCGACGCGTCGATCATGCCGACGATCACCACCGGTAATCCGCAGGCGCCCAGCATCCTCGCCGGCGAGCGCAGGGCGGAAATCCTGATTGGTTAGCTCAACTACCCACCCAATGAAGGAATGGCCGTCTTATCGCGACAGTCGGCCAGAGCTACATCCCGACCAGCCGCCCTGAGGCGGTTGAAAGGAAATCCCCGCCAACTCAATTTCGGAAGGAATATTGCCATGACCACCAGGACATCCCTCGACCACTATCGCCTCCTCGGGCGGTCCGGGCTTCGCGTCTCGCCGCTCTCGCTCGGTACCATGACCTTCGGTTCGGACTGGGGCTGGGGCGCCGAGGAAAGCGAGGCCAGGCGGATCTTCGACGCCTATGTCGATCGTGGCGGCAATTTTGTGGATACCTCGGTCAACTACACGAACGGCGCGTCCGAACGCATCCTCGGCAGCTTCATCAAGGACAAGCGCGAGCGGATGGTCGTCGCCACCAAGTTCACGATGGCGCGCGATCCTGAAAACATCAATTCGGGCGGCAACCATCGCTTCAACCTCGTTCGCTCGGTCGAAGCCAGCCTCCGCCAGCTCGACACCGACCGGATCGACCTGATGTATCTTCACGCCTGGGACTTCACGACCAGCCCTGAAGAAGTGATGCGCGCGCTCGACGATCTCGTCCGTGCCGGCAAGATCCTCTATGTCGGCATCTGCAACACGCCGGCATGGCGGGTTGCTCAGCTCCAGACGATCGCGGACCTGCGTGGCTGGTCGCCGCTCGTGGCGCTTCAGATCGAGTACAGCCTGGTCGAGCGCACGGTCGAGCACGAGCTCATGCCGATGGCACGGGAGCTGGGCCTGGGCGTCCTCCCCTGGTCGCCGCTCGGCGGCGGCATCCTGACCGGCAAGTACAGCCGCGCGGACCTGTCGGACGAGAATTCGGCCGACGTCGCGATGGACCGCAAGGGCGTGATCGCCTCGACCGGCCATCTTAACCAGCGCTCGCTGGATATCGCCGAAGTCGTGGGCAAGGTCGCGGCCGAGCTCGGCGTCTCGCGCTCGCAGGTGGCGATTGCCTGGACGCTGGCCAACCCCGCCGTCGTCTCGCCGATCATGGGCGCGCGGACGCTCCAGCAGGCCGAGGACAACTTCGGCGCGCTCGACGTGGTCCTCACCGCGGACCAGCTTGCCAGGTTGAACGAGGCGAGCGCCCCGGCGCCGATCTTCCCCGACCGGTTCATCGGCCGTCCGATGGCGCAGCAGCTCATCTTCGGCACCTCGATGATCGACCGGCGCAGGTGACGCCACGGCCGTGGCACCTTCGGCGTGCCACGGCCGATCCCCCCATCCCGAAGCGCCGACGCACCCCTCCGGGCGCGGCGATCTTCCTCGCCAGACGAACCGGAGGACCAATCCAGGAGAAGTGTGATGAAAACCGTTCTGATCTCAGGCGCCGGTTCGGGCATGGGCCTGCTCACCGCGCAGACGCTGATCCGGCAGGGCTACGCCGTCTATGCCGGGGTTCGCGATCCCAATGGACGCAGCCTCGCCCGCCGCGAGGCTCTCGAGCAGCATGCCAAGGAACATGGCGGCTACGTGCGGGTGGTCGACATGGACATCCACAGCGAGGAGTCCTGCCAGTCCGCGGTCGACCAGGTGGTCTCCGACCATGGGCACCTCGACATTGTCATCCACAACGCCGCCCATCTGTTCATCGGCGTGTACGAAGGCTTCACGCCCGAGCAGCTGATGAGCAGCCTCAACACCAACGTCGTCGGGGCCCACCGGCTGAACCGGGCGGCGCTTCCCCAGATGCGCAAGCAGCGGAGCGGTGTCCTGCTCTACGTCGGCAGCACGATCACGCGGATCGTGACCCCATTCGTCGGTCCCTACATCACCGGAAAGTACGCGCTGGACTCGCTTGCCGAAGTCACAGCCTACGAGGCGAACCGCTTCGGCATCGAAACCGTGATCATCATGCCCGGCATCTTCCCCGACGGGACGGCCCACTTCCAATCCGCCGTCTATCCGGCCGATCAAGCCGTGGTCGAAGGATACGAGGAGTTCAAGGACGACTTTGACAACATCGGGCCCGGTCTGCGTGCCCTGCTCCGCGGAGCCGATGCGCCGGTCCAAGGCGTCGCCGACGAAATTGCGCGGGTCCTGGAGCTTCCGAAAGGGCAAAAGCCCATGCGGACCATCGTCGACTATTCTGACTATGGCACCCCGGCGATCAATGCGGTCGTCGAAACGCAGACTGCCCGAGTGTTCGACATCATGGGTTACGAGCACCTGCTGAAGGTTTCGTAATCGGCCGGTCGGCGACAGCTGCTGCGCCATCGCTCCTCGGAGCATCGACGAGCCGCTTTCCTCCCGCGTCGGGCGTCCGAGGGAAGCGGCCGTCTCGATTCGATCATCCCTCGTTTGCGCTCGGGGCGAAAACCGCGCACGCGTCCGAACCGCAGCGGTTCTTCGTAGAAGCGCGCGTGACCGCTGTTCTCATAGACCGAGAGGCGGCTGTCCGGCCGAAGCATCCCTATCCGCTCCGACATAGCGAGGCGGACCAACGCGTCATGAACGCCGTGCGTCAGCAGGATCATCGCGACCGCGCTGTCGCGGTCGATCTCATCTGACCGCCTCTGCAGCCTCTTCGATGAGAGCGGTGACTTCGTCGGGGTGCGACATCGGCAGCAGGTGCCCGCCATCTATCTCGATCGTCCTCGCGCCGGAGCGTTCGGACATCTGCCACTGAAGGTCCGGCACGATGGTGCGGTCCTGCGTGGCAATGGCTACCCACGTCGGTATTTCGCGCCATGCCACCGGCTCGCGACATGAAAGCTGCGAAGATGCGAATGTACCCGCAGCGAGCCTTGAATTCGCCTTGACGACTGGGTCGATCAGATTAAGGCCGGTTGTCGAAGACGAAGTCGACCCTTCTGCATATGTGCAGCGCCTATGCATTAACACGCTGCTGTCGCAACCGAGTGCTCCGATGCGAATACGACAGCTGAATTGGGCACCTCTCTTTAGCGAATGCGCCATCTTATATTACGTACGCGTACGTGGTGGCACTGATGCTCGAAATCGTTTAGACGGGGCGTCAGAACCAAGAAACCGACTGCTCTTGAGAAAGAACCTTCGTGACGCTGCAAAATGTTCTCGCGCCCACCTACGTGCAGATGCTGAAGGCGCTGTCCACCTGGATCGGCAAGGCGGAAGCGCAGATGCCCGAGGGTGGCGCGGAGGCGCTCTTGTCCGCCCGCCTAGCCCCGGACATGTTCCCGTTGTCCACCCAGGTCCGGTTCGCGTGCGTGCAGGCGCAGGAGGGAATGTTTCGACTGCGAGGCGATGCGTTCCCACCCATGGTGGAGATTCTGCTGAACGAGGGGCGTAATGCAGCCGAGCGCCCCGGCTCGATCGCGGATGCACAGACGAGGATCGCCGAGACCATAGCGGTCGTAGAGGAAGTCGCGCTGGATGAGCTCAACGTCGATCCGGCGACGCCGATTGCCCATGTGCTGCCCGCTGGGATGGTCTTCGACCTCACGGCGGAGCAATACGTCCGCGACTGGGCCCTGCCTCAGTTCTACTTCCACGTGGTGATCGCCTACGCAATCCTCCGCAGCAACGGCGTTGACCTGGGCAAAACCGACTATGTCTCTCACATGTTGCCATATCTGCGCCCCGGAACCATGCCCGCGCAATAGTCGTGGCACGCCTGACCTCTGAGCGGTCGGCGGCTGTTCGCCGCAACCGCGCTCTCGCGGTCGATCTCATCTGACCGTCTCTGCAGCCTCTTCGATGAGAGCGGTGACTTCGTCGGGGTGCGACATCGGCAGCAGGTGCCCGCCATCTATCTCGATCGTCCTCGCGCCGGAGCGTTCGGACATCTGCCGCTGAAGGTCCGGCGCGATGGTGCGGTCCTGCGTGGCAATGGCTACCCACGTCGGTATTTCGCGCCATGCCGCTGCCTGCGCCTCGTAGCCAAAGATAGACGTATTTGCCGGTGTCTGGAACATCGCGGTGTATCGCGCTTCGGCCTCTGGCAAGCCATTCGCCACATATGCGATCCACGCTTCAGGTTTGACCACATAGTAGCCATCGTCGAACAACTGAAGCGCGTCCGGGGGCAATTCGGCCGGAACCGACGAATTGAGATGAGCGAGACTTTCGCCCACCTCGGGCTGGAAGGCGGCGACGTATACCAGCACCTTTACGTCCGAGTTCGTAGCAGCCTGGCTGATCACCATCCCGCCGTAGGAATGGCCGACAAGCACAACCGGGCCGTCCTGCATGGCGATCGCACGACGTGCTGCGGCAATGTCGTCCTCGATCGAGGTCATCGGTAGCTGGACCACCGTGACGGCATAGCCGCGGGCTGCAAGGCGGTCGTAAACCGCGCGCCAGGCGCTGCCATCCATGTTCATGCCGTGGACAAGCACGACGTTGTCGGCCTTCGCTGCCGCCGTACTGGGATGAGCGGTCGCAATGGTGAGTGCGACTCCGAGTGAAGTCAGAAGAGTTCTAGCCCGTTTCATATCACGCCTCCGGCTGAGTTTTTGGTCAGCGACAGAGCTAGGCTCCACGTCAGACATCTATTAGAATGATTTATGAGATTGGCCCTATCAGAACGGGTGATGAATGGATCGCCGGGACATTGCCGACCTTCTCGTCTTCCAGACCGTTGTCGAGGCGGGCAGCTTCACCCGGGCCGCGGCGCGGATGGGGCGCGCGCAGTCCGGCGTCAGCCAGGCCGTCAGCGCGCTGGAAGCGCGGCTGGGGGTTCCGCTGCTTGCACGCTCCACGCGCAGCGTCCGGCCGACCGAGGCAGGGCAGCGCCTGCTCGAACAGGTCGCACCCGCCCTGCGCCAGATCGAGAGCGGATTGTCGGAGGCACGGCAGGGGCACGATCAACCGTCAGGCACATTGCGACTGACGGTGATGGAGTACCCGGCCCGTGCAATCCTGGTGCCGGCACTGACCGAGTTCCTTGCGGACTATCCCGGCGTACGGGTGGACATTCACGTCAGCGACCGATTCACGGATGTCGTCGCGGGAGGATTCGATGCCGGCATCCGCTTCGGCACCCATGTCGAGAAGGACATGGTGGCCGTTCCCCTCGGGCCGGACGTCAGGGCGGCGATCGTCGCGGCACCTTCCTACTACGCTCGGCGAGGCTACCCCGAGCGACTTGAAGACCTTGCTGCGCACGATTGCCTCAACTACCGCACTGCCAGCCATGGCGACCTTTTCCGCTGGATGTTCCGGGAGGGGGCGCGAACGATCGAGATCCCGGTTGGGGGGGCGGCCATCTTCAACGACGGGCCGGTCATGATTGAGGCAGCCTTAGCCGGATTGGGCCTAGCCTATGTGTTCGAGCCGCACGTTGCCGAACATCTCGACTCCGGGCGGCTGGAAGCATGCCTGGAAAGGTTCTGCCCCGTCTGGTCAGGTTACCACCTTTACTATCCGAGCAGGAGCCAGAAATCGGCGGCACTTTCGGCGTTGGTGAATCACCTGCGGCATCGCCGCCACCAGTAGTGCTTCGAGCAGACTAACATGCCCGCCCGAAAGGCAACGGGCCTTGAGCCTCGGCGTGCGGACGCATCGATTGGCCGGCAATATCGAGCTGAAGCGGCCTTCCGCGCACCAATTTGGTCGCGTCGGCCGTAACTGACGGGCCAGGCCCGTTGATCGAAGTTAAGCCCCTCGCCGTCGTACATGCTCGATCAGCGCGCGCAACTTGGGAGCAAGATTCCTGCGGCTGGGGTAATAGAGGTAGAAACCGGAGAAGTAGGGACAATAGCTCTCGAGCACTGGGATGAGTTCGCCCCGGTCAATCGCGGGAGCGAAGCTTTCCTCCATTCCGAAGGTGATGCCGGCGCCGGCAACGGCGAGCTTGATCATCAGCGCCATGTCGTTGGTGGTGATCTCCGGTTCGACCGAGACGCTGAACTCCTGCCCCTCATCGGCGAATTCCCAGCGGTAAGGCGCGGTCTTGGGAGCGGGCCGCCAACCGATGCAGCGATGCGCGACGAGCTCGCGCGGATGTGAAGGCAGGCCAAAGCGGTCCCGGTAGGTGGGCGAGCAAACCGCGAGCTGGCGTTCGTCCCCAGCAATCGGCACGGCGATCATGTCCTGCTCTATCACCTCGCCCAACCGAACACCCGCGTCATAGCCCTCCGCGACGATATCGAACTCCTCGTCGGTCACGTCGATGTCGAGCTGGATCTCCGGATTGGCCTCGGCGAATCTTGCCAGGAAGGGCCCTGACAGGAAGCGTTCGGCGATCGAAGACACCGCCAGCCGCAATTGTCCGCGCGGACGCCCGCCCAGGCTTCCGGTCGTCTCGACAGCTGTCCGCATCTCGGCAATGGCGGGGCCTACCTGCGCATGAAGGTGTTCGCCAGCCTCGGTAAGGCTGACGCTGCGCGTTGTTCGCCGGACCAACGCAGTGCCCAACACTTCTTCGAGCCGCCTTATCGTCTGGCTGACCGCCGAGCGGGTGACGCCGAGACGGTCTGCCGCAGCACGGAAGCTCCGTTCCTCAGCCACCAGCGCGAACACGGCAAGGGCGTTGAGGTCCGGCTGCATTGTTTAGCAATCCTATCCATCGTGTGAAAGAATGAGAGACTTATCGCAACAATGGAGCAGATCTATCTCCTTCGCAACCGCCGCGGCGCCGTTCAGCCGAGGTCGCGGCGCTTCCTCAATTGAAGGAGCATGACATGAAGACCGTCCCAATGAACACCGATGATCAAGCCCTGACCCGGGCCGGCCCCAGCCATTCCTATGCGGGGATGTGGGTCACTGCCGACGGGTACGTTCGCCACAACCTCCTGCCCAACGGTCGCTACGACGAGGCCCGCGGCTCTCGCGAAAGCGCCTACCAGGGCCGCTATGAAGTGACCGGCGATCACATCGAATACTGGGACGATACCGGATTTACGGCCGACGGCGATTTCATCGACGGCGTCCTCTATCACGGCGGCATGGTCCTGTACCGACAGCCGGCGAAAGCGTGAGGAGGCGGCCATGTTTTCTCGTTTCCGCGCGGCCGCGCTGCTTTTCCTTGGCGCGTTGCCGGCAATCGCCAGCGCACAGTCGTCCGACGGGAGACTCGAGCGCGGCGAGGCCGTCGTGCGCAGCCTCAACAACGGCGAGCCGCAACCCGTGCTCGAACGCATGCGCCAGGAGTTCCCGTTCCTTGCGGAAGCCACGCAAGGCTATGCGCTCGGCGAGGTCTGGTCTCGGCCGGAACTCGACAGCCGGACACGGCAACTTGCCGCCGTCGCCGCCTTCGCGGCGATGGGCGAGCCTGCGTTCCTGAAGACCCACGCCGGCTATGCCCTCAACCTCGGCGTGAGCGAGGAAGAGCTGAAGGAGATCGTCTATCTGACGACGGTCACCGCCGGCTTCCCGAGAGCGATCGCGGCGTCGCAGGCGCTCTCCGAGCTGTTCGCCGAGCGCCGAGCTGCGCCCAGCGATGGACGAAAGCCAGCGCCATGAACCGCCTCCTGGCCTGCCCTCTGCCGCTCGTCGTCGGCCGCCGTCGCAGTGTCAGACTTGAGGCCTTCTCACGCACTGGCAGAGCCTGCCTTGATGAAATCAAGGAAGGCGCGAAGCGGCGGAGGGATCAAGCGGCGGCCGGAGTAATACAGGAATGGTCCGGAGAACGGCTGCCACCAGTCCTGCAGCACGGGCTCGAGCACGCCGCTTTCGAAGTGCGGGCGCAGCCAGTCCTCGAACAGCTGAATGATCCCGGCGCCGGCGACCGCCATGTCGACCGCAAGATCGACGCCGGCGCCAACCGTCACCACTAGCGGACCCTGCACTTCGACCCGCACCACCTCCCCCGCACGCTCGTACTCCCATGGAGTCGTCAGCGTGCCGCTGGCGAAGCGGCCGGTCAGGCAGGCATGGCCGAGCAGGTCGCGTGGATGCGCGGGCCGGCCGTGACGGTCGAGATAGGCCGGCGCCGCAGCGGTGGCGAAGCGCTGGACGCGCGGGCCGATCGGCACCGCGATCATGTCCTGCTCGAGCTTCTCCTCATAGCGAATGCCCGCGTCGCAGCCCGAGGCGAGCACGTCGACGAAGCTCTCTTCCACGACGACGTCCACCTTGATGTCGGGATAGGCGGCCATGAAACCGGGCAGGATCTCCGGCAGCACGAGCCTGACCGCGACGACCGGAACGTTGAGACGCAGCGTGCCCGCCGGCCGGTCGCGGAAGGTGTTCACGATGTCGAGCGCCGCTTCGACCTCTCCGAGCGCCGGGGCCAGTCGCTCGATCAGTCGCGCGCCCGCCTCGGTCGGCGCCACGCTTCGAGTGGTTCGGTGGAGCAGGCGAACGCCCAATTGCGCCTCGAGCCGCCGCACGGCTTCACTGAGGCTCGACGCGCTTGTGCCGCTGGTGCGCGCGGCGCCGCGGAAGCCGCCGGCCCGCGCCACGGCGAGGAACGCGTTAAGATCGCCGAAGTCCGCCTGCATTGTCCTAAAATCCGTACAGCCTGTGCAGATAATGAAGGATTATCGATACAGCAGGCAACGTCTAAATGGAGGCCCGGAAATGGAGGCAGACATGCAGACAATTGACCAGGCCGGTACTTTCAAGCTGGGCAGCCGCACGGTGAAGCGGCTCGGCTATGGCGCCATGCAGCTTGCCGGACCCGGCGTCTTCGGGCCGCCCAGGGACCGGGACGCGGCGCTTGCGGTCCTGCGCGAAGCGGCGGCGCTCGGCATCGACCACATCGACACGAGCGACTTCTACGGGCCGCACGTCGTCAACCAGCTGATCCGCGAGGCGCTGTCGCCCTATTCGGACGAGTTCGTCATCGTCACCAAGGTCGGTGCCAGGCGTGGCGAGGACGGCTCGTGGCTCCCTGCCGCGTCTCCGGACGAGCTGCGCGGGGCGGTGCACGACAACCTGCGCAACCTCGGTCTCGACACACTGGATGTGGTCAATATGCGGTTCTGGGGCGACGAGGGCCACGGGCCTGCGGAAGGTCCCGTCGAGCCCCAGCTGGCGGTGCTCGCCGAGCTGCAGAAGCAAGGGCTCGTCCGCCATATCGGCCTCAGCAATGTGACAGCCACGCAGGTCAAGGAAGCGCGCGATATCGTGGAGATCGTCTGCGTGCAGAACCAATACAACCTGGCCAACCGCGGCGACGATGCACTTGTCGACCTTCTGGCCGGACAAGGCATCGCCTATGTGCCTTTCTTCCCCTTGGGCGGCTTCACCCCGCTGCAGTCGGAGACGCTGTCCAGGGTCGCAAAGCGGCTGGGGGCGCCCCCCATGCAGGTGACGCTCGCTTGGCTTCTCCAGCGGTCCCCCAACATCCTGCTGATCCCTGGCACTTCGTCGGTCGCCCACCTGCGGGAGAACGTCGCAGCCGCGTCCCTCGTTCTGCCGGAAGATGCGGTTGCAGAGCTCAATGACATCGCCCTCGTGGAACCTGCCGAATAGGCCGCCTATGGCAGCACCGCATCCCTGGGCCGATCAACTCGGCCAGGGATGCGTGCGATCGCCTTGACCCCAAATCGGAGCCCGCGAGCCTGACCGTTTCGAGCCGGCGTTCAAGATCGATGTGGCCGAAGTTTTATTTGATGCGCTCGAGCAAGAAGCAACCCGGCGAGCTCCTATTGCCGGAGTTTCACCCCCGGCTGGCCATTGCCAGGAAAGCCGCCAGCTCTCGCCCAAACCGCTCCGGCTCTTCGTAGAACGGGCTGTGCCCGCTATCGGCGAAGACCGACAGGCGGTTACGTTCAGGCGCCAGCGCGTGGACTCGCTCCGACATGGCGAGGCGGACAAGCCGGTCATGCACACCATGGCTGAGTAGCACGGGTCCGTTGTAGCTTGCGAATGTCGGCTCCAGGTCGTGGCTGTCTTGATGAAGCCCTCGTTCACGGCCCGCGCAGTCATCCCGTTGACGACGAGCATCCGCTGGAACTCAGCGGGCTCCGGCTGCCGGTGGAAGCACTCGGCGAGAAATTCCGCCGTGGCGGCGGTCCGTTCGGAAAGATCGTGCGAGGTGCACCGCCGCGTGAACTCGGCCGCCAGCGGCGTCAGCAACTCGGGCGACAGCTTGGTGACCGCGTCCACCAGGTTGAAGCCCGCTACGCCCGAGCCGCCGTACTTGCGCAGATAGGCGCCCGCGACAAACCCGCCGAGCGACCAGCCGACGAGGACCGGGCGGCGAAGCCCTGCAGCTCCAATGACCGCCGCCACGTCCTCTGCCCAGCGCTCCGCGTCCGAATAGGCGTCGAGGCGGTCCGGCTTGTCCGAGTCCCCGTGCCCGCGAAGATCGAACCGGACCAGCCGGAAGCCGGCGAGTGCCGGGTCGGCAAACTGCTTGTCCCAGCTCAGCCTGCTCTAGCGAACTGGCCGACACGATCACCGACCCGGCCGCCGCGGAGGCCATGCGGACCTACCGTGCCATCGCCCTCAAGCCGGACGCGATTGCGCGGGCGGTGCGCTACGCGATCGAGCAGCCCGAAGACGTGGACGTCAACGAGATCGTCGTGCGCCCCACCGCGGCCGCCTGACGTGAACCCGGAGCCCGCCATCGATTCAGGCGGCAATACAAGGAGCCATCCAATGAATACTGATGATCAAGTCCAAACCCGGACCGGCCCCGGCCATTCCTATGCGGGGATGTGGGTCACTGCCGATGGGTACGTTCGCCACAACCTCCTCCCCAACGGCCGCTACGACGAGGCCCGCGGCTCTCGCGAATGCGCTAGGGCAAGGCGACACCCAGCGTTTGCCACCGTCTGCGAGAAACTGCGCGTCCTCACTGGCCGACCAGTCGACCTCGCCCTTAAGAGTGATGGTGCGGGCGGTCGGACTCGAACCGACATATCCGTAAGGACGGCGGATTTTGAATCCGCTGCGTCTACCAATTCCGCCACGCCCGCACATTGCCGCCGATTCTAACCTCCACGCTCTGCACCTATCCTGCACCTAGCGTTTTTCGAGGCTTCTTCGACCGCTTTTCCTTACCCCAGCAACCCCTTGAACAACAACAGTTTTTCAACTCGTCGCGATATTCTGTCGCATGGTAGACAAACCTCTTTTTGAGTCGAGCGCGTCTACCAATTCCGCCACAGGGGCTGTCCGCCGGGTCTAGCGAAGGGCCTGCCGCCCCGCAACGCCGGAACTCTTGCAAGCCGCAGTCCGCGGATCTAGCGGATGATA
>Ga0182748_1004047_pt1 | contig 11917 bp, 12 predicted proteins | sample eDN3rd37CKraftOP_FD_128877 | JGI IMG/M metagenome (GOLD analysis project Ga0182748, IMG submission 128877) | Enriched Organic Plus compost microbial communities from Emeryville, California, USA - eDNA 3rd pass 37_C Kraft OP (version 2) (version 2) ...
ATCGAGGTGAGCGACGCGCTCCGCGAGCTCGCGGGGCTGGGCGTGCCCGACGACATGACCCGCGCGACCCTTGCGTGGTTCGAGCGCATCATCGCCGAGCGCGACGGAGACTGACGCCTCCGGTGTGAGCGGTCAGAAGGCGAGCGGAAAGGTGTGCGCCGGGGGCTGCGGTCACTTGGCCTCGGGGGCGTCGTTGTGCAGCGCAGTGCGTGCACGCCGGAGGTAGTCGGCGAAGAGCAGTCGCTCGTCTTCGGAGAGATCCGAGACGAGCAGCGCCTCGAGCGACTCGATACGCGGGGAGAGAGCGTCCACGATCGCCGTGCCGCGCTCGGTCACATACAGCAACTGCCGACGCAGATGACTCGGGTCGGCTTCGCGCCGGACCATCCCGGCACTCAAGAGCGGGTCCAGCGTGCTTGCCATTGTCTGCGCCCGCACGAACGATCTCCGCGCGAGTTCCGCGCTTGAGATGCCCGGGCGGCGCTGAAGCACTGTGAGCGCCGTGTACTGCGCCAGCGTGAGTCCCTGCTGCGCGCAGGCATCCGCAAACCTCGGCCGCAGCGCCGCGTCCAGTTGCTTGATCACGTACAGCAGGCTGCCCTGTGATCTCGTCACATCGATCCTCTCGGGCTCGCCTTACCGCCACAAGCCGCTTCTACCTGGATTATTCCGATACGGATGCCCGCGTCGCACCCTCGCGGGTGATGCAGCAGGCGCGCGCCGCTAAGCCAGGACGGCGTCAAGGAACTGCTTGGTCCGCGGATTCTGCGGATTGCCGAGAAGCTCACGAGCGTCGCCCTGTTCGACGATTTGTCCGTCGGCCATGAAAACGAGACGGTCGCCCACCTCGCGTGCGAACCCGATCTCGTGTGTCACAACCATCATCGTCATGCCCGAGTCGGCGAGCTCGCGCATCACGTCGAGGACCTCGCCGACGAGCTCGGGATCGAGCGCGGACGTTGGCTCGTCGAACAGCATGAGCTTGGGCTGCATCGCGAGAGCGCGCGCGATCGCTACGCGCTGCTGCTGGCCGCCTGACAATTGCACCGGGTAATGGTCGCAGTGCTGCTTGAGGCCGACGCGCTCGAGCAACTCCACCGCGCGACGCCGTACGGTGTCCTTCGGCTCACGGGCCACCCGCAGGGGCGCCTCCATGACGTTCTCGATCGCCGTCTTGTTCTGGAACAGATTGAACCGCTGGAACACCATCCCGATCGGCCGACGCTGGCGGGCTACATCGGCTGGGCGGAGGTCGAAAAGCTTGCCGTCGCGCTCGCGATAGCCCATCAACTGGCCGTCGACGTAGACGCGTCCAGCGTCGGGCGCCTCGAGCCGGTTCACGCATCGCAGCAGAGTGGATTTGCCCGAGCCTGAGGGCCCGATGATGCACATGACCTCGCCAGGTTTCACCTGTAGATCAATGCCTCGCAGCACGTGGTTCTTGCCGTAGACCTTGTGCAGATCGTCGATCTCGACCATCGGGCGTGTCGTGCTCACCATCGAGGAATCCATGGTCATCGTTCGTGTCCTCTTGCTGCGCGCTTCTCGAGGAATCGCTGTCCGACCATCAGTACCGAGACGATCACGAGGTACCAGAACGTGCCGACGAACAACGCCTCCATGACCCGGTATGTCGTCGCTCCGATCCCGGTCACGACCGTCATCAGGTCCTGGCCGGCGATGACAGTGACGAGCGAGCTCGACTTGAACAGAGTGATGAGCTGGTTACCTGTCGGCGGCAGGATGATCCGCATCGCCTGGGGCAGCACGATCCGGCCCATCGTCTGGCCGCCGCTCATTCCGAGGGCCGCGGCCGCCTCGCGCTGCCCCTGGTCGACTCCGAGGATCCCGCCGCGGACCACCTCCGCCATGTAGGCCGCCTCGTGCAGCCCCAGCGCGATGCAGGAAGCCACGAAGGTGGTGAGCACGACGTTCGTGTTCACCGAAATGAACATGATGTCCGTGAACGGAATGCCGATGCCCAGGCGTGGGAACAGAAGCGCGAAATTGCCCCACACCAGGATCTGGACGAGTAGCGGGACTCCGCGGAAGAACCACACGTAGGTGGCGCTCAAAGCTTGCAGCACGCGATTGGAGGAAAGTCGCGCAACCGCGAGGAGAGTTCCGAGGACGATACCCCCGATCATGCTCACCACCGTGAGCTCGAGCGTCACAAGGAGGCCGTGGAGCACGTCCGCCGCGGTCAGGTTCTCCCAGAAGACCTTCCAGTCGAGTCTGTCGTTGCGGGCGAGGGCGAGGATGAAGGCGAGGACCAGGAGGATCAGGATCGTTGCGACGATCAGCTGTCCCCAGTGCCGCAGCGGGACAGACTTCACCGGCACGAATGCCGACTTGTCCGCACTGCCACCTACTCGGTTCACGTCGTCTCGTGTCGCGAGGTCCGTCATGGATGCCTACTCCAGGACACCGGAGGTGCGTCCGTTGACCACGAGCAGCTCCTCGCTGAGGATGTCGGCGTCAGCGCCGTGCTCCGTCATGATTCGCTGGTAGTCCCCGCTCGCGGCGAGCTGCAGCAGCGCCGCGTTGATCGCTTCGACGAGCCCGTCCTCGGTGTTCGCCGCCCCGACGGCCAGGTACCCGGCGGGACTCGTCCAATCGATGATGTCGAATGCGTTGCCGTCCTCAATATGCGCCACCTGGTAGTTCATCGGTGTATAAGTCAGCATGACTGAGTCGAGCACGCCTGCCTGCGCCTGCGTGTACGCGTCGTTCTGCGTCGCGTACAGCTTCACCGTCAGCTCAGGCTCGCCATCGGCCTGGCATTTCTTCTGTTGTTCTACGAGCGTCGCCTCCTGCACGGTGCCCTTGGTCGTCCCGGCGACGGTGCCGCACAGGTCGTCGAGGTCCTCAATCCCCTTCGGGTTGCCTTTTTGGACGATGATCCCCATGTTCGCCTTCGCGTAGGAGGCCATGTCGATAACCTGCTCGCGGTCGGCGTTGTCGAACATCGATGTCCAGACCGCCTGGATCTTCCCCGACTGGATCGCCGGGATGAGCCCCGGGAACGGCATCTCGACATACTCGAAGTCGACGCCGAGCACTGTGCTGACGGCATCCGCGAGGTCGGGGATCAACCCGACGTACTCTCCGCCGACCTTGTCCATGTACGGCGGATCCCCGATCGTAATGCCGAGTTGGATCGCGCCCGACGAGCGGATCGCTTCGGGGAGCTGATCATGGATCTCCTGGTTGAAAGCAACGCCCTCCGAGCCGCCAGGCGTGCTGGTCGGAGGCGTGTTGGATGATGATTCGCCGGCGGCGGTCGAGCAGCCCGCGAGGGTGAGGATCGCGGTCACGCCAACGGCGAGTGCGAGAAGCGGGGAACGTGCCTTTCGGGTCGACATTGTCTCCATGGTGATCTCCATTGATACCTAGGCGTCACGCCGGCGGGACGGCCTGTCGGTCAGCAGCCATCGTCGGCGGGGTTATCAGGTTGCCTGATAAGGTGTCACGATAGGCCGTCCCAGCAAGCCCTGTCAACAGCTGGTCCGCATCATTGACGTGAACGGCCATATTCAGCCAGACTGAAACTAAATGCAGGCAAACGAGCATCGACGCTCACCGGCCGGCGAGAGGGCGACAACCCCTCGCCTCGCGAAGACGGGACGACAGATGTCAATCTCCGATGCAGATCTCCAGCAACTCTTGGACGAGCGCGCCATCACCCGGTGCGTGATGCGATACGCCCGGGGCATAGACCGGCACGACTCGGCGCTGATCGAGAGTGCGTTCCACGAAGACGCGATCGATCATCACGGAGGCGCCGCACGCCATCCGTCGGAGCTGTCTGCATGGGGCAACGAGTTGCACGCGAAGTACACGCGGGGCCACCAGCACTTCATCTGCAACACCACAATCGAAATCGACGGTGACATCGCCCATGCCGAGTCGTACGTGCTCTTCGTGCTCTGGCGACGAGCGGAACCTGTGGTCGACATCAGCGGGGGGCGGTACGTCGACCGGCTCGAGCGACGCGACGGGCGGTGGGGGATCGCCGAGCGCGTTGTGACGGTGGACTGGACCGCCGAGGCAAACGAAGGATCGGACTCGAAAGGCACGCTCGCGACCTACGCGCGCGGCGAATGGGACGATCGCGATGTCTCCTATCGGCGGCCGCTGACGTGGAGTCTTCAGGACGCGGCCGAGTTCCAGTTCGGAGCGCGACTTTCGTCCGAGGCGTGAGGCGCTGAGTGGGCGGGGCTCAGACGATCTTCTCCGAGCTGCGGATCCGTGGCATCAGTATCCGGAACCGCGTCGTGATGTCGCCAATGTGTATGTACACGAGCGAGGGCGACGGGCTGCCGACAGACTGGCACCTCGTGCACCTCGGAAGCCGGGCGGCCGGCGGCGCAGGCCTAGTGTTCACAGAGGCCACCGCCGTCTCAGCGGATGGGCGGATAACGCCTGGGGATCTCGGCCTCTGGTCGGACGCTCACATCGACGGACATCGGAGGCTCACCGCTGCTGTCTCCGCCCACGGCGCCGTCCCGGGCATTCAACTCGCGCACGCGGGTCGGAAGGCTGGGAGGTCGCGGCCGTGGGAGGGCAACGAGCCGCTGCCGCGCGAGCAGTGGGGCCAATTGCTCGCGCCGTCGGAACTGCCGTTCAAGTCGGGTTGGCACACGCCGACGGCGATGACCGAGCGCGACATGGACCGGATGATCGCCGACTTCGCGGAGGCCGCGCACCGTGCGTATGAAGCTGGATACCGAGTGCTCGAGGGCCATTTCGCCCACGGGTATGCCATGCACCAGTTCCTCTCGCCCCTCGCCAATCGCCGCACGGATCGGTACGGGGGGTCCCTCGAGAATCGAGCGCGGTTCCCTGTCGCTGTAGCGAGGGCACTGCGGCAGGCATGGCCGGATGACCTGCCCCTCTTCATCCGGCTGTCGATGGTCGACTGGCTGCCCGGAGGTATCCCCCTCGAGGAGACGATCCAGGTCGCAGCGTGGTTGCGCGAAGCGGGCGTCGACCTCATCGACGGTACGAGTTCCGGCATCGCGCCGGGCGAGACCATCCCCGAAGAGCCGCTTTACCACCTCGCCATGATTACCGAGATCCGGCGTCGGGCGGGCATCCTCACGGCTGCCGTTGGTCGGATCAGGACGCCCGCGGAGGCGTGCGAGGCGCTGCACTCAGGCGGTGCAGACATGGTGTTCATCGGCCGCGCGATGCTGCAGGACGCCTACTGGGCGCGCCGGGCGGCCCGGGAACTCGGCGTCGAGGACCGCGACGACGTGCCCGTGCAGTATCGACGGGCCACACAGCATCTGAGCTGATCCCAGACTGCCCGGGCCCGCCGTCAGGACGTCAGCGCGTGAAGGCGCTTCGGCCCGTGAGCGCACGCCCGACGATGAGCGTGTTGACCTCGCGCGTGCCCTCGAAGGTGTACATCGCCTCGGCATCCGCGAAGAAGCGCACCGCGTCGTTGTCCAGGAGGATGCCGTTGCCGCCCATCGTCTCGCGCGCGAGCGCGACGGTCTCGCGCAGCCGATCGGCTGCGATGAGCTTGACGAGGCTGGGTGAGACGTCGTCGGCGATCGGATGCGACGCCGTGCGCGCCGCGAGGGCGAGGGTCTGCGCGATGTTGGCCGCCATCTGCACGAGCTTCTGCTGGATGAGCTGGAAGCCGGCGATCGGACGCCCGAACTGCTCGCGCCGCTGCGCGTAGTCGATCGCCGCCTTGTATGCGCCCAGCTGCATGCCCGCCGAGCTCCACGCGATGTCGGCGCGCAGTTTGCGGAAGGCGCGGTTGATGTCGGCGAACCCCTCGATGCGCGGCAGGCGCCGCTCCTCGGGCACGACGACGTCTTCGAGCACGATGTCGGCGTTGTGGACCATGCGCGCCGCCGCCTTGTGGGGGATGACGGTGCGCGTCACGCCGGGGGAGTCCGCCGGCACGACGAACGCGAGCACGCGGTCGCCGCCTTCCTCGCGCGCGATGACGCACAGGTTGTCCGAGATCGTGGCGTTGCCGATCCAGCGCTTCGCGCCGTTGAGGACCCAGCGGTCGCCGTCGCGCCGCGCGGTGGTCGCCATGCCGCCGGCGATGTCGGATCCGTGATCGGGCTCGTTGAGGGCGAAGCATCCGGTGAAGGTGAAATCGAGGATGCCGGGGTCCCACGCCGCGATCTGCTCGGGGCTGCCACCCGCGTGCACGAGCGTGCGGAACATGCCGACCTGCCCGCCGTATGTGATCGACATCGCGAGGTCGAGGCGGCACAGCTCGAGCGTGACGAACCCGCGGTAGAGGGCTCGCAGCGATCCGTCGGCCTGCAGCACCGACGGGTCGTCGAGCAGGTGCAGGTCGGCGATCGGCTTGCGGAAGTCGGCGAGCGACTCGCCGCGCTCCCACCGTTCCACGAGCACGGGCCGCACGTTCTCGTCGAGGTACGCGCGCAACGCGGCGAGCTTGGCGCGCTCGGCATCCGTGAGGTCGTCTGCGAAGCCGAGCACGTCTCCCGGATAGTCGAGCTCCGTCACGCCGCACTCCCCGCATCGAGTCCGAGCAGCTTCACGGCGTTCTCCTTGAGCACGAGGCGCTGGACGTCTTCGGGCAGTTCGAGCCCCGCGAAGTCGCGCAGCCACCGGTCGGGCGTGATCGCGGGGAAGTCCGACCCGAACAGCATCTTGTGCTTCAGGTATGTGCGCGTCGCGCGCACGAGCGCCGGGCTGAAGTACTTGGGCGACCACCCCGACAGATCGATCCAGACGTTCGCCTTGTGGGTCGCGATCGAGATCGCCTCGTCCTGCCAGGGGACGCTCGGGTGGGCGAGGATGATGCGAAGACCCGGATGCCGCGCCGCCACGTCGTCGAGCAGCATCGGGTTCGACAGCCCGAGTCGCAGCCCCAGTCCGCCGGGCACCCCCGCGCCGACACCGGTCTGCCCCGTGTGCACGACGATCGGCAGGTCGAGTTCCTCGATGGCCGAGAACAGCGGGATGAACTCCGGCGCCGACGGGTCGAAGCCCTGCACGGTGGGGTGGAACTTGAAGCCCTTCACACCGAGCTCGCCCGCCTGGCGGCGCAGCGCCTCGATCGCGGCATCGCCCTGGAGCGGGTCGACCGAGCCGAACGCGATGAGCGTGTCGGCGTTGCGCGCGGCGCCCGCGGCGATGTCGTCGATGCTGTTCGGCCGGTGTCCCGAGTTCGTCGTCGCGTCGACCGTGAACACGACCGCCATGAGCTCGCGCTCGCGGTAGTACTCGGCGGTCTCATCGATCGTGCGCGGCGGCTCGCTGCTGCCGAAGTAGCGATCCATCGCTTCGCGCTGCTCCTGCGACGCGCCGAAGTGCCCGCTGTCGTCGACCTGGATGTGGACGTGGGTGTCGATCGCGCGGATGCGGTCGAGGTTCATGCGGTGCCTTCCGATGCGTTCGCGGCGAGGATCTCGTCGCGGAGCTTGCCGATGTCGACCTTCCCCGTCGGCGAGCGGTCCATCGTCGCGCGGAACACGATGCGCCGCGGCTTCTTGTATCCGGCGAGCATGCCGTCGACGTGGCGGATGAGCTCGTCGGGCGACACATCCGCCGCCCGCTCGACGACCGCCGTCACGACCTCGCCGAAGCGCGGGTCGGGCGTGCCGAGCACGACGGCGTCGGCGACGGCCGGATGCGACAGCAGCGCCTCCTCGACCTCGAGGGGGTAGACCTTCTCGCCGCCCGTGTTGATCACGCCGCTGCCACGACCGAGGAACTCGATGTGCCGGTCCTCCTCGACGCGCACCCAGTCGCCCGGGATGACATGGCGCACTCCGTCGATGACCGGGAATGTGGCATCCGTCTTCTCCTGGTCGCCGTAGTAGCCGAGGGGGAGCGCGCCGCGCTGGGCGAGCACCCCGAGCGCGCCGGGGCGATCCTGGATCTCGTTGCGCTGCTCGTCGAGCACGACCGCGGTCGGGAACAGCTTCGGCCGGCCGGGCAGGTCGTGCTCGCCGGTCGTGGTCGTGACGGCGAAGCCGCCGCCCTCGGTCGAGGCGAGCAGGTCGTAGATCGAGAGGTTCCCGAGCCTGTGCAGGCCGCGCTTGGTCTCGGGGCTGAAGCGCATGCCCGAGCTCATGATCGAGTCCACCGTCGGAAGCCCGAGCCCCAGGCGCTCGGCCGCCTCGACGAGCGGGACGGCGACCGCGTCGCCCGCGACGATGATGCGCGTCGCGCGGGCGTCGTTCGCGAACCGCAGCGCGGCCTCGGCGTCCAGGCGCGCCGACGACGTCACGAGCACGGTGCCGCCGAGCGTCAGCGTGTTCATCGAGGTCGTGAGAGCCGTGCCGTGCATGAACGGCGCAAGCGGGAGGTTCACCATGTGGGGCGTCGCGGGGTCGCTCGCGATCGCGACCGCGTCGCTCGCCGTGCGCGGCCATTCGAGTCCGCTGAGCGAGTAGGTCGCGAACATCTGGACCTCGAACATGTCCTGTTCGTCCCAGCGCACGGCCTTCGGTCGCCCGGTGGTGCCGCCCGTGTAGATCCACAGCTCGGTGCCGTCGATCGCGGCGGCGGGCAGCGGTGCGTCGCCCGCGACGGCGTCCTTCCACGCGATGCCCGGCGCCTCGGCGGTGTCGTCGTCGGTCACGGAGATGAGGAGCACGTCGTGATCCGCCTGCTTCTCCGCGTCGACCGCCACCGTCGTGAGCGAGGTCGGGTAGACGAGCGCTGCGGCGCCCGAGTCGTCGAGCAGCGCCGCGACCTCTCCCGCCCGCAGCCGGAAGTTCAGCGGAACGGGTGTGAACCCGGCCGCGAGGCACGCGAACTGCGTGATGAGGAACTCGGGGCGGTTGTAGAGCAGCATCGCGACGCGATCGCCGGTCTTGACACCTTGTGCGGCCAGGGTCGCGGCGAGCGCGCCCGACTCGCGGGCGAACCGCGCGTACGTCCACTCCTCGCCGTCGATCGTGAGGATCGCGGTGCGCTCGGGCAGGGCCCGCGCGACCGCCTGCCAGATGTCGGCGTAGTGCGCGCGCATGTCAGTCCTTCGGGGGTCCGGAGTGCTGCGCGTCGGCGGCGAGCTCGGCGCGCCAGGCTTCGTCGATCTGCTCGGGCGACCAGCCGCCGTCCTGGTTCATCGTGCGCAGCACGGCGGGGTGCGCGTAGAGCGTGAGCCGGTCGCCGCCGATGCCGATCGCCTGCCCGGTGACGCCGGTGGAGGCATCCGACGCCAGCCACACGATGAGCGACGCGACGTCCTCTGGCGTTCCGAGAGCGTGGTCGCGGCGGTAGATGGCCGGGATGCCCTTGCCCGCGACGTAGTCCTCGTACACCTGCGTGTACGCCGGGATGGTGGCGGTCATGGGCGACAGGGCCGTCGGGATGACCGCGTTCGCGGTGATCCCCGCGCGCGCGAGCTCGAGCGACCACGTGCGGGCCATCGCGACCAGGCCGGCCTTCGCGGTGGCGTAGTTCGTCTGGCCGAAGCTGCCGAACTGCCCGGCGGGGGACCCGATGAGGATGATCCGCCCGGGGATCCCGTTGTCGCGCATGTACGTCGCCGCGGCGCGGCCCGTCGTGAACGAGCCGCGCAGGTGCGTCTCGATGACGATGTCGAAGTCGTCGTCGCCCATCTTCCACAGCACGCGGTCGCGCAGCACGCCGGCGTTCGCGACGAGGATGTCGAGGCGGCCGAAGGTCTCGACCGCGGCGGCCACGAGGGCGTCGGCGGTCTCGGTCGGGCCGACCGGGGCGACCACCGAGGTCGCACGGCCGCCCGCGGCCCGGATGTCGGCGACGGTCTGCGCGGCGGTCTCGGCGTCGACGTCGTTCACGACGACGGCGGCCCCCGCGTCGGCGAGGGCGAGCGCGTACGCGCGGCCGAGACTGCGTCCCGCGCCGGTGACGATGGCGACCTTGTCGTCGAGACGGATGCTGTCAGGAGCGCTCATTTGTAGTACCTCAGCACGAGCTCGGCCACGCACGCGGGCTTCTCGACGCCCTCGATCTCGAACGTGACGGGCACCTCGATCTGCCAGCCGCCGCCGACGTCGGTGACGCTCGCGATGCGGCCGTGGACGCGGACGTTGGAACCGGACGGCACGGGCGCGGGGAAGCGCACCTTGTTCATGCCGTAGTTGATGCCCATGCTCGCGCCCGTGATCTGGAGGATCTGGCGCATGTGCGGAACGACGAGGCTGAGCGTCAGCAGCCCGTGCGCGATGCGCGTGCCGAACGGCGTCGACGCGGCGAACTCCTCGTCGATGTGGATCGGGTTGTCGTCGCCCGACAGCTGGGCGTAGAGGTTCACCTCCTCCTGCGTGATCGGCCGCCAGCTGGAGGGGCCGAAGGTCCGGCCTTCCAGATCGGGCAGCTCATCGACGGTCGCGGACACGACGTTCTCGGCCATCACACCTCACTCGCTGCTTCGCGTCGCGCGACTCGGGCGCCGCGCTCCGGAGCGACTTCGCTCGATTGTCAGGTTACCTGAAATATTGACGGACGCCAAAGCGCCCTTCCGCAGAATGGAACCGGCCGCCCGGGCGGATGGCTCGGGCGGCCGGAGCCTGTGGGCGACAGAGGATCAGAAACGGATGCCGCCGCGGATGTTGCGGCCCTCGACCATGTCGAGGTAGCCCTGGTTGATCTCGTCGAGCGTGTACATCTTCGTGATGAGCTCGTCGAGCTTGAGCTGCCCCGCCTCGTACATCTGCAGCTGGCGGGGGACATCGGCCCGCGGGTTCGCGTGGCCGTAGATCGTGCCCTGGATGCGCTTCTGGTATCGCGTCAGCTCGAGCGGGCTGATCGGGATGCTCGTCTCGCGGTCGGGCGCGATGCCCGTGATGACCGCGACGCCGCCCTTGCGGATCGCGGACACGGCCTGCGCGACATGCTCGCCCTCCACGACGCCCACCGAGACGATCGCGCGGTCGGCGCCCTGCCAGTTCGTGATCGACCGCGCGAAGTCCGCGGCTTCGTCCATCGTCGCGAACGCGTGCGTCGCGCCCAGCTTCAGTGCCGACTCGCGCTTGAACTCGACCGGATCGACGGCGATGACCGCGACCGCACCCGCGTGGTGCGCACCCTGCACGGCGTTGATGCCGATGCCGCCGATTCCCATCACGATGACGACATCGCCGGGCTGCGTCTCCGCCGCGTAGACCGCGCTGCCCCACCCGGTGCCGACGCCGCATCCGAGCAGCCACAGCTTCTCGAGGTCGGCATCCTTCGGCAGCTTGATCGCCGAGTCGACCGACACGAGCGTGTACTCCGAGAACGAGCCGACCTGGCACATCTGCCCGACCTCGGTGCCGTCGGGGAGGGCGAAGCGGTAGCTCTCCTCGTCGTCGAACCGGTGGCCCGCGAGCAGGAACCGGCCGCGGTCGCACAGGTTCGTCATGCCCGACGTGCACCAGCGGCATTTGCCGCAGCTTGGGATCCATGTGAACACGACGGCGTCGCCGACCTCCCATCCGGGGGTGTTGGGTCCGACGGACTCGACGATGCCGGTGCCCTCGTGCCCGCACACCATGGGAAGGTGGCCCGCGACGCTGTCGCCGGTCATCATGTGATAGTCCGAGTGGCACATTCCGGCGGCGACCATCCGCACCCGGATCTCGTTCTGCCGCGGATCGCCGACCTCGACGTCGGCGATCTCGAACTCTCCCGGGGCTTCGCGGACGATCGCGGCGCGGGACGTGATGGGCATTGCTCCTCCTTCGGACCAAGCTGATGAGCGACGGCGCTCAGTGTCAGGTTACCTGTAATTCAATGCGGTGAAGTCGAGACGGATGCCCCGACCGCCCGCTCAGCGGAAGATCGAGGTGCTCTCGCGGTAGTTCTCGACCGCCTCGGGCCCGAACTCGCGACCGGGACCCGACGCCTTGACCCCGCCGAACGGCGAGCCCAGGTCGGGGCGGTAGCCGTTGATCCCGATCGAGCCGGTCTGCACGCGACGCGCGACCGCCTGCGCGGC
>Ga0182748_1004049_pt1 | contig 11914 bp, 15 predicted proteins | sample eDN3rd37CKraftOP_FD_128877 | JGI IMG/M metagenome (GOLD analysis project Ga0182748, IMG submission 128877) | Enriched Organic Plus compost microbial communities from Emeryville, California, USA - eDNA 3rd pass 37_C Kraft OP (version 2) (version 2) ...
GCAATGAAAGGCTTTTTCGGTTCTATATGGATTCGAACCAGAAGGGTTGGCCGGGGGTTCGAACTTTATCATCGCAGACATTAGCATGGGGATGTGGGACGCGATAAATCCCTCACTCTCCGCACAAGAGGCCTTTCAGCAATGAAAGGCTTTTTCGGTTCTATATGGATTCGAACCAGTAGGGTTGGCCGGGTTCGAACTTTATCATCGCAGACATTAGCACGGGGATGTGGGACGCGATAAATCCCTCACTCTCCGCAGAAGGATCCTTCATCAAAAGATGAGGGATCTTTTATTTTACAGACAAATTGATCCGAACCAGAAGGGTTGGCCGACGTCCCAACCTTATATCGAAGATTATAGCAGGGGAATGTGCGATGCGATAAATAGCTCACTCTCCAAAAAAAGGCTCTCATCTCGGAAAGACTTTTTACATTCTATATGGATTTACATCAAAAAACGACTTTTTACCTCCGTGCTAATATCTACTTTAATTATGTGACGTAGTTATGCAGCAAAATAGCTTAATGATCTTACGAAAATTACTTTTTTAAACTGAGATGGTGCCATCGTGGTTTTGTTGAGCATCGTTTTAATCAAAAAATATGGAATCTTTGATCATTTCGCATCATATTAACGAGTGACAATGAATCCATAACCTAAAAACCGTAAGCATGGCAGAATTGAATCAAAAAGCACCGGAAACCGGCAAGAAAAAAATGAGAACTGCAAAGTCAGCTCCCAAGGTCGATCTTACTGCGATGGTCGATCTCGCGTTCCTTTTAATCACCTTTTTTATGCTAACCACTACATTAAACAAACCGGCGGCGATGGATATCGCAATGCCTGATAAGAGCAAGGATAATACACCACCTCTTCTGATTGATGAAAACCGTACCGCAACCATCGTTTTGGGCGAAGGAAAATTTATGTGATATCATGGCGATTTCAAAAAACCGATCGCCTTTTCGAAAAAACCAGCTAATTTGGAAAACGCGCTTACCTCCGTGATTGCACAATTAAAAGCGACAATCAGCACCATGCCCAATACCAGAGATATGATCGTACTTATTAAGCCAAGCAAAGAAGCCCGTACAAAAGATGTGGTACGCACTATAGACCTGCTCAAGCAGCAGCACATCTCCCGTTATGTGATCGGCACACCCCATACCGACGAAGAAAAGCAACTCTTGGCGTCCATCCATTGAGATAATAAGACGACAGACAGATGCGCCGTTTCGGTGCATCTGTCCGATTTAATTCGATTAGCGTTTGTCCAGATTCTCCCAATAACGTTCTACACTTTCTTTTATTTCTGTAGGCAAGGAAGTATAATTATCGGAGTAAGATTTTTTTTGATAACCGTCATCCACATCCGCGCGCAAACGATAAAACTGCCCTTTATATAATATCAATGCAATGCAGCTCAACTGCTGTTGTATATTATCTTTTGGATGTCTAGAATAAATAAACAGGGCATCCAACCTTCCATCCTTATCGGCATCAAAAAAAGCTTTTCGCGACTCCCAAACAGACATAATAATACCATCTTCCTGAATGGTTTCTTCGACGATCGGCACCCACATCCCTTCTTTTCGCTGAAATTGCTGTACATATAGGCGATCCGGATCAGCCCCTCGTTCTTCCTTTGAAAACACAATATAGTTATCTTCTTTCGCAGTCTCAATGTGTTCCACCTGCAGAACACGTTTTCCCTTAAATGGAAAACCTGATGATTCAAAATTTTCTTTATTCACACCGATATTTGTAATCTGTGCTTGTGTAGTATATCCTCCCATTAAAAATAGGATAAACCAGAAGTACTTCCCCATATATTTTCCCCTAAATGTTTAATTAAATTACTGACAATAAAATAGAATTACAACATATTCCTCTGGCAACTTTACATCCACATGATCCAAGTATGGTTTAATCTTATTAATTTTATTCTCGTAAAAACAAAGTTACGATGGAAAAGTTGCCATATCAGGAGAAGCAGGATGTTCAAGATATCAACGACATCAAAATGCTAGTCGATCAATTTTATGACGCTGTTCGTCATGATGATTTGATAGGTCCCGTTTTCCATGAGCGCATCCAGGACAATTGGCCAAAGCACCTACTAAAAATGTACAGCTTCTGGCAGACGGTTCTTTTGGATAAGCACACCTATTTCGGTAGTCCTTTCCCACCGCATATCAGTCTACCGATTGATGCCCAGCACTTTGAACGATGGCTTCAGCTATTTGAAGCCACTGTAGATCGCTTATTTACTGGTGAAAAAGCAAATGAAGCTAAATGGCGAGCAAAAAAAATGGCCCAGATGTTCCAATTCAAAAAAGAATATTTCGATGCCAATCCCAAGAAAAAACCCCTTATATAATAGCTTTTAGGATCCAAAAGAGAAAAAGTAAAGCTCACATCACTGCAGCACATTGCCAGCACCCACAGTTCTTTTATGATGCAGAAATAAAAAACACATTGGTTATTTCTGTTTAAATCACCTACACGAGAACACCGTTCTTCGAGGCAATAGGCTCCGGTAGGTTTTCCTCCCCGGCCATTTGCAACAGATCAATTTCGATTGTCCTGCAGATGGAGAGCATGGGGATGTCAAACATCAACCCCCCAAAGGGATTTTCCGTATAATCTCCCACCAGTTCCATGACGATATAAATCCATCCTATTACCACACAAAAGGGAATGCTTGTCCAGATGCCCCAATCCCCCAGTTTAGCAAATTCGTTAACCAAGCCAAGAGGCAACAAAAGAATCAAAATCACATTAAACACAAATGCAGTGCTGGCGAACTGTCTTGGCGACGGAAACTTTTTGATGCGTTCGGCCTGACCCTGGTAATCGTAAAATTGATTGAGGCAAGTCTGCAATTGTGTTTGATTAAAGTCAGAGATAATCTGATCATTTTTTAGCGAATTAATATCCTTGGCCTGCTGGGCGATCAGGTAGGTGGCAAAATTTTTATAGGTCGACTGTAATTCAAATTCTTCTGCCGAGAGATATTTATGCAAAAAAATCGGTGTACGGCTATAGTCGGGAAATCCAGCTTTGATTAGTCTATGCCGCTTTACGTTCATTGCGCCAATATGTTTTTTCATGCTGATATGCTCCCACTCGGTCGGAACAAGCAACTGCTCGCGAAACTGGTATAGCCATGCAATGTGGCGGTAGATCATTTTTCTGCGTATTTCCTCCAACTGATCCTGATCACCCTGTTGGGTATTAAAAGCATACAGCATCGCTCCAAACGACCGGCTTGCATTGACAATTCCACCCCATATTTTGCGAGCCTCCCATAGACGGTCATAAGCCTGATTATTTTTGAATCCCACATAAAAAGCTTCCGCCGTTCCGATTAAGGCGACAGGCACCCACGGAATGATCATCCATTGCCAGTTGAAGAAATAATAAATCACAGCAACTAAAGAACACCATCCTGTAAGCCAAAGCAAATGCACTCCAGCAAGATTGAATATCTGTTTATAATTAAAATACTTTGTTGTAATCATAAAAAGTTCTCATTTAATTTAGCGAAGAAAAGACTCTGGTCGTTCAATTAAACTACATACACTTCGATCAAATTAAGAAGCCCTGTGTTTCAAATTGCTTAATCAACACCTTCGCATCACGCTCCGCAACATGTTCTTCTACTTCATAATTGTCCAATAAAAAGGCCGTGATACTCTCTATATTAAACTCCTTCCCTTGCAATTCCAGCCAAACCTGTACTGCTGTTTCATTGAAAGTAAATACTCTATCTGTATCTAGACTATCTTTTTTAGGATCGACTAGTATATTCTTGTCACCCAGTTTGTGCAATTGTAAATCTGACCTTAATTTCATTTTGCTATGGCTTGGTATAATCCTATTACATTCCAACCTGTTATTTGGTTTTCATCCGTTATATCAAATCTACGATTTTACAAGACATGTATCTTGGAGGAACAGCATTTTTTATACATTATGGATTCACCCCAACACTGACATAAAACAAAACGTGGACTAACAAAAGCACTACCATGCACAAAAATTGGCATAACAGATGTGCTCATGACCGAAGAGTTTTCGCAATATCTGATAAGATTAAAAAGTAGGACATTCTGATAATGGAAAAAATTACGCGCAAGAATTGTGCTGGGGAGCTCATAACTAGTGCATTGGCTCGCCTGCAGTGAGTCAATGGTTTTGAACTTAGTATGGGTATCAGCCGGAGCAAGCAATGCATACACATACCATCTGAAAAAACTTTCTAAAATTGATACAATGGCAAGGGCTATACTTGGAAAGTACAGCCCTTGTGATAATGTCAGCCTCCGTAATCAATTTTCCCTTGAAACTTGCCAAGTAATTAGGACATTTTCATCGTTCCTTTTTCTCTTAAATTGATATGCCAGCTGAGCGCTTCTTCCAATAGATGCGGCGTATGCCCGCCACGTTCACAGGCGCGATGGTAGTAATCTCTGAGCTGTTCTTTATAGTCTGGATGTACGCAATTTTCAATGATGACCTTTGCCCGTTCGCGAGGAGCCAGACCACGCAGATCCGCTAGTCCATAATCAGTCACCAAAATATCCACGTCATGCTCGGTATGGTCTACATGGGATACCATCGGAACAATATGGGAGATTGTATCTCCTTTGGATGCAGCTTGTGTCACAAAAATGCTGAGATAGGCGTTACGCGCAAAATCTCCGGATCCCCCTATGCCGTTCATAATATTCGTACCCGACGTGTGCGTTGAATTTACATTACCATAGATATCAAATTCAATCGCTGTATTAATAGCAATAATCCCTAAACGTTTGATCAATCCCGGCGTATTCGAAATATTCTGGGGCCTAAGTACAATTTTGTCACGGTATTTATCTAAGTGATCAAATATCCGTGAATAGCATTCTGCTGATACGGTGATTGAAGACGCTGACGCAAAATCCAGTTTTCCTGCATCGATCAAATCGAAGGTACTATCTTGCAGTACCTCTGAAAACATGGTTAAATTATGAAACTTGCTATGGATAAATCCAGTTAAAACCGCGTTCGCTACCTTGCCAATTCCAGCCTGAAGTGGCATCAAGCTCTCTGATAAGTGCCCCAGTTCGACTTCATTTTCAAAAAAATGTAAAATATGCTGCGCAATAGCCGTTGTTTTCACATCAGGCTCGGCAATGTCTGCCGGGCTATCCAGTTCATTCGTGAAAACGATCCCGACGATCTTACCTGGATCCAAAGGGATGGTCTTCCGTCCGATTTTATTTTCAGGAGCAACTATCGGAATCACGTTTCGTCGCGGATAGTCCTCCGCTTGATAAATATCATGTATCCCTTTAATTGCTGTTGGAATCGCGGTATTGACTTCTAAAATTACTTGTCTCGCCAAAGCTGCAAAAGTAGTGGAATTGCCAACAGAAGTGGTAGGCACAATGCTTCCATCAGATTCGATAGCCGCCACTTCCAATACAGCAATATCGACCTGTGGTAGGTTTTTATTATGGAGCAATTCCGCCGTTTCGCTCAGATGCTGATCGATAAACAGCACCTCTCCCGCATTGATCTTGTTGCGGAGCGTACGGTCGACCTGAAATGGCATGCGCTTTGACAACGCACCAGCTTCAGCCAATTTGCCATCAGTACCATGTCCCAGAGAAGCTCCCGTAATTAAAGTTACTTTCAAAGGTTCTGTTTTGGCCCGTTCAGCCAAGGCTGGCAATACAACCTTGCTATCACCTGCTTTGGTAAAACCACTTGATCCCACAACCATACCATCTTCAAATAGATTCGCTGCTTCAGTCGCTGTAATAACTTTATCGTGCAAGCTTTGAATTTTTATTCTTTCGTAAGCCATAACAGTATAATTTAATTTGATACGCTTGTCATGTAAACTTAAACAATTGAGCGCTATTTATACCTTTATTTTAAAGATATTATGCCGGTTTTATTAATTGTTGGCAAACAATTTTACCACTTTTTTCTCCGTCAGAATTATTCCCATTCGACACAAAATTATTCATTTTGGCCGCAATAATCTTAAATTATTAATAATCAACATATTAAACGATGCAACACCATAATATCATTTTTTTTAATCGGAACAAAAAAAAATATAAGCCTGAAAATCAATAAGATAAAAAAGCATCAAGATTTCTCCTTGTGAGTAAACACTAACTTTCAAACGTATAACCTGAAACTCTATAGTAAGCATACACTCACCTTTGTGACGCAGACAGCGGGTCTGGTAAAAAAATCTTACCTTTGTAAAGTAGTTTTTATAAAGAAAATGAACGTAAAAGATACCACGGCGGGGGCAAAATATGTCAACCGCTATTACATGACAGAGGTCGACGCTTTTGAAGATAGCATTTACTGTCATCATGCTATCATTGCTGAGAGCTATGTTACTGAGCACTCTCACAACAAGGACCAATTTTTATATACTGAAGGTGGTGTTGTCTTTATAAAGACCGACGAAAAGTCCTATTTTCTTCCCGCCCGACATTATTTGTGGATACCTGCAGGTATAAAACACAGTATACATCCAAGTACACCTGAAGTTGTTATGCGGAATCTTTACTTTCCGAAAACAGTCAGTGATACGGCATTTTACAGCAAGATGGGCATTTATCCAGTGAATGACCTGCTTATTGAATTAATTATGTTTACCAACCGTTGGAATGGCAATATATTTCCTGTTGAAGAACCGAAATACAGCATAGCAACAGCGTTTAAACTTATTCTCCCGGAGTTATCCCTGCACGAGCTTCCACTGGCTTTACCCTACCCGAATCATCAAAAACTAAAAGATATAGTTCGGTACCTGGAAGAAAATATCGAAGAGAATGTAAATTTTAAAAAGCTCGCTGGCCTTTTCAACATCAGCGAACGTACCTTAGCACGATTGTTTCAAAAGGAGTTGAATATGTCCTTTATTCAATACTATACAATATTGCGTATGCTGACAGCCCTGAAACTGCTATTGGACGAAAAGCTGAGCGTCAATGAAGTCGCTTTGAAAGTTGGATACAACAGCCTGCCTACCTTTAGTAATACCTTCAATAAGGTTGTCGGTATCCGTCCGAGCGAATATGTCAAACAAAAAGAATTGTTAATTTAAAAATGTTTCCCTAATTTAGGTCAACAAACCTAATTCAGGATGAAATTTAAACATATAATCTATAGTGCTGGAATTTTATTACTTAGCACCTCCTTATTTGCCCATTCTCAAGATAAAAAACCAAAACCCATTCAGTTATTCAATGGGAAAGATTTAAAGAACTGGACCCCAAAAATACGGAATCATCAAGTCGGGGATAATTATAAAAATACATTTCGAGTAGAAGATGGTCTGTTAAAAGTAAGATACGACGGATACGACAATTTTAATTTTCAGTATGGTCATTTGTTTTATAACAAGGAATTCTCTGCCTATTTGTTACGCGTCACCTATCGATTCGTAGGTGAACAGGCACCCGGTGGAGAAGGTTGGGCTTGGCGCAATAGCGGAGCGATGCTGCACGGCCAGGATCCCAAAACAATGGGCGTGGACCAAGATTTCCCGATATCTATCGAAGGACAGCTCTTGGGCGGGAATGGAAAAGATGAACGCACTACAAGTAATCTCTGTACACCCGGCACGAACGTTGTTATCGACAATCGACTATTTACGCCACACTGCCTGAGTTCAAAATCAAAAACATATGCTGGGGACCAATGGGTTACAGCAGACTTTCTCGTCTTAGGAGACTCTTTAGTACAGCATATTATCGAAGACAAGGTTGTGTTACAGTATACAAAGCCTCAGATCGGTGGCGGCAACGTCACGGACTTTAACCCGGCAGTTAAAAGAGACGGTCAATTATTGAAAAAAGGTACCATCTCACTGCAAAGTGAAAGCCATCCTATTGACTTCAAAAAAGTTGAGCTTTATGATCTCGAACCGTATATGAAGGATTCTAATAAACTTAAAAAAGTCATCGCCGAGTTGCTGCCCAACCTACAGCAATAAGAGATAAAACTACTCTGAAAAAGTAATAGTAATAAAAAAAGCATCGTTCATGATGCTTTTTTTATTACTATTCGCTTGGAAAGAGAAATCCAAAGTATATAACATAAAGAAAAGGGATACAGCATGCTGTACCCCTCAATATCTATACAGAAAGCTTACGCTAAACCGTTAACGAATTTAGTTAACTTCGATTTGTTGTTAGAAGCTTTCTTTTTGTGGATCACATTTTTCTTTGCCAAACGATCAAGCATAGAAATTACGCGAGGCAATAATGCTTTTGCATCTTCTGCTGAAGTAGTATTACGTAATTTTTTGATTGCGTTACGTGTAGTTTTTGCTTGGTAACGGTTTCTTAAACGTTTAGTAGCGTTTGCTCTAATTCTTTTGATCGCTGATTTATGATTTGCCATTTTTTTTAGCTAATTTTTTATTCTATTTTTCTTGTAATTCGGACTGCAAAAATAACACCTTATTTCCAATATTCAAAATCTATTTTATTTTTTAGGTTTACTATATTTGCAGTATGCAGAAATTATCGATGGATGAACTTCAACGCGCAGACGTTGAATCGTTTAAAAAACAAGAGAAAACTCCTATTGCGATCGTTTTGGATAACGTACGCAGCATGCATAATGTAGGCTCGGCCTTCCGTACAGCTGACGGATTTGCTATTGAAAAAATATACTTATGCGGGATCACGGGTACACCGCCACATAGGGAGATTGAAAAAACAGCATTGGGAGCAACTCAATCTGTCACTTGGGAATATCATAAAGAAACTGCTACTATCGTAGACCAGCTGCGTGCTGATGGTTATATCATAGTTGCTATCGAGCAAGCGGATGATAGCGTCATGTTACACCAATTTGAACCCGATACCGAAAAAAAATACGCACTCATCTTTGGTAATGAAGTCAATGGTGTCGACGAGGAAGTAATGAAAAAAATTGACATTTGCCTTGAAATTCCCCAATATGGAACGAAACATTCCTTTAATGTATCTGTCGCAATAGGCATTATCCTCTGGGATTTTATCCAAAAACGCAATCTTAAGTAAAATTTTATCAATAATGGCCACATTCCTACCTACATTTACTTCCATTTTAGAAAGCAAAATAGTAGATTTGTGTGCAAAATTTAAAGAAGAAATGAGTGTATTAGTTAATAAAGATTCAAAAGTAATCGTTCAGGGTTTTACTGGAAACGAAGGTACTTACCATGCTACTCAGATGATTGAGTACGGAACAAATGTAGTTGGTGGTGTGACTCCGGGTAAAGGAGGTCAACAGCACTTAGACCGTCCTGTATTCAATACTGTTCAAGATGCAGTAGATGCTACAGGAGCTAATGTTTCTATTATCTTTGTACCTCCAGCATTTGCTGCAGATGCGATCATGGAAGCTGCAGCTGCTGGTATCGAAGTGATCGTATGTATCACTGAAGGTATTCCTACAAAAGACATGATCCAGGTAAAATCATACTTGAGCGATAAAAAATCCCGCTTAATCGGTCCAAACTGCCCTGGTATCATTACAGCAGGTGAGGCTAAAATTGGTATCATGCCAGGATTTATCTTCAAAAAAGGTAACGTAGGTATTGTTTCTAAATCAGGAACATTAACTTACGAAGCAGTAGATCAGACTGTAAAAGCTGGATTAGGAATCACAACAGCAATCGGAATCGGGGGTGACCCAATTATCGGTACAACAACAAAAGAAGCTGTTGAATTATTAATGAATGACCCTGAAACTGAAGCTATCATTATGATCGGCGAAATCGGTGGTGGAATGGAAGCTGAAGCCGCCCGTTGGATTAAAGAAAATGGCACTAAGCCTGTTGTTGGATTTATTGCCGGCCAAACAGCGCCTCCGGGACGTCGCATGGGCCACGCTGGTGCAATCGTAGGGGGGGCAGATGACACAGCTGCTGCTAAGATGAAAATTATGCGTGAGTGTGGAATCCGTGTTGTCGAATCTCCGGCTGAAATCGGAAAAGCAATTGCTGAAGAATTAGCTAAATAATGTTACAATTCACAGTATAAAAAAGCGGGAACCCAATCGGTTCCCGCTTTTTTATTCATAGATCCCTTTCCGAATCTTACATAGGCATAGCTTCATCGGCCGAAGGCCCATATAATCCCGGCACCGCAATATTTAATAGTCGCAAATAAACTGTCAGCTGTCCGCGATGGTGGACAATATGATTATTAATGATAAAACGCATCGCTCCTGCACGAGGCAGGCGGGCTATTTCATATTCACCAGCTTTTAACACCCAATCTTTAAACCATTCTTCATCGGCCATTGTCTCAATCACGGCTTTATTTGCTTCAAGACCTTCCGATAGAATGCTTTTTAGTTCTTCTATTGAAGCTACTCTAAGGGGTTGATAATCTACTTTGAAATCAAACAGGTCCTTGGGCAGAGCTTTAGATACCCAGTTATGTAGTTCAACGATATGGGCTGCCAATTCACCAAGACTCATTGACTTCTCATGTGGGCGCCAGTCCAGCTTGTCATCCGGTATCTGATCTAAAATACGACGTGTATTTTTTGTCTCCTGTTCTAGTTCTATTAAATAACTCTTCTTAATGCTCATAATCTTATTAATTCATATATTGAAAATTGGTTAGCGGTGTCACGTTATAAGGAGCATAAACAGCGTTATGCGCCGCTTCCCGTGCTATCTGCCCTTCTATATACGTTACTTTAAGCGGCAAAAAGGTATTGCTTTTGACAGGTTCATGAAATAATGCTTCGTACCAAGTACAAGCCGCTACAAAACGGCCATAGTCCAAATTCAGATGATATCCATCCCGAGTAAAATTGTCGCCGATGAAACTTGTACGTGCATTTTGTACCGCTGTGCCCGAAGGCACCAGTAGTTCAAAATTTCCCCAGTTAAACACCTCCGCCGATGTTTTCACAATATCTGCATACATCTGCTCTTGGCTACGGTTATATCTAACAAACCCTTCATGGGTCGAACCATTTTGATAGGCCCAGGTTTGGTGCAATATATACTTGGTTTCTGGGAACTTTACCTGTTTGGTAACATAATCATATAAAATGGGCAAATCTTTTGCATAGGACTCATAATTGCCGGATAACGGGCTCGCTTGCTGAAAGCTGATGTAATCCCAGGCTTCATCCTTAAGGGCGTCCGAAAGTTTTTCCTTGGCCTTCTCCGACATTTGTCCATCGAGATTGATTTTCCGATATCGATAAGCTGGCTTATCCTCCTTTGCGTTGTTGACATGCAGACTTAGGGGCGCTCCACCGATATACAGATTACCAATGACAATCTTCTTTTTGCCTGCCTTGGCTAATTCATAGAGATTCTGCTCTATAGCATCCTCCGAAAAACTATTTCCTATAGCCAATACTCGCAAGACTCCATCGTCTAAGGACTGCCGCTGTGCCTGTGACCGAGTACTCGTAAATAGAAAGATTATTAAAATACTGAGGAAAAATATGTGTTTCGTTTTCATTTTATATTTATTGCACTATTGCTAAAATTAGAGAATATCTTCAACAATTACTAATCAGAATAGGAAAAAGGCCATTCAAATTTGCTCCTTAGAAAGGCGATGAACATCCTTAGCCGTGTTACCATAATCAAAAAGTGCTCTCATATTTTATATAAGCAAGAGGCTCAGCTTCTTAAGGTTAAACCGGAGGTATAGCAAGATCATCTACACGCACATGCGCCGTTTCTGGTATCCGCAGAGAGCGGTTCACTCAGGTCATCCATCTGAGGAACATAAGGGGCTCAAAACGAAAGAAGCCCTTGACTGTTTCCAGCAAGGGCTTCCGTGTAAAAAAAGGCACCGACCTACTCTCCCACCTGTTACGGCAATACCATCGGCTCTGGCGGGCTTGACTGCTCTGTTCGGAA